>JAABUO010004269.1_pt1 | contig 16847 bp, 29 predicted proteins | sample 5559291 | NCBI WGS metagenome assembly JAABUO01 (sample SAMN10711878, study PRJNA513372) | rock metagenome | isolation source: Antarctica rocks | place: Antarctica: Victoria Land, Finger Mt sud | reverse complement strand
CAGGAGCTGCGTTGAGTGCGCTGCGGGGAAATGCGTACCTCTCCCATCAACGGCACCTCTGACACAATGTTGCAGGCAGCGTCCAATCCGTACGTTGCTATTGAGCCAGCTGTAGTGCCAAACGTTCTTATACAGGCGATTGGAACCGAATACGGCAGGCAAGCCCCTCGGACAGCCACGCCAACGCATCTCTTTCCTGCGTTGATGACTTTTCGGCCGGCCGGGAGCCCAGACTTCTTTACGGCCTGCCCCGCTAAGCTGTAAAGGCCTATCATCCAAGCCTTTGCTACGTATACGCAGCTGGTCAAATCGCACCAAGGCACAAGCAACAGTCCCCGAAGTCTCCCGTTTGAACGTTGGTGAGATGCTCTACAGAGCTCAGCTGAATGTTCGCAGGGTGCGATGGCAGATGCACTCGCCAGGCTCGAGCAAGTGTTTGACCAGAATCTGGTGACAAAGTTTCAAAGGCCATTGAAAAGCTGCAGAAGTGCCCTGCCCCTCTGCAGTCTGCCCCCAAAACGGCCCCTATGCATGGGACAACATCAAGACCATGAGCTTGACTGCATGCTGTGTGATAATGTCTTCACGATCCAGGCATTTTATCAGGCTCTGCAAATTAGTGCAACCTTGGGAAATTGCATCTGTGAAGGCAACTTCATGACAGTGCTTCAACTGCAGCTAGACATACATACTGTGAATATGGCCAAGCCAACATGGAAGTGGCTTTGCAATACAGCATGCGGAGCAGGTCAGACAAGACCTGCTGACACTGCAGTGCCAGACGCATGCAGACTCACTCGACAAAATGTTCGAGTGTAGTCTGCTTGAAAGTGTTGCCACAAGTGCCCCTAATGTATGCCGGTGACTGTGCATGCTGTTGCACCTGACTGCGCAAGCAGGGACATGAGAGGGTTCTGTCAACATGCTCAGGTCTTATGTCTTGTTTGTGTTGTTCCTGGTACTCGACACACAGCAGACAGCTTTGCAGAAGGTAAGTTATGGAGCAATTCTAAGCAAGGTGACAGTGTACAATGTACACCCTTGGCATGCACAAATCATTCAAGCTTGGCCTGGAAACATGCACAAGAATACGAGGCATGCAAAGCAACACCTGAAGCGCTTCGTCGTAAACCAGATTTGAGTGGACTTGCGCATCAAGAAGGATCTTCCAGACAATGTCATCCTTCTGAACAGCCATCTTGACAAACTCTGAAGGGTGGCAGGCCAAGCACTGCTTGTACCCCTATGATCCAGGCATTTTACCAAGCTCTGCAATTTAGTGTATCCTTGGGAAAGTGTATTTGGATCCAATCTATCAAGGAAGCACTGCTTGTACAGCGGGGCTAGCGTTCCTGTTTCTGCCAGGATTTCTATCTCTGGCAAGTCTAGTGACTCCTTCAGCTTGCACCTCCCACTTTCTCTCTAAGGGAACAAGTCACTTCTCAGCCTGGAGAAATGATATTTACCTTACTGTTTAGTTTGATATCTACTAATGCCATGTAACGTGAGGTGTACACTGGCTCCTGAGTAAACGTCAACCTCGCTGAAGCAACCTGACAGGTGACAGGATTGCAGAGCGGGTTTGACGAGCCAAATGTGCTAGTCGAGTGATGCTGTGATGGCAGTGCATGTACACTACATGTATTGTCCTGGCCCTCATGACAGCTTGTTGTCACATTTGTTGATTCCTAGAACCTTACTGTGTCAGCTCATGAAATTGCTTTTGTCTATTTGCATTTGTCAACTTGCTGTTGTCAACTTGCTGTTGTCTTCCTTTCCATGACAAGTCGTCCTTCACGGTCAAAAGCAGTGTGTCCATCAGGCCTGAGACAGGAAGAAATCCTCACCCCAGCTGAGGCCGTAACAAAAACAGCGGAAACAGAAGATGTGACATCAATGTTGTGTTGATGGCACTGGTCAACCTGATACAGCTCGTCAGGTACGCCTTGCATGTAATGGCATGGTAGTCATCCCAATCTTTCAACAGCAGAGGCGACTGCAGTGTATTGCATAGTATTGGGTGGTAGGAGGACCTCTTGGCAGAATTGTCTCAATGTGCAGCATTGCCCTGCTATGACAGCCACGGCAAGCTCTGGCTTTTGGATTCGGTGAAGGCTATGCGCCAAAAGTCAAGCAGAATGGTGATAGCCATCCCCGAAGCCAGAGAGTCTCTGGCTGCTTCCCAGACTGTCCACACTTTGCGTGGCTTCTCATCCATGATGAAGAAGACTGGAAAGCTGACCCAGAAATATATAGCATAAAAAACTGAGCCCCATGTGTACATCCTGGACCGGTCCTGCACATGACATGACTTGAGTGGACACATCACACCATCCTCTACCCCAGTGAATGCAAAGCTGATAGCTGCCAAGGTCACATTTGCCTGATGCCTTGCGCAGTTGCGTACCAGTGGTGTCATCTGGAAGTGTAGACATGTTGCAGCATGTAGTTTATGACATGTTATTCAACATGTGTCTGTAATGGTCAGCAGCAGTGGTATTTGCATAGGTGGCAGGTTGTTGGCAGGAGTCAAGCGGAGTTGTCACCTTAAACCTGTAGTATGGGAAGTGTGCAATGGTGACGGTCTCCATCAAAGCTGTGATGTAAGCCAAGATGAAGATCACCAGAGCCAGCAGCAGCCATTGCACAGTTGTGTGATAACTTTGCACTGCATGCGATGTCCGTCTCAGAACTACATTTGAGAGGGCATGGTAGAAGCAGAAGTATGCATGGGTCATGAAGTAGAGTGTGATGGGGACCTGCCAGCACAACAGCCTGTCAGGTAGTGAGGAAGCAAGAGCTACCTTTCCTGGTCCCCTGGTCAAGTGTGTCCTTTGTACCATGATCAATTTGATCAATTTTATGCTTTTACCTCATTAAGTCTCCATGATGGAAAAGTGTACTCAGCCCCCAGTATTGTGTAGAAGTAATGCGTCCAAAAGTAATTCCCAATGAAAGAGAATATTGCTATCCAAATATTGGCCTTGACCCAATACTTCTGGTACCATGGCTTGCTCCTGTCTGCTTTATGCTCCAGCAACCAAGGCAAGATGATGCAAGGTAAGGAAGCGCCTAAACCTATTGCCATGTAACCACTCTTCCCAGCGTGCTGCAGCCAGCATCCCATGCATATCAGTGCACCTGCAGACGGTATCAGCTGTCTACACTGCAATGCCAATGCTGGATGTTGCGTAGTTCTTGCTACAAAGCAGGAACAGATAGGAGTGCACTCGATGGTCAGGGGCCTGGCACCTCATACAACTTGAAGGGGACGACAACGCCAAGAGCCCAAACCATCCAGAACGGGCTGTAGGCTAGAAAAAGAAGCTCGGTATACCTCTTTGCGGGAGAATGTGCCAACCAGCGAGCTTTAGAAGCTGCATCACACATAGGCTGGCTCAGAGTCAACTTTGCAGATGCAACAAAATGTTGAATTGGACTCACTCGTTGTCATCACAACAGTGTGGACGTTAGAATTGAAGCCCAGCTGCCACGGTCAAAGCTGATTCGCAAGCAAACAAAGCTGATCACTGCGCCATGCTGTTTTCAAGAGCTCAGCCAGTGCTGTTGTCGTTGCCCGCTTTCTTTACACTACTTTAGAACTGCGTTATCCGTGATGACTGTAAATCTGGATGATATGCAGTTTCTGTCGAACATCGTGTCTCGAGTTTGGGCGTGAGCATGACTGATTTAGTCATTCTCATGACTGATAACAGTGGATCAGCAGTCATGACTCTTCCTTGCCGCGGCCGTCTGTCATGCGTTTGGAACAGACACCAACTTTCGCGCTGAGGTGAGAGTAGGTGTCCTTCTGGTCTTCCAGCTGTGTTGTGAGGCCCCTCTCGAAGTGGTGCGCAGAAAAGGGGTGATACAAGCCACTGTTGACCAACGTGCCTTTATGCATAGCTCCTCAAAGAAAGTGTTCAACATTATCAAGGTGGGGTTTCACACTACACTTAAATTCTTTTTGACCCAAAAAATACGCCAAATGTAAGCTGCCTTGGTGTGCTCTACTTGACCCTGAGCCCTTTGGAGCTACAGCATTTATGGGGAGACTTGACAAGACCCTTGCATGCCTCCAATTTCCTGTGCAACCAGCTGTTCACTCTGCACTTCAAGCTGCCTGTGGAGCTGTCATCGTCAGCCTTTGCATGTGAATCCTATAATAAAACACAGCAACGTAGAGCATTCCCAATAAAGGCCTACTTGATGCCTGCCCAAGCTGAATTGCTTGCAAGCCATGAAGCAAAAGCGCCACTTAGTTGAGTGAGGCAGCTGAGGACATATGCATATCAAGCCTGTGGATGAGCTTTATGGCTGAACAAGCCATGCGCAGAAAGATGCAACACAGGCCGCATGCATACAGTTGAATCTTGTGTAATGACATAACATGAGAAAGCAGTTGCACATGTGTTCCGGAAAGGGAATGACCCTGTTTGATGGCATGATTATGAATTGACTCACCCTCTCTGCAGCACTGTCAAGCGCTGGCTGCTCTTGAGCTGCATCTATACTGGCAACGCCATCTTGCGGCTTGTGCAAGAGGGGAACGCCCAACTGGCCAGCATGGGCTGCCAATGACACCTTGTGTCCGCCATTCTGTAGACCCTGTCCACTGTCCTTGCTGCGCTCATTCCAGGAAGGCTGGTCAGTCTTTGTGCAAGCTTTGATCACTGCTGTACCCTGACTGGCATCTCCTTTACCATTGTACAGCTCTGTTTGTGCGTGCTCACTCAGGGCTGCACCGTTCAGGCGGTCATGCACCACTGGCAAAGAAAGCTGCTGCTGATCTGCAGCGGCTGCATGCGCCTGTGCTTCAATGTGCTCAAGCCCTTCAGGCGGCTGCTGTCCAACCTGGCCATGGACTGCATGAGCTGTGGGTGTGAGCTCAGTCTGTGATGGCTGCATGACCTGGGCACTCCCCTTGGAGAGGTAGGGGGTCTGCAGGGCTTGCGTGGCAGTCAAGCGCTCATCAGGGTAGGGGTTCAGCATGTTCATGACCACCTCAGCACCCTGCCTCCCTATGCTCTTCACTAGCTCTTCCTCTAGCTCTCCAGCTCTGAAGGCTTCAGCCTGCAGGAATTGCGCAAGCAGGTCAGCCCAGCCTGCTGTGTGGAAGTGCATCAGAGGCGACAGCCCTAAACACTTCACTTGCAACACTACAAGAGCCTGGGTGAATGTGTGCAGCTGCCACTCTCTGCAGCAAGATCTGGATGAAATTTGGAGATCTGGAAAAGATCCTAAGGGGGACGCTGGGGGCAAGGGAATTGCCTGAGGGCTTGCAGGAGGGCTAGTGCTGGAAAGTCCAAAGTAGGAGGAGGCTTGCACAGTTTTAGACTCTAGTTGCTAAATTGGGCAGTATGCAATGATGTACTGAACACCAACAAAACCTATGTTGCCAGCTACACATCAAGCATAGCTTTATCTCAGTATAGAGCATGACTGTGTTGTGTGTCATACACAGGTTCAGCAGCATCGTTGCTGTAGGCAGAAGAGGCCCTTCATGCCCCTCAGAATGCCAAGTGGCAGAATCTTTTCTTGTGACATCAGAAAACAAAAGAACCAGAACATCAATGCTGCCCTCAGAAAGTGTCGCTGCCATCTGTGAAGTTGCATTGTGCATTGAGCAGCAGGGGGAAGCATCCCTTCAATTGACCTTATGGCAATTGACCTGACAGGCCTCAGAACAAACTGCTGTGGACAGGCAAGACTTGCCCTGCACGTTCCTAGCTCATCATGAGCCAGAAAGCATAAACATCATTCTTGGTTGACAATTGTCAAGAGATAGGGGCAATCTACCTCGTATCTGCACAGCTGACCATACACGTTCTTGCGCAACCCCTTCCTTTCCTCCAGGGGCAACACATCTTGTGATGCCAGAGTCCTGCCTGACGGCAGCGAACCAGGAAATGGCAACCTGCCTGTTGCCAGCTCATACAGCACTACCCCAGCACTCCACATGTCTCCTTCAGCACTGCTGACGTCCTGCTGAGTACGGCCGCCACGGTTTGCGTTCAGCATCACTTCAGGTGCCAAGCGCTGCAATGTGGATACAGTCTCCAGCCAGTCACCTGCATGTGCATGTGCACACTGATACGCTAGCTCTTGTAAAGCTGGCTCCAAAGCCGCATTAGCTGTGTTCTATTCAGTTGGAAGCTTCTACCTCAAAGGCGCAGAGTTTGCAAGGGCTGCTATGCAGAATTGATCAGATGCCTGTCCAAAAAGCCATGACAATGAACAACAGCAAGACCAGCTGCATTGCTGCAATGCACAGATGCCGCATTGCACAAAGGTACAGTACCTAACATCCATGCATGTCTCACAGAGCTAACAAAAGGCGTTTTTAACTTTACTGTACCATGGGTGTACAATGGCTTGAACATGCACAGTTCATGCAACTTTGTGCGCATTAAGGCTGAGTGACATTTGCAAAGACATTGGCTTTGTGGCTTTGCTGTACCAGGGCAGCACTCTGCCAGGCAGAAGGTGGGCTCCACCAAAATGCGTTCTGGCTGTACGGCTCCCAGGAACACCTTCTGGGCGTGCAGGCCCTCCAACATCTGAATACACATCCTTGTCAGTGAACCCCAAGGGAGCTCCCATTTGCTTATAGCATGGTCACAGAGCAATTGCAGCTTGCATGTCAAGCTTCACTACGTCTATAATCAAGAGTTTTCACTTTGACATGTATTCCAAAGAGGTCAGCTAGATGTACTATGACACCATCAGCAGAGAATCTTGAGCAGATATGCATAACAATAAAGTGTGTGTTGCTGCTGGTGGGATGGCCCCAGGCTTCCAGCTGTGTGCCAAGCATGTGTTGAAAGCAGCTACTGCCAAACAAAGACAACAGTATCTGTTTGAGGTCTGTACACATTGCCCACCAGCACAGCGTGTGGCCTGACACATATCCACTGACATCATATAGACATCAAGCCTGTGCACACCTCAAGCAGTTGTCTTGCTGTGTCCTTGAATGCATGCTGCTGGTCTGGCTGTGACTCAGCCCGTCTATCATCAATCTCTTGACATAGAAACTTTATTTCTCCACCAGGAAGCCTGCAGACACATACAGACCAAGCATTACTGGAGTGTGCGCATAACGCAATCACTGAACAGCGTTTCCAACAGGGCAGCGCGAGATCTGGTGGAGGTCTCAGAACAAGCGGCAACAGCCTAAGTTTCACATGCAAAGTGCACTGTGTCTGGGATAGATGAGCTGAGGCTCCTGTGCTTACATTGGCTTGAGACTGCTGTATGCTCTTTTCAATCCTGAAATGCCTATATTTCTACAGAGAGTCCATTCTAGACTCAGAAACATCTGGGGACAGAAAGGATGCATTGCTACATTGAGGAGTTGTTTTAGATCTTTGCTTGAATACAAATCAAAACATTGCACTGTGAACAGAAGCATGATGCAGGCAGGTTTGAGCAGAAGCATTGAGATCCAAAGGACAGCGTGCGCACTCTCACAACGTATTGTAACCAACCCACACGTGTACAGGCTCACATGTACATGGTAGACAAAGAAAACTACGATGCTGAGGATGAAAGTGAGGCAGGCACGAACTATCCCCAAGCCTTACCTGTACAGGCTGAAGTGCACATTGTTGGCAAAGGAGAATGCAGTGCTCAGGATGAACTTGGCCTTCTGCAAGTCTTGCAATGCCTGTGTGCCCAAGCTGAGGAGGTCAACAGTCGCCACTGCCAATGCATGCGCTTCAGCAGCCTGCTGCTTCTTCTGACGCGGCCTGGACAGTCTGTTCCACAGACGTGTCTGCTGCTTGGTATTGACTGGAGCAGTCACCGGCTTTCTGTATTGCTCAAGCTCATCTTCCTCATACAGACAGATCCTCTTGAGCAGGCAGCGTTCCCAGCGCAGGTCGTCTGTCAACTCCCAAGATCTGCACTCATGCAAAATTTCTGCATGGGGCAGCATCTGGCAAGTACCGGTGCAAGCTCCTTTGGACAGCTACCAATGAAGCTCATGCAACTATCACATGAGACAGGCATGTCCCAAGCACATCCTGACATCCTATCATGCCTTTGTTAACAACTCCAAAGGCACAGTCTTGACCATTGAGTCAGGCAAAGCAACATGGCATGGGTGAGTAGCAAAGCATTGCAAAGATGCACCAAACGTTGGCAACATCAGCACCCTAATGCCCCCAATGCATCAAACCATGCGTTGGTGTGCAAGGTCACAGACAGCATTGACACACCTGAAAACATTCCCTGGCATGGTGGCATATAGGTAGTGTGACTTGGGGGCCCAGAAGACTGACCCCATGCCAGGCACAGCCTCCAACTCTGACCAGGCCCCCATTTCTGGCAGCAGCAATGCAGGGGCATGTACAGTGGGCATCACGCTGAGCATGCTGGGCAATGCCGCTGACATCTGAACTGGCTCGGATGTGAGAGGAGGTCTGATGGGCCCAGCATGCTGCAGGTACGGGTGATTGAGCATGGCAGCTAGGGTAGGGCGCTGCGCAGGATCAGGGTGTAGTAGAGGCTTCAGGAAAGCCTCCAAGGTGGAGTTGGCCTCATGCACAGACTGGCTTGTCCTCTCTGCAAGCTCTGCCCACTTCTCAGCCATGTTGTCCTCCTGCACATTCAGTGGGAATTCCATACGGGTGCAGATTTGCAGTCCACATGCACAGATGTAACACCTTTTGCAGCTGATTTGCAGCAGGGGTTGCCAATGACACAAAATGCCTAAGGCAACATGGCAGTGGAGTGTAACAGTAGCTGCAGGGAAATGCACAGAAGAGAGCTTAGCCTACAACAAACCACTTGCTTGCACGACACAAAGAAACGCCAAGGAAACAACATGTTGCTTGAGCAGTGCAAAACAGTGTTGCTCACCAAGAGCTCTGTCTGGCACTGCATCACATACTGCAAGTCATCCCATGACAGCTCATTCTCATTGATCTCTGTGTCAGCCATCCTTGCAGGGCTGTCAAATCTGTTCAGCAAGGGCTGTCCTGTAGCTGCCCCATAGAGGACAGCACCCACCGACCAAACATCTGCGGCAGCTGCGTCATATGATTGGCCCTTGACATCCTGATTGGACCATTTTCTGGCCATTCCCTGCAAGACCTCAGGTGACATGTACTCAGGAGTACCTACCATATCCACCTTCTGTAACAAAAGCCTGGGACCTGCGTCACAAACAGCTGGGTTTACAGCTGAGGATGTATGCGTTTGCTGTACATGTGTAATTCTGGTCAAGCAAGAATGGTGACAGGTGCGCTGCATGCGCATGCAGACCTTGCAACTGCTTTTAGTGGCATTGCATGTGCGCATAGCATCAACCCAAAAGAGACATTGAACGTGGTGACTGTTTTGCAAGGGCATTTGATATGCTGGCTTGAATCTTCAGAAACAGGGTGCTCACCCTGCTTCATGGGCAAGCTTAAGCCAAAGTCAAAAACTGCAACAAGAGGATTATCAGTGCCATGCCCTGCTGTGCACATGATATTCTGAGGCTTAGCGTCTCTCCAAGCAATGCCTCTCTCATGCATGTTGGCAACCACCTGCCACACACAAGCATTTGTGTTGGGGTACAATGTCTCAGCCATGTGCTGTGGGTAATCTGCAGCATGCCTTACCGTGCAAAGCTGTTGAGCAAGGTGCTGCATCCAGACACTGTCATATGGCTGCTGGACCTTTGCTTCAACAGCATCAAGGAGTTCACACCCTGGCAACAAACTGCAGGACAAGGCAAAGTCAGCGGAAAGCGTTTCACAACTGATATGCCGTAAGGCTAAGAGCGCATAGCTTACTTCAGCACAATGTATGCCTGATTATCCACAACTACTGGAGAGTGGTCTGCTTGCAGCTGCACAGTCCCCAGAACACCCTGGATGGTCCGCAGGCTCATCCACTCCGTTTTGGCGGTAGATATAGTACAAACTGTATCCTTGGCATTCTGTGCTTTCATTGTTTGCTTGACTGCAAATGGCAGCAACTGCTTGCCTGAGATCTGCCAACACCTGCCAAACAAGCCAGTGGGTCAGCAACAACATCGGCGTACGCTTACTCAGGCTCGAAAACAAACCTGTGCACGGTGCCATATGCGCCTTGTCCCAACGGTCGCTGATCCGGCGCCCAGTAAAAGTCTGCGCGGAAAGGAGCTGCTTGCAGCAAAGTTCCGTTGGGATGCAGCAGGAACTGCTGGGACGGTAGGGCATGCATGAATGCTTTATGACTCTGGTCTTGACAATTGTGAGCAAAAGTTTTTATTGTACGCAAGCTCTGCGAGCGTCCGTGTGCGACAGGGCATGCATATTGCCGCCAGCTTGCATGCTGCGGCAAGAGCACGTGCCCTGTCGTGACTCATGGAAATCCATACTGTTAAGCGACTTGTTAGTCAACCTTCAGGCAGAAGTTTCGGCGGTCGTGACTACTTGTGTCAAGCTTCTCCCAGCGCCATTTACGCAGTGTCCACCCTCAGCTAGCTGCTACAGAGGCCTCTCAGCTCGGGTAGCGAAGTTGGTTGCTGTTCCACAGAGACGGATGTGAGTTTGTGGTGCCTCTGCGTGCACGTGATGACTTATTACGCACGTCAAGTTGGGCCAGGTAAGGTTTTGCGTCCACTGAAACATGCCATGCAATTGTGATTTTGTATGCTGTACAGGTTGGGCAACATGCCCTGGGAGCAAACCGGCAACACCGGAAGTTCTGACGAGATTGACTGCGTAGGCAGCAATCGATGGGTGAGTCTTGCGCTGCCATTTCAGCAACAACCAACACAAGGGGTCATTAGTCAAGCCCTGAGTCAAATGTGTGATACATGCATGTATTTGCGTGGACGGTACGCTTACCGGCTGTGGCTTTCTTACGATCTGTATGCTGCCGCTGTAGGCTGCACGACAAAAGGGAGAAAACGTTCCTGCTGGCAAGCAGATCACCGTCGGCTATCCGGTACGTGCTTTATTTGCCAGAAACCTTCGATGTGAGGTGGTTCGTAGCACAGCATGACGATGTGTTTGGTGACAAACAGGCGAGCCCTACCATCAAGGCCCTGCGTGCACCTGCCAAGGCTGGGTCAGCGGTCCAGCAGCGCATGTTCGTTGCCACGGTAGCCGCCTGTTCTTTTATTTTCTTGCTCTGCATATGGCAACAAAAATGACCTGCTTTGTACCCGCATCTGCCTGCCACCCACCCTGCAGATTCTGCAGGTGCCCCCTCCTGCCACAAAGAAGGAGGCTCAGAGGAAGCAGAATAGATTTGAGAAGGTTGGGAACGTCGTTTCCATGGGCAAGGAGAAGCTCAAGGCCTTGCAGTCAAAGCACCGTGGAACATGAAGCAAAGGTGTCAGCCATGATTTGCAGCGCAGCCTTTGGCACCCCATATTAAGGTCGCAAAAGTTTTCAGCCTTTTCAGTCCCTGCAGCCATGGCTTGAAGCTCAACTGCAGCAAGTTGCAGCAATGCAATGACAAATTGTAACAAGAGTTTTGCAGCTGTACACACCAAATATGTCCAGCCAAGGTAGCTTGAGTCATGAGATTACATGTGTAGACATGATCCCCAGCATGGTGGACAGCGGTCAGGGGCGTCAACTGCAAGTGCTTTGCCTGTGAGAGGTATATCAAGAGCAGTTTCACGGGTCGCATTGCTGTGTTATGTCAAACCCCTCTGCAGCCTCAAACTTGGCAAGCTCAGCAAACAAAACAAGTACAACAGTGGGAACACCCCTGTTCTTTTCCGGCATGCATGCCGATCTACATCTTACTCTGAGCATTGAACAATTGGCTATGCACATCTGCTGTGCTCCTCTGGTATGTCACACAACTTGCAGTCACACAACACTGCGCTGTGTTGCAATCACAGAGCCTGCTGTTCTGGTCCGCACAGCCGTTCTGGTCAGCACAGCCAAATCTGTGTGCTTTGTGATGTCATCAGCAGGTAGCATTGCACAGACGTTGAGTATTTGACATACAGTTGACCTTCTTCCTCTTGGTAAATAGCCTACAGCAAGACCAAGGCTGCTTCTCACTACACGTGTGCATATCAAATGCAGTTTTCAGCCTTATGTGTGCATATCAGCTTCACAGCATTACATTTCCTGGAATGGAATCGGGAACTAAGTATCTTTGGTATACAAACCTGGCCATCTGATCCATCACACGTGCTCTGTCGTTTGAGTAAACAGGAATGCATGCAGCAAGGTACTTCGTGGTGGATGATCAGCAGAAACAGGCTGCCCGTTATGGACAACAAGACAAACTAGCAATATTGCATAAAGGAATCCTGCGGAGTTGATGCAGATACAAAACGCACTGTTGGCACAGTCCTGTGAGATGCCCGCTAAGAGTGTGACTGTCACAGTGCCAAGTCAGTAAAGCGTGCAGGGTTTGCACACATGTGACTATGCGCACATCAGTGTAAACTGATTGATTGATTCAATTTGAAGGATTGTTATCAGGTCGTCCCAGTCAGAGAAAATGCATCTCAGAGCTAGGTTGAAACTGTTTGGCATATCAAGGCATTGTCAACATAAGCTGTACTGAAGCTCTTGAGTTCAGCTTCAAAGCTGAATCAATGTCACCATCCAGCAGCTGAAGCTTGATGGGAGGTTTCAGCTGAGAGTCATTTAAATGTCATCTGCAGAAATCTGCATCTGCCGCAACATCCTTCTATGCAGATCTGCAATCTGAAATGAACAGCATTGCACCGAGGACCGCTTACGAGAGCTTGAATGTGTCAGCATTCAGCATATCCAGAATCACACAATACAGATCTATGGCACCAAGGGTTCACTGGGAAAAGCAGTCAGATTGCTTTGTGGCTTGGTAAGACATGTATATTGTGTCTGACGGACACACACATGTGCATGCGTGCACACAACCTCAGCAGAAGCCTGGTGTTGACAGCAAAGTGTACATCAAAGTCACAGTGTGCAGTGGGGTCATGCTTCATCCAGGGCTCTGACCTTTGCAGCTGTATCGCATCTTGCCTGGCCAAGAGGAGCTGCAATAAGCATGCTCACCATGCAGTCATGCTGCCCCCAATGAGTCCTTATTAGGCAACATGTATTTCTTAGGCCTTACACTGAAAACACTGTGAAGCATACTAGATTTCCCCTACACAGTTGAGCGTCACAAGTCTTCCGCCACTTTTGCCACATCTGCTTGTTTGCCCTCAATCTGTTCAGCAAATTTCTCAAGCCTGGCCTGCTGTTCCTCGGCAGTCTCTGTCTTCTTCACATGATAGTTGGCAATTCCGTCCCACATGCGTGCAGACACCCTCCTACCGCCAAAGTAGCGCCCTTCCATCACCTCTAGACACTTGGCTGCTGCGTCATCTGTTTTGAATTTGATCATGACAATGCCCTGAGGATTCATGTGGAAGACTCGCACCTGCATCAGCAGTCAGTTGCATGGGATGGTGTACAGCATGCTTGCATCATCTCCATGAGCACACAGCCCAGTACAGTGAAGCATTCCATTCAAACGCAAACATTGTGAGCAAGGCCGTTGTGGCCACCTAAATGTCTTGGCAATACAAACAGGGACTGATAAGGCGCTTTGATTTCACTTTGATGTCACGCTACCTTTTCAACAGGTCCCATCTTTGTGCATTCTGTTTTGATGTCGTCCTCTAGATCTTCCCGGAGGGTTGCCTCCTCCTCCATTTCTGAAGGGTGAAACATGTGCTCCAATATTACCGTCACCTGCACAACCACACGGGCTGCAAAGCTTGCTTGTGAATGAATGGTTGCAAAAGGCAGCTCAAAGTTTGCCTTGCAGAGCATCAGCACAAGCTGTGTGAGCTGAAGGTGATAGCTGTGGGCAACACCAGCGATGAAGCAATACCATGCAGCTGCAGCAGCTGTCACCATCCTGATGCATATGCACAAGGACTAAGCACCCATATTGGTATTACACTGCCTGTGTTAGCTGAACTTGGCATCAAACCTACACAAGTCAAGGTCACAGCATCTTTCGCTCATCACTGTGCCATGCAAGTCAAATTGTAACAAGCAGAAACCTATGACTCAGGTTTTTGTCCATTCTGCTTTTGGACTGAGGCTGACCTTATTGGCGGCAAGCTTGTCATCAAACCCACCCCAACCTAACTCCTTCTCTTGCTTGGACAGCACACCAGCAACCTTCTTCTTGGACTTGGCCTTCTTCTTCGGCACATAATCACCACCTTTCTGCTCAAACTTGGCTCGCTGGACACGTATGACCTGACTGGGATCTGTTCTGAAAGGTGCCCCATCTAGAATATTCAACGCTAGTTCGACCTGCAGGAAGCAGCCGCCCATGTGAACATTTGTCCTCAAAGACGTGCATGCAAAGCCTCCAATGTTACACTGCAAGCATCAAACACTAAAAGTGCTGGGTGTGATTGCCCAGTGTTTCCACAGGTGAGGAAATGCAGGTAACCGCACAGGTTGAGGGTGTAGAATTGGTATCAGTGGCAGCTCACAATTGCGCACGTCACAAGTGCCCCCAGCAACTTTCTGCTGCTGAGCGCGTCATGCTGCTGTGACTGCATCATCACACCAGACAGGAGCATGCATAAGGTAGCTCTTGTGGGGCAGACTCAGACTGACCGAGGGGTCTTTGAGGTAGGTGACCAGGCCATCCCCCTTGGGCATGCCAGACTCTCTGTCCCTATACACCTTCACTCGGGGCCGCCTCTCATCATCCTCCTTGATCACTCCACACTTGGAGAAGACCTGCAGCCATGCCAAGCTGTTGTGAAGGGTCAGCTCTTGTCAATCCCAACGGCTATTTTAATTCAGAGATGTCATCCCTACACTGGAAATCTGAACTCAGAAACGCCTGGGGACAGTGAAAACGCGTTTCTGCATTGGGGAGATGTGCATGAGCAGAGTCAGGACTGTGCTTTGCGTGGAGTTGCATGTTGAGGCCTCTCTCAGCTGAATCTGATGGCTCACTGAGAAATGCCAGGGCTTCAGCATACACACAGCCTTAACTTCTGTTGCACTGCGCATACCAGTCCTCACTGCACCAATGCTGCCTGTGAGAATCTCACACACTAAGGCATGCGTGATTGTCAACTCTGTTGAATTAGTTCACTTCACAGGGATGCACAAGACACGCTGCTCTGGGAGACAAGACTTGTCCTGCACGTACCTAGCTCATCATGAGCTGGAAACGGTTGTCATAATTGCTATTATGATTATTGAGGCAGATGCAGATCAGCATTCAGTACGAACTGAATTTCCATTGCCTTGAAGTGGCAGATCTTTCTTGGCTGTCATTCCTGTGAGTCAAGGTGAAAGCCGAGTGCGTGCTCACCTGAGCAACCTCCTCCTCTGTCACATCTGAAGGCAAGCCACTGACATACACGCTGGTGTTCTGCTTCAGCTCAAACCACTCTGCTTTCTGTGTCGCGGCTTCCTTGGCCTTCTTGGAGCGTTCCTTTTCCCTCTCGATGATGTCTTCGCCACTGCGCTTCTTGCCCTTGCCGCCTTCTTTTGTGCTGTTGGGCCCTGCTTTTGCCTTGCTGCCAGATGCCTCTTCTTCAGGAGGCACAGCAGCTGTTGGGTCATCTTCCTCCTACAGATGTAGTGGTGTCATGATGACAGAGCACAGGCTTTGCAAATGTTGCTTTGGGAGTGTGGGACATACTGACGCAGCCTGTCAGGAGGTGTGAATGCTCTGCGCATGCCAGCAACTTAAGCTGAAACATGAGTCAGCCCCGCTGTTGCAAGCAACACAGATTGCTGCACAGGAAAATGGGCACGAAGTACATTGGCAGCATTGGCAGCCTTGACATGCCAAGCGCCACATGAAATCTTGTAAGCGAGTAGGAGACATGCATAAGAGGTGTTGCAGATATGGGGTGCAGCAAGGCACCTCTTCACTCACACACAAATGCCAAATCTTGTTGCAGAGGAAACCTTAAATTGCACCATTATGCATATTTACCGGAAGAACAGACGGCATGGCAGGGATCTTCTCATCCTCTGCCTCATAAACCATGTCAGCAGGATCATAGCTGGCACTCGGCAGCTCATCTCCGGCAGGGACAAACCTCCGCAGATTCGAGTCCCAGGCATATGAAGTTCCATCATCATCTTGAAAGCGTTGCTGATCTGGTGGCGGTGTTTCTGCTCTGTTTGCATCAGCAGTTTCTGCCTCGATGGCTCCAATCTCAGCTTGGAATTCCGCCAATTCAGGATCTAATGGTGGATCAGCTGCTTTGGCTGGCTGCTGGTGCAGAGTCTGCTGCTCAGCTGTAGTTCACACATCAACACGAGCAACATCAGAGGGTTCAGAGTAAGCAAAGGGTTAGTAAGGTCGCTCGTAAAGTGCTACCTGGTGACTGTGCAGGCTGTTGAAGCACGTCTTGAAGCTCTGGAATGTCTGACAAAGGCATCCATTCTGCCTGGCCTTCCGCCCAGCACAGCGTTGCAGCAGTAAGCTGTGAAACTGCCCAAACGCCTGTGAGTACTGATGGTTCATCAGTGCTTCAGTCGCGACACCAAGGTGAAGACAGCTTATGATCACATGCAGCCACTGCACCTGAACAACTTTGTCAAGATGCAGCCAGGCCTCTACCTGCCAGTCCTTTCTTGTCATACGGGCCTATTGGTTGCTTGTCTGGCCCTAGGAAGTACCACTTGGCTTCGTCCGCCATGCTATTGTGATGTAGCATGCAGCCAGGCGGAGCAGATTTCCCCTTACGTTCTGTTCGATCAGGTGCCACTGATGTATCTGACTACTGCTCGCCTGTGCTATGTGTCTCGCGTTGGTGTTCGCTTAGCCTTTTCACAGCGAGTTCACTGTGAAACTTGTACACTGTTTGTTGTCAGCTCCGAAACCAGAGGCAGCTCAAACTACAAAGCACGGCAAGCACGGGG
>JAABUO010004267.1_pt1 | contig 16848 bp, 11 predicted proteins | sample 5559291 | NCBI WGS metagenome assembly JAABUO01 (sample SAMN10711878, study PRJNA513372) | rock metagenome | isolation source: Antarctica rocks | place: Antarctica: Victoria Land, Finger Mt sud | reverse complement strand
AAGAAAGCGCCAAAAAGAAAATTTAAAAAGAAAGAAATCAGAAAGAAGGAATCAAGGCGCGGCTGGTGAAGTTAGGTGCCAGAGAGCTTTTCCAGAGAACTGTATTGTGGATTTCAAGATTATCATTCCTGAGCTGACGGATGTTCGGCCTTTCTGGCTCCGGGACTGCCCGGCCCATTCCACGTTTTCCGAGCTGTATCAGGACTGCGTGAACCATGATGACGTCCGCCGCTCACGGCAGACTTTGGACCGGGTTTCGCGGCATTTCTGGTTTGGCGAGAAGTTCCTGCCCCGCGGTGCGTCGCTGGCGTCCCAGTTTCCAGAAGGCGCTGCCGCCGTCTCCCAGGAGGTTTCTCTGGTGCTGCGCCGGGACTTGTACCGGGTCGGGCCGCCGGAAATCGTCGCCGGCAGCATTGAATACACTTATGTGGATGCGGAAGACCGGATTGACCGGGTTGTGGCGCTGATTTTGAACAAGTCGGACCGGCCCTGCTGCTTTGACCTGAGCGACTGGCGTGGGCGACGCCTCGCTTCCGACAAATCGCTGGCCTCGCACGAACTCTGGCCGGCCTGGGAAGACGCGAAAACGGCGTTCCCGGAGCGCTCCGTTTTGCGCCTGCGACCGCGCACGGGCTGGCTGGCGTATGTCCTGCTGGGCGTGGCTATGCTGGGCGGCGGCGGCGTAGGCTACTGGCTGTGGAGCCTTCTTTTGAGCCGTCAGGCGCTCTGAGCAGCGTGTTCTGCCGGAATGAAAACGGTTGAAAAAAATTGAGATTAGGTGTATGATAAGCCGAGGACGGGAATAAGCAGAACAAAAGCCGACCAGCCATGCATTCTGTTCCCCGCTTCTGTCTTTACCGTAAGCCTTGTGAGGAGATAAACCCGTGCCAATTACTAATGAAACAATTTTGGAAGCGAACCGCAGCATGTTGGGCAAAACCAACCGCACCATTTTGTTTGCCAAAGTCAACCTGGATGAGTACCTTGACCCGGAAGCGCTGGAGCGTGACCGCGAGTACACGCCCTCGCTCGGCAGCCTTTTGTCCCGCGTGGAAGAGATGTCCGAAGAGCAGTTTCTGGCCCTGGTGCGCGAGAACCTGACCGTCACCTCGTTCACCGAGTTTTTAGACAAGTTCCAGCCTGGCTTCTACTACCGGGTGCGCGGCCCGCAGATGGCGCAGGCAGGCGCGGAAGGTGAAGAAGCGGCTGTTGAGCAGACTCCTGGCCCGCCTGAAATCGAGTTCTCTTTAGAAGGCGGCCCCGGATGGAAGAAAATCCGGGTCAGCTCCGACCATCCGTATATCCGCTGCCTGCGCGACCTCATCAAAAAGCGCGTCCGGCAGGATGTTTCCACGTTCCGCGTGGACGTAGACGCTTCGCTGTTCGCCTTCAAGCCGAAGAACCAGCGGACATTGATGCGAAAAATCGCCGAAGATGTCCAGGTCAAAAATGACCGGCTGATGCTGGAAGTCAAGCGCGGCCCAGCGTCAAAAGACACAGTCCGCGCTTTAGAAGCGTACCAGATCGCCGCCGATGATTTTCAGGGAGCGCTGGAAGATACGGTGCGCGTCCTGCCGACCGTCGTTTATGGCCTGGAACAGACGGCAAATGAGCTGAAGCGACAGACCCCCGGCGGCGGCCCGATTGACCCAAACGTCTACCAGATTGAGTTCGGCAAGGACCGGACACTGATCGCCTCGCCCCGCTCGCTGCCGACGATGCCTGCCCTGGAAGCTCCGGGCGCAGACGGCAAGAAGACCAAAAAGCTGGCGGCGGGCGATCCTAAGCTGCTGGAAGGCAAAAACGGCGAAGACGGCGACGGCGGGAATGCGCTGGTTCGCTCGGACGGCGGCTCAACTGGAACTTCCATCGCCGTGCGAACCCTGGACAATGCGCTGGACCGGATCCGCGAGCAGGGCAAGCTGGTCGCCGGGCAGGACCTGGCTCTGATCCCGCAGGAAAAGCGGTTCCCGATTGCTGTCGGTAAGTTCATGGACAAGATGATCGAGCGCGGCATGATTGCTCCGCTGATGGGCAACCTGGTGGCGACTGTTTTGCAGAACCCCAAAGAGCTGGCCCTGCTGAACCCGGACCTCCGAGACGTCGAGCATTACCATGACATGTTCTTGGGCGTCTACTCCAATGCTGTTGAGTCGTTTCTGCAGACGGTCACACCGCTGTTCGAGACGATCATGGGCGTCTACCTGCTGTTCAACGAGTTCCCCTCAGATGTCCGCCTGCCCGATGCGATGAAGCCGGAGCTGATTATCGCCAATGACGACCTGCCGCATTTGTTCTTGTCCCGGCCCGACGAACTGAAGCGGTTCTTTGAAGGGGCGAACGCCCAGGCGAACAACCAGTTCCGCGACGCCATTTCGTTCGTGATCGTGCCGAGCGTTGCGGAGTTCAAGAAGAAGCGGCCCGCCAAAAAGCGTCAGGACTCGATCATGCTGGACGATCCGCTGCTGGAGTCGATCCGTGCCGCCCAGGACGCCCTTTCCCCGAACGCCGACACTTACGACCAGTCTACTTATGTGGATGAGATGCTGCCGCTGATGGACTGGGGCTACGAATACGGCTTCCAGGTCTTGTTCTCGCCCGAAGAGCGGGTCCGTGCCGGGCGAACCCGGCGGGAATACCTGCAAGACCTGAACGACGCCTATGCGATTGACTCGGTTGTGGAGCGCGAGTCCGGTGACTGCGGCATTCTATGCCTGCCGGACTTCACGATTATGCCGCCGGACGGCAAGCTGGTGACGGGCAAAACGGCGGAAGGCGGGATCGAAGTCGGTGTGGACGTGCCGGAGCTGACGGTCCGCTCTTGTTACGTCGCCGCCGGGCGGCTGATGGCAAACGACGTGCCGGACTACCTGCGCCGTAAGCTGCAGCGTGCCAAAAAAGAAGTGTCCTCCATGCGGGCGGACCTGCCGGGCATCGGCATTGACCTGTCCATCAACCCATTTTTGGGCGAGACCGATCTGCCGACCGATCACTTCCTAAACGACGGCCTCATGAGCGACCTGCTCAGCAGCAACATGCCGTTCCTGGCCTTCACCCATGTTTCCGGGCGTTCTCCGTTCCTGTCGGTGCCGCGCACGCTGCGCCGGCTGCATAAAGAGGACGGCAACCAGTCTTACCGGCATCTGCATTTGTTCCGTCAGGAAGTTTACCTCAAGCGTCTGCTCCGGGCGGCCTGGGAGCTTGGCTATGGCGGTTCGATGCCGGAAGACAAGGACAAAGCGGAAGAAATGCTGACCGACCATCTCAACTACATTCTGAAGTGGACCAAATGGTACGATCCGGCCAAGCTCGTCAACTCTTATCCCAGTGAGCTGAAGACCGGGCAGGAGTTTAAGGTGCAGCGTGCGGAGGGAAACAACTTCAAAATCGCTCTTTACTTTGAGCAGGGCTTGATTGACGAGTTCGGAATCAGCTTCTAGTTTGGGGATCAGCTTCTAGTTTTTGCCAGGCAGCTTACATCCGTACCCTGCGCCATAGTGGCGTCCGGTGCATTCTCATTGGAGGGAAACGAAATGCCGAATTTAACGATTCAAGGAACCAAAGTCAACCGCGTTTTCGACGCACGAGTGGAAATCCTGCACGACCTGGACCAAGACAAAAAGGTCCGCGAGGCCGTTCAAGTTCCAGTGATGCAGTTCACCATCACACTGCCGCTGGACCATGATGTCACAATCGCTCACTGGGCGCTTGCGCCGCAGGGGCCGAAGCGCTTCAAGACGGTCGAGCTTCAGACGCTGGACCGCTCGCACACGGTCAAGAAGATGTGGACGCTGCAAAAGTCTTACGTCCACTCCTACATCGAGAAAGAGTACCCGGAAGGCTCGACCAACGGCACCGACCAGGGCAACTTTGTGGAGATCGTCATTCGCGGCGTAATGATCCAGAACAACGTGGACTATTCCGGCGACAACATCCTTGCTGTTCAGCCCGGCGAGCCGGAGCAGCCGGCGGCCTAATTTTGGCCTCGACTTTGTTGAACAGGAGGGTGCCAGTGCGCTGGCCCCTCCTGTTCTGCGTCTGTCTCATAATTAAGAACCCTGTCCTAAAGGACACGGCTATTGGGCGCAGACGCCAAGAACTAACGCTTCGCGGCACTCGGAACATTCCAATGATTTTGTCTTAGTCCCACGAAGTGGGAGTTTTCGGCGTCTGCGCCCAGTAGCCGTGTCCTTCAGGACAGGGTTCCCATAGCTTTCCTTTTTCAGAACACGAACTTTTCTATGGCTGATGACGAGACCGAGTTGCCGCCGGATGTCCGCGACATCCTGGCCCGAATGCCGCGCGAGATGCGCCACCGCGTTGTTGCGGATTACGAGACGCATTATGCGCCGTTCCTTGCCATGCTGGCCGGGTGGAAAGGCGCGGTACAGGAGCATTTTGTTCATGCCGAAGCGTCGTCCGTCGCGCATTTAGAAGAACAGTTTTTCCCGCTCGGGAACTGGAAGTTTCCGGCCCAAACTCTGGCCGTCCCGCAGCGCCCCCCCGCCCGGACGACTGGCATATCCGAAGGAGCGCCGCTGACTGACCCTGCCGGCGCTCCCTGGATCGCCTGCGGCGAAGGGTGGCTTCAGCCAACGGCTCTGCGCGAGACCACCGTGCAGCGTTCGGGGACAGACTGGTCCGTTGTTGTTGACGTGGACGTGCCTGCGTCCGAGCCGGTTGACGCCATTTTAGAGCGCGGCCAGCTTGCGTTTCTGGCGGTTTCCGAAGAAGTCATGGAAGCGCTGGACGGCGCGGCCTGGTGGGTGGAAACCGCCGCCTCCGGGTTTCGCCCGGCGCATCTGGGCCGGCATGACGGCAGCATGGCGTTTGAGCGCGAGATGCAGACGGCCCGCATGAACCAGCGTCATTTGGACCTCTGGCTGCCGCCGTTTTATCCTTACGGACGGAAAATGGTTTGCTTCAGCCTTGCTTCCGGCGATGCGTCTGACTCCCCGCCTTCTCTGCCCGGAGGCCTCGGCGCGGGCAGTCCAACGTCAGGGTTTCGGCTGGTGGGAGTTGTTTCGCGACCGAAGCCACGAGCCGCCGCCGCGCTGCGCGAGATCAGCGGCCGGCGTACATCGGTTCCCTGGATTAGCCTAAACGCTGTGCCGGTCGTTCAAACCAGCGTTTCCGACAACACTTTCTATCCGCCTTTCCCGCATGTCGGCCAGGAACATGCGCTGCGAATGAGCGGCGTTCCCGGCATCTTTGCCGCCACGATCCGGCACGACGGGCTGGATGTTCCCGCTTCGCTGATCCGCCTGCCAAGTCAGGACCCGCTGGCGACCGAGCCGGATGTGCAGGTGCAGTTTCCCCAGGTCCAGGCGGGCCGGACGCAGGCGAAAATCTATTACGGCTCCTGGGGACGGGGGCGGATGGGCGCTTTAGATTCGCCGACTTCTCTGGAAAAGCCGCCCCTGCGGTTCAGTGTTCCCTATCCTGCGCTTGGCGGGGCGACGCTTGGCGGGCCGGAAGACCGGGCGGAATGGGCGCGGATGGCCTGGTATCACAGCGTCCTGCGTCCTCCCCTGCTGACCGAAGGGGACCTCTGGGAGATTATCCGGCAGCGTCAGGGTGAGACCGGCGAAATGCTGCGCTTCCGGTCCGCCGTGCGCGAGATTATCAATGATCCCGACGTCGGCGGCGGCCACTGGCGCTCTTACCTGTGGCCTTCCCTGCTGGCGCGTGAGGCCGCATTCGGCGCTGGGGGCATTCCTTCGGACTCGCTGCCGCTGATTCAGAGCCTGCGGATTACGTTCGAGCGGGCGGCAGGCGCAAACATCCCGGATTTTCTGCTGGCGGACCTGGCGAATTATCTGGCCTCGGTTGTCTCGCAGTATTTTGTGCTGTCCACGTTTCGCATTGAAGGGCAAGTCGCCGCGTGATGGAAGAACTCGAAGTCACAGAAGTCGGCGCAGACAAAGGAACCGTTGTTTTTCCTCAGCTCAGCGGGCTGAACTGGCCGAGCTACCTTCTGCAAGCCTGGCAAACCCTGCATGAACTGGGCGTCCCCGAAGAAAACCTGCGGCTGCTGCCTGAAATGGGACACTTCGCCGCGCCTGAGATCAGCAGCCAGGAGCCGCCCGGCCCGGTCTACGATTCGCTCAGCGAGCGCCTAGTCGTGCACCGGGTAGACCCCGAAGAAGTGCGCCCGCGCCTCACGGTCAGCGTCCGGACAGACATCGTAGACTACTTCGTGCCGGACGGGGAGCAAGGAGAAGGAGAGCGGTGCGAAAGCCGCGAAGTGGGCCGGCTGGCGCATTTCGTGCCGCCGCTTCTGGCCGGGCTGCCGGGCGTGCCGCGTCCGCAGCCGCCGCAGTCTCCGCTGGAAGATTTGACCCGGCAGGTCTGCGCCGCGTATCCTGAGCTGATGCAGGCGCTGCCTACTGAAATCCGTGTTCTGCTGGAAGCGGGGGCCGATGACATACTGGCGGTCCTTGCTTCGGATTTTGCTGAGGCGTATGCAGAGCATCTTGCCAAGCTCGTTCAACAGGCGACGCAGCGGGTCGCCGAGCCGGAACGGACTGCCTGCCGCGAGGCGTGGCTGATGATGGCCGCGAAGCTGCCGCCGCGTGGCATTGACGGCTTGGAAGCCGCCGCACGTCCGGCCGCGATGGTCGTGCTGGAGCGCTGGGCTTTTTTGCTGTACGGCCCGGAAGCCGCCGCCGAGGACGACGCCTGGACCGCGCTGACGCTTCAAGAGCGCAGCGACCAGAGTGCTATGCTGCGGGCTATGCTGGCGGCTTTGTCTTACGAGACTGCGCGGGAACGGGAGCGCATCGTGCGGGACCTGATGGAGATTACCACCACCGAGGCGCTGCTGGCGACCGCCGTGGCGGATTCCCTCAGCGGCATCGGCTGGATTCACGGGCGCATTTCGGATATGCGGGCGGCGGGCACGGGGCGTGCCGACGGCTGGTTCCTGTCCGTCACCGGGGGGCGCAGCAGCCGGTCCCTGCTGGAAGCGCGTCTGGAAGAGTGGGCGGGGTCCGGCGGCGTGCTGGGCGTGGGCCTGACGCCGGACCGACAGACGCTCGACATCAGCGAGCTGGACCCCGCCCAACTTATGCAGCTTTGGTCGCTGGCCGCCTGGCGGCGCGAAAGCGCGGACCCGTTTATCCTGCTGGAAACGGCGGCGCAGCGCTTGATTCACCCGGAGGTCGTCGTTCGGCCCCGGCGCTACGTCCCGGCGTTCAGCCGCCCCGGCACTCTGCTGGCCCAACTGAACAGCACGGCGATCCTCGGCGGCGCGGCCCTGCTGCAATATCCCGGCGTCGTGCTGGAAATGCCGCTGTCGGATGACGACGACGACGCCGGCAAAGCGCGGGCGACGCTTGCGGCGCTCATCCGCTTGTTTCTGCCGGTCTGCTGCCGCGTCGAGGTCCTCTGGCGCGAGTCGGAAGCGCGGCTGGACCGGCCGACTTACTTGAAGCATGAGTTTCAGACCGGGGCGCGGCTTTCAAGCTGGGCGGAAGACGAGGACGACGTGGCGGCAGGCGACCCGATGACGCTTTAGCCGCCTCAATCACCGTCTGACTCAGGCGTTAAATCGGGTATTATTTCTTCCAGTAAGACTTTTTCGGGAGTAATTTGCAATGCGTAAATTCGACCTAGTCTCTGTGGACTGGGACAGCGTTCGCCTCATGCAGGGCGGCCAGTTCAAGCAGGAGACGTTCTACCTGGAGGAGCTGGTGCGCTGGACGCTCCAGCGCGGGCGGATTGCGGGGCTGCTGCATCTGGCCGACGACGCCATCAGCCGTCCCAGCCCGGAAGGGGACCGGCTGTATTCGGTGGTCGTGCGCGGCTGCCTTGCGGTCGGACGGCAGGGACAGATCATTGAAATCCCGGATGACTCGTCTCTTGCGCTGCGCGGGACCATTGAAGCGGAAACCACTCTGGTCCCGCTTTATATCGGGGCGTCGCTGACGGAGCGTACCCCGGAGCCGCATTTGTACTCATCCGTCGACACGGGCCTGCTCGGCTGCCGTGGCCTGCGGCCCACTTACCAGCTCTCAGCGGACAACAGCGACGCCGAGTTCGATTGGGTTCAGATCGCCCAATTCGAAAAGACAACTACGGGCCTGAGCGTTGACCGCACTTACATCCCGGAAACCATGTTCCTGTCCAGCCACGCCGGCCAGTGGCGTGCCCAGCAGGAAGTGCGGGCCTTGACTCGGCAGGCGCTGGACCTGCTGGTCAAGCACTCTTCCCCCGCTGTGCAGCGCTACGCCGCCGCCGCCGCGCTGGCCGGCTCGCTTGGCCCGCTGGCGGGCGTCGCGGACGGCAACCTTTCGCCGCGAATTTACATGGGCGGCGTCGGCGGCGTTCTGGCGGCCCAGCGTATCCAGATTCTGGCCCTTCCTTCCCCTGGCCTCAAGATTTACCAGGACACCGTAAATCAACTGGAAGACACGCTGGATTATTTGGAAACCGCCGAATGGACGATGGGTCAGGCATTTGTGATGGTTCGGGAGTGTTTGGACCGCCTCATCAGCCTGTATCCTCCGCTGCTGGCGGCTCTGGAAGCGGCCATCCCCGCCCCGGAGCGCCGTCTGCTTGGCCACGAAACGGTCGTGGCGGCGCGTGACCCGCGCGGCAGCCAGGGCATTCAGCCGGCGAGCCGGGAGAATGACCCTCCTGCCGAGGAAGCGCCTCGGCGCACCGGCGGCTTTATGTGGCGCAAGTAAGTGAGAGTTATGATAGTGGGAATGAGGAGCGTAGAGATGAAGAGCGTGGGATTGAAATCCTACGCTATGGGGCGCAGACGCCGACCATCCGCCTTCGCGGACGAAGAATAGAGCCTGGCGCAAAATCTGCTCTTTCTCCACGAAGGTGGAGACTAGGCGTCCGCGCCCCACAGCGTAGAACTTCAGTTCCACGCTCTCCACTCCTATTCTTGCCCCTTCCTCGTAAAATTTCTGGAACAACCTGCCCCTGCGATGGGGTAAAATAGAGAACAATGGCTTCCATTTTTGCGTCTACCTGCTGGCCTACGCGCTTTTTTGCGAAGTGGCTGGCCGTCTTTTTCGGCGCGGCGCTGCTCGGCCTGGTCCTGGGCGCACTTGTCCAGAAACGAAGGCTGCCGCCGAAGCCGGCCCCTCCGGCGGCGCGGGTGCAGGTGCGCTGGGAAGCGGTGGAAGTCTACTCGGACGGCACGCGGGCGCTGGTCCCGGCCCATGTCACCACGGGCGGTATCGGCGACAAGCCGGTCCCGGAAAGCGACCAGGGCAAGACTTCCATTGATCCCAAGAAGCCGCTGCTGATTTCCCGTGTGTCGGGATCGAGGCTCTGGCTCACCTTCCAGTGGCAGGGTCATGTCATCAACCGCTTGATCAATCCCTGGCCGCAGTCAACAATCACCTACACCGTGGAGTTCAATTTGCATCGGCCCCCTCCGCGTCGGCGCTTGTAGTTCTATGTCTGAAACACACTGATAAAGTACGCTTATGTTTGGAAGATTATTAGGTTTTCTTGGCTTTATTCCCGGTCTCTCTGGCTACGCAGGTATGGCAAGCGGCTATGGCTCCGGGACGGCCACGGAAGAAGGAATGGATGCCGACGGGGAAGCGGCAGTCTCGTTCACGCCGGGGCAGCGCATCTCTTCGGCAGACACGGAAGAAACGCCCGGCGCGAAGCAGGACCGGATCACCGAGCGCGATTTGGTCTGGCCGGGCAGGGTGGAGACGATCCACATCAGCAACCCCGAGCCGATTATGTACCGCTTCGACCTGACCGTGACGGACCTCAATCCCGCGTTCTATTTGCGCCGCCAGCCAAAAGGCGGGCTGCCGCAGCGCGAAGGCGGCATCCTGCTTCAGCCGGGAGAAGAAGCGTCTTTTGACGTCGCTTTCGTGCCGCCGCCCGCCGGGGACAAGATAAAGACCCGGACTTTCAGCTTCGTTCTGACCGCGTTTGACCCGAGACGCAGCTCCGAACCCGGCGAGATCGTCCAGGATTTGCCCCTGCGCTGGGTCGCGCTGCCGTCGGAAAGCGACCTTCAGATTTCGGCGGTGCCGCCCGTCGTCGTCACCCGCCCCTGGCGGCGCGAGGCGCGGTTTGCCGTTCAGTTCGCCAACAAAAGTTTCCTGCCGCCCCTGGTCAACTTGACGATCTTGCGTGCGCCTACTAAAGATGCCCTGCAAAAAGACGCCGAAACGGTCGGCACGATCCAGCAGTCGCTGGCCGCGCGGACGCCCGGCACCTGGCAGTGCCTCCTGCCGCCGCCGTCCCGGCGGGCTTCCTACTACGCCACCATCAGCGGGTCGGCGCAGACGGCGGAAGAGATCAACACCCCGCTTGCCCTGCCGCGCCCGGTGCTGATCCGCTACATCCCCTGGCTGCGTCTTGGACGCGACTGGGCGGTTCTCCTCGGCTCGCTGCTGCTGCTGTTCTGGCTGGTTTGGGGCATTCCCGTGCGGAAAACGCCGGTGGTGCGGGCTTCGGTCGCCTTCGCTGGTTTGGGTCAGGGCCAGATGCCTGCCGACAGCCAGCTTAAAGACCTTTCGGCCCAGATGATCCTGCTGGATGAGCGCGGGCATGACCTCGAAGGGCAGCAGCCTATTCCCGGTGCCGTGATCAACAAGGCGTTCGAATTTAGCGGCCCCGCCCGTACCTTCGGGTTCCACTGGCCCTTTGGGCAGCATCATGGGTGGAACCTGTGGAGCCGGGAGAAGCAGCACTTCCGCATTACGGTCGCCCCGGAAGAAGCCGAGAAAAATGCTTTCAAGCACTACGATCTGAACGCCTTGCAGTCAGTCGGAACACCGGCTTACAGCGCGGCGGAATCGGTGACCCCTTTTGGTTCCCTGGTTGTGCCGGCGACGGTCACGGTTCCGGCAGTCCCTCGAGTCCTGGTCAGCTTAAGCCTCGGCCATCTGGGAGCGCTGGCACACCACGACCTGCACCGGGTATCTGTCCGATACACGCTGGACGGGGAAGAGCAGCCGGCCAAGACATTTGAAGTGCTGCACAGCGCCTCCGGCGGCCTGCGCCCGATCACGCTGGACCTCACGGATGCAATCCCATTGGGCAGCTCGAGGAGGTTCGCGGTGAAAGTCACCGCCGACGGCCTTTCGTCGGATGACATTGAAGAAATTGAAGTGGAGCGGCACAGCCGGCCGCTGCCGATTGTATTGACGTTCCCGGATTTTTATCCGTCAAAGCCCGCCTCCACGAAGCCAAAGCCTCTAGTAGTGCCGGGCAAGATAGCCGGAACGCAAGCGAAGCCGCCGGGAACGCCGACCAAGCCGCCGGGGACACCCGGCAGCCCATCCCTGATAGCGGGGAAGCCGCCGGTGATCGGTAGAACGGGACTGCTCCCAATCACGCCGCAGTCCCATCCGATCACGCCGCAGCCTCATTCGCAGGTATCGGTTCCACCGGTTCCACGGACAGGAACGCAGGCGACAGAAACGCAGACAACAAGTTCGCTGCAGACTCTCCATACAAAGCACACAGCGCTCAAAATCCCTATTGGCGGACCGCTGATCGTGGTCAATCCACCTCCCGTCACGTCCGCCATATCCGCAGGCCTCACCGCTCGCGCTGCCGGTCCGACCCAGATCAACATATCCTGGAACCCCGTACCGGGTGCCGGCAAGTTTATTTTGTACCGCAGCGGCGGGCCGGGGAGCGGCAAAGGGACACGGACGATCCCGGCCGGACAGACATTTTTTATCGACACCGGATTGACGCCGGGGGTTGTCTACCACTACCGGATTCAAAGCAAGCGGGGCCGTTCCTACGGCCCGCAAAGCAAGCCGACTTCCGCGCTGACGCCGGCCGTGGTCGTGGTTCCGGTGACGGTCCAGCTCGCGATCACGGCCCAGGGCAAAGACCTGGACGCCGTGCTGAACTTTGTCAATGTCTCGAAACGGAATGTGTATTTGGACAAAATCAGCGCCTGCGACGGCGGCAGGATCGGCGATGACGTGTTCCGCGTTTCGGTGGACGGTCAAAACGTGCCGTTCAGCGGACGCAAGTCGGGCCGGCCGGCTCACCCCGGCCCGCGCCAGTTCATCACCCTCCTGCCCGGCGAGCAGGTGCATGAAAGCGTGAAGCTGAATCAGGCCTACCATCTTCCTTCCGGGGCGCACACCTACAGCGTCGTTTACAGCGGGCCGAATGTCTATCCCGACCGTCTGCAAGCCTTTACGCTGACCTCAAACGACGCGGAGTTGAAAACGTACCAATAGAGGATTTCCAGATGACATTTTCGTTTGACCCTGCGCCGCTTCGCGCCCGCTTTCCATCGTTTTCGCTGATGCTCGACGCACACCCGGCGGTCTTCTTTGACAACCCCGGCGGAACGCAGGTTCCTGAGAGCGTCATTGACGCCGTTTCCAGCTACTACAAAAGCGCCAACGCCAATGTCGGCGGGGCGTTCGAAACAAGCCGTCGAACCGATGCCGTGGTCGCGGAAGCACGGGCGGCGGCGGCGGACCTGCTGAACGCGCCGGGGCCGGAAACGATTGTGTTCGGCCCGAGCATGACGGCGCTGACATTTCACCTGGCGCGATCCTTCGCCGATACGATCCGGCCCGGTGACGAAGTGGTGGTGACGGCGCTGGACCATGACGCCAACGTCGCGCCCTGGGCCGACCTCGAAGCCGCCGGGGCGAAGCTGCGCGTCGTCCCGGTGCATCTTGCGGACGGGACGCTGGATAGGGACTGCCTCGCGTCCGCGCTGTCGCCCCGGACTAAGCTGGTCGCCGTCACCCATGCGTCGAACGCTGTCGGCACGGTGCCGGACGTGGCGCAAATCACGCAGAAGGCGCATGAGTTTGGAGCGCTGGTTTTTGTGGACGCCGTGCAGTACGCCCCGCACGGCCCGATTGACGTGCAAAAACTGGACTGCGACTTTCTGGCCTGCTCGCCGTACAAGTTCTTTGGGCCGCACGCGGGCGTACTGTACGGCAAAGCCGAGCATTTAAGGCGTCTGACGCCGCACAAAGTGAAGCCGTCGAAAGACAGCATTCCGTACCGCTGGGAGCTGGGAACCCTGAACCATGAAGGGCTGGCGGGCGTCACTGCGGCGATTGCGTACCTAGAAAGCATCGGCACGCTGTACGGCCTGCCGTTCCAAGCCGGGTACGAGGCGCAGGGCTACACGGGCCGGCGGCTGACATTAAAAACGGCGCTGACGGCGGTCCGCGCCTATGAGCAGACGCTCTCCCGGCACCTGATTACGCGCCTGCAAAGCATCCCCGACATCAAGATTTACGGTTTGACTGACCCAGCGCGTCTGGATGAGCGCCTGCCGACCGTGGCCTTCACCTGGCCGCGCCTTTCGCCCCGCGAGACCGCCGAATACCTGGCCTCGCACGGTATCTGCGTGTGGAGCGGCAACTATTACGCCCAACGCTTGATGGAAGCGCTGGGTCTGGAAGACAGCGGCGGCGCGGTCCGGGTGGGCCTGGCCCATTACAATACGACGGAAGAAATTGACCGAATGATTGCGGCCCTGCAAAGTGTGCCGCAAGCCAAAGCGTAACTTGGAGAAAACACAATGAGCGATTATGAGGACATGGGCGAGCGGGAACTCCGCGACGCCATCAGCAACATCGAAATTGAAGAAGAAGACGGCCTCGGAGGAGACGTTGAAGCCGCGTTGCGGCGGCAGGACGAAGCCATGCTTCTGCTGGAGCGCCTGCGGCTGGTCGAGCCTGCCGGGGCAAAGTCCGAAGAAGCCGTCGGCGGCGGGCGGCGCGACTTCCGGCGCTGGCCTGCCCCGGAAGGGGTCACGGTGGAGATGCACGACGGCAGCGCCTGGCAGCCGGCTCCGTCAAGCGATCTGGGCGTCGGCGGTGTCCGGCTGTCTGCCGTTCCCGCCTGGCTTGACGGCCCGGTTCCGGTGCGCCTGCGCGGTGTTTCCGGCCCGGCGGTGCTGACGCTCGGCGACCTGATGTGGCGCGACGAAAAGACCGGCGCGGCGGGCCTGCGCTTCGAGTTTTCCGACCCCGAAGAACACGATCTCTGGACGGCAATCCTCATTGATGCCCTGCTGGTCCGCTACGCGCTGGGGCAAAGCTGAACCGAGGTAGAATAAGAGGGCGAACACAAACAGAAAGGGCAGGCACGGAGACCTGCCCCTACGGGTATGACGATGTGGCGTAGGGGCAGACTCCCGTGTCTGCCCTTCCGGTTCCTGTCTGCCCTTCCGGTTCCTCTCCGGTTCCCCCATGATTGGGAGCTAGGGGGCTATCTCTAGCTGCTGGACATCTTGCCGCCGGTGACTTCGACCAACGCGCCCGTCATAAAGCTGGCATCGTCGGAAGCCAGAAAAACGTAAATGGGGGCCAGCTCATCGGGCTGACCAGGACGCGCCAGCGCCACTTCCGCGCCGAATGTTTTCACGTCTTCCAAAAGCATTGTGCCGGGGATGTTCGGGGTCCAGACCGGGCCAGGGCAGACGCAGTTGACCCGGATGTCTTTGGGACCGAGGTTCAGCGCCAGTGCTTTCGTGAACGCATGAATGGCCCCTTTGCTGGCGCAGTAGTCAATGAGATGCTTCTCGCCGACCATGCCGACAATGCTACCGGTGTTGACAATTGCATCCCCTTTGGTCAGGTGCGGCAGGACCGCTTTTGCCATGTGGAAGTAGCCGAAAACGTTTGTTTCCAAAGTTCGCCGAAACTGCTCCTCGCTGATGTCCTCCAAAGAAGGCTGCACGGCCTGATACGCCGCGTCGTTGACCAGAATGTTCAGCCCGCCCAGCTCGCTGACCGCCCGTGCGACCGCCGTGCGGCAGGCCACCGAGTCGCGGACATCGGCTTTGAGCACTAGGCAGCGGCGGCCTGTCCCTTCCACCTTCGCCCGTGTTTCTTCCGCATCGCCGTCATTTTCATTGTAAACAATCGCAACGTCTGCGCCTTCCAGGGCAAACGCGAGTGCGACGGCCCGGCCGATGCCGGAGTCCGCGCCCGTGATGATGGCTTTCTTGCCGGTCAACTTTCCGGCGGGCTTGTAGCCGACCAAATCCGTCTGCGGCGGCAGCTTCATGTCGGTTTGCTTGCCGGGGTAGGGAATAGTTTGTGCGGGAATGTCGGCGGTTGTGGGCCGAGTGGGTTTGTCGGTCATGGGATGCTCTCCTTACTGCGTCAGCACATATCAGAGTAATATAGCCGCGCATTGCGCCGCGCTAAACGCCGCTGCCATCGCTTCGGACTCTTTTTCTTCGGACTCTCTTTCTCCTCGTATGTCTACTTGGCATGATTTCTGCATAAGCAATAGTGACGCTGAAAAGCTGCGCTCTTCATCATCCATTTTTCAGCATTCACTCGGAAACGCAAAGGATTGTCATGCACCTCTTTAACCGCCGCCCGCACGACGGCAGCAGCTCGATCATTCAAATTGGGGAAGGCATGGACGTGATCGAAGTCGAGATACTGGAAGTCATCGGCAATCAGGTCATCGTCGGCGTTTTTGCGCCGGGTGAGGTGCCGGTGCAGCGCAAAGAAGTCGTGCTGGAACGCCGCCTCCCTGAAGCCAAGCCGCCCGTCGTGCAGCCATAGTACGGATAACAGTCCCAGTGCGGCGAGCAGCATCCGGCACTGGAAGTGCCGGATACTGAGGCTTGATCCGACCTCAAGCACGACGCACTTCAATCTTGTTTCTTCCAGCAAGCAGACCCGCGTAAGGATGCTTGGGACGAGTGACTAAACTCCCTCGTCCTCGCGTAACATTCGCTTGCTCACTTCAGCTTTTGGCTGGTGTCAAACGGGAACGCGGGCAGGCCCTCTTTGCTGTACAGGCTGCAAGCGGGGTAGGGGGACCAGGCGTAGCGAACGGCTTTGGGCTGCGGGACTTTCGGCGAAGACACGACGACCAGGTTGCCGGAAATCCGGGCGTCCGCCGGAACAAAAACGCCGTCCTCGCCGGCGACCTCAAACCCGGTCAGCGGCTTGTTGTCTTTGGCGACCAGCCCGCCGCCGACATGGGTGAAGGTCAGCTTGACGAGAGAGTTTGCGACGCTTATGTTCTGGTAAACGGGACCCGCGTAAGGGACTTTTTCTTTGTAGACTTTGGCTTCCGCAACAAGCGCGAGGCGATGGCCGACTTCTTTTTTGTTCTGAGGATGAACGCTTTCCGCGTCGCCGACATCAATCGCCGTGGCGATCGCGGCGTTGGGAACGTCGCGGGCCACCAGCCACTGGGCCTCGCGCAGTTCCGGCCAGGCGGCGGCGTCCGGCGATCCCCAGCCGGGAAGCTGGACAATCAGAAACGGAAAATTGCCTTCCGCCCAGCGCTGCCGCCAGTCGGCGATCAGGACCGGCAATAGCTGCTGGTACTGCGCGGCCCTTCCGGCGTTGGCTTCCCCCTGATACCAGATCGCGCCTTTGATCCCAAACGTCGTCAGCGGGCTAATCTGGCCGTTGTACAGCACTGCCGGAAAGTTCGGATTGTTTGCAATGGACGCCGGCACCGGAGCCGCCGACGCCAGCGCAACGCCGAGGTGGACCTGCCAGGGACCGGCCAGCGGCAGGTCGCTGCCGCCGGGAACTTCCAGCTTCAAGTTGGCGGCGTCGCCCCACAGCCCGCCGGTGCCGCCGGTGTCCAGCACCCGCACGGCGATGACATTGCCGGTCGGCTTCAGCAGGGCGGCGGGAACGGCATACGCACGCGGCGTATCGTAGCCGTCCGTCGCGCCGACCTGCGTTCCGTTCACCCACGTTGTATCGCTGTCGTCGGCCAGCAGGTGCAGCACGGCGTCTTTGCCGGCGTCTGCGTCCGGCAGGTCAAACGTGCGCCGGAACCAGACCACGCCATTAATTTTTGCCAGGGCCGGGTCGCCGCTCTTTTGAAAGAAGCCGGGCTGCGGCAGCGGCTTCCAGGCGGAGTCGTCGA
>JAABUO010004258.1_pt1 | contig 16874 bp, 13 predicted proteins | sample 5559291 | NCBI WGS metagenome assembly JAABUO01 (sample SAMN10711878, study PRJNA513372) | rock metagenome | isolation source: Antarctica rocks | place: Antarctica: Victoria Land, Finger Mt sud | reverse complement strand
GCACTCGGCCGTAGCGGAGTGCTGCACTTCACCGTGCTCGATGGGGACGAGCCGCACTTCGTCGACCTCGCCAAGCTCACCCCTGGGCACACCGCCCAGCAGTGCTTCAGCTTCTCGGGCAGCGGCGCCAACCCCAACTGCACCGAAGTGCTGGCGACGGGTGTCCTCTCGACCCACGAGACGATGACGATGCCCTACACCTTGCCGGGTGGCGGCGACTACGCCATCGCCTGCTTTGTGACCAACCCCGACACCGGCCAGCCGCACGCGATGCTCGGCATGATCAGGACCCTGCACGTCAACTGATGCCAGAGGGCGCCGGTCCGGGCAGATCCGTGACCGGCGCCCCTGCATCGCAGCTAGTGGCCCTCCCCCGGTGACGAACCCGCCGCCCGGGTAGGGCCGCAGGCATGGCCACCTACCTCGTCACCGGGGCGACCCGTGGCATCGGGCGCGCGGTGGCTCATCAGCTGCGCGAGCACAACCTCGTCCTCGTCGGGCGCGACCGCGAGACGCTGGACGAGCTGTGGCACACCTACCCCGGCGCCCGCACCCTCGTGGTCGACTTGGCCGATGCGAGCAGCATCGAGCAGCAAGTCGACCGTGGCGACCTGCCCGAGCGGCTCGACGGCGTCGTGCACTGCGCCGGAGTGCTGGTGCGCGGGCGGCTCGAGGAGCTATCCGTCGACGACTGGCACCGCCAGCTGGTCATGAACGTGGTGGCTGTCGCCGAGCTGACGCGCGTGCTGCTGCCCGCCCTGCGTGCCGCCGGTGGCACCGTCGTCCTCGTCAACTCCGGCGCCGGGCTGAGTGTCAGCGGCGACCGCGGCGTCGCCTACGCAGCGAGCAAGTTCGCGCTGCGGGCGCTTGCCGATGGGCTGCGCATCGAGGAGCCCGGGTTGCGCGTCACCAGCATCTATCCCGGCCGCGTAGCGACGGACATGCAGCGCGAGCTGCGCGACGACGAGGGCGCCGCGTACGCGGCCGAGGACTACCTGCGGCCCGAGAGCGTCGCCGCGCTGATCGTGCACGCGCTGCAGGCTCCCGCCGACGCCGTGGTCAAGGACCTCACTGTCATGCCCACGCCCTGAGCGCGTCTCGCACCCTCGGCTCTCCCGGGCGGCAGGTCACTGCATCTGAGTGGTGGTCGGCCCGCTTGCCGCCGTTCGCGGTGCGCGGTCGCGTATCAGGGCTGCGGAGAGGGCGAGCACGACGACCCCGAGCAGGATCGCGCCGCCGGCGTCGCCGCCGGCGATGAGCCAGCCGATGAAGGGCAGGGCCGCGGCCCAGCGGACCGCATCGGCTGCCCGCTCGACGTCCGAACTGCAGTCATCCTCATCTGAGGCCCCCGACCGAACGGCGCATAAAGGGACGATGCGCCGCCCGGCCGGGGAGGATGACTGCAGTTGCGACATGGCCTCCAGGCCGCGCCGGCTCAGCCGTTGGTGCCGTAGCCGTTCGGCGCGCCCATCCCCGGCATCCCCTGCGGCATGTTCTTGGCCTCGTCACCGGCGTGGAGCTTGTCGATGATGGCCGTGCCGCTCGTGGTGGTTGTGCTGAAGCGGACGGCGTCACCCACGACGAGGTCCTTGATGGCCGCCTCGCCGTTCTTGTCGATGTCGCTGGCGGATGACACGGCGTACTTCGTTGTGCCGCTGGCCGTCTTGATCGTCACCGACGTGCCGTCGACGGCCGTCACCGTGCCGCTCTGCCCGAGCCGGTGGCCCATGCGCCCACCATGAAAGCCCTGCGGCATGTCCCTGGCCTCGTCACCCGCGTGCAGCTTGTCGATGGTCGTGCCACCGGACGTGGTCGTGCTGAAGCGCACGGCGTCACCGACGGCGAGCTTCGACAGGGTCGCCTCGCCATTCTTGTCGATGTCGCTGGTGGAGGTCACGGCGTACGTCTTCGCGCCGCTGGCGGTTTTGATCGTCACCGAGTTGCTGCCCACCGCGGTCACGGTCCCGCTCACCCCCAAAGCCATGCCACGGTGCCCCGCGCCGTAGCCCTCCTGCTGGGTGTTGGTGCCTGCGGACGGAGTCGTGCTCGGCGTCGAGTTGCTGGCGGCTGTGGCACTCACCGTCCCGGCGAGGATGCCGCCGACCAGCAGGCCGCCGCCTACCAGTCCTGCCTTCTTGGCCCACAGCCTGCGACTGCCCTGGCCCGACCCGGTCGGAATGCCGTTGGTGTTCGTGGTCATCGTGTCCTCCTGTTCGGTCGCCATGACGGCGATGTCACTGAGCGTTCCGCCGCAGGCTTGAGGCTGGCTGGCAACAGGGTGGCATCCGCATGTGACTACGCCCGGCTGGCGAGAGCATCATCGGGGTGCGAAGCCGCCCAGATCGGACGTAAAACGGTCGCGCCCGTGACGGCCAGGTAACGCATCCTGCGCGCTGCTTGCGGCGCTTGCCGACGTGAGACACAGTCCCTTCACCCCGGGCGGCGTGCTACCGCCTCGGCAACGAGGAGGAGCTGTGACTGCACACAACCCCGAGATGCCGGGCGCGATGCGTGCCGGGACGGTGGCGCCGCCGGCCCCTGCCGGGCAGGAGCGGACCAGTGACGAGCAGCGGCTGCACGAGCTGGGCTACGCGCAGGAGCTGGCCCGGACGATGTCGGGCTTCTCCAACTTCGCTGTCTCGTTCACGATCATCTCCATCCTGTCCGGGTGTCTGACGCTGTACGGCTACGGCCTCAACACCGGCGGCCCGGCCGTGATCGTCTGGGGCTGGCCGGTCGTCGGCATCTTCACGCTGGCCGTCGGGCTGGCCATGGCCGAGGTCTGCTCCAGCTACCCCACGGCGGGCGGGCTGTACTACTGGTCGGCCAAGCTGGCGCGGCAGAACGGGCCGGCGTGGTCGTGGTTCACCGGCTGGTTCAACTTCCTCGGCCAGGTCGCCGTCACCGCCGGCATCGACTTCGGGCTCGCGTCCTTCCTCAACGCCTTCCTCGACCTGCAGTTCAACTTCGCGACCACGCCCGGGCACACCGTCCTGCTGTTCGGCATCGTGCTGCTGCTGCACGCGCTGCTCAACGTGCGCGGCGTCAAGCTCGTCTCGCTGCTCAACAACGTTAGCGTCTGGTGGCACATCGTCGGCGTCGTCGTGATCGTCGGCGCGCTGGCCCTGCTGCCCTCCAAGCATCAGTCGGCCAGCTTTGTGTTCACCAAGTTCGTCAACAACACCGGCTTCGGCTCGACGATCTACGTCGTGCTCATTGGGCTGCTGCTCGCCCAGTACACGCTGACCGGATTCGACGCCTCCGCGCACATGACCGAGGAGACGCGGGACGCCGCGCGCTCGGGCCCCCGCGGGATCGTCACCTCGATCGTCGTCTCGCTGATCGCCGGCTGGATCCTGCTGATCGGCGTGACCTTCGCGATCGAGAACTACGAGGGCACCACCGGCACCAGCACGGGCGTCCCGCCGGTCCAGGTTTTCATCGACGCGCTCGGCAAGACCGGCGGCAAGCTGCTGCTGCTGATCGTCATCGGGGCCCAGTTCTTCTGCGGGATGGCCTCGGTCACCGCCAACTCGCGGATGATCTACGCGTTCTCGCGTGACGGTGCCCTGCCGGGCTCGCAACTCTGGCACCGGATCAACCACCGCACTCGCACGCCGGCCAACGCCGTCTGGCTCGCCGCCGGCTTCGCGTTCCTGCTCGGCCTGCCCTACCTGGTCAACGCCACGGCTTACGCCGCGGTCACGTCGATCTCGGTCATCGGCCTGTTCATCGCCTACGTCATCCCGACCTTCCTGCGGATGCGCGCCGGCGACACCTTCGTGCCGGGCCCCTGGCACCTCGGGCGGTGGAGCCGCCCAATCGGTGTCGTCGCCATCGCCTGGGTCGCCTTCATCACCGTGCTGTTCATGCTTCCGCAGGCCAGCCCGGTGACGGCGAAGACGTTCAACTACGCACCCCTCGCCGTACTCGTCGTGCTCGGGTTCGCCGGCATCTGGTGGCTGGTGTCGGCGCGAAAGTGGTTCACCGGGCCGCGGGTTCAGGGCAGCCCGGAGGAGATCGCGGCCGCCGAGCGCGAGCTCGAGGTCCTGGCGTGAACCCGGGGATGCTGACAGTCGAGGCGCTGCGGGCGCACGTCGAGGACGGCTCGGTCGACACGGTCGTCGTCGCCGCAACCGACATGCAGGGCCGGCTGCAGGGCAAGCGCTGCGGGGCCCGCTACTTCCTCGAGGAAGTCCTGCCGCACGCCACCGAGGCGTGCAGCTACCTGCTGACAGTCGATGTCGAGATGGAGACGACGGACGGGTATGCGATGTCGTCCTGGGAGTCGGGGTACGGCGACGTCGTCCTCGCCCCCGACCTCGCCACCCTGCGGCTGGTGCCCTGGCAGCCGGGCACCGCGCTCGTGCTCTGCGACGTGCAGTGGGAGGACGGCAGCCCGGTGCCGCCGTCCCCGCGACAGGTGCTTCGCCGCCAGGTCGAGCGGCTGGCCGAGCGGGGATGGACGCCGCAGGCGGGCACCGAGCTGGAGTTCATCGTCTTCCGCGACAGCTACGAGCAGGCGTGGGACAAGGGCTACAGCGGGCTGGAGCCGGCCAACCAGTACAACGTCGACTACTCGGTGCTGGGCACCTCTCGCATCGAGCCGCTGCTGCGCGCCATCCGGCTCGGGATGACCGGCGCCGGGCTCTACGTCGAGTCGGCGAAGGGGGAGTGCAACCCCGGCCAGCACGAGATCGTCTTCCGCTACGACCAGGCCGTGACGACCTGCGACAACCACGTCATCTACAAGACGGGCGCAAAGGAGATCGCCGCGGAGCAGGGCTGCAGCCTCACGTTCATGGCCAAGTACAACCAGCGCGAGGGCAACTCCTGCCACGTCCACCTCTCGCTGGTCGACGACGAAGGGCAACCGGTGTTCGCCGGCGACGGCCGCGCCGGGATGTCGCCGCTGATGGAGCACTTCCTCGCCGGGCAGCTGGCGTGCCTGCCCGAGCTGACAATGCTGCTCGCCCCGAACGTCAACTCCTACAAGCGGTTCGCGAAGAACAGCTTCGCGCCCACTGCGGTCGCGTGGGGGCAGGACAACCGGACGTGCGCGTTGCGGGTTGTCGGGCACGGGCGCTCGCTGCGGTTCGAGAACCGCGTGCCCGGGGCCGACGTCAACCCCTACCTGGCCGTGGCGGCGCTCATCGCCGCCGGGCTGCACGGCGTCGACGCGGAGCTGCCGCTGGAAGAGGCGGTGCAGGGCAACGCGTACGAGGCGGGCAAGGCCCAGGTCCCGACCTCACTGCCGGAGGCTCGTGCCCTGTTCGCGACAAGCGCTGTCGCGAAGGAGGCGTTCGGCTCGGAGGTCGTCGAGCACTACCTGAACGCGACGCGCATCGAGCTGGAGGCCTACGACAGCACCGTCACCGACTGGGAGCGCCGCCGGGGCTTCGAGCGGCTGTGAGCGCGCCGCGCGCGTCCCGGCCCGTCATCGGGCTGACGTCCTACTCGACGCTCGCCACCTGGGGCCAGTGGGAGCGGCCCGCCGCCCTGCTGAACAGCGGGTACCTGGATGCGGTCACGAGCGCGGGCGGGCTGCCCGTGCTGCTGCCGCCGCTGCCCGAGGGCTCGCCTGAGGCGGTGGCGCGCCTGGACGCCCTGATCCTGACCGGCGGCCCCGACGTCGAGCCCGAGCGGTACGGCGCGGCTCCCCACCACACGACCCGAGCCCAGCCGGAGCGTGACGCGGCGGAGCTTGCCAACCTCGCAGCTGCGCTCGAGGCCGACCTGCCCGTGCTCGCGATCTGCCGCGGGATGCAGCTGCTGAACGTGGCCTGCGGGGGCCGGCTCGTCCAGCACCTTCCGGACGAGGTGGGGCACGACGGGCACCGCCCGGTCGAGAACGGGTTCGGGCGCCGGACCGTGCAGATCGCCGACGGCAGCGTGCTGCAAGGGGTGCTGGGGCCGCAGACCGAGGTGTCGTGCCACCACCACCAGGCGGTTGCCGGTGCGGCGGACGCGCTGCAGGCGGTGGCCTGGGACGCCGACGGCACGGTGGAGGCTGTGGAGATGCCGGGGCGCTCGTTCGTCGTCGGTGTGCAGTGGCATCCCGAGGAGAACCTCGGGGACGTGCGCATCCTCACGGCGCTCGTGCAGGCCGCGGCGTTGCACACTCGGGTGTGACCACCACCCTGCCCTCCAAGGAGACGCCGGCCGCCGACCGGGGTGACGGCGAGATGCTGCGCGTCGTCAACCCCGCAACCGAGCAGGTCGTTCGGACACTGCCCGCGACCTCGGCCGAGCAGACCGACCGCGCCATCGAACGGGCAGCAGCCGCCTTCGACGGCTGGCGTGCCGTCGCTCCCGCCGATCGCGCCCGGCTCCTGCGCCGGTTCGCGGAGGCGGTCGACGCCGACGTCGAGAACCTGGCCGGCCTGGAGGTCATGAACTCCGGCCACACCATCGGCAACGCGCGGTGGGAGGCCGGCAACGTTCGTGACGTCCTGCACTACTACGCGGCCGCGCCGGAACGGCTGGTCGGACAGCAGATCCCGGTGGCGGGCGGCGTCGACATCACGTTCCACGAGCCGCTGGGCGTGGTCGGCGTCATCGCCCCGTGGAACTTCCCAATGCCGATCGCCGGCTGGGGCGTCGCACCCGCGCTCGCCGCCGGCAACACGGTGCTGCTCAAGCCCGCCGAGTTGACCCCGCTGACGGCCGTACGGCTCGGCGAGCTGGCGCTCGAGGCCGGCATCCCCGAGGGCGTGTTCCAGGTGCTGCCCGGCCGGGGGCCGGTGGTCGGCGCGCGCTTCGTCGATCATCCCGCGGTGCGCAAGGTGACGTTCACCGGCTCCACCGAGGTCGGCAAGCAGGTCATGGCCGGTTGCGCGGCGCAGGTGAAGCGGGTGACGCTCGAGCTCGGCGGCAAGAGCGCCAACATCGTCTTCGCCGATGCCGACCTCGAGCTGGCCGCCGCCGCGGCGCCGATGGCCGTGTTCGACAACGCCGGCCAGGACTGCTGCGCGCGCTCGCGCATCCTCGTCCAGCGCAGCGTGCACGACGAGTTCCTCGCGCTGCTCGCGCCGGCGGTGCGGGCCGTGCGCGTGGAGGACCCGGCCAGCGAGAGCGCGCAGATGGGGCCACTGATCAGCGCCAAGCACAAGGCCACCGTCGGGTCCTATGTCGGGGAGGGGGCGCCCGTGGCAGTACGAGGGAGCGCACCCGACGGCCCCGGCTTCTGGTTCACCCCGACCGTGCTCGCACCGGTGTCACCGTCGGACCGCGCCGCCACCGAGGAGATCTTCGGCCCGGTCGTCGTCGTCATCCCCTTCGAGGACGAGGCCGACGCGGTGCGCCTGGCTAACGACAGCGAGTTCGGGCTGTCGGGGTCGGTCTACACGCGCGACGTCGGCCGGGCGCTACGGGTCAGCCGCGCGCTGGAGGTGGGCAACCTGTCGATCAACTCGCACTCGTCCGTCCGCTACAGCACGCCGTTCGGCGGCTTCAAGCAGTCGGGGCTCGGCCGCGAGCTCGGCCCGGACGCGCTGCAGGCGTTCACCGAGACCAAGAACGTCTACATCGCCACCGACTAGTTCAGCCCGACCGACGAGAAGGGAGCACACGTGGCCGAGCGCCTTACCGGACGGGTTGCCGTCGTCACCGGCGCGGGCAGCGGCATCGGGTTGGCCAGTGCCCGGCGCCTCGCCGCCGAGGGGGCGCACGTGGTGTGCGTCGACATCGACGAGGCGAGCGGGGCCGCGGCGGCGAGCGCGACGGGCGGGCTGTTCGTCCGCGCCGACGTCACCCGGGAGGACGAGGTCGAGGCCTTGTTCGAGCAGGCCCTCGACACCTACGGCTCGGTCGACATCGCCTTCAACAACGCGGGCATCTCTCCGCCCGACGACGACTCCATCCTCACCACGGGCCTCGAGGCATGGCAGCGGGTGCAGCAGGTCAACCTCACCTCGGTGTACCTGTGCTGCAAGTACGCGATCGGGCACATGCAGCGCCAGGGCCGCGGCTCGATCATCAACACCGCCTCGTTCGTGGCGGTGATGGGCGCGGCCACCTCGCAGATCTCCTACACCGCCTCGAAGGGCGGGGTGCTCGCGATGAGCCGGGAGCTCGGCGTGCAGTTCGCGCGGGAGGGCATCCGGGTCAACGCGCTGTGCCCTGGGCCGGTCGACACGCCGCTGCTGCAGGAGCTGTTCGCCACCGACCCCGACCGTGCGGCCCGGCGGTTGGTGCACATCCCCATGGGGCGCTTCGCGCAGCCGGAGGAGATTGCCGGGGCGGTGGCGTTCCTCGCCAGCGACGACTCGTCGTTCATCACCGCGACGAGCTTCCTTGTCGACGGCGGCATCGCCGGCGCCTATGTGACGCCGGTGTGAGGGGCGGCCCGTGCTGAAGATGCCGTGCAATGTCAGCAGCAGCCCGCAACGCGGCTGTTACGCGGCTGCCGCACCATGAGCCGAGGCGGGGCTGCGCCCGGCCGGGAGAATCCGTTCCGTGAGCCAGGAGGCGCCGTGCCGCTCGACTCCGACACGGGCTCAGCCGAGTCGCGGCCGGTGGCGCCGCCAGCGCCCCAGGCGATGAGCAGGGCCGACCCGGTGGAGGCGCACGCCGGTGTGGTGTCGGAGTTGGGCCACTCGGCGATGCGCGCCGATATCCGGCGACTCGGCGCCATCCTCGGCGAGACCCTGGTCCGCCAGGAGGGGCAGGAGCTGCTGGACCTGGTCGAGCAGGTGCGGCGGCTCGCGCGACGCGAGGACGCCGGCGACCAGCTGACCCAGGTGCTGGCCGGCCTCGACTTCCCCGACGCGATGCAGCTCGCCCGTGCGTTCAGCATGTTCTTTCAGCTGGCCAACGTCGCCGAGCAGCTGCACCGGGCCCGGGAGCTGTCGACCCGCCGCCGCAACGCCCGCAGCCAGCTCGGCGAGGTCTTCGAGCGCCTGCGCGCAGCCGACACGCCGCCGGACGAGGTGACCCGCGTGCTGGCGGGCGCCGAGCTGCGGCCGGTGTTCACGGCGCATCCGACCGAGGCGTCACGCCAGTCCGTGCTGCGCTCCCTGCGCCGGGTCGCCGAGCTGCTGGAGGCCGAGCTGCCGGACGAGGTGCGCCAGCGTCGCCTGTGTGAGGTCGTCGAGCTGCTGTGGCTGACCGATGAGATCCGTGCCGGCAAGCCCTCGCCGCAGGACGAGGCCCGCAACATCGTCTACTACCTCGACCAGCTCTCCCGCGGCGTGTTGCCCGGCCTGTTCGACGACCTCGCCGACGAGCTGAGTGCCTTCGGCGCCCAGGTGCCCGTGGGGAGCGTGCCGCTGCGCTTCGGCTCTTGGGTCGGCGGCGACCGCGACGGCAACCCCAACGTCTCCCCCCAGGTGACCAGCGATGTCCTGCGGTTACACGCCGACCGAGCGATCCGCTACCAGCTCGACCTCGTCAGCCAGCTGATCGACGAGCTTGGCATCAGCACCCGTGTCGTGCAGGCGACGCCTGAGCTGACCCAGAGCCTGGAGCGCGACCGCGAGCAGCTGCCCGAGGTCTACGACAGGTTCGTGCGGCTCAATGCGGAGGAGCCGTACCGGCTCAAGTGCTCCTACATCAAGGCGCGCCTGCAGGCCACGCACGACCGCATCGCGCGCGACCGCGAGCACCGCGACGGCGCCGACTACCTCGGGGCGGGGGCCTACCTCGCCGAGCTGGAGCTGATGCGCGACTCGCTGCTCGCCTCCCGCGGGGAGCGGATCGCGAACGGCACCCTGCGTCGCACCATCGCCGTCGCCCGCGCGGTCGGCCTGCACCTGGCCACCCTCGACATCCGCCAGCATGCCAAGTTCCACCACGCCGCCCTCGCGGCGCTCTACGACAGGATCGACGAGCTCCCCACGCCGTACGCCGAGCTCGACACCGGAGCGAGGACCGAGCTGCTCGGCCGCGAGCTCGCCGGCGGGCGGCCGCTGATCGGGCGCAACATGCCCCCGCCGGAGGACGCCGCCGTGGTACTCGACGTGCTCGACGCCGTCCGTGATGCCCTCGACGCCTTCGGCAGCGACGCCGTCGACACCTACGTCATCTCGATGGCCCGCGGCGCCGACGACGTGCTCGCCGTGGCGGTCCTGGCTCGCGAGGCGGGCTTGATCGACGTGGCCGGCGGATGCGTGCGGCTCAACATCGTCCCGCTGCTGGAGACGGTGGCCGAGCTGCGGGAGGCCGGTCCGATGCTCGACACGCTGCTGCGTGTGCCGGCGTACCGGTCCTTGGTGCGGGCCCGCGGTGAGATGCAGGAGATCATGCTCGGCTACTCCGACTCCAACAAGGACGCGGGCGTCGCCACCAGCCAGTGGGAGATCCAGCGTGCGCAGCGCCAGCTGCGCGACGTCGCGGCCGAGCACGGGGTCCGGCTCCGCCTATTCCACGGCCGCGGCGGCTCGGTCGGACGCGGCGGCGGCCCATCCGGGGAGGCGGTGCTCGCCTCGCCGTACGGCGTGCTGGACGGGCAGATCAAGGTGACCGAGCAGGGCGAGGTCATCTCCGACAAGTACTCGCTGCCGGGGCTCGCCCGCGACAACCTCGAGATCCTGCTGTCCTCAGTGATCGAGGCGTCGCTGCTGCACCGCGTCCCCCGGGTGCCAGCCGACGACCTGCGGCGTTGGGATGCGGCGATGCAGCAGGTCTCCGCCTCCGCGCAGTCGGCATACCGGACTTTGGCCGACGACCCCGGGCTCGCGGACTTCTTCTCCCAGGTCTCGCCGGTCGAGGAGCTCGGCCAGCTGAACATGGGGTCGCGCCCTGCACGTCGCCCCGGTGGGGACCGGCCGACGCTCGACGACCTGCGCGCCATCCCCTGGGTCTTCGGCTGGACACAGACCCGGCTGATCGTCCCCGGGTGGTTCGGGGTCGGCAGCGGCCTGGCCGCGGCGCGAGAAGCCGGTCTGGAGAAGGAACTCGCGGCAATGCGTGACGGCTGGCCCTTCTTCGCCACCTTCCTCGGCAACGTCGAGATGACCCTGGCCAAGACTGACCTCGCCATCGCCGGGCGCTATGTCACCGAACTCGTGGAGCCGCGCCTGCGGCCGGTTTTCGATTGCATCCAGGCCGAGCATGCGACGACGGTGGAGGAGATGCACAGGCTCACCGACGGCGGGGGGCAGCTCGCGCGGCACCCGATGCTGCGCCGCACGCTGGAGGTGCGCAACAGCTATCTCGGACCGCTGCACCACCTGCAGATCAACCTGCTCCGGCGGCAGCGCGAGGAGCCGGACCCGAGCCCTGAGCTGCGCCGGGCACTGCTGCTCACCATCAACGGCATTGCGGCAGGCCTGCGCAACACGGGGTAGCGCCTTGCGCTGCGCGTCACGCGCTGTGTCTACGTCGCCTGATAGAAGTCCTTGCCCCCTAGTGTGTTGCAGGTTTGCCTGGTATGAAGTGACCACAATGCGTGACGAAAGGGATTCGCAGGACTGGCCGCCGGGACCACGCATGAGCGGCCCGGCGCCTAGGGAGCTCGCGGCCTACGCACCCTTCGGTGACCTCTCCGGGGCGGCCCTCGCCGTCCTCGGGCAGCTGCGTCGCGAGGTGGGCTTCTCTGCTTGGGCGCTGACCCGGGTGAGCGGCGGGACGTCCACGGTGCTGGTATCGAGCGACCTGTTCCCTGCTGCCGCTGGAGAGCAGTTCCCCTGGACCGACACGCTGTGCCACCGGGTGTTCGAGGAGGGCGTCCCGCGGGTGACGCTGGATGTGCGTGCCGTGGCCTCCCTGCGGGATACCCCTTTCGCGCGGCGCTGGGGCGTTGGGGCGTACCTGAGCGCTCCGCTCAGCATCGACGGCGAGACGCTGTTCGGCACCCTGTGCGCGCTCGACCCCGAGCCTCGGGAGCCGGAGATGCTGACGCGCCTGCCTCTTGTCGACCTGCAGGCCCGACTGCTGTCGACGATGCTGGCCTCCGACGTCCGGCTCGATGAGGTGCGGCGCCGAGCGGAGCGGGCCGAGGCCGACGCCCTGGTCGATGCGATGACCGGACTGGTCAACCGGCGCGGCTGGCAGCTGTTGCTGGACCGGGAGGAGCAGCGGTGCCGGCGATACGGTTCGGCCGCCAGCGTGCTGGTGCTCGACCTCGACGGGCTGAAGGCGGTCAACGACGGTCTGGGACATCCCGCGGGTGATGTCCTACTGCAGCGCACCGCGCAGGTGCTGCGCGACGCCACTCGCGGCGTTGACGTCGTCGCCCGCCTCGGCGGGGATGAGTTCGGCGTCCTCGCGGTCGGGACGGGCCAGGAGATGGCAGCCGTCGAACGGGCCCGGCTGCCGGGCCTGCTCGCAGACGCCAGAATTGAGGCCTCGCTCGGCTTTGCGGCCCGCGAGAGCGACGGTGGCCTCGCGGCGGCGTGGATCAGGGCTGACGCCGACATGTACCGAGTGAAGCGCGGCAAGCAGTAGCGGGGCAGACCAAGTTGGCGTTGTCGGCGTGCTCGGCCAGCATGTACGTCGCTGAGGACTGGTCGAGATGGGCGTGGCTCACCAGCTGGTGCTCGGCCAGGACCTCCAGGTGCGGTAGACCGACCGGCGACCGGAACGCCCGCTAGCGGTGTACGCGGTACCGCAGATGCGTGACGTCGTGGTCCTCGAGCCTGCGTAAGAATTCGAGTTCGGTCGGCTTCGCGGACGGATCGCCGAACAGTCGTCGGCCCTGCCCAAGCAGGACCGGGACGACGTGCAGTTCCAGCTCGTCGAGCTGCCCGGCTTGCAGCAGCGCCTGCGCCGCCCCGGCCCCATGCACCATCACGTCGCCGTCCCCCACTGCCGCGCGGGCCAGCGCCGCACACTCTCCGACGTCGCGGAGGTAGCGGACGCTGCCCGGCGGCGGGTCGTGCGGGACGTGGTGGGTCAGTACGAAGACCGGTACGCCGTCATGGTGGTCGCCCTGCCAGCGGCCGGCGTGTTCGTAGGTGCGTCGGCCGGCGATGACGGCGCGGGTGGAATTCAGCTCGGCGAACACTCGGCCGCTCGGGCCCGGGTCGTTGCGCCGGTCGAGCCAGTTGAAGAGGCGGAACCCGTCGCCGCCCATGGGTGCGTCCGTGCTGTCCTGCGGGCCGGCGACGTAGCCGTCCAGGGACACGGTCATGTAGAGCCGGATGATCGCCACGGGTCAGCCCGCCGCTCGCGTGCGGTAGCGCAGGTGAGTCACGCCGGGCCCATCAAGGGCACGAACCAGCTCCAGCTCGATGTGCTCCGGTGCCAGGTTGGCGAACAACCGACGGCCCTGCCCCAGCAGGACCGGTATCAGATGGATCTGCAGGTCGTCGAGGACGCCGGCCGTGAGCGCCAGTTGAGCGGTGGTCGCCCCGTGCACCAGGACGTCCTTGCCCGCGGCGGCGTCCTTCGCCATGCGCGCCGCGCTCACCACGTCGCGCACGTAGGTGACCCCGGGCCATCGCAGGCGGCGGTTCGGCTCGTGGCGGCTCAGGACGAAGATCTGTACGCCGTCGTGGTGGTCACCACCCCAGCCGTCCGCGAGCTCAAAGGTCCGTCGGCCGACGATCACCGCGCTGGTCGACATAGCCTCGTCCATGACCACGCGGTTCGCGCCCGCCAGGTGATCGACGGCCCTCTTGCGGTCGGGGTGGCCGCCGGTCAGGAACCACTTGTGCAGGTGATGGCCGCCGTCGCCGAGGCCGTTGCCCGGCCCGTCGTTGGGCCCGGCGACGAACCCGTCGAGCGACATCGACATGTACAGCACCAGCTTGGACATCGTGCCCTCCTTCAGACGAGGCGCTGACCACATGGGTCCCGTCGCAGAACGGCTCGTTCACCGACGACCGCAGCGGCACAGAGAGACCTCTGGCTACGGGGTTGCGACGACCAGGCCGTCGGAGTCGCGCCGCTTGTCACCGGTGATCCTGTGCGTGCCCGTGCCCGTGCCCGTGCCCGTGCTCGGTCGCGGTGCTGTCGATCTCTGGCATGACTTCACCCCTCGCGCTCGCCGTGCTCGGCCACCTATTGAGACGACGCCGAGGAACGAAAGCAATCGGTGCTGGGCACAAAGGCTCGGACGAGCAGCGTCGGTCCGCCGTCGACGTCGCGTCCGGGACGAGGCGGACCTCGACGAGGTGATGCGCGGGTACCCCCGCGAGTTGCACGTGTACTGCTACCGGATGCTCGATCGCTCGATGACGCCGAGGACCACGTCCAGAAGGTGTTCCTGCGGCCTGGCGATCCCGAGAGGCCGTGGGACGTCCGCGCGCCACGTGCACCAAACGTGACCTGCTCCGATGAACGTTCACCCTTATCGGCTTGCCAGACTCGCGCCACGTGTGAGGATCGGGTCGTGGAGCGCATCGCTGACTTCGTCCTGGCCCACCGCAAGCGCGTCATCCTCCTCTGGTTCGTGCTGATGATCGCGGGCTTCGCCGCGACGGGCCAGACCATCAACCGACTGACCACGGACTTCTCTGTGCCGGGTCAGCCCGGGTTCGACACCGCCGCCAAGATCAACACCGCGCTCGGACAGCGCTCCGACAACGGACCCTCGCTGCCCGTCATCACGGTGCCAGCCGGGCAGACGGTGGACACCCGCAAGGCCGACATCAAGGCGGTCTGGGACAAGGTCCGCAAGGACCACCCGGACTGGCGGGTCGCAGACTGGACCACCACGGGTAACGACAACCTGGTCACCAAGGACCGGCGCGCCACGTACGCCATCGTGTACGGACCGCAGCCGAAGTCGTTCACGGACAAGCCGTTCGGCCTCCAGATCACCGACCAGTACGCGGGAGCCCAGCCGCGTAACGCGCAGGCGCTGAGCATTGGGGCCACCGGATACTTCGAGCTGTCGGTCGCCGACGCCCAGGCGAGCGGGCATTCCGGCGGAGGACCGGGGCTATTCCTCGAGGTCGTGCTGGGTGGCCTGGGCGCGCTGGCGGTCCTGGCCTACGTGTTCGCGTCGTTCCTGGCCTTCCTGCCGATCGTCATCGCGATCGTCAGCATTCCCGTGACGTTCGGTGCGCTGCTCCCCTTCACCTATGCCCTGAACATGAGCATCGTCCTGCAGTTCCTCGTCAGCCTGATCGGGCTGGGCGTCGCGATCGACTACTCGCTGCTCGTTGTGACGCGATGGCGAGAGGAGCGCGGAAACGGCCGCCCCAACGACGAGGCGGTGCGCATCGCCGTCGCCCGGGCCGGCCACTCGGTCGTGTTCTCGGGTGCCGCCGTCGCCATCGGCCTGATCTCCCTGACCGTGCTGAACGTGCCGTTCCTGCGCTCGATGGGCCTCGGCGGCATGCTCATCCCGCTCATCAGCACCCTCGTCACCATCACGCTGACCCCGGCGATCCTGGCCACGGTCGGGCCGCGGGTCGACTGGCCGCGGATCCGCAAGGAGGCCAGCGCCAGCAGGTTCTGGTCGGGCTGGTCGCGTGGCGTGGTGAAGCGCCCGTGGCTCGCACTGGTCGCCGCGGCGGTGCTGCTGGGGATCTGCGCGGCACCCGCCCTCGGGATCAAGCTCGGCAACGCCGAGACCGCGTCGCTGACGACCAAGCAGGGGCCGATCGTCAACCAGTTCAAGACCCTGACCGACGGTGGGGTGCCCAGCGGCGTGCTCACCCCGCTCGAGGTGCTGACCACTGGTGACCCGCAGGCCGTCATTGCCGCGACGAAGAACGTTGACGGGGTCGCTTTCGCTGTCGCCCCCGGCGCCGCTGACGGCTTTGCGAAGGGCAACGCCAGCATCGTCGACGTGATCCCGGTGCACGAGTCGGTCAACTCCGACAGCACGGCGGTGGTGGGTCGGGTCCGCAGTGCTGTGGAGGGGCTGCCGGGCGTGCAGGGTGTCGCGGGCGCCGGCCCGGTGCTCAAGGACTATGACAGCGGCATCTATCAGAAGGTGCCGCTGGTCGTCCTGTTCCTGGCCGTCCTGACGTTCTTCGCCCTGACCCGCGCGTTCCGCTCCGTCGTGCTCGCCCTCAAGGCAGTAATCCTCAACCTGGTCTCGCTGGCGGCGACCTTCGGCGTGATGACCTTCGTCTGGCAGGAGGGCCACGGGTCTCGGGCGATCTTCAGCGTGAAGTCCACCGGGTCGATCACCTTCTGGGTGCCGATCATGATCTTCGCGTTCCTGTATGGCCTGTCGATGGACTATGAGGTCTTCATCCTCACGCGGGTCCGCGAGGAGTTCGACCGCGGCGGCGACACGAACAAGGCGCTGGTCGAGGGGCTCGGCCGGACAGGCCGCCTTGTCACCAGCGCCGCCCTCATCCTGTTCCTGGCGTTCGTCTCCCTCGCGGCGTCGCCGGGGACCGACATCAAGGTCCTGGCGTCAGGACTGGGCATCGGCATCCTGCTGGACGCGACCGTCGTCCGGATGCTGCTGGTCCCGGCCCTCGTGGTGCTGTTCGGCCGCTGGAACTGGTACCTGCCGGATTCGTTCGCCCGCCTCCTGCGCGTCGAGCCGTCCGTCCGGCCGGCCTCGCAGCCGGCGACTCAGCCGGCAACGTGATAGGCGGAAGCGGTTGCCTCAAGTGGGGGCTGCTAGCCATGGATGGAGCGGGTGACGGGAATCGAACCCGCGTTCTCAGCTTGGGAAGCTGATGTTCTGCCGCTGAACTACACCCGCGGCGCCGCGGCAGGGCCGCAGCTCTGCTGACAGGATAGCGGGCGTGTTGCTCTCCGACCGTGACATCCGGGCCCAGCTTGCCGACGGGCGGGTGCGACTGGACCCCTTCGATCCGGTGCTCGTGCAGCCCAGCAGCGTCGATGTCCGGCTCGACCGCTGGTTCCGCGTCTTCCAGAACCACCGGTACGACAGCATCGACCCCGCGGTTGAGCAGGACGAGCTGACCGAGCTGATCGAGCCGCCCGGCGACGACGCGTTCGTGCTGCACCCCGGTGAGTTCGTGCTCGGGTCGACGCTCGAGACCGTCACGCTGCCC
>JAABUO010004257.1_pt1 | contig 16876 bp, 18 predicted proteins | sample 5559291 | NCBI WGS metagenome assembly JAABUO01 (sample SAMN10711878, study PRJNA513372) | rock metagenome | isolation source: Antarctica rocks | place: Antarctica: Victoria Land, Finger Mt sud | reverse complement strand
CTGATCAGTCAGGCCATCAGTCGTCCAACCCCTAGTCATAAAGGCTCCCATTTTCACGTCGATTCTCATCTGCGCCACTGCCACATCACCGAACGCCTGACACGATGCATGTTAAGGTTACTTCTCGATGTTTGAATCTTTGGTAGTCATGACGAGGTGGCAGGCGGCTGTCGTGCATTAGTCTGCAGCCCCAGATTTCGAATCTTCCATTCATCTGGACTTCTGGATCTCATGTTCCATCTGCCCCGCACTTCAACCATCTGTAGTCTGTACTCGCCAAATGCAAGATCTCCTGATGTGTGCATGCGCATCGCATGTTGGAAAAGGTAGATGCCATCTGCCGTGAAAGCAAGCAACGCTCGGTCCTTGCTTACTGTGTGTTCATCCAACCGTGACCATAACCTCGACCAACATCCGTAGCACAAGTATTCATCGCTTCGTCATTACTCCCGATGCGAGCTTGACCGCGAGAACTGCATTTCAGGGAGAGTCTGTAAGTGGAGTAATGCCAGGAGATTAACATCCTATAAGTGCTCAACGTGCTTTTAACCTTGCTTGCTGTACTGACATTTACCGAGTGTCCCCGGCGTCAAAGCGTCACCCCGGTGGTGGTTATACAAGCCCCTGATTATATCTCTGACCGTCTTGTAATCGTCGAATCACCTTGCCAAGTCGTTCGATGCCTTCGCTGAGCAAATCTTCTTCCTCCCACGAAAAACACAATCTCACCTTCCCTTTCAGGTCAGGTCCTTGCTCATCTCCGGAGACCTCAAACATCGTTCCCGGCGCTATGATGAGTTCTTCTTCCTGCCGTGCTCGGAGAGTGACTTCTTCCGCCTGCAACGACTCGGGGAGTGCAATCCATATAAAATAGCCACCTACCACATCGCGATTCATGTGAGGCAATGTAACCCCTACAGGTATCAAGTACTTCTCCACAGCATCCACAATTATGCTATATCGCTGGGCATAGGTAGGCCGTAAGGTTTGATGGATGTGACGCTGTAGTTCACCTGACTCAAGAAGACTCGCCATGAATGTGGCAGTCAGTTGCGACGGTGCACCACCAGATCTCGACGGGCCACTGCCATGCTGGTCAGCCAGAGCAAAATCTAATTGTGCATATGCTACTCACACCTGTGACAGTCCATATGAGAATTTTTCTGTGCCTTCCGCCCAGCCACTGCGACATCCAGGTACTGCGATTTTACTGAAGCTACCATTGCTGACAGCATTGCCAAAACCGTCTGCACCTACTCGCTCTGGCCCTCCCTCGAGATCGCGATCAATGTCCACTATACGTGGTAGGATTGCGTGTTCCAAGCTGGCCTGAGAAGGTGTTTCCGTTGTTACCCACTGCAACTGATCATATACATCGTCTGTTATAATCAGCGCGTCGTATTCGCGGGCGAGATTGACGAGCTGTTGACGCCGTCGAAAGGACATGGTTTTCGAAGAGGGATTTGCAAACGTAGGTACGGCATAAATGAGGTGTCGGTAGATCTTCCTCCATGATAGTACTGGTTTGAGAGTCTAGACAGCTTTTCAGTGAAGATCTAATGAATCGCTTGAGCATATGCTGCTAAAACCGCTTGCTCTCATACCGGCCTAAGATTTCCTTCGGCCCTCGCCTTTTCCTCGCTCTTGTGTATTTCTTTGGCAAGGAATTCAATGTCAACGCCTTCTTCGTCCTCGGGAATAGAACGTAGTCGGTTACAGAAACCATTATCCTCAAAGATGCGGCATGCAAAGAAGTAGGTCGGCGACACTATCCACACATTCCTCGTGTAAAGAGGATCTGAATATGCTTGGAGAAGGCAGGCAAGGTTCTGGCTGGCCCCTCCCGTAATACATATTCTCTCGGAACTTATGATTCTTGAGAGTTGGTAGAACTGTGTGAGCCACTTGGCAAGTTGCTGTCGCAATGGCTCGTAACCAGGCTCTGGTCCATAATTTAGGCCGGGAGTGTAAATGCTAGCATCGGAGAGGGCGATTGACGACGCTGACTTGATTAGAGTGACTGGAAGCAGAGAGGTATTGGGCCACCCTCGCAGCAGATTTATGAGAGCTTTAGAAGTCCCGTTCATTGTGTGGACATTTTCTCTTGTTCGTCAGATTGTTCTGGGGTTTGGGTTATCCAGTGGGCCAATGACGCGCACCACTCCCCCACATTTTCTTAAGGTGGGATCTTGTCAGCCTTACCAGGAACGTCTAGAGCACGGCAACCCACTTTCATCATCAAACAAGAATCGCATCAATCACTCGTACCTACCTCTTGTCGCCTCGCTTCTATCAGAACGCGAGATGGTAGGAAACGAATTGCAATGCCTGTCATCGTCTATGAGTTAGTTATATCCACCAATTCATCAATGAGTTAGTTATATCCAACATTTATCAAAGAAATTATATACTATAAAGCACCGCAAGTTCCGGAAAGCATCCTTCCGCACGTTCCGCCAATCCTTGCAAGTCCTCTGGATCCTTTTTGGAATCCTTCAGCCTCTCAGGCCCATTGTATAATTAGAGCTGGTCTCTTCTTTCGATCCTCAGCTCCCAGAATTGCAGCAATGGAGAAGCCTACTAGACGGATTGCTTCCATCTCCTCCCTCGTCAGTACGTCGTCAGACAAAAGCAAGAACAACAACCTGACACCATCCATACATGCTCCTCGCGGCTCTAGGTCTCCGAGTCCTGCTAGGTTACCTCAACTGTCTACTTCTACCCTACAGCCTTCTGCGTCCTCGCCGAACCTACGTACTCCAAGCGCCGGGCCATCTCCACAACTGAGTCCTGCCTTCGATCCTACATATTCTATTTCTACAAGTCGCGACAGTGCTCTTCCTCCAAGTGTCTTCAAACCGGCACCGTTACCGCCAGGGTCCCTTCGTCCTATTCGTCCAGGAAGCGCCGCGGGCACGCGGCCAAATTCACCACCCCTAAATTTTAGCAGGTCTGCTAGTAGTGGTGGCAGTAGGCCTGTATCACCATCAAGAGACTTACGACCCATAACCCCGAACTCGGATACTGGCAGGTCTAGTAGATCTCCGAGCAGGGCAGGCTTAACTCCCATCAGTAGGCCTGTTTCGCCGTCAAAACATCTATCGCGGCCTACAACACCTATACCGGTAAAGAAGCTTTCTAACCGGAGAAGCTGGCTTCCAGGCAGGTCCAGACATGGCTCGGTCGGTGAAATCAATGGAGAGCATTCATCTTCGCGTACATGGGTCCTTACTCCGGAGCAGCAGAGGCCGTACGATATGTCTCCTCTTCTAAAGTTTCAGAGGGTCAGTAATGTTGCAACTACTAGATATGGTGAACAAATGCTCACATATTACTCAGGTCCCAGAACTCTGGGATGAACGTGGGAATACCTTTATCTACCTTCACTCACACATACCCGGAATAGGTCCCTCATTCCGGCTTGACTCAAGTTCCTTCACTTCATCCAGAAAACTATCATCCTTGGCTCATAATAGAACACAGAACAGCCCTCGAAAACCCCTGGGTGAAGTGGACTTGCGATCGTTCGAGGAAAGAACCTATCAGCTCTCATTGGATCCTCCAATTTCACCTCCAAGATCACCCCCAGATGGCACATCTGCTGATGGCAGCTCAAAGGGATCTCGTACGATCAGTGATTCGTTCGATGAGTCGACGAAAGATATACATATCTACCTACCGCAGGCTCTCCATGCAGACATTTCAATCCCACACCCCGACTTTGACCAAGATGACGTTGGAATACTTGTGGTAGTACGGAATCTTTTTGCTTTTCTAACGGGCCAGCCTTTGGTTGCGACCACAAGTACTCCAACAGTCTTTCCCACGTTGCTCAAATTGGCGGATATTTTGCAGAGGTATGACTTTACGAATATGGACGGGTCTACACTCGGTGAAGAAGTAGCTGGCAATTTTGCCCATTTAGTGGAAGACTTCAAGATTGGGGACGTTAGAGGGAGTCGCGACAAAACAATACAGGCCATTGTCTTAGGCGAGCGGATGCGGTACTGGGACTTGTATAACGAAGGGTTTGTTCATGCAGTTGGTATATACGAGGATATTACTAGTCTTCAAAACCCGAAAAATGCATTGATCTCGTCCATAACCCGCCAGCGACTGGAGCGGACGACTCTTGATCTTAGCGCTCGACTCAAAAACGTACGGTCCCGATTAGAAACCTTCGATTTTCCGTCACTCTTTGCAGGAATTGCAAATTCTTCAACAAGTTCTGAGAGTAAAGTCGTTCGCTTCAAGGATTGGAAAATGTCTTTTATGTCGATGCGGAAAAACATACTAATGCTTTATCGGGAAAAATATGGAGACTGGCCACCAAAAGCCAAGTCCAAAAAGAACGATTTCGAAGAAAGTGGTTTGAATCGACTTTTACTCGAAGAGGTGTACCATGATTTCTCCGATCTTTACGATATCCTTGTTGACCGTACTTCCCTGACGACCCGCTCTATCGATGTGCCATCTCTTGGTAATTCTGATCCAGATGGTGGACATGAGCCAGAACCTCGTGCGCTTAGAAGAGTCATGAGCGAGTATGACCGCAGCACTCCTCCGGTTCAGCCGCCCATCCCCTTTGATATTCCACGTTTACCCTCCCTGTCAACGACACGAAGAGATTTTGATTCTCTCGGCGAAAAGAGACAGAGAAAGGAGCGTGCCACAAAGCTCCAGGACAACGAGATAAACCAGGCTCTGATGCAATCATACAATCGTGATTCTATCAAGTCTACGCCTTTCTTGGAAGCCTTCATGTCATTTGAGCGACGATCGGCGCATGGCTGCTCCATTGACGAGATGTGTGATCTCCGACATGGGCAATGGATATTCCTATACGCTGTTCTTCAAGCTTTGCCTCTCGTAATTGTGGACGCGCCCGGGTTGAAATGGACACAAGGAGTCGAATACTTCCTCTGCGAGGTTCCGAAAGGGGGTGCGCCTTGGATTCAGGAGAAGTCTAGTATCAAACAAAACTGGTATGGTATCGCTGGGGGCGCAGGTGTTGTAAGTTTGCCTGCAGATATTGTCGATCATGGCGTAGATGGCATTTATCGTCGAAGTCACGCTTGGCGAGCCGCAGATAGATGGACTGGATATCAAGATATCGCCGAGACACCTGTTGCAAAACCAGAGTTCTACAATAATTTATCACCCCCTCAATTGCCAGTTGCACATAGTGGACCCGGCTCGCGGACCAGCTCACCAAGTCGACGAAGTCAAAGGGGCTCCGTTCACCTAGGGTTGGAGGCGCTGCCTTTGCCCGCCAACGTTGCGCCAACTGGGGCACGGCCAATGTCGATGTATGACCCCGGGAAGAGTTTTGATGATATTCTTGGGATTGCAAACCCCGCTGGAGGGAAGAAGAAGAAGTGAGCCTGGTGCTCGACAATGCCTTAAGAAGCGGGGAATTCGGTTTTGTACGGTGGCCTTTCCTCGTTTTCAGAACGACTTCTGTACATTCTTGAATTACTATCCATTATTAGATGACGATTTTGGGGATCTGAAACGTCGTTCATGGGAAAAGTGAGACTCATCGCATCTGGAAAATGGAAAAGGTGGTGAGATCTATGACGAATGTGTTATATGAACATTCTGTGTCTTTTGATTATAAGAGATAATTTGTTCAAGTGTTCTTTCACCACCGCAGTATTTCATGTGTTATCTCTTGTCTTTTCTTTCGGTTTAAAAGATATAAAGATAGATTCGATTGTACGGTTCTCAACCTGCCTCATGAACATACTCATCATGCAGTACAATATTGTAATAGCAGTCATGTTTAATAGTAAATGATGTTTGACTATTGCGCAGAAACTCATAATAAATATGTCTTAATTATGACAGTATTGTGAAATCCTCATGTTATGAATACCTGGGTTTTCTCTACACTCTTTATGAGACAATAAAAGATAGTACATACGTTGGGGTTAGGGCTGGAGTGATTAGTATGAGTAATCAAGTTGCGGACATCATCCCTGCATTCAATTGCGGAACCCACTTTTGCACCCGAGGTATCATACGCGGCTCACATCATCCCAGCTTGGAAATGATAAGATGGCTTCAAAAGTCGTCTACCTCTGGTTCTACCTCGTGACCTTGGCATGATGGGTCCGTTCTCCTCACTATGCCAGCAACACTCTCTCCCTCGCACCATTTTGCTCAACCACCCTACCGCTCAACCCGATCATGGCTTCCCCGCCGCTCCCGGTGGCTTTTCCTGCCCATCCTCTCCGTCCTCCTTTACCTTTTCTCGCCAGTATCGCTCCTGCCTCGCCACAACCACAGCCACGATCCCTCCGTTCGCTATAAATCCATCGACTGGTCCCGTTATGCTTACGGTCAATATGCTACCAGCAGCGCTTATCTCTGCAACTCCGTCATGGTGTTCGAGGCCCTGTCACGACTAGGCAGTAGAGCTGATCGTATACTGTTTTACCCCGAGGAGTGGGATACGGAGATTGCGAGTCCAACGGATAGAGATAGCCAATTGCTGGTCAAAGCGAGGGATTGGTACAATGTGAAGTTGATACCCGTGGAGATGAAGCTGCTGAACGACGACACGTGGAACTCGAGCTTTACGAAATTTCTGGCCTGGGGGCAAACGCGGTATGAGCGTATCTTACATCTAGACTCGGATGTGACGGTGTTGCAGCACTTGGACGAGTTGTTTTTACTACCGAGGGCGCCGGTCGCGATGATGAGGGCGTATTGGGAACTGCCGGAAACACGGGTATTGACGTCGTTGCTAGTCTTGCTTGAGCCCTCGGAAGTGGTGTTTGAGCGGTTGATGGGGGCTACGACGGAGGGAAAGAGGAGGGCCGGAGAGTATGATATGGAAATTCTGAATCGGTTATATCGAGATAGTGCTATGGTGCTACCGCATCAGAAGTATGGGTTGCTGAGCGGGGAGTTCCGGGCCAATAACCATGAGATTTACTTGGGAAATGACCGCGACACATGGGATCCAGAGCAAGTGCTGAAAGAGGCAAGTCTGGTGCACTTTTCGGATTGGCCGCTTCCGAAGCCGTGGATTATGTGGCCGCATAATTTGATTGGGCAAATCACGCCAAGATGTAGAAAGGGGAGCGAAGGGCAAGAGTGGGATTGTAGGGACAAGAGGGTGTGGTTGAAGCTGTATGATGATTTTAGAATGAGAAGAAAGGTCGGTCGAAGGATTGGGTTCTTAATGGAGCCATGGGGTTAATGAATCTGGCAGGAAATATGTGCTTTACTTTCAGCGCCCGCCCCGGATTGGCCGCCGAGGAACATGACTAGGAGTTAAAGAAGAGATGTTCTCACAAGCTCTGGTGGTTTTATCTGCTCGGATACAGTCCATAGCACGCCGGTATCGGCAGGCAAGAATAAATCCACATCACGCTGGGGATCAAGTAATGAAGAAATTACGACAGGGAGCCAAAACCATCAGCATACCCGATGAAGTTGTCGGTAGAAGATTAATACCCGCTCACAAAGGAAAAGCTTGCAAATCGACGCGGCGCCTACTTTCACAGGTGTTGATATCTCAAACTCTCACCTCCGTGTTACAAAACACCGTCACCGGCCGAAACTAAGCGCAGCCCTGCTTCATATCAAAGCCCGTAACCAAACCACTTCAAACAAATCTACAAGGGTCTCGCGATCTTTCTCAATACCCAGTGCGATGTATCTACAGGCCTTGGTACCCTGTTTTTTAGGGGTGGTTGTTTACTATCCTCCCACGCGGGTAAGAAAATAAATGGAAGCCCAGCAGTTACCGGCATAGAGGAACTTTAACGAATTTTTAACGAAAATTCCATCAAGTATGAATGTCAAATTGAGGTGGCTAAAAGGTTGATGTTTGATAGGAATTACCTCAAAATTGGGTGAGGTCTTCTGCGCCGGTAACTGCTGAGGTCTTGTTTAGTTTTTCACCTCCATACCGGTTGCGATAACTTAAAGCCTCAACGACCGTTGAGTCCCAAATACGAATAGCAGAAGAGTTTGTGAAAAGTTCAACCATCAGCATATCCGTAGTTTTTCTATCAAGCCTGGCTTGGGCTCTGAGGACGAATCCACTTCGAGTGAGAATGTAAGGGTGCCTTTATCAAGCTTCTACGCCATGATAGACGAGCATGCTGCAATGAGAGTATAATATACGTGTTACATCCCACTTGTGGATAACCTCCATTCATGGCCCAACGGATGGTGTAAATATGCATCAACGGGATGCGTCGTTCATGGATGACAGGTTCCATTGATGGAGATTAGTGACGGAAATGACACCATCTTTTGAGCAACTATCTGCTTATATGGGATCAACTTCTGGGTTCTTCCCACATACCATCATCTCACCCAGCCATCTCTGTCGTCTTCGTCCTCGAATCCTTATCAGTATTGGTCTTTACTTAAGCTTTAAAAACTTGGATTTATGCTGTCTGCGATAATTCTTTCATTGAACCTTTGGTTCATACAAAAAATGTGAGAACATCACAGTGAAATCGTCTTACATTAAGATCACCTTATAACCATAATATCCGATACAACAATATCCCCCTCTCAACAAAAAAACCCTTCGGATCCGCTAGGATTACGTTGCATGAATACTCTCTTCCGTCTTAACAGTACACCTCTCTCACAAAGAACTTAGGCGGAATTCGTATGAATCGGGTTCGCTGTATATATAGCTAACAAAACCCAAGGGTTAAGGGGAACAGGTGATGAGGATGGGATTGGATTTGGGGCTCTCAATACTATTCTCATCGCTACTTATCATCCCCTTTAATCCCTCCTTCAATCACTCAATCCCTGTATATTCTTTAACCCCTCTTCTCATTTCACATGTTTCGCATACTCGGTAATAATCATCATCGCGAATCCATAAGAAGACCTTAGGGGAAGGGAAGGAAAGGCTGAAAGTAAAAGGTGGGAGAACAGGTGAAAGAGAGGGCGTGAGGGGAGGGGGTGGAACGGGAAGATGATGAAGAAAGTTTGGTTTGGGTGCCTTGTTATGGTGGGCTGAGCTTTGTTTGTGTGTTTATGTTAGAGAAAAGATACTGTATGTGAGGAGGCGGGACGGAGGACAAGGGCATGACGGTTGGGTAGGTTCTTGGTATAGTAGCGAGGCTTTCACCGCGGTATGTAAAAGTGCGGGAATATGGGAGTTGTGTGGACGGGCGTGAAGTGAGATTTAGAGAAATTCAAGGTTTTGATCATTTGAGGAAGGGTAGCTACGGTGTTGGAGTCAGCGGATTCAACTCTCTCGAATTTGGAAGATTTTTTAGAGAAGATACTGGCTCTCGAGAGCGTATCTAGGAGGCGTAAGCAATACAAGATAAGTTTTTCGTGGTTTTTAGTAGAAGTAGAAACTCGAGAGATTTGGTAAGAGGGGAAGGGCTGCTTGTAGAAAGCTTTTTCCCATTCGACAGAGTGAACAGTGTGCAAAGCCTAGGCAGCTACAATTCTATAGCTCAGCTAGCCCGGAATATCCATTACTCGAACCTCAGATCCTTTCTCCCGCGCGTCAGAAAATTAACCTATGATGCAGTGATAGCCCTCCTGGTCCTCGTACCCCGCTGTCTGCTGTTCAGTCTTGCTTGCTCGCGCTCGACGACTTGAGGGGCTTTTTGCACGACTTCGGCGCCTTCAGTGAGGATGAGTTCGATGTGGCAGGGGTTGGACATGTAGGGGTTTATCTATTGATGCCAATTTTCTTAATTGCATGTTCGTTTCGGTCGAGCGAAAGGAGGGAGGTAGAGGGGCAGAGAAGATGAGTAGGGACTTACGCGACCATGAGCACGGTATGTGCGACGACGTTGCTTAGGTGCCTGGTTAACCTGGATGTGCTTGACGATAAGATTCGAGGTGTCGAGGCCTTTGGTGTCTGCGTTTGCCTCTGCGTTTTTGAGGAGGCCGAGAAGGAACTCGGCGGACTTGATGGGCCAGCGAGCGCGGGAGACGCCGAATTGTTTACCTGAGGGGTGGAGAAACGGTGTCAGACGATGTTTGAAATGGACGGTATGGAGTGCAGAAACCAGTTATGCCACCGTGGAAGAGGGGCGTTCGGCCATTATCTTGAGATAAGTGTCCTTTCCAATGCACTAACCTTGACTCGCTCTTCCAGTTCCACCAGCATATCTTCTCATTGGCACGGCCTCTTTATGTCCAATCACATTGCCCAAATACGTAAGGGCGCGATCAAGTTTCCATCCGTTGATGGCTTGGGCGGTTTCGCGGGTGTTTTTGAAGGAGACGCGGAGGTAAGCACCGCGGGCGCGGGCAGACTTGCCAGATTCGATGTGGGTGGCTGCGTAACGGACCTAGATAGAGGAAGGGAGAGAGGTTAGCGGGAGGTGAAGGGGTGGTTAAAGGTAGATGAGGTCGGAGGATGGGTAGTTCCAAATGCTATAGTTTACTGCGAACAAGGCATAGAAGCGCATTGTAAAAATGTATCAAAGTACTCGTCTGGTAAGAGAGAACTTACCATCCTGAGTACGGGGGGAATGGTCGTTGGGTGGTGTTGTTGGTGTAGAGCTGTCGTCGACGATAATCAAAGTGCGAAATTCGCCAAGCGAGTGTGCTCTGCGCTAGTCAGCTTAGCCCGATTTTGCTAAAATCGCGGAAATCTTCAATTCATCTCATGATACTTTCGATCCCAAGATAGCTACAAAATTACTCGTTAACATATTTCTCTGGCGTGTGATTTGTAGGTCCCGAAACTCCACGTTGGCCAACGCTAAGCTGACTTAAATTTGCAGCTTTGAAGCTCTGTAGTCAGATCCCTGAACAGTCACAGCTACCAGAAGACGAATCTATGAGTGCACTCTAAATCTGGAATAAGTTCCAAGGGAACGTACAGTTAAACATACTCATCTCCACATTTGAATACCTACGAAGATGGCATACATACCTAGAGGGCGCGGTGGTGGAGACCGAGGTGGACGAGGCGGAGGGGGCCGAGGAGCACCAAGAGGAGGTGGCCGAGGAGGTAGAGTTCAGCTATCTACCTTTTCAATAAAGCCAAAAATCTCGCACTGCCCTCTGCAATGTGTCTTGCTAGGCATTTTTGGGAGGTTTGGTGGAACCGCTAACTCATCGCAGGTGGATTTGGCGACCGTGGAGGTAGGGGCGGCGCACGAGGTGGCGGACGAGGTCGTGGTGCACCAAGGGGTCGAGGAGCGCCAAGAGGGGGGCGTGGTGGAGCCAGAGGAGGTGTGAAGACCATAATAGTACGCTCTACACTTACCTCAATGCTTTCGTCTTCGTCTGAGTGTTCGAACATTACTCTTGACACGATGTAGGAACCTCATCGTCACGCTGGTGTTTTCGTTGCTCGTGGCAAGGAAGATATGCTCGTTACCAAAAATGGCAGACCTGGCGAGTCCGTCTATGGCGAGAAACGTGTATCAATCGAAACCAGCCAATCCGCAGCTCTGAGCAACGGTGACGCAGCACCAGCCACAAAAACCGAGTACCGCGTATGGAATCCTTTCCGTAGCAAGCTTGCGGCAGGCATCCTTGGTGGTCTCGACCACATTTACATCTGCCCTGGCGCAAAAGTTTTATACCTCGGCGCTGCAAGCGGCACATCAGTCAGTCATGTCTCCGACATTGTTGGCCCCACTGGAACAGTCTTTGCTGTCGAGTTCTCCCACCGTTCTGGTCGCGATCTCATCAACATGGCAACACATAGGACGAACGTTATTCCTATCATTGAAGACGCTCGTCATCCCCAGCGTTACCGAATGTTAGTCTCTATGGTTGATGTAGTGTTTGCGGACGTTGCACAGCCGGATCAGGCGAGAATAGTCATTGAAAATGCGAAAATGTATTTGAAGATAGGAGGAGGCCTGTTGATGAGCATCAAGGCCAGTTGCATCGACAGTACTGAGCCAGATCTAATGAAGATTTTTGGAAATGAGGTGAAAATTCTTGCTAAGGACGACCAATTTCTGCCAAAGGAGCAGTTGACGCTAGAACCTTTTGAGAGGGGTGAGTGACACTCTTAACTACATATCGTCTAATGCAGATGATACTGACGTGAGTGCCTTTACAGATCATTGCATTGTCGTCGCTGAATATTTGCACGGGGTAAACCCCAATAAAAAGGTTTGAGCGAGGATAATTTTCTGGGGGTTTCTAGGCGCCTAGGTAAATACTCAGGATCAGAATAGTCCAATCCACGGATGCGGCCTTTTGCGTATTTGTGTATAGCGGAAAAGGCATGAATGAGCGAAGCACAGAGAAACAATCAAAAACACTTGTGTTGAACTGTTCAACCAATTACAAGAAGATAAAGCAACTCATGTGCTGTTTTAGCAGTAGAGCTCAGCAGTGAAGCTTTCAGACATGAGCTATCTAGGTTAGCGAGCTTTAAAGGCATCAGGAAGTCAATTTCTCATTTTTGTTCTTTTTGCGTAGGTGACAAAAGCTTTGATGCCAAGACAGCTCTTTACATTGATTCTCGATATGGAGGTACGTGCACTCGAACATGTCCATTCTTTGCTAACAGTGGCGGAAGTATTGTGTATATAAAACCAGCCATTCACCATATATGTCCATTCCCTAGGGCCCTTCTAGTATACTTTTGACTTCCCTGGTCGTCCCACAGTCGACTAAGACCATGAGGTCGATGTAATAAACAGCGGTATGTGCTCGTTACTAGGAATGCGCTCGCCCTTATTTCAGTGTGAAAACGCCAACCTCAGTTCTTGAAAACCAATTTTCGTAGCTTACACGGACACCTATTTTCCTCATGGTTTGTATGAAACCAACTCTTTCGTATATACCCTCGGGAGACGTCGCAGATTCAATCACAACACCATAATCAGTTTCCCATCTTGAATCATCCCTAGATCCTGCTGGACTGGATCCAATGAATAAACACTTGACGTTTCGGGAAGGAGAGCTTAGCTCTTCGTCGCTCTCAGACTCGCTCATTGTAACGTCCGCGTACATTTTTCCGACCGAGACTAGAACCAGATCACTCTCTTCAATATCAGAATCCAGTATTAGTTCCATAAAAGGTCGCGACCGCTTCCGCACAGTTAGTATTGCCGAGTTGAACGAGCTTCGGAGAAGTAGAACTCCGCCAGAAACTTCGCCAAATGGATTCACGCTAGACGAGTTACAACGTGCTTCGAGGACTTGGAACGACGGCTCTTGATGGAACACGCTGTCCGTACCTAGGAGAAAGGGATAGAAAATGGAATCGAGCTCTTTGTTTAGAATTATGGAAGCCCAAGACCACGTAGGCGCTCGAAGTGGCAAGGGCCTTTTACTTGCAGATATCCAAGTGAATCCTACATACCATAAAAGACCCCTCACGAGGTCCTCTTGCCACAGTCCCGCGACATAGGTTTTTAACAGGGAGCCTTGGAAGCGACTGGCTATCCCAGATAGTGCCGGAAGCCTATCAGATTCATGACTCAAACTCAGCGCCGAAAAGCTGGTAACAACCTCAAGCCAGAGATCAGCTAATTCTTGGAAATTGAAATTCGCTACTTCCATTTCAAGGTGCATTGCGTTCCACCCTCGATACCACTCCTGACTCCTTTCGATCACATCTATACCTTTGCATTCGCACCGTACTGCCGTCTTACATTCCCAGATGAGTTCATTCGCATGAAAGTGAAGTGTCCGCGGTGCAAGGCAACGTTCTTGAAAAACCCAAGCGCGAGAGAACAGTGGCGCTCTTCTTCGATATTTCTGAGTTCCCATGCCGACTCTGAAGTCGTTGTGTCCTCTGTCAAGGGATAGGCGTACATGGACTGTGTATTCCTGTCCTCTAACGGTTTCTTTGCATTCATACGAACGGATAGGGAATGCTCGACTTGACATGTTTACATCGACTTCTGCCCATCGGCTGGAAAAACATCCTTCGACACTACTACGTGCGTGGGTAGCAGCAATATTCAGATAAGACCCTGTGTATATGGCAGCCATTTTCGCCGACTCTTGCTCCCAGTCAAGCCTGTCGTCTTGAAGGATACACAAAGAATCAATCCACAAGTATCTAACTCCCAGCCCTCGGCATACAAAGGCAGCATCTCGAAATGTTTGTGGCAGTTGGGACATACGAATGCTAATCGTTCTATTCCTAAGTGTAGATTTTGTGGTTGTGATTGGGTGCACACCGCCCCAACAGTGACTCAGAGTCATGTATCTGCCATAAGCATTGTCTTTTGTCTCTACTAGAGATATCGCGTTACGCAATCGATGAGGGCCAAGATCAAGAATGCGCTTGGGCAGTCTGGTTCTTGTCACCGAAGGACAGCTCGAGTGGGATTCACAGGTCTCAATCCATGTCTTAGCAATGTCTATATATACTTGAGGATTCGGATGTACAGGAATGTCATTGGACATTCCAATCGCAGGCCATGGCGTTGTAAATCCTGTTATTCTCAGTACACTTCTACGTGGAGCAAGGGAGTGATGTACCTGCAATCGAGAAAAATTCGAGATACATCTCGTAATTTTTACGAACGGCATCGTCGTCGATGCTACGGATCTCTACATGTAGACTGCGATGCTTTCTAAGAGATATTTGAAGCATGCATGGGCAGACTAAATGCGACTTCCCACCAGCCGGAAGAATAACCTTTTCTTCCATCAATTCAATGCCACAACGAATGATCCTACAAGGTACACAGCCTCGAGACACTGAAAGTAACAAATCTGCCGATTCGGCATTGACATGCTTACCTGGGGGATACAGATCCCAGTCGAGATTGAGACAAACATCGCAATCTGGCATGATTTTGACGACTGTACTGCAGATATACAGGCAACGAGCAAAGCGGAGAGAACATTCTCCCTCCATATCGCTATCCCGAATGGCAGACAGACTGAAGTCGCACAACTTCGACTAATCGAGAGATACACCATGTGATAATGCATGCAGGACGGGAGAACCTGCATGATCCCATACCGTAACACCTTCCGGAAGAGCTGCATACGCCACACAGTCTGTGTCCACTTATATTGTATATAACCCTGCTTTACTAACTGGAGATGATCGCGATCATTGGCCATCTGTCGCACTCTGCTCGTTGGAGGCGATCTCAATATCAGCAAGGCCAGCCTTGACCAGGACACGAACTGCGTTCTTGCCTGATTCTGCTCTAACTGTTCCAATTGACACTAGGGTTATAAAGTCGCTTCTTCAAGGGTTTGAGAGAAGACAGCACACGCCGCAGGAACGCAGGAACTGAATCAAACTGCCGGCACAGAACCATTACTACATCCGTTACTGTGGTGCCCTGCAGGCACCGCATGATAATCTAACGCATTAAAAATAACATTCAAGAGAGTCGTCCAATAGCGCGCGTACGAAAAATTTGGGAAATTCGGTCTGGTGAAAATAACTGTGGATCAGGGCAGACAAATTCTTTTCGTTTCAGGAAAATCATGCTCATCCGTAGCTTGTTCAATAGCAAGTCGCAGATAAAAAATGGGAGTGCTCAACTTTGGTCCGTGTTACTCTAGACCATAAGGCAGTCGGGGTAAGGGCAAGGGTTGCCTTCCGTTTGCTGATTGATCCTTGTTGATAACTAACCTTGTGCCTCGCCACCTTCGGATTTCAACTGGAAAAACAACAGTTACATCAACCGGATTTTCTGAACGATACATATCAAATACTTGATGATGCGAGCTCTTCAATCTGCCAGACAGTGGGTCGTGCACGGTTGCCTTAGTGAGCGGTGACCAACAAGGCTGAGAAAAACTGGATGAGGCTGGCAGAAAAGCAAGCTGCCAACCATATCCACTCATCGAAAAACAAACTACGTATGCACAGATCACGGATCTTTTCCGTTGCATGGGCCATAGATGGGAATGTACCATAACCTCAAACAGGCTCGAAAGTTCTGTGTGACCAAATGGTTTTACTCAGATCCACCATAATGGACATAGGGACAGCTTCATAGCAGATTTTATTTTCGAACATAATGTGCTTAACACTGCCAACATTAACACAAAGCTTCTGGTAGATTGACCTTTCGAACGTCAAGTCCTCAAGATTGCTGACATTCAGACACAGCCGATTAACAAGCACGAAACCATTATGCCGCCGAGAGAGATGATATATACTTCGCGAGGGTAGATCAGATGCCAGAGCAAGAAGTTCAAACGAAGGGCTCAGGCGAACATGTATGTCTCGTGACTTTCGGACTTTGCAAAGAATCATGAACTTATATTAAAGAACAGTTAAGTTTTATTCCTTGAGTCGCAATCAAACATGTCCGAATGCGCGTCTCGAGAACATTGATAGAAAACACTAGGCGTTAAAGATGGGTGGTCGATACTACGAGTTGAGTCAGAATGTACATCCTTCTCGCGTTACCGTGTAATCAGCAAGTACTTGGGATGTGAAACTGCGCGAATCTTGATTGGCATAATATACATGAGGCATGAGGCTTTTAAAACTACAGGTGCGAAAACAATGCCAGATATCTAAGGTCTGTAAGTCTGTTACCTTTTCCCAATTAAGATTCAGCCGACCCCGATTATTCTTCTTTCACCTCTAAGTGTAATGAAAAACATGGTCGAAGACCTTGAACGGTACAGACTTGCAATCTCTTTCTTCTTAGTAGAACATAATTCAAGTATTCTAACCATATAAAAATCACTACCAAGCTTTTTACAATCACCTCTATTCATATATCGCTAATTCCTTCCCCCGTCCCTTCCCCTCTTTACTTAACCTCTCCATTTTATGAATTGTTTTTTTTTTTTCCGGCGCTTTGAATGAAGCTTGCTTACTGCAGTAGTACAAAGGCCATAGTGATGAGTTCGAGATGGTTCTGGAATGAGAACGAGGGAAGGGTGAGAGAATGAGGGAATGGGGGGGGGGATGAGGGGATGAGAAGATGAGAGCATGCGGGGGATGGGGAGA
>JAABUO010004256.1_pt1 | contig 16876 bp, 17 predicted proteins | sample 5559291 | NCBI WGS metagenome assembly JAABUO01 (sample SAMN10711878, study PRJNA513372) | rock metagenome | isolation source: Antarctica rocks | place: Antarctica: Victoria Land, Finger Mt sud | reverse complement strand
GCTTGTTTTCGCGCAAACAGGCGATGCCTACTCGCCTCCCGATCGTACCCATCACCATTCATCATGAGCCGATCGACAAAAAAATCACGAATGATGACGCGGACTTCGGTTTTCAGTCGCTCACCGTGCCGCCACACTCCACCCGCGCTGGATACATCTTTTACGACACGCGGCAGATCGATGATCCTGTGATGCAGCATGCGCAGCTTTATATCAAAGAAATCCACTATACCGACGCGCACGGCGCAAAGCATGAACTCTTCGCCTTCACGCTGCCCTTCGATACGTGGCTGAAGAGCCAGCCTAAAACGTCCCCAGACAAAAAGGCCGATACCCATTGAACTCTTCCTCTTCACAGAACACGTCTGCTGCAATTGCGATCCGGCCAGCTACGCGGGACGATGTCGCCATGATTCTTACCTTCATTCGCGAGCTGGCAACCTACGAACGCGAGCCGGACGCAGTGTTCTCCACTGAGGCGGACCTGTTGCGCGATGGCTTCTCGGCTGACTCACCGCGCAGATTCGATTGCCTGATTGGTCTTCTGGACGGACAGCCTGCGGGCTTTGCGCTCTACTTTCACAACTACTCCACCTGGCGCGGGCGTGCGGGGATTCATCTCGAAGATTTGTTCGTTCGTCCGGAGTGCCGAGGCAAGGGTCTCGGACGCGCACTGATCGAAGAAGTAGCACACATCGCTGGCGCGGAAGGCTGCGTCCGCATGCAGTGGGATGTGCTGGAGTGGAACCTTCCCGCTGTTGGTTTTTACGAGCAGATGGGTGCGGCCATGCTGCTCGAATGGCGAACGATGCGCGTTGTGGACGAACGTCTGAAGACGCTCGGGGCTGGAAGTTGAGCCACCACGTTCGCGTGATTGGCGGCGGCCTGGCTGGCCCTGAGGCTGCACTCCAGGCGGCTGCACGTGGATGCACGGTGGACTTGTTCGAGATGCGGCCTGTGCGTTCGACCGAGGCTCACCAGACTGCCGACTTCGCTGAGCTGGTCTGCTCGAACTCGCTTAAAAGCGAAAGCGAGAACTCCGCGCCCTGGCTGTTGAAGCAGGAGATGCGTGCTGCCGGATGCTTTCTGCTCGCCGATGCGGATGCGTGTGCCGTACCCGCAGGCCACGCCCTGGCTGTTGATCGCGTGGCCTTCTCGGCGCGAGTTGCCGAACGTCTGGCGCAGAATCCGCGCATCACCATTCATCGCGAAGAAGTGACGACGCTCGATCCTGATGCAGCCGACCTGACGATTCTGGCCTCGGGCCCGCTTACCTCCAAGCTCCTTACCCACGCGCTGCAGGCCATTACCGGAAGTGATCAACTCGCGTTCTATGACTCCATCTCGCCAATTGTGGACGCGTCTACGATCGACATGGAAAAAGTGTATTTCGCTGCACGCTGGGACAAGGGCACGGCTGATTACATCAATTGCCCGTTCACCAAAGAGGAGTACAACGCATTCATCGATGCGCTGATTGCAGCGGAAAATGTGGAAGCGAAGGAATGGGAGAAGTTGCAGTACTTTGAGGGCTGCCTGCCGATCGAGGAGACGGCCCGCCGGGGACGCGACACCCTGCGTTTCGGACCGATGAAGCCTGCCGGGCTGACGAACCCAAAGACCGGCCGGTGGCCGTATGCGTGCGTTCAACTGCGCTGCGAGAATCTGCGCGCCGACAGCTACAACCTGGTCGGATTTCAGAACCACCTCAAGTTTGGTGAGCAGGGCCGCATTCTGCGCATGATCCCTGGGTTGGAGCACGCGACGTTTCTCCGCTATGGCCAGATTCACCGCAACACCTACATCCATGCACCCTCGCTGCTGACTGAGACGCTGCAACTGAAAGCGAGACCCGATCTTCTAATCGCCGGCCAGCTTTCGGGCGTTGAGGGCTATACGGAATCGATCGCGAGCGGCATGCTAGCCGGGATCTTCGCGGGAGAGTTGCTCGCCGGGAAAACGCCCGCGCCCGCCCCAAAAGTCTCTGCGCATGGATCGCTGATGCACTACATTACGCACGCTGAGACGAAGAAATTTCAACCCGCGAATATCACGTTCGATCTGCTCCCCGCTCTTGAGGAAGAGTTGCGCCAGCAGGTGCGTGACAAGAAAGAGCGCCACCGGATTCAGTGTGAACGCGCTCTGTCTGCATGGCGGTCTTGGTTCGCTTCCATCGCCCAGTAAATGCGTGGTAGGAAAGTTGGGGCGCGTGCGGTAGTCTGTGGGCGATGTTGTCCGAATATAATCCCATGCAGAGGCTCAGTGCCGTTGGCGCGATCGCACCTGCCTTTGCGCGGGTGCATGAGATTCTTTTTCACCCATTCCAGGTAGGCAGGTCGTGGAAGCTGGCAGGTTCCAGCTACCTGGCGTTCGTGGGCAGCATCTTTCTTCCGTTCCCGATTTTCTTTGCTCCCATGTTGCGCAGTGCGAGTGCCGGATCCACGATTCTGCTCCTCCTGACGGCGCTTGCCTACTTCGCACTGTTCTGCTTCGGTGCCGGGCTTGGGCTGGTGCAGTTTGACATGGTCGTCACGCGTGGGCGATTCATCGCGCCGATGTGGAGGCGAGTCGAGGGACGCCTGTGGCCCTGGATCGGCCTTAAGGTGGTATTCGGTATCGTGCTGTCGGTAATGTTCTCGCCGCTGGGTTTCGCCGCCATGCGGCACATGCAGGAGATGATGGCAACTATGCCGAGGGCCATTCCCGGGCAGCCGGTCTATCCCGCCGCTCTACGGCTGTTCTGGATGACGCTGCTCAGCGCAGAAGGATCTTTTCTCGCGTTCTGCTTCATTCTGAAAACGGCATCGACGCTTCTGGATGACTTTGTGCGTCCGTTTTACCTGCTCGAGCAGGTCACCCTGGGGCAGGCGTTTGCGTGTGGCTCGCGTATGTTTTTCGCCGAGCCGGGCGAGATGATTTTTTATCTGCTGATGAAGCTGATCCTGGCCGTGGCAGGTGTGCTCATGCAGTACATCTCCTACTTTGTCGTGATGCTTGCTCTGGTGTTGGTCGGCTTGCTGATTGCCGGAGTTGGGTTGGGTGTAACTCACGTGAGCGGTGCGTCGAATGCTCCCGCTGCGAAATTGCTCCTGATTGTGGGTGGCTCACTGCTCTACTTGCTGCTGTCCCTTGCGGCGGGTTGGTATGCGCTGGGTTCGTTTGGATACTTGTTGATGCTGCTTGAAGCTTACGGGACTTTCTTTGTGGCGGGCCGCTATCCGTTGTTGGCCCGCCTGCTGGAACCCGGTCCTGGAGTGCCGTTTACGCCACCTCCGGTGTTTCGCTCTCCAGACGAGGGGCCGCCCGATCCGCCGTTTCCTCTGAACCCCGCAGTTGCGTAACACCTGTTTGCTGCGCGCTTACTCTTCCGACTTCTTCTTGTTGCGCGCGCGAATTTTGAACCAGATGGGCGAGCCGATAAACCCGAACGCCGCACGAATCTGGTTGGCAAGAAAACGCTCGAAGCTGAAGTGCATCTTCACATCACGGTCTGTGAACAAAACGAACGTTGGCGGCGCGACCTGTGCTTGCGTCATGTAGTAAATCCGAACGCGTTTGTTCATAGGAACGCTGGCGCGTTGGAAGTCGACGCTATCGAGAAACTTGTTCATCTGGCCAGTCGAGACGCGCTTGCGGCGTTCGCGCGCAACCAGTTCTACTTTGGCGAAGACCTGATCGATAGCCTGGGGTTCGTCATCGACGGGACCGGCAGAGATAAATAACAGCGGGGCATAGTCGAGATACTTGAGTGCGTCCCGCACCTGCTGGGCGTAGATCTTCTGATCCGCAGGGGGCTTGCCGTCAGTACGTGCCGTCGTCATCAGATCCCATTTGTTGATGACGATGATGACGGATCGTCCACTCTCGTGCGCGTAGCCTCCGATATTGGCGTCGATGTTGGTGACGCCCTCGACCGCATCGATCACCAGCAGACTGACGTCGGCAGCTTCCAGATGTTTGCGGGCCATGATGACGGAAAGCTTCTCAGCCATCATCTTGGTCTTGCCCTTGCGCCGAATTCCCGCTGTATCGACGAAGCGGAACAGGTGGCCTTTGCGCTCGACAATCTCATCCACAGCATCGCGTGTCGTGCCTGCGATGGGGGAAACGATTGCGCGGTCGGATTCAGTCAGCGCGTTCAGCAGCGTTGACTTGCCTACGTTGGGCCGGCCGATGATGGCGATACGGGTCTCCCGCGATTCGTACTCGCCATGGGTGCGCTGCTTGCGCACGGGCTTGCCTGATGTGTCGTCTTCAGAGGCTTGGTTACCGGGCTCGAACTCCTCATCGAACGCCTCCGCTTCTTCTTCCGCGGTGGGGAGTTCGTCGTCATCTTCGTGTACTTCCGGGGCCGGTTCGTTCGACGTGTGAGCCGTTTCTTTGGGCAGGGAAGCGAATACCTCGTCCAGCAGGTCGCCTACGCCGCTGCCATGCTCTGCCGAGATTGGCAGCACGTTTTTAAACCCAAAGCGGCGAAAATTTTCGGCGCCCGCCAGCAGGTGTTCACTGTCGATTTTGTTGACGGCCAGGAAGGTTGGCTTGCCGCCGCGCAACAGCAAACGTGCAAGTTCCATATCTGGGGAGGCAAGTTCCGTTCGGCCATCGACGACCATCACGATGGCGTCCGCTTCTTCAAGCGCGACCTGCGCCTGGCGAAAGATTTCGCTAGGAATCAGGGCTTCGTCGTCTGGGATGACGCCCCCGGTATCGACCAGGCGAACGTCGCGTCCCTGCCATTCAACGTCCCCGTAGATGCGGTCGCGCGTGATGCCAGGCTCGTCGCCCACAATTGAACGGCGCGAACCCGTCATGCGGTTGAACAGCGTGCTCTTGCCGACGTTGGGACGGCCGCAGATTGCAATCAATGGCTGCGCCTTGCTCGCAGCATGCTCCATCGTGACGGACTGTTGCAAAGCCAGCAATTCGGCCTCGCGCCAGGCTTCTTCGCCCTCTGGCCGGGGCACGCTGAGAATGCGGCGGCGGGGCTTGGGCGATTCACGCTGTGGCCTGTCCTGCGGGGTTTTGGCAGAGTTGCGGACGAGCGTCTTCTCCTGGTCGTCCCCGGTAATGGCTCGCCTGGTTTCGAAATCGGGCGAGCGGCGAGACACACGTCCCTCTTCCGCAGCTTTGGCCTTCTTCGCAGCAATTACCTTGCGCTTGCGTGGATCGACCGCGCCGGTGGTGGGCGTGGACTTGGGCGCACGTCCCTTTTTGGGGCGAGTGGAAGCCTGCCGGTGCTTCTTGCCTAACCGTTTGGGTGTCTTCTTCGGTGCCATGCGCCTGCCTGCTCTCTCGCTCGTCGGTCAGAGTTCATTATAGGGAGCAGCGTGCCGGGGCAATGTCCGAATTGCTCGCCGTTCCTTCGCATATCATCAGCACAGTGCCTCCCACCGCTTCAGTCGCGACAGCAAATCCAGCAGGCAACAAGCTGCCGTCGTTGCATGAGTTTTTCGCGCCCGGTGGAATCCTGGCCAGGTCATCGCTTGCGTTCGAGCATCGAAAAGGCCAGTTGGAGATGGCCAAGGCAGTGGAGTCGGCGCTTACCGACAAGCGCCACCTGATCGTCGAGGCGGGCACAGGAACCGGAAAAACGCTGGCCTATCTGCTGCCTGCATTGCGGTTTGCGCGGGAGCGACAACAGCGCGTCATTGTTTCGACAGGCACAAAGAATTTGCAGGAGCAGCTCTACTTTAAGGACGTACCGTTTCTTGAGTCCGTGCTTGGTGGAGAACAAGGAGAACTCAAAGTCTGCTACATGAAGGGTAGAGCGAATTACCTTTGCCGCAACAAACTGTATGCGCTGCGCGATTCACCTCTGCTCAGCGGGTTGGACGAGATTGAACAGTTCCACCACATTTCTACTTGGGAGCGAACGACACCGACAGGGGATCGCGCCGAGCTCGATCATCTTCCCGAAACTTCGCCGCTGTGGCCCAAACTCGACGCCCGGACCGAGGCGTGCCTGGGTACCACATGCCCCGATTGGGAGCAGTGCTTCATCACGCAGATGCGGCGGAAGGCGCTCGAGAGCGAACTCATTATCGTCAACCACCATCTCTTTTTTGCTGATCTCAACATCAAGCAGCAAGCTGGCGGTGCGCCCGATGCTGGGATTCTGCCTGGCGCGGGAGCAGTGATCTTCGACGAGGCGCATGAGCTTGAGGACATCGCCTCCAACTACTTTGGTGTCAGTCTGTCGCACGCGCGTTTTGACGAGCTGACCCGCGACATTGAATCCATGCTGCGCGCTAAAAATGCATCTTCGAGCGCGATCGAGAGTGCATGCGCCATCCTGAAGGAGCGCGCACGCATGTTCTTCGCCGCGTTGCCGACTGACGGTCAGCCGCTGGGTCGAATGCCGTTCGAACAACGCGAAGCTTTCCTGGAATCGGACGGAGATATTTACCTCGGAGCGGCCAATGCACTCAAGCGCGTGGAAGGCGAGCTGGAGCGCGTCAAAAATGTTGACGAGACTAAGGGTTTAATCAAGCGCACCAGTGACATCCGCACCCACCTGAAGTTTCTGCTCGAATCGGACGATACGAACACCGTCTTCTGGATAGAGCGCCGAGCCAGCGGAGGTGTCAAGAACCTGGCGCGCGGGGCTACCCAACAGACGTTCCACACCCACTTGCAGGCCACGCCGATCGACGTTTCTGGAATGTTGTCCACGTCGCTCTTCGATGCCTACCCGAGCGTTATCCTGACCTCGGCCACCCTGACGGTAGCAGGCGCGTTTGACCACATCACCCGGCGTCTGGGTTTGAAAGAGACGCGCGAACTTACCGTCGCTTCTCACTTCGATTACGAGCGCCAGGCGCTGCTGTATCTCCCGCCGTCCATGCCCGATCCGCGCGAGCCGGATTTTACGCGTCACGCGGCAGAGAAGATGCGCAGAATTTTAGAAATCACCCAGGGACGAGCTTTTTGCCTCTTCACCAGCTACGCACAGATGCGGTTGCTGTATGAACGCATGCTCGAGGTACTGCCGTACCCGCTGTTGCTGCACGGCACAGCGCCGCGCCACGTGCTGCTCCAGCAGTTTCGGGATACGCCGAACGCCGTTCTCTTCGGCACGTCTAGTTTTTGGCAGGGCGTTGACGTGCAGGGCGAGCAACTCTCCTGCGTGATCATCGACAGGTTGCCGTTTGCCGTTCCGACGGATCCGATCGTCAAGGCGCGCATGGAAGCCATCGAAGTGGCTGGCGGCAAACCGTTTTTTGATCTCCAGGTACCGAATGCGGTTATTTCTCTGAAGCAGGGGTTTGGGCGGCTGATTCGTTCGCTCTCGGACCGCGGTCTGCTGGTGCTGCTCGACCCGCGCATTCAACGTCAGCGTTACGGTCGGGTCTTCCTCGAGTCCCTGCCGCCTTACCGTCTCACGCAATCGATCGAGGAGGTTGAGGCTTTCTTTGCGGGTGAGCCGACGCTCCCGAAGTATCCTGAAGTCTGACGATGGGACGTAATCTCTACATTCTCGCCGGGACCTTGGGCTTCTTCGCGCTTGCGGCACTTGGGCTTTCTTTCTCGAACATTGCTGAGCAGCCGGGTTCCTCGGGCGACCGCGCCATGTGGCAGACCATGGCCATTGCCTTTCTAATTGCATCGCTGCTGATGGCGCTTGCCGGAGTGCTCTCCAGCTTGTTTGAACAGGCGGAACGTCGCGCAGAGCAAGCGCGTCGAGAACGTCGCCGGCGACGTTAGAGTCTTGCCGTCGTTAAGTCTGCAAAACAAACGGCCCAGAAGGTCTGGGCCAAAGCACTTCGTCATCGGGGTGCAAAGCGGCTATTGGATGCGCTGGTAAGCGTCCCAAACGTACATGCCCACCGCGAAGGCAGTGGCCAGCGAAGCCGCCGCACCCACGATCCGCATGATTGGTTCAAGCCGTTGCACACGGCTGATGAGCTGATTATGTTCGTCCATGGAATGCTTTGATGCGCTTTCCCCCAGAAAGAGCTGCTCGTCTTCATAGCGGGTCAGTTGGCCCCGATAGATCAGAAGCCCAAAGAAGACTACGGCCAGTACCGCCCACACTGTAATTAGGATTGGATTGAGTGTCATGGTGATGCTCCTTCCCTTTCGGGACGTCCATACACCGATTGAGCAGGTTTCTGCATCGAACTTCGCCTGCGTCAGCGTCGATTCGAAAGATACTCCCTTTGTGGGATGTACAGCAACGATTGTTTCAGCCCCGGCAATCACCCTTGGTAACCATGACACATGGATTAGTGCGACGCAGAGTGAATAATCAGTCCGGTCGCGATCATGGTGGCCAGGGCCAGCAGCATGAGTGCAAGGATAAAGAACGCCGCTTGGGTCCGCGCTCTCTCCGTGGGACGGGTGATTCCAAAGAACGCGATGAACGAATCTGCCAGGAAATAGAGCAATATCATAGTTTCAATGTACCTGTAGGTGTAATCGTACATGTTCCGGCTGCATCTTCACCGCTCACGAGGCATCCTACTCGTAGTAACTTGCAGCCGTGGGGCGGCGGGTCTACACTGGAGAAGGTGGAATGCGGACCAGATTGGTTCGAGTTCCAAAGGAGAGTATGGAATGGCGTCTGCTTCGGTTACCCCAGAAGTTGTAGAAGCTCCCGTGAGCGCACCGGCGACACCGGTTAAACTCACCGATGCGGCGATCGCGAAGGTGCGAGAGATTATGGCTACGCAGGATCCGCTTCCGGCAGGCCTGCGCATCGGAGTCGTGGGCGGTGGCTGTTCCGGTTTTCAATATTCCATGTCGTTTGAAAATCAGAGTGGCATGATGGACAAAGTCCTGAAGTTCGATGACTTGAAGGTGTTTGTCGATGCGACCTCGGCGATGTATCTGACCGGGTGTGTCGTAGATTATGTCGAAACCCTCGAGGCTGCCGGATTTAAATTCGAGAATCCAACCGTGAAGTCCACCTGTGGTTGCGGATCAAGCTTCAGCGTATAGACCTAGACCGGGTCGAGAATTGCGAAGGCGTCGCCGCCCCCGGCGACGCCTTTTCTCGTAGTGGCTGACACTCATGTAGGTTTGCGGTCTAAGATACAGCTAAAGCAGGGGTGTGCGTGTGACTGAGTTTGTCGTTCGGCTGGCGGATGAACGGGGACGAGTGCAGGAGCAGAGCCATGCGGCCGCAACGTCCGAGGAACTGCGTGCCCGATTCACGCAGTCTGGCTACCTCGTCTACTCGGTTAAACCCAAGAACATGCTGGGTAGCAGCGACCGCAAGAAGAAAGTTAAACTAGAGAATTTTCTCATCTTCAATCAGCAGTTTCTTACGCTGGTCAAAGCGGGGCTGCCTATCCTCGGATCGTTGGATCTGCTAGCGCGGCGACAGAAGATCCCTCATTTCCGCGCGCAACTTGAGGATGTCACCGCGAGAGTTAAGACGGGTGAATCCATCTCGTCCGCCTTCCAAGCGCAGGGTGGTTTCCCAATTGTCTATACGACCACGCTGCTGGCGGGTGAGCGATCCGGCAACCTGGAAGAGGTGCTACAGCGCTTTCTCGACTTTCAACGCGTCTCGCTCACGTTTCGCAAAAAGCTGAAAGCGAGTCTTATCTATCCGGCGCTGCTGATCGTCATGGTGATCGGTCTTTTCATTTTTCTCGTTACGTTTGTAGTGCCGCGATTTGCGCTGCTCTACGACCAGTTGAATACGCATTTGCCAGCGCTGACGGTGTTCCTGCTGGGCCTCGGCAAAAACGCGCAACATTACGGGATCTATGTTGCGGCCGCGCTGGTGCTGTTCGTTTTTCTCATCGTTCGTTGGGCACGTACTGACGCTGGAGCAAATGCCATTGATCGGATCCGCATTGGGCTGCCGTTGTTCGGCGGGGTCTGGCTGAAGTACCAAGTCGGGCTGTTCGCGCGCACCCTGTCCACTTTGTTGACCGGTGGCCTGCCTCTGGTGCCATCGCTTGAGACCGCTGCCAAGGCGATTGACTCGCGCCAGATATCGTCGGCGGTGTATCGCTCGGTCGAAACGGTCAGGGAAGGGAAGGGTTTGAGCGCCAGCCTGCAGGCGACGAACGTATTCCCTGAACTGGCAATCGAAATGATCGAGGTAGGTGAATCGACGGGCGCACTGCCGCAGATGCTCAACTCGGTAGCCGAGTTTTTTGAAGAAGATGTTCAGGCGAATCTAACTGCGGCCATGAGTCTGATTGAACCGCTGATCCTGATCGTCATGGGTGTGGTCGTCGTGATTATTTTGATTGCGCTTTACCTTCCAATCTTCTCTCTGAGCGCAGGTGCTGGCGGCGGAAGTTAGGTAAGACTTTCTTAAGGTGCGACGAGCCATGTTCGCCTACGCGACGGGTGCTCATTCGTAGCCTGGGCGCTCGAAACTCTCAAGGTGTGCGATTGCTTCACCGGCCCTGGCACGTAATTGAACAAGCTCCGGTTCTGACTTTTTCCGTAGGTTTCTATATGGCATCTGCATGCGGAAGTTGCCGGCGAGAATAGACTCGTTGCGTTCGAGAAAGGTCCAATAGAGCGCGGTGAATGGGCACGACCCGGGGCCAATTGATTTCTTCGGATCGTACTGGCAGTGGCCACAAAAGTTCGACATGCGGTTGATATAAGCGGCCCCGGAGACGTAGGGCTTTGTCGCCGTTAGGCCGCCATCTGCGTAAGTGGCCATGCCGAGCACGTTGGTCTCGACCACCCAGTCGTAGGCATCGACATACGCAAACCAGAACCAGTCCGTGAGCTCGCGCGGGGAGAAGCCGCAAAGCGTGGCTAAATTGGACAGGACCATCAGGCGTGTGATGTGGTGAGACCAGCCCTCTTCAATCACTTGCGCGACTACGGTGTCCATACAGTGCAGACCCGATTTCACGCCCCAGTAGACGGCGGGAAGCGGCAAAGATGCGTACAGAGCTGATGGTACAGCGCCGGCAAAAGCGTCCTCACCGGCAGTGCTCTGATACGCCTTTGCGGCAACCTTTGTTCGATCAGGGGAATGCTCCTGGGGTCGAGGATCTTTTTCCTGTGGAACATAATCTGCGAGAAGACGGTAGCCATCGGTCTGCTCATGCAGATGCCGCATGAACTCGCGCCAGCCAAGCAACTGGCGAATGAAACCTTCGCAGGCAGCAAGAGGAGCTTGATCCGATGCGGCTCGCTCCGCCACATCGCGAATCAAGTCAATGGCCAGCAGCCGCCCGAGATTCAGCAGGACGGAAGTCTTCGAGTGAAAGAGCTGAAGGTGATCGTCGCGCATGGCATCTTCAAACCGCCCGAAGTTGGGCAGAAGATGATTGAGGAAGAACTGCCAAAATTGATCGCAATCGCTCTGCGTACAGGGCAGGTCGAAGTTATTCACGTTGCCAAAATGATGTCCGTACGTAGACTCCACAAATGCGATTACCTCGGCCGTTACGGAGTCCGGAGCGAAAGTAGGCGGCTTAGGAACGGGCACTTCGCCTTTGTAAGGACGCCGATTGTCTGCGTCAAATGAGAACTGGCCACCAACAGGTTTCGCGTTCTTCATCAGGATGCCGGTCTGCTGACGCATACGACGGTAAAAGCGATCCATCACGTACGATTTACCCGGCTTGAACGAGCCGTACGTGTTGAGAAAGTCCTCAGAGGTTGATGCCCACGTTGTGTCAGGAACGAAGTCCATGGCAAGGCCGCTCTTCTGGGCGAAGGATAGATCGAGGCGCAGCTCCCGCTCGGCGGGCATCATGCAGGTAAGGGTGGGGAGATGATGTTCTCTCTGCAATTCCAACAGCGTCTGGCCATGGCTTGTTGGCGAGAATCGATACAGTACGCAGACGCCGCGTGCTTGTTGCTCGAGCGCGAAATGACGCATGTTGGAGATCAGCGCGACGAGCTTCTTCTTGTGGTACGGGCGTCGCAGCGCCTTTGCCGTCGACTCGACGATCACGATGCCCGAGTCTGAGGCTGGCTGTTGGGTCAATGGCCCGGTGCGGTCGGTGTAGCGGTCGTAAGGAACATAGATCCAGCGGCGATTACGAATGTCTGTCGCGCCAGGCCAAGCAGCTTTGACCTCTTTCTCAAATGCGGACATCTACTTACTCTAAGCTCCGCGCGACTGTAGCGACTGTAGCGACTGTAGCGACTGTAGCGACTGTAGCGACTGTACGGCCGACACCGACAATTGTAGGACAAACCGTGCTCCCGCGCGCTGCTGTTGATACGGCTCACAGCAGATAAGGCAGCACAAACGCCCACTCCTCATCACTTACCTCCGTCAAATACCCCGTCCGAACAGACTTCGTCATCTCTCCATGCTGGAGACAAGGACAACTCCCGCAGAGACTCTAACTAGATGCAAAGCAATAACAGCCCCGAGTGTGCGCGGGAGTAGCTTTCGGGTCAGCTGACTCCGCTAGCCAGCAGCAGAAGAGGCACAATGCGGGCCTTCACCTGTTCGGCCGTAAACGGCTTGCACAGAAATCCGCGTGCGCCGGCAAGGATGGCACGGCGCACTAGCTGCTCATTGGTCTTTGAGCTGATCATGACGACCGGGATGCCGGGCGCGACCTTCTGTGCCCTGCGTGCTTCAAGAAACTCCAGGCCGTCCATCGCCGGCATATTGATGTCACACAGGATGATGTCGGGCAGCGCAGCCAGGCGGAGCAGATCAAGCGCTTCCTGGCCATCGGCGGCTTCGGTAACCGTTGTGACGTCGAGATCGGCTTGACGGAGTGCGCGTTCGATCACCTTGCGCATCAGGGTTGAATCGTCGACGATCAGAGCGTGCATGCAAACCTCAAAGTCGCGGCGCTTTCGACCGCAGTTCCGGCGCGGCTGGAGCATTTATCGTCCGTAGCACCTCGCAAGGTGAACGGACGTTTGTGAACAACGCATTCCGGAAAGGCGCGCTAAGCCAGGTTCGGAAGTGCGGTTGGAGTTCTCTAACCTGCGCCGCTCGCGATTTGGCTGAGAACGTGCATTGTCCTTCGGCATGGACAGCGGACTCTACGCGGCGTACACGGGATTGCTGGCGCGGACGCAGGCGCTGGACACGGCGGCAAACAACCTTGCGAATGCGGGGACGAATGGTTTTCGCGCAGAGCGGGACTACTTCCGCGGCGTATTGGCGGGCGGATTTGCCAATGACAGCCACGCATCGCAGGTAGGCGACAGCGTCAACGGCTTCGGCATCCTGGGCGGCAGTACCGCGGACTTTACACAGGGAACCCTCACCAACACGTCGAACCCGCTCGACCTGGCGCTCGACGGGCAGGGCTTCTTTGCTATTCAGACAAAACAAGGTGTGCGCTACACCCGTGACGGTGCGTTCTCGCTGTCTCCGCAGGGGTAGGTGCAGACGCACAACGGGGATGCAGTGCTCGACCAGAACCAGCAGCCGATCAATCTGCCCAGCGGCAAATCCGTAGTTGCGCCGGACGGCACGATTTCCGTGGCGGGTGGTGTGGTGGGTAAGGTAGGCGTCTTTCAGTTCGCGTCGCCCGAAAACCTAACGCTTGAAGGTGCCAACCGGTTCGCTCCGCGCGCGGGTATGTCTCCGGTTGCGGGCTCTGCACAGGTGCGCCAGGGCGCACTTGAGGGCGGCAATGAAGATGCAGTGCAGGGCACAATGCAACTCATCCTGGTACAGCGCCAGGCAGAGATGATGCAGAAGGCGCTCAGCGTCTTCAACAACGACTTCGACAAGACGGCAACGGAAGAGCTGGGCCGCGTTTAGGCCAGGGCTTTCCGGGAGGATTCCAATGATTCGTGCACTGTATACAGCAGCCAGCGGTATGAGCGCCCAGCAGATGAATCTGGACACGGTTGCCAATAATCTGGCGAACTCGGGTACGGCGGGGTTCCGGCGCCGCCGGGTTCAATTCGAGGACATGATCTACCAAAATCTGATCACCCCGGGTTCGCCGGCGAGCACGTCGACGACATCTGCGGGTCTCCAGATTGGTCTGGGAACCCGGGCTTCGGCGACAGAAGTGATTCAGGCGCAGGGCGACTTCAACCAGACCGGCAACTCGCTCGACCTTGCCATTCAGGGCTCGGGCTTCTTTCAGGTCAGGCAACCGGATGGCACCACCGCATACACGCGTGCCGGCAGCTTCCACCTGAACAATCAGGGCACTGTGGTGACTGCGGAAGGCGATCCGCTGAATCCGACTATTTCCGTACTGGCCAATGCGACCGCGCTGACCATCTCGCAGTACGGCGTGGTCTCGGCGACCGTTCCCGGCCAGACGGTTCCAACCCAACTTGGAACCCTGCAACTGGCGAACTTCGCCAATCCGGGCGGACTCAACTCCCTGGGCAACAGCCTCTTCGCTGCCTCTGGATCGTCGGGCAATCCGGTGGCCGATGCGCCTGGAGGAAACTCCGGCACGGGTACGCTGCAGCAGGGTTATCTCGAGAACTCGAACGTGGATGTGGTGGCCGAGTTTGTGCAGATGATCGTGGCGCAGCGGGCCTACGAGAGCAACTCGAAGGTGGTGAAGGTAGCCGACGACATGTATTCGCAGATCAACAATCTGGTGCGGTAAGTCGTTTCCGCAATCTTTTAGTCAGCGAAATGGGGATCCAATGAGAATCAAACCGCATTGGTTGGTAATCCTGCTGGGACTATCCGGAGCATGCCGGGCGCAGGACGGATGCTTTCCTAGCCCGGTGCAGGCTGTGAATCACTCCGGTCTGCAGACCGCCAGCGGCTTCCGGGTCGAGAGCACCCTGCGCGATCCGCTGAACGATGGTCGGTGGGCTCAGGTGGCGCAGTGCGGCCATCCGGAGCGGCCGACGCTGCTGGTACGGATTCAGCAGGGAGCCGCAACCTGGTCTGGACCAGCCCCGAAAGCCGCGCAGACTAATTACGAGACCAGCAGCCAGGGCCAGCCCAATGGCTCGGTTGCAATACCGGCTCAGGCGGGGGTAACGGCCGGAGGTACGGTGACAGTCATTGAACAGAGCGATCTGGTGCAGTTGCAAACAGCCGGCATCGCTTTGAGCAACGCCGCTGTGGGCGACCGGGTCAAGGTGCGCGTTGGCGATCAGCAGTTCGTGCTGGGCACCGTGCGCGGTGTGGGAGTGGTGGAGATACGGTAAACAGCGGCTCTTTTTGACGGGGCGGACAAGGATCGGGGACAGAGCATGCGCAGCAGTATCGGGATCAGGGAATTCGCGGCAATCACAGCGGGAACGCTGCTGCTTTTGCTGGCTGTGTCGCTCGAGGCAAAGAGCCAGAGCACAACGCTGGTGCAGCCCACAGCTGGGACCAGGCGTACGACAATTGCGCCGCAGACCGCCAGTCAAGCTCGGGAGCAGGCACCCGCGCAGGGCAGATTTTTCGGCCGCCCAAACATCGCGCAGAGCAGCCTGGCGGCGTACATTGAGCGCGTGAAAGATGAGACGGCTACAACGCGACCCGCAGACGGATCCATCTGGACAGACAGCGGACGTTTCACGCGGCTGAGCGCAGACGTGCGGGCCCGGCGGTCCAACGATCTGATCTCTGTGGTTGTGTCGGAAAATCTGGCCGCGAGCACGGATGGTACGGTCAAGAACTCGCGCGCTTCCTCAGCCAACTCACAGGTTTCAGCTCTTTTTGGCGCTCTGCATGTCGGGAACGCGCTGCAGGATCTGGTCAATCAAAGTTCAGCCGCGGGCTTGAACGCGCAGGGCGCCAGCGCGACCAATTCCAGTCTGCAGACCGTCTTCGGTGGCCAGGTGGTGGATGTGCTGCCGAATGGAATGCTCGTCATTGAGGCCGCCCGGCAGGTGGAGTTCTCGCAGCAGACGCAGACGATCGTGCTGCGTGGTCTGGTGCGTCCAGAAGATATTTCGCAGCAGAATCAGGTGCTGTCCACGGCCATCTCAAGCCTCGAGCTTGAAGTGCGCGGCAAAGGCATCATCAACGATTACACGCGTCGCCCTAACGCGCTGGTGCGTCTGCTTGAAAAGGTGGTGGTATTTTGACGCGCCACTTTAGGCTTGCTCCAACGTACGGGGGCGTGCGCGTCTATGGAACCGAACTTCGCTCCCGCCTGCGTTTTCTGTTGCATATGGCTTTGTTGCTGACAACCGCGCTGCTCTTGACCTTCAGTACCAGCAAGGTTCAAGCGCAAGGGACCACGCCAACACGCGGACTTTCCGGCCTCGCCGACTCTGCAGTCACATCGCCGGGCGCGCGCTTTGTTTCGAGCACGGAAGCTACCCTCCGAACAGCACCGGGAATCATGGCGTTGGATGCGCCTTCGCTGTCCGCTCCTACGGCGCGTGCGGCAACATCTGCTCCGGCCATACGCGGTCCACTGGCGCGCATTAAGGACATCGCTTCCATCGAAGGCATTCGTGATAACCAGCTGGTCGGGTACGGCCTGGTGGTCGGGCTGCAGGGGACCGGCGACTCACAACAAACCATCTTTCCTGCGCAGACGCTTTCGGCCATGCTGCTGCGCATGGGCATCAGCGTGCCTGCCGGCGCCATCCGCGTACAAAACCTGGCAGCCGTGTTTGTTTCAGCGTCCCTGCCACCGTTCGCGCAGCCGGGAACGAAGCTGGACATTACGGTCAGCTCGGCCGGCGACGCCCGTTCGCTTGAGGGCGGCGTCCTGCTGATGACGCCCCTCTACGGCACAGACGGCCAGATTTACGCGCAGGCGCAGGGCGCGCTGGTGGTGGGTGGATACGCGGTCAACGTGAACGGCAATATCCAGCAGGTGAATCACCCCACAACAGCTCGCGTACCCTACGGAGCTTCGGTTGAACGCGGCGTGCCGTTGAATCTGGCTGGACGCGACCATGTTTCGGTCCTGCTGAATGACGCCGACTTCAAAAGTGCCGAAGCGTTGGCAGGCGCGATCAATCGGGAGTTTGGTCTGCCGCTGGCGCGTGCGGCCGACAGCCGCCGCGTAGACCTGGCCTTGCAGCCCGGGCA
>JAABUO010004254.1_pt1 | contig 16881 bp, 12 predicted proteins | sample 5559291 | NCBI WGS metagenome assembly JAABUO01 (sample SAMN10711878, study PRJNA513372) | rock metagenome | isolation source: Antarctica rocks | place: Antarctica: Victoria Land, Finger Mt sud | reverse complement strand
GCCTTCCGCGATAGCCGCTCCTCCTAATCAGGGCTCCCAAGGACAAGGGTCTAGAGCTCCCAAAACGAGGGTCGCGGTCTCGCGCGGCCCTCGTCCCGCCTCTAAGCTCCGCAATCGTCCGGTGGGACAATAAGACGGATGCCCACCAAGCCCCTCCCTCCATTTGATCTCGAGCACATCCTCGACCACACTCGCGAGCTCTGGCCCGCCCTCCGCAACGCCCGCGTTTTCATCACTGGAGGCACCGGCCTCTTCGGCCACTGGCTGCTCGAGTCCCTCCTCCACGCTAACCGCAAACTCGACCTCAACGTTCGTGCCACCGTCCTCACCCGCAGCGCCGCAGCCTTCCGCGCCAAATCCCCCCACATCACCGCCGACCCCGCCATCACCCTCCTCGAAGCCGACATCCGCTCCTTCCCTTTCCCCGCCGATCTGACCGAAGACCCCCACACCCATATCCTCCACGCCGCCACGGACTCTGGCGGCCAGGGGGCAGACCAGCCCGCCTACGCCCTTGCCGAATCCATCCTTGAAGGCACCCGCCGCACCCTCCACTTCGCCCTCCTCACCGGTGCTCGCCGCCTCCTCTACATCTCCAGCGGAGCCGTCTACGGCCGCTCTTCCGCGACCGAAACCCACATCCCCGAGACCTCTACCGCCGGCCCCGACCCCCTCCTCCTCCAATCCTCCTACGACGAGGCCAAGCGCATCTCCGAGCACCTCTGCGTCGCCTATTCGGACGGAACTCAGCTCGAAACCGTCATCGCCCGCCCCTTCGCGTTCGTCGGGCCTCACCTCCCGCTGGACGCTCACTTTGCTATCGGCAACTTTGTCGGCTCCGCAATCTCCGGCACACCCATCCACATCAAGGGCGACGGCACCCCCCTCCGCTCCTGGCTCTACATGGCCGACCTGGCCATATGGCTCTGGACACTCCTCCTCCGCGCCCCCGCCAACCGCGCCTACAATGTCGGCTCTGAAGACGCCCACACCATCGCCGAAGCTGCCCGCCTCACCGCGAGCACCCTCCACCCCAACCTCCCCATTCAGATCGACGGCACCCCCATCCCCGGAGCCCCGATGAACTCCTACGTCCCCTCCACCGCCCGCGCCCGCCAGGAACTAGGCCTCCCCCAAACCATCCCCCTCGCGGAAGCCCTCCGCCGCACCGCCGCCTGGCACGGCTACAAACAAAGCTAAGCCTGGCGCAAAGGCGGGTGCCCATTCTCTCGCAGCCTTATCCCGAAAGGGTGGGGTATCGAGCCGGAGGCTCGACCGCTCCCGCCGTTTCAACCAAAAAAAGCGCGAGCCAGAAATGGATCGCGCTTCTACGGGCAACCGCCAACTTTTGGGAGGAGGACTTACGTCACCCGCAACGCCAGAGTATGGTCATCATGCCTTCGCGTCAAGAGGCCAATCAACGCCTCGCTACACCACCACCAGCCCCGCCTTCGCCGTCCCCACAAACTCGGTCGCCGTCGCCACAATGTAATCCAGCATCTCCTCCGTCAGCCCCGGAAACACCCCCACCCAGAACACGTTATTCATCACGTAATCCGTATTCGGCATCTCCCCCACCACCCGATACTCGTAGCCCTCGTACGCCGGCTGCCGCGTCAAATTCCCTGCAAACACCAGCCGCGTCCCGATCTTCTTTGCCTCAAGCGCCTTGGTCAGCTGGTCCCGCGTAAACGGCGCGCCCTCCTTCACGCCGATCGGAAACCCAAACCAGCTCGGGTCCGCATTCTCCCCCGCCACCGGCAATTGCAGAAACTCCTCCAGCGGCTTCATCGCCTTCTTGAGATACGCAAAGTTCGCCTTTCGCCGCTCAATAAACTCCGGCAGCTTCGCAATCTGCGCCACACCCAGTGCCGCCTGCATATCCGTCGCCTTCAGGTTGTAACCCACATGGCTGTAGGTGTACTTGTGGTCGTACCCGCACGGCAGCGTTCCCAGCTGCCAGTCGAACCGCTTCCCGCACGTATTGTCCACGCCCGGCTCACACCAGCAGTCACGCCCCCAGTCGCGGAACGAGTCGATCAGCACCTGCAGCGCCGGCTTGTTCGTCAGCACCGCCCCACCCTCGCCCATCGTAATGTGGTGCGCCGGGTAAAAACTCACCGTCGCGATATCCCCAAACGTCCCCACCTTCTGCCCGTTGTACGTCGCTCCCAGAGCGTCGCAGCAATCCTCCACCAGCCACAGGTTGTACCTCTTGCAAAACTCCGCCACCACCCCCACGTTGAACACATTCCCGAGCGTGTGCGCGATCATGACTGCCCGCGTCTTCTCGCTCCGCGCCTCCTCGAGCTTCGTCACATCAATCTCATACGTCGGCAGAATCACATCCACAAACACCGGCACCAGCCGGTTCTGGAAGATCGGGTTCACCGTCGTCGGAAACCCCGCCGCCACCGTGATTACCTCGTCTCCCGGCCGCAGCGCGCGATCGCCCAGCTTCGGCGAGGTCAACGCACTCAGCGCCACCAGATTCGCACTCGACCCCGAGTTCACCAGGCTGGCCGATCGCACCCCAAAAAACCGCGCCAGCTTCTTTTCGAAATCCTTCGCCCACCGGCCCGTCGTAAACCAACCATCGAGCGCCGACTCGACCACCGCACTCATATCATCGGCCCGGATCACCTTGCCCGACACCGGCACCGCCGACACCCCCGGCACAAACTCCCGCTGCGGAAACGCCTCCGCGTGGTACTGCGCCGTCAACTCAAGAATCTGCCGCTTCAGCTGCTCTGCCCGCTCGCTCATAGTCTCCTCCGAGAATACAAGAGAGCCACCCAACCAGCCACCGCGCTCCTCCCGATTGCTGAGATCCGTGAACGGTGAACGGTATGATGACCTAGCAACCGACTTCCTCCCCAAGGACCCCAGATGAAAGCCGTTATCCTCGCCGGCGGCCTCGGCACCCGCATCTCCGAAGAGACCTCCCTTCGTCCCAAGCCCATGGTCGAGATCGGCGGCCGGCCCATCCTCTGGCACATCCTCAAGCTCTACTCCGCCCACGGCATCAATGACTTCATCATCTGCTGCGGATACAAGGGCTACGTCATCAAGGAGTACTTCGCCAACTACTTCCTCCACATGTCCGACATCACCTTCGACATGCGCGACAACAAAATGGAAGTCCTCGACTCCGTCGCCGAGCCCTGGCGCGTCACCCTCGTCGACACCGGCGACACCTCCGGCACCGGCGGCCGCCTCCGCCGCGTCGCCAAATACCTCACCCCCGGCGAAGCCTTCTGCATGACCTACGGCGACGGCGTCGCCGACGTCGACATCACCGCCTCCATCGCCTTCCATCGGCAGCACGGCAAACTCGTCACCCTCACCAGCGTCCAGCCCGTCGCCCGCTTCGGCGCCCTCGGCCTCAAGGACACCCAAATCTACTCCTTCCAGGAAAAACCCTCCGACGAGGGCGGCTGGATCAACGGCGGCTTCTTCGTCCTCGAACCCGAAGCCATCAGCGCCGTCACCGACGACCTCCAGATGTTCGAACGCGAACCCATCGAAACCCTCGTCGCCAAAGCCCAGGTCCACGCCTTCTTCCACCACGGCTTCTGGCAAGCCATGGACACCCTCCGCGACAAACAACACCTCGAAGACCTCTGGTCGAGCGGAAAAGCCCCCTGGAAATCCTGGTAGTAACCAGTCACCCTCGTGCGACAACATATCGGCGCGATTGCGCCAACTCTCACCTGTAAACTGCTCGCAGCTACCTGAGACGGAGCCACTCATGAACTACGAGATCGAAATCGAGCAGGAAGAAGACGGACGCTGGATTGCCGAGATCCCCACCCTTCCCGGAGTCATGGCCTACGGCGCCTCAAGAACCGAAGTTGAATCAAAAGTGGAGGCAATGGCACTGCGCGTCATCGCCGAACGCATCGAACGCGAAAAGACCACGATGAGCCATGTGCAGTTCGCCGTCGCATAAGCCATTGGCCCAGTTGCAAGCGAGAAAGGTGTACAAGGCCCTATTGCGGATCGGCTGGGTGGAACACCACATCCTCAAGGGAAGCTCTCACCAGCAACTCAAGCGAACCGGCTACCCGGATTTCACATGGGCCTTTCATGATGGCGACGAGATAGGACCCAGAATGCTCGCACGCATTGCCAAACACACCGGTCTGACACCGGACGACCTCTAACTCGCACACCGGCTTCGCTTAACAAGGAAGGATTATGTCGACAACCGTACCAGGTCCGATCGCCCTCCTTGCTCCGGTACCCCTGGTGCATCTCTGGAGCGCACAGGATGTTCCCGCTCCGAACCTGGTTGCGTTCGGGAGCGACAACGTCGACCTGTTCCTTCGACTTAGCCAAGAGGGTGAGCCGGTTGACGTTTACATCGTCGCCTCACGCGTCGAAGCGGCAAAGCAGAAGTATCCGCAGCGTGAACCAGAGATCTTCTGGTGTGCGAGATACAGAGGTTGGGGTTGGAGTAGTGAAACTGAGATCAGCTCAGTAAGACCAGAGTCGACTTTTTCGGACACTCCATTCACGATCTTCTGGAAAGTCTCAAACCTGGAACCTCTTCCTAAGAAACGACCCTTCAAAATCGCCGAGATGATCCCTTTCGGTAGAGAAAAACCCTACGGCGAACCCTTCATGCCTCAAGGCCCTATCCTGATTGAACATCCATAAACGAGACTTCTCTTGAGCTCTTCACAGACCCCCTCCCTCTGGCGCAATAAGCGCGTCTTCCTCACCGGCCACACCGGCTTCAAAGGCGGCTGGCTCGCCCTCTGGCTCACCAAGCTCGGCGCCACCGTTCGCGGCTACGCCCTTGACCCCTCCACCACCCCCAACCTCCTCTCCGCCGCCCGCATCGCCGACACCATCGAAGACCTCCGCGGCGACATCCGCGACGCCGTCGCCCTCAACCAGGCCATGGCCGACTTCGCCCCCGAGGTCGTCTTCCACCTCGCCGCCCAGCCCCTCGTCCGCTACTCCTACGAGGACCCCGTCGGCACCTTCGAGACCAACGTCATCGGCACCGCACGCGTTCTCGACGCCGTCCGCCGAACCCCAACCGTCCGCGCCGTCGTCTCCGTCACCACCGATAAGTGCTACGAAAATAAGGAGTGGGCCTGGGGCTATCGCGAAACCGATCCCCTCGGCGGATACGACCCCTACTCCTCCTCCAAAGCCTGCGCCGAGATCGTCTCCGCCGCCTTCCGCCAGTCCTACTTCCATCCCGATATGCTCAACCAGCCCGGCGGCCACACCACCGCCATCGCCACCGCCCGCGCCGGCAATGTCATCGGCGGCGGAGACTGGTCGCTCGACCGCCTCATCCCCGACCTCATAGCCGGCTTCACCCGCGGCCAACCCGTCCGCATCCGCCGCCCGCACGCCATCCGCCCCTGGCAGCACGTCCTCGAGCCCCTCCACGGCTACATCACCCTCGCCGAAAATCTCCTCTCCCCCGGTCCCGAAGCAGCGAAGTTCGCCACCGCCTACAACTTCGGCCCGTCCGAAGACGACGCCCAGCCCGTCGAGTGGATCGTCGAAAAAATGACCCGCTTCTGGGGCAGCGGAGCCTCCTGGGTCCTCGACCCCGATCCCGGCGTCCACGAGGCCGGATACCTCAAACTCGACGCCTCCCGAGCCCGCGCCGACCTCCACTGGCACCCCCGGCTCCGCCTCGAAACCGCCCTCCAGTGGCTCGTCGAGTGGTACCGCGCCGCCGATCGCAACGAAGACCTGCAGGCTCTCACCTTCCGCCAGATCGCCGCCTACGAAGCCCTTCTCCGCACCTGACCAACACCCGCCCCCCCGCAGCTCACCCGTTCACCGCTCCCGCAGCAGCTCCCCCACATCGCTCCGCAGCACCCGCTCCCTCATCTCGCCCACATACGTCTTCGCTACCCGGCCCTGGCGATCGATCAGCAGCGTCGTCGGTATTCCTTCGAGCCCCGCGCTCATCTGCGACATCGCATCCGGAAACGCCAACGTGTACCCCACGCCATACTGCGCCCGAAACGCCCGCACCTTCGCCTCGCGGTCTCCGTCGTCGAGCGACACACCCACCACCGCAAACCCCTCCGCCCTCAGATCCTGCGCCGTTCTCACCAACATCGGCGTCTCGTCGCGGCAAGGTCCACACCACGTCGCCCAAAGATTCACCGCCACCACCTCACCCCTGTGCTCGGAAAGCCGCCACATCCCGCCCTCCAACGTCCGCAGCGACATCTCCGCAATTGCCTGCCTCTTCCCCACAGACTCTACTCCCGCCGTCTGCCCCACACGCCCGCGCACCGCCGCTAACAGCAGCACAAACAGCGCGGCCCCCACCACCACCAACGCTCCCATCACCTCTCGCCGTCTGTCAAGCAACGTCACAAATCCTCACCGCACCTGAGTCTCGCACAAACAAACCAGAGCTATCCCCTGCAGAAACAAAGCACCCGCTGCCGCACATCGCCGCATCCAAGCGAGAAAGCCCGCAAACGCGAAGCTAAATCCCCACGCAAAGTGAGACGCATGGAACGTACCCTCCTGCCCGGAAGGCCCTATCCCCTCGGCGCAACGCCCAACTCCAAAGGAACCAACTTCGCTCTCTACTCAGAGAATGCGACCGCCGTCTTCGTCTGCTTCTTCGATGAGACCGGCAACGAAACCGACTGCGTTCAGTTGCGGGAACGGACCGCCTTTGTCTTCCACGGCCTTATTCGCAACATCGTGCCCGGGCAGCGCTACGGCTACCGCGTCGACGGTCCCTGGGCCCCCCAGCAGGGCCACCGCTTCAACAAAAACAAACTCCTCGTCGATCCCTACGCCAAGGCCATCACCGGCGACGTCGACTGGAAGGCGCCCATCTTCCCCTACGACATCGCCAACGGTGATGACCTCGCGCGCAACGACGAAGACTCCGCCGTCGGCGTTCCCAAATCCGTCGTCGTCGATGGCCGCCACTTCGACTGGGAGGATGACTGCGCCCCCGACACCCCGCTCGCCGACTCGATCATCTACGAGGTCAACGTTCGCGGCTACTCCATCCGCAACCCCATGGTCCCCCAGCATCTGCGCGGAACCTACGCCGGACTCGCCTGCCCCGCCAGCATCAACTACCTCAAGAAACTCGGCATCACCGCCGTCGAACTCCTCCCCGTCCATCACTTCATTGACGAAGGCCATCTCGTCGACCGCGGCCTCAAAGACTATTGGGGCTACAACACCCTCGGCTACTTCGCCCCCATGTCCCGCTACAGCTCCTGCGGCGACACCGGCTGCCAGGTCGACGAGTTCAAGCAGATGGTCAAGGCCCTCCACAAGGAAGGCATCGAGGTCATCCTCGACGTCGTCTACAACCACACCTGCGAGGGCAACCGCATGGGTCCCATGCTCTCCTGGAAAGGCGTCGACAACGCCACCTACTATCGCCAGGTCATCGACAACCCACGCTTCTACATGGACTACACCGGCACCGGCAATACCCTCAACCTGATGAACCCGCAGGTCCTCAAGATGGTCATGGACTCGCTCCGTTATTGGGTTCTCGAAATGCACGTCGACGGCTTCCGCTTCGATCTCGCCTCGACCCTGGCTCGCGAGCTCCACGACGTCTCCAAGCTCTCCTCCTTCTTCGACACCATCAACCAGGATCCCACCCTCGCCGACATCAAGCTCATCGCCGAGCCCTGGGACGTCGGCGACGGCGGATATCAGGTCGGCAACTTCCCCGTCGTCTGGGCCGAGTGGAACGGCAAATACCGCGACACCGTCCGGCGCTTCTGGAAGGGCGACGAGGGCACCCTCTCCGACTTCGCCTACCGCCTCACCGGATCCTCCGACCTCTACCAGATGGACGGTCGCAAGCCCTACGCCTCCATCAACTTCATCACCGCCCACGACGGCTTCACCCTCTGCGACCTCGTCAGCTTCAACGAAAAACATAACGAGGCTAACGGCGACAACAACACCGACGGCGCCAACGACAACGACTCCTGGAACATGGGCGCCGAAGGTCCCACCGACGACCCCGTCATCAACGAGCTGCGCGAGCGCCAGACCCGCAACTTCCTCACCACCCTCATCCTCTCCCAGGGCGTCCCCATGCTCTGCGGCGGAGACGAGGTCGCCCGCTCCCAGCGCGGCAACAACAACGGCTACTGCCAGGATGACGAGCTCACCTGGTACGACTGGAACCTCGACGCGCCCCGCAGACGCCTCATGGAGTTCACCTCCAGGCTCATCGAGCTCCGCCGCAACCACCCCAACCTCCACCGCCGAAAGTTCTTCCAGGACCGCACCATCAAGGGAACACGCGGAGCCGAGCCGCAAGTCATCAAGGACATCGCCTGGTATAACACCGACGGCAACCAGCTCTCGGATGAGGCCTGGAATCAGCCCTGGAACCGAACCCTCGGCCTCATGCTCAACGGCAACACCCTCGGCGTCACCGATGAGGAAGGCCACCCCGTCAACGACGACAGCTTCCTCATCCTCGTCAACGCCTACCACGAGGGCGTCGAGTTCCTTCTGCCCGAAGGCCCCAAAGGCAAGCCCTGGGTTCAGCTCATTGACACCCAGCACATCGACGACCCCTGCAAAGAGGTCTCGATATCGGACAAGGTCATCCTCGGCGGCCGCTCCATCCGCGTCTTCCGCGACGGCCCCGGACCCAAGCCCAGCTCCGCAGACCTCCTCTCGCCCAGGCCAAAGCCCGACCCCGAAAACCCGTCTGCCGTAAAGTAGGTAGTACCTCCTCGTCCAGAGCTCTAAGCACCAGGCGGTTACAACTCCGGTGTTCCACAAAATCGAAAGGGGCGCGCTCACCAGAGTGCGCCCCTTCGTTCAAGCGAGTACGATTATTTTTTGATGGCTCTGCCTCCGTTGCTGTTTCCAGCCGCTCCGCAGACCACCTCTACACAGCGGTCACGGCTACACAGCGGTCACGACCTCCTTCATCCGGTGCTTCTCCTGCTGGTCGTGGAGCCTCTGCTGCTTCTCCCCCGCCCCGTTCGTCCACTGCCCTACCGGCGTCGAGTCCAGCGGCGAGGTCGCCTCGGTCCCCGGCTCCGGAGCGTAGGGCCGTACATCTAGGCTCTCGCCTCCGTTGCGCTCGAACTGCACCGTATGCAGCCCATTGCCGCGATTCCATGGCCCGCTGAAATCCCCATCGCCATACTGGCTCACGCCCGTCGACCCGTTGAAGTACTGGTCCACCAGGCCCGGCGTCGGCTTGATAATTCCCACCGCGAACTGCGGCTTTTCCATGCTCTCAAGCGCCGCCGTAAACGCGCGCATATGCGTAATCTCCCGCGTCATCAGGAACTGCAGCGCCTCCTGCGATCCCTTGTCCTGCGTAAACGCGATCAGCCGCTCATACACAATCTTTGCCCGCGCCTCCGCCGCAATGTTGCTCCGGAGATCCACCGCCAGGTCCCCCGTAATCTTCAGGTAGTCCGCCGTCCACGCATTGCCCATCGAGTCCTGTAGGCACACGCCGCCGCCGCCCGCGATCGCCACCAGCGGATCCGCTTCGGCCGCCTCCCGCTCATGCTTCATCGGCTTCAGGTGCAGACGAATCAGCGCACCCACAACCTCCAGGTGGCTCAGCTCCTCCGTCCCGATATCCATCAAGAGATCCTTGCGCGCCGCATCCTCGCAGTTGAACCCCTGGATCGAGTACTGCATCGCCGCCGCCAGTTCGCCGTTCGCTCCGCCGAACTGCTCCAGCAGCATCTTGCCAAACTTCGGGTCGGACTCCCCAACCTCAACCGTGTACATCAGCTTCTTCACATGGTGGTACATAAGGCTTCACTCTCCACTCCGCAGGACTCTCTCCGGCGAGGCTTGCCCTGCTGCGACGCCGCGCCGTCGTCTTCATCGACCGTTCGGGGCGCCCTTCCAGAACCGTTCCAGATCCGCCCCCAGGCCCCGCTCTATGCCCGTTCAGAGCCCCTTCCAGACACCCAAGTCAGACCCGAACTCCGGCCCGCCTTTGATAGTCCGTGGCTCCCGCATAGCGGAACCTGAAGTTCATGAGAAGCAAACACTCCCGCCCGGCGTTGCATGGGACCAAAACTTCGGGGCGCTCGCGCCAACATCCGTTCCCACCCCACCAAACATCGCCTCCGGTCGCTACCGGCCTCTCTCCCCCACCAGCCGCTCATACAGCCGCAGCGTCTGCTCCGCAATCGCACCCCAGCTGAACATCGCCTCCACCCGGGCGCGCCCTGCATCTCCAAACCGCCGGCACCGCTCCGCATCCCCCATCAACTCCGTCAACCGCCCCGCCAGGTCCCGCGCAAACCGCCCCGCATCCACCGGAAACCCCGTCGCCGCATCCGGCTCGAACGGCACCAGGTAGCCCGTCTCTCCCTCCACCACCACCTCCAGAATTCCCCCCGTCGCACTCGCCACCACCGGCGCCCGGCACGCCATCGCCTCCAGGTTAATGATCCCGAACGGCTCATACACCGAAGGGCAGCAGAACACCTGGCAATGTGAGTACAGCTCGATCGCCTCCGCCTTCGTCACCATCTTCTCGATCCACACCACGTTTCCGCCCGCGGCCCGCGCCGAGGCCACCTTCTCCCGCATCTCCGCCGCAATCTCCGGCGTGTCCGGAGCCCCCGCGCACAGCACCACCTGCATCCCCTTCGGCAGGTGCGGAATCGCCTCCACCAGGTGCGTCACCCCCTTTTGCCGCGTAATCCGCCCCACAAACAACACATACGGCTCCGTCGCATCCACCCCATACTTCTTGAGCGCCTCCGTCCCCGACGCCTTCTGGTACTCCGCCAAATCAATCCCGTTGTAGATCACATGGATCTTCGCCTCGTCCACCTCCGGATACGCCCGCAGGATATCCGCCTTCGTCCCCTTCGACACCGCGATCACCGCATCCGCATCCAGGATCGCCGTCCGCTCCATCCACGAGCTCATCGCATACCCACTGCCCAGCTGCTCCGCCTTCCACGCCCGCAGCGGCTCCAGGCTATGCGTCGTCAGCACAAACGGAACCCCATACAGCTTCTTCGCCAAAAACCCCGCCATCGACACATACCAGGTATGCGTATGCACCACGTCGATCTTCCCCAGCTCCTTCATCCATTGCAGATTCAGCGCCAGCGCATCGACCGCCGTCTTGAACCTCTCCGCCGTGCCCCCCGTGATCTCGGGCGGCGGCTCCTCCCCCCGGACCTGCAGGCGCCCCGCATCCACCACCTGGTCGCCCCAGCAGTGCACCTCCACCTCCATGCGCTTCGCCAGCTCCCGGCTCAGGTACTCCACATGCACACCCGCCCCGCCATACACCGCTGGCGGGTACTCCCGCGTCATCAGACCCACACGCATCGTTAGCCTCCTTGGCTTTGTCTCCGCAGCCTACCACCCAGCCCGGTCCGGCCTCCACCCAGCCCTCCAACCCTCCATCGCCAGCCCACCGGGAGCAACCTCCGAGTCCTTCGCCGCGTCCTGGGGTCTCTACCGGGTGACGCACGTGCACCGGCCACCCACAAATTTCAAACCCCCATCCGTCCGCAGGCTCAGCCCTGTTCCCGCGGAACGCATCAAACAAGTCGGGCGGAACGCATCAATAGCCTTGGCACCACAGCGCGGATCCGTACCGCCCGACACCCGTGGGCCCTTCGCCCGAACACCCCGCGGTTCACAAAGGATCGACCACGATGCCCCAAAGCTCCGAACTCACCGACACCACCCAGCAGTTTCAGGACAAACTGGAAGAGATCCGGACCATCTTCCGCCTCCACGCCTACCACACCGGCCACCCGGAAGATCTCGCCGGCCTTCCCCTCCGCATCTCTCAGGATGGCAGCCTCCGCGCGGACCTCGTCGAGATCGTCCGCTCCCTCCAGCGCAGCGGCCTCCACCTGCCCGATGTCCTCGACATCCTGGTAATCGCCGTCGCCGGAAACACCGCCTCGCGCAACGCCCAACAGCTCGCCGAGCCGCTCAGCCTCCTCGGAGGCTTCCTCGCAAACGTCGGCCGCTGGCCCGGCGCCGAGTCCCAGCCCATCCTTGCCCCCGGCGAGATCCCCGCCAACATCCAGAAGTTCACCCGTCCCCAGACCCTATCCCAGACACCACCCCAAACACTATCCCAGACACCGTCCGCACGCCCGCAGTTGACCCCTCGCCCCGATCCGACCGCGGCGGCACAACCGCAGCTGGCCCGGCGCCCCGATCCGCCCGCACCCGTCGTCCCCATTGCCAGAGCGCCCGCCCAGCCGCCCGCCCCGCCCGCCGCCCCGCCCCGTTTCGCGGTCTTCTCCACCAAGTCCGAAAAGCCGGCCGCGCCCCCGGTACCTGCCGCCGAACCTGCCGCCAATCCAGGTGACGACGACCTCCGCACCGACATCCTGCCTGCCGCCGAGATCGGCCGCGCCCTCGCCCGCCTCGAACGCGGAAACCTGGAGCTCCGCGCCCACCTCGAGTCCATCGACCAGCGCATCAGCCGCATGGAGCCCCTGCTCGAAGACGGCACCCTCCCCACCGATTCGGCGGCTGCCGCGGAAGCACCCTTCTCCACCGGCAACCCCGCACCCTCCCCCCGGTCCGCTTGGCCCATCCACCCGGAGGCAGCCAGCACACGGCAGCCGGAACGCACGCCCGACCTCCGAGACCTCACGCGCTCGGAGGTCCGCCAAATGCCATCGTTCCCCCTCGAGCCCTCCCCCACCACCGAAGATCGCCCCTTCCCATCGCCCTCGGGGCGTACGCGCGGTCCAGTCGCCGCCGAGGCCCCCATACCCGCCGAGCTTACCCGCTCAACCCGCTCCGCCTCGGAGCCGCCCGCAACCGTCCCGAGATTCAGCCGCTTCTCCCGCGAGCCCGACGCTGCCGAGACCCAAATCAGCGACCTCACGCCGCAGCCGGCTCCAACCCCCGAAGCAGCCCCGCGAAGATCCGTCCCGCTCCCCCGCGGCTTCTTCGGCACCGCTCCTGATCTGGAGTCGCAACCCGACCCGGCGCTGGTCGCCCTGCCCGAAACCCCGGCGCCGCGACGCCCCAGAATCCTCCTGATCCTCGCCGTCCTCCTCGTCCTCGGTCTGGCTATTGCCGCCTTCTTCTACTGGCGCAACTCCAGTCCCGCAGCCAGCGTCAACGGGGGCTCCGCCGACGGAGCCATCTCCTCCTCCCCCGCTCCCAGACCTGCCATTCCCAGACCCTCCGCTGCTCGTCCCGCCGATACCTCCGTCGCGCAGATCGGCCCACTCACCTCCAGCCCGGCCCGCAACACCGCGAACCGGGCCGCAGACCCGTCGGTTGACCGCCGCACCGGTCGCGTTCTCGGCGCCAGAAGCGCCCTTCAGCCCAGCCAGTCCATCGAAGAGCCGAACTCCGGCGGCGACTTCCGCCCCGCGGGAACCTTTGTTCCCGCGTCGGTCATGGATGGCCGGCTCGTCTCCGCCCCCCGGCCCGAACCGCCCCGCGCCCCCGTGCCCGCAGGCATCCGCTCCATGGTCATCCTCGAAGCCAACATCTCGAGCTTAGGGGAGGTCGAAGACCTCAACATCCTCGGCGGCGACGCCGCCCTCCGCCCTGCCGCCATCGAAGCCGTCCGTCACTGGCGCTACCGCCCCTACGTCCTTAACGGCGCTCCCGTCGAGGTGCGCACCATCGTCCGCGTCGACTTCAACCAGCACCAACCCCAGTCCGCCAGAACCTCCGACACCATCTCGCAGTAAAGCCTCTTCCACCGCCCGAAGCCGGCAACTCACCCAGCCCGCCTAAAATCGATATACGCCCTCCCGGGATCGGTCCGCAGCAGCTCCACCTGCACCCGATCCCCCACATCCAGCCCCTTCTCCCCCTCTACAATCCGCCCCTCGACCGGCGGTTCGAACACCCGCACATACGTCCCCTTCCCGCTCGCTCCCGTCACCAGGCCGGCGAATACACTCCCCACCCGCCCCGACATCGCCACCGCCGCCGCCCGCTTCTCCATCGCCCGCTCCACCTTGCGCGCCGCCGACTCCCGCTCATTGCAGTGCGCCGCAATCGTCTCCAGCTGCGCATCCCCGTACGGCGGCGGCTGCTGCCCCAGCATCGCCTTTACAATCCTCTGCGTCACCAGGTCCGCATACCGCCGGTTCGGCGCCGTCGAGTGCGCATAATCCCGTGCCGCCAGCCCAAAGTGCCCCTCCTGCTCCGCGTCGTCCGCGCGCGACAGCACATACTGCCCCGGCCCCATCAGCTTGATGATCGAAAGCGCCAGCTCCGGGTAGCGATCCGCGTCCGCCGCCCTCTGCTTCTGCAAAAACGCATTCAGCGCCGCCGAGTCCGGCTGCTCCGGAAGCTCCACCCCATACCTCCGCGCCACCTCCACCATCCGCGGCCAACGCTCCGGAGACCGCACCACCCGCCGCAGGCACGAGCGCTTCGCCGCCAGCAGCGTGCGCGCCATCACCTCGTTCGCCGCAATCATGAACTCCTCGATCAGCTCCGTCGCCGCGTTCCTGTGGGCCACACCCACCGATTGCACCTGCCCATCCACCACCCGCGGATCCGCCTCCAACCGCGTAAAGTCCAGCGCCCCAACCGCCATCCGCTGCCGATGCAGCGCCTTCGCCGCCTCCGCCTGCACCCGCAGCTGCTCCTGCAACTCCGGCGACGCGCTCACCTTCGCATCCCCTCCACTCTTCCCCTCGATCCACGGCCCAACCGCGTTGTACGCCAGCTGCGCCGCGTTCCGGACCAGACCCTCATAGATCGCCGTCCCCCCGACCGCACCCTCCGCGCTCACCGTAAACTCCGTCACCACCGCCCTCCGCTCCTGCCCCTCATTCAGCGAGGTCAGGTCGGTCGAAAGCTCTACCGGAAGCATCGGGAAGTTCCGCACCGCCGTGTACACCGTCTGCGTCTGCTCGGCAGCAAACCGGTCCAGCGGGCTGTCCTTCACCAGCAGCGCCGCCACATCCGCGATCGCTACCCGCACCCGCGTCCCCCCTTGCCCGCGTTCGGCCACCTCCGCCTGGTCCAGGTCACGAGACGTATCGTTGTCGATCGAAGACCACAGGAGCCCGCGCAGGTCCTGCACCCCCGCACCCTCCGGCGTCGTTCGAGCGGTCCGCAGATCCGAAATCTGTTGATCGCGATCGGGATCTGATCCCAGGGGAAACCCCCCGCGAATCATCTCCTCGGTCGCGGAGGCGGCGAGGTCAAAAGAGCTTTGCGTCATGCTCTGGCGAGCCTACCACGCAGCCGGCCCGCACGGCCTTGAGTCCCGCCCCTCGGCATCGCCTCCCCCACGCAGCAGACCGCCGCAGTCTCGTCGGCAAGCCCGCCCACCCCAATCATCCCCGCCCCGGTCTGTGACAAGATAGCCGAGGAGCGCCACGGCTGGACCGCGGCCCACCAGAGGTGTGCAGATGGCCGTCGTCGCCGGCGTGGATTTCGGAACCCTCAGCGTCAGAGTCACGCTGCTCGACAGCACCCGCGGCCGCCTCGGCACCGCTGTCGCCGAGTACCCCCTCAAGCGCAGCCGGTCGGACCCCGACCAGGCCACCCAGTCCCACGACGACCAGATGTCCGCCCTCGCCCGCGCCACCCGCGAGGTCGTCCAGCTCGCGAAGATCGATCCCAAGGCCGTCGGGGCCATCGCCCTCGACACCACCGGCTCCTCCGTCGTCCCCGTCGACGCCGCCATGCAGCCCCTCGGCGACTTCTACCTCTGGTGCGACCACCGCGCCAAGCACGAGGCGGAGGAGATCACCAACCTCGCCCACCAGCAGAACCTCGAAGCCATCCGCTGGTGCGGCGGCGTCTACTCGCACGAGTGGGGCTTCGCCAAGCTCCTCCACTGGCTTCGCCACAACCCCGATCTCCGCCCCCGCTTCGCCTCCGCCTTTGAGCACTGCGACATGGTCGCCGCCACCCTCGCCGGCATCACCGCCCCCGCCCTCGCCAAGCGCTCCGCCTGCGCCATGGGCCACAAATGGATGTGGAACCCCAAATGGGGCGGCCTCCCCTCGCAGGCCTTCCTCTCCTCCGTCGACCCCCTCTTCGACGGCATCCGCGAAAAACTCTCCGGCCCCGGAGGCAGCAACAACAACGTCCTCACCTCCGACCACCTCGCCGGCCACCTCTCCCCCGCCTGGGCCGCAAAACTCGGCCTCCCCCCCGGCATCCCCATCCCCGTCGGCGCCTTCGACGCCCACTGGGACGCCATCGGCGCCGGCTGCCGCGTCGGCGACGTCGTCAACGTCGTCGGCACCTCCACCTGCATCATCGCCATGGAGCCCCAACCCACCCTCATCCCCGGCATGTGCGGCGTCGTCCCCGGCTCCGTCCACCCCGGCTTCGTCGGCGTCGAAGCCGGCCTCTCCGCCACCGGAGACATCTTTGAAGCCATCGCCCGCCGCGCCGCCACCACCGTCAAAGATCTCGCCCGCGGCCTCGAAACCTACCACCCCGGCCAGACCGGCCTCCTCCGCCTCTCCTGGGACAACGGCGACCGCACCGTCCTCGTCAACGCGGCCCTCGGCGGCGTCACCCTCGGCTGGAACCTCATCCACACCGCCCAGGACGAGCTCTTCGCCGCCATCGAAGGCACCGCCTTCCACACCCGCATCATCCTCGACCGCATGGCCGAGGGCGGCGTCCCCATCCGCCGCGTCATCAACGCCGGCGGCATCCCCCAGAACAACGCCGTCCTCAACCAGGTCTACGCCGACGTCCTCGACAAACCCGTCCTCGTCCCCGACGGCATCCCCACCTCGCTCGGCTCCGGCATCTTCGCCCTCCTCGCCACCGGAGCCTTCCGCACCGTCGAAGAAGCCCAGACCGCCATGTGCCTCCCCCACCGTACCTTCACCCCCAACCCCGCCGCGGTCCGCACCTACGGGCAGCTCTTCCCCCTCTACCGCAAAACCTACTTCGCCCTGGGCA
>JAABUO010004252.1_pt1 | contig 16886 bp, 18 predicted proteins | sample 5559291 | NCBI WGS metagenome assembly JAABUO01 (sample SAMN10711878, study PRJNA513372) | rock metagenome | isolation source: Antarctica rocks | place: Antarctica: Victoria Land, Finger Mt sud | reverse complement strand
TTATCGCTGCAGATGCTGAAATGCAACATACCATTGTGACAACCTAAACAGGTGCACAACCATTCGGCTAGCCATTCGACACCACTTCCATAAAAAATGCTGGTGGTTTAGGGCTTTCGATTGCATTTGGTGACCTTTCGATTCGGTCTTCGGCAATCGGTCAGACCCCACGCGCATTCGGCCCGTACACTGCTTAGAGCTGTCATGAGATAAGTTGCCAGATGCTGCTGTTGCCTGTTTACATGCTGGATAGCATGTAACTTAGGTTTCACATTGGATGCAAAGTGTCACTTGCTAGGGTTGAACTGGACTGGCAGATAGTAGGCAGATCTTGGAATGGCATTTTGCCAGTCATGCTACACCTCAAAGGCCCATGATTGGCCCAAAATCTGACCACATTGACTGACAGAGCGGTCAGAGGGCATTGGGTAATGGGCAGCAGTCCCCAGTTGGAGGCTTAACAATCACCTGTTCTCCAGCAGAAGGGCTTTTCATGGACACCTGCTCCACAGCACAAACGCCTTCGATGGACAGCTGCTTTTTCTGCAACGTGGTGCCAATCAGCTGCTGCTGCATTTGGGCTGCATGTGTACTAGCCCTGTGCAGCCTGCAGCTGCCACTGCAGCTCGACATGCAGCCAACTCTCCTAGGCTGGCGTCATGATCATCCATTGGCAAGGGACGTGCCTCGTCAATGAGCCTGCTAGGACGATTTCTGTGCCTGCCCTGCAGGCGGCCAGTTCACAGGAGCAGCCCTGAACCCTGCTAGGGTTCTCGGCCCAGCCATAGTTTTCCACTGCTACTGGGACACAGCGTTCATCTATGTCTTTGGGGAGCTCTTTGGTGGTCTGTTGGCGGCCATCATTGTGCTGCCGCTGTATGGCTTTGGCCAGTTTGGCAGCCTTCTGGATACTACGCTCTGCAATGCCCTGGGAATCAAGATTCCTGAGAAGCATCAGCACAGGTAACATTGATTGTGACTGTGTGACATCATCAACGTGCTGCAGTATGGGTTGTGATGACTTGGTAGCAATTCAGACACCAGAATTGCAGGGTCTTCAGCATTGGGGAGTGTTGTCATACAAAGCATCAGCCCAGTTAGTCACTCTTTGCACATGCTGTTGTTCTATCGTTGTCTGCTTCCATGCAATAGCGTGCTGGACTGTGAATCAGGTATAAACGGTTTCAGGTGAGCACTTGGTCCCTGGCTATAGGTTCGTTTGTCCCTGGGACAGGTTTGTCCTGAAAGAAACCTCAGAGCGTATGCAGTACCATATGGCAATAGTCAAGTCCTTGGTGTCTGCTGGGTAAGAAGCGGTGTAATGCCAAAAGGCGTAGGATTTCCTATTTAGTTGTTTTGTCCCTTGCTATGCCCAGATGCTGTGTGGTAGCACAAGCAGCTTGTCATAGGCTGGTGGTGTTTGTGTGTGGGTGCGTATGTGCATTTACTCCCCTTGCTCTGCAATCGTCATCAGACGTAATCAAAATCACAGGATGCAGTTACTGGGAGGCTTGAGTGACATACATGGGGCTTGTGCTCATAGATCAACAGCTGCTGCTGTGTGCAGTGCCATGCCCCACATGTTGAGAGTGGCCGAGGTGTCCCTTCACATAAGCATTGTCAAGGACGTGTTGGGTTGCAGAGTCAAGTTGCATGTCTGATGCAGGCATATTGCTGTGCAGGTTTGTGCTTGCACGGGACAATGACATGGAGATGGGGGCTCTGCAAGAACAGCCCCACAGTCCTGCCCCTGTTCGGCCCCCCAAGCCTTCTCTTGCTTCTTTGGCTGAGCGTCCCCACCCCCCTCCTCAGGGCTACCGACCCCAGCCTGACCCCTGGAGAGTGGGCGCTCAGATCTAGAATGACTACTGTTACGTCAAGCCTCATCAGACTGGATTCTGCACATAAGACTTGCATTGTTGCTGCATTGTAAATGGTGCGCTGCAGCACTCGAGTTGGGTTTTGGCCACCAATGCCGTATCACATGTTTTACTGCTTCATGGCACAGATGACACTACCATCACTGTAACACTCATTTTTCAGCATGTCGCACATGTCCGCTATCAGATCATACGTCCATTAGCCTACCATCATTGACCCCTTCACTGAACGCCAAGGCGTTTTCTTACTGGGCCATGCCAAAAGGCGTCTCACCTGATCCCTGCGTAAAGCATATGTGCTTGTTGAGATGCACTGTGCAGTCGGCGGGCTTGCATAACAGGACCGTGTCTTACATGGTGTGTGTACTGTGTAGCTACTGACAACAGCTCTCCTAAGTGTGTCTAAACGCTGTATGCAAGACACATATGTACAAAGTAATAGGCTGCTAGCTAAGGAACGCGGCCTATGCAACCATTACTAACTACCTGAGTAATCTTTCCATGAATGGTGTGACTGGATATTGCTAAGTGCTCACACTTTCAACAGTGCTGTTTGCGTTTGGTGAGGCAGACGTAATGCAGGTTGCTGCAGAAATACCATGCACAACGAGAGCCCAATAAAGATGCAAAGTACGGCTGCTGCTGCAGGCAACGCCTTGCAGACTATACCGCACGCGCAACCTTAGAATTTTAACTGTCAGGTCCAGGAGCTAGATTTGAGCTCACATGCGCAATATATCATGGACCTGCTGAAACCTGATTTTGCACAGTGCACTGACCACGTGGCCATGCTGAAACCATATATCAGACATAACTGATCCGGGCTTGCATTTCTAGCCTAATCAGCCCAGCTGTGGAGTATCTCAGAGTGACATACCATACTGTTTGTTATTGAGCTCTGCTGCTGCAGATTGCCCAGACGTGTTGCTCCTTGGGGGAAAAGACACCCAAGCTAAATCGAAATCATGTGGGATGCTGCATGCTGAGCAGTTTGCTTACAGTACAGACTGGATTATAGCTAGTGTACAAAAAATGCAGCTGCTCTAATTCCTGGGCTTCTCCTTCTTTTCCCTGAAGAGTGCCCACAATGACACACCAGCCACCTTCACGACCTATAAAGCAAACATACAAGCCATCAACGTGCTGATATACATCAGCTGGCACAAACAGAACATAGGCAGTTTAGGTGACCAAGGAGACGTGTTACTACAGTGTGCCAGATAGGAGACTACCATTTGTTGTGAATCGCATTGTGCAGCATGCAGCAACTTGCCCCTGATGCAACAAAAGTTTTGGTGCAGCAGTGCAAGAGCTGCTGGCTGATGACTGTTCAGCTGGCAATCACACCTTGAAACGCACTCCTGGAATATCTCCCACAGCGTGTCCTCGTCGCCCAAAACCAGCAATGAGAACCTCATCCTGTAGCATGACACGGAAACTTCTGGCATCAACATAACCTGGGCGAAGCTCAAGACACAAGCTTGATGTATGAATGTCATCTCGTGAAGCCCAGCCATCCCATAGCGCATGCTGAAAACCCTCACTACCAGCTAAGTGAGCGCCATGCCAGCAGACATGCAGCAGCCTGTGAGCTAGATATTATGCTGAACCTGATTCTGAGCAGTGGAACAGGTCATGGCAGCCGGCAAAGCCTTGCAGTAGAGGTGCAGCTGCATTGCCAGATGATCAGCTTTTGTGCTGCTCTGTTGGCTTCGGTATTACAGATGTTGAACAGTCTGAGCAAACTCACGTTCTCCTCAATGAAGTTCAAACATCCATCATTGGGCACGAAGGCTGCAATCTTCTTGCCATTCTTGATAAGCTGCACTCTTGCGCACTTTCTGATGGCAGAATTGGGCTGCTTGGCCTCAATACCACTGCGAACAGCAAGTGAGACGTTCAGCACGTCGTAGCTGGTCCTCGGTAAGGCCGTTTGCTGAATGCAGCTAGTCTCACATTTTCTCCAGCACAATTCCCTTGGCGTGGGAAGCTCCTGCAAAGGGCTTCTTCCACTCGTTACCCAAGTGACTCTTCTTGTAGTCCTTGTCTGCCCAGAGCTGCTTCCTTCTGTGGTTGCGTAGCTTACGACCGGCTCCCAAACCTCTGGTCTTACTGCAGAAAAAAAAACAGCCTCAAAAACCATCGATGCACCTCAGCCACAATAAGTGCAACGAGAAAAACGCAATTGCAACATAGGCAACGGCATTCATTACGGAAAAAGCTCTCACCCCATGTTTGCGACTCGGTTGTGGCCTGTACCGGATGGCGCAAAGAGAGGCTGGTTATGTAGACAGCCGCCTGTATAGTACTGTCATCGTGGAAGCTTAGCATGACTAATATTCTGAGTTGTATTATATGTTAAAGCACCCGGTCGAGTTCAAAGTTGTGCCTGTCTGTAGCAGTCGCGGCTGTACGCATGGGAAACACACCAGCAATGGATCTACCACTTGGCCCAGCGCCACTCGGCATCTGACTTTGGTGTAAAGGCTGCGGCGTACAGGCTGCACATTCACCTTCTCATTTTTAATGGTCTACACTGGGCAAGCAAGAGAATTCGCTATGATGGCCAGCATCACGATGATGTGAATGCTTGGGAGTTTAGTTGGCATACTACGTCAGCTGAAATGCACGTCACGCATGTACCAGGAGACTTTCTCACGCAAGGCATGCAGACCAGCGTGGAACACACGCTCACACGAAACGTACATGACTAAGCTCTGGAAACTGTTGCGACAAAAGCTGCTATCAAACCAGAGTCTATCGTGCAGCGTGTTGCAATCCTTGAGGCAAGCCGAGAATGTTGAGTTGTTGCTTCAAGAGAGAAAAACATCATACGAACAGTGTTTAAAGAAGCTACAAACTACTCCAGAACAAGACGTGGACCCATCCAAACCAGATGTGCACAACACTCTGCAAAAGTCCCCTATTGCTACCAAAGTCTAGCTGTGATGTCAGCTAGTGATCTCATGTCTTCAACTAATCCAGGCAATCGTTCAAAGACGCAAAGCGCACATGCCACTACTCACAAACTCTTGCATGTGATGAAACTTAAAAACAACCATACCCGGACAAACCAGCAGACATAAGTTGCAGGTGCAGGTCCCTGGCTTTCTGACAAGAAACATGCAGCTGAAAGCCATGTAACCCAGACCCTGTATCTCAAGCGAAAAAGCAAAACAGAAGAAGGCATATTTGCCATTGCTTCCACAAATTGAAAGCAGTACATACAGCAAGCTGCCAACTCAAACTAACGCTTGTGTTGTAGTAAGACAAGCAGGCAGGTCCACAAGATAGTATCTGCAAGCATGCTTCAAAAAACTTGGAGTGCCATAAGAGCACAGGAAGGCATCCCAAGTGAGCTTTCCCTACACAAGGGTAGTCACCCCTTCGTGGTTGTTCCCATTGATCCCATTGGCCACACCTGAATCCGGCTTCCCTGCATATAGTGGGGACAGCCCTCCGTCTGTGCCAGTGGTGTCATAGATTTCGCTTTGCTCACTCTCTTTCTTGCTGGGGTGTGACTTGTCGACCACGTTTCCATTAGCGTCAACAACTTCAGTCTCCTTGATCCATGGGAGCATTCTTTTGAGCCAAGGAGAGCCAACTCCATAAAGGGGTCCTGCTAGGATGCCGGCAATCACGCCACCAACACACTCTGCAACATCAACCAATCATGGCTAGTTGCACAACATCACTGCTGCAATTGGCCTCTGAGCCAAAAGAGGTTGGCGGGGCCAAGCGCTCAGAAAGGACCAGGTGGCTCAAGCAGACAAAATGGCAGAGCGTAGAAGTAGTTACTAGTTTGGGGCAAGAGGGGGGAGGGGGGGGCAGGACCCCAGTGAGCTTTGATCAGAACTGCAACGCGTTGAGTTGAGGTGAAGCAGGTGAAGCAACCAGCAACACTGATAGGGACAGCTTCTGCAAGGGCTATGTATGTCACAGAAAGCATACTGAGCCCCCACAGGAGACATCGTCAGGTCTGAATTGACAACAGTCCTTGAATGGCAACTTGAACGGCAGGACATGCAGCACCAAACATACCTGCTATGACATATAGCCAAATTACATTCCAGTGGCAGTGGAAGACAATGGCGGGCCCCAAGGCACGGGCAGGGTTGATGGCAGTTCCTGTGAACTGAGAGCCTGCATCATCAAATGTATCATGGCTCATGCTAGTGTGTGCCTGTACGGCAGGACATTTAGAAAACACACTTGAAGCAGCAACAGGGATAAAAAAATGTGCACCACATTTGTGCATTGTTCTTAGATTGGTAAGATTGAAAAGCATGCAGTCCTGAACAGAATACAGTCATGAAAGTGTTGACATGCCGCAGGCCAGACAGACGTGAGCAGACACATCACATGGATTGAGTGAATCAAAGGAGCGCCAAGAGATAGTCAACAGTGCAGCAACTGGTAGGAGCCTTACCAGCAAAGACCATGGCAAACAGGGATAGACCCACTGCAAAAGGGCCCACAACACCGAAAGAGGGCTCCCCAATAGCAACAGCATACACTGTCGAAACCAGCACAAAAGTCATGACTGTCTCCCATCCAAACAGCATACCTGCAGGATCAGGACAGTGTCATGTTGACGCTGCAATTGTGTGACAATGGATGACTAGTACAACAGCTTCTGGTGACCTGACTCACTGTAAGGTGAGGCAGTTGCTGCAGGTGCTATTGATGAAGTACAATGCATGATTGGCCGCAGAGTTACACATGCTTTGCGTCAAGCCTTTCGGCTGCCTGTCATTACACCACAAACAGAAATGAAGGCCTTAATTGTTGCACACAGTCAGATACATGACGTAGACATTCATTCCAGGTTCTGCAGCAGCACAACAGGGTGCGAGATATAACAGTATGCCCCATGTATGCATTGGTACAATAAGCCGTCAGAGCTTGTGTAAGATGACAGTCTTACCTAAGGTAATACCGGTCCCTGTGTTGAAACAACCTGTGCCATTATTGCCCATGCCAATATACGTGCCAGGAACAAGACCAGCCTGCAGGCATGCAGTGTGAACACTCATGCATTGACAAGCAGACTTCTGCACAGGCCTGTGACAGAGCACAAGTGTGCCTGCGTCAAAAGTCTTTCTCAACGCAGTGCTGCTAGAACAGATGTTGATGCTGCTTCACAATTTTCGAGAACAGCAACAATGATGTGACACTTGCATGAAATGCAAGCTGATGCTGCTGCTGCTGCTGCTGCTGCTGCTGTGTCAGGTTAAATGTAGATGTCTGATGTGGTCAGAGGCTTACCACCATGAGGACGCCAAAGCAAGCTCCAGTGATCTGCATAAATATGTATGCAACTCCCTTCACAATGCTTATGTGACCAGTGAAAATTGTAGCGAGAGTCACAGCAGGATTAAGATGGCCGCCTGATATATTGGCAGTGATATACACTGCAGCATAAATGTTGCAGGTCAGTGTGTGCTCAGCCCAGACTCAGCAAAGCCAGTGAAGAGGAGTAAGGTCTAACCTAATACAGCCAGTGACATTCCGTTGCCCCTGCACAGCAGTAGCCAAAGCTCGGAAGGACTGATCACAGTTTGTGAAGAATTTAGTGCTGAGCGTGAGCCTACTAGGTGCTGCAACGATAGGCCTACTCACCATGGCGCCCAATTTGCTGTGGCGTTGTTTCCCGAACCGGTAGCCGTACCAGTCTGGGTCGATGTAGTTCCTACTGGGGTGGTCGTACCAGCAAAAGTGAAAAGCATGACACCAAGGAACTCAGCCGCAAGAGCATAAACGAACTTGACGCTGCCAAACTTAGAGTCGGGGGCTTGCAGTAGTCCGGGCATGTTGGGCACAAGTGGCTAATTGCAACGATGCAAAAGCGCTGCAGGTGACTACGTCGGTGAATAAATTACGTTCTGTGCTCTGCAAACTTGTTCGCCCGTGCCTGACAAGCCTCGGGTGATCTAAATTTTGATTGCCTCGCAAGATACGCAGAAGACCGAAGGCAATAAGCTTTTTTGCAGATGTCTCGGACTCAAGCCTCAAGCTGTCAGCTGTAGCTCCTTCATAGGTGAACGTGAGTCTAGAGGGGACAGCCTCGCCTACGTTGATGCTTATCAGGAAGGCAACTGCATTGCAATGCATGCACACAATTTAGATTGACGAATCGATTTCACACGGCGCTCAATGGAACCTGTGTGTATAGCACTTTTAGATGCCGATGACGTCAATTTCTGGCTGACAACAGGTAGTTGCCGCAAAACAGGCAGTCGCTGGAAGCAGTCGTTGCTGATCAGATTCATGAAGGGCTGACCCACACATGCAAAAGCTGACTTGCATGTTGTGCCAACAGCATTCATACAAATCAGCTGGTAGCATGCCATTGACGTTCCATTCAGGCTTTCTCCCACAATGAATGACTGACCTACAGGGCACTCAAAGTCATCTTCACGACATCCCGAAGCCATGCAAGAAACCACATGCTCCATTGTATAGGTTCCCACCTTGAATCCTCGTATGGCCAGCGCAAGCTTCGAGATCATCACCTGGCGGAATGGGAATCACGACGAATTAGTAAGAACTTAGTAATGCTGATCAAGTCTGACAGTGGCTGAGAAGTCTTGCAGTCTCGGCGGACGACGACTGCGGGTACGACACCAGCTACGTCAGATGCAAAGTGATAGCTGCAAAGTAAGTGTGTCCGATATGCTTTGCGAACCTCCTGCGCAGTGTTGGTCAACTGCAAAAGATATTGATATGCCGACCTAGAGATCTGTGCATAGTAGCGCTTTAGCGGCAATCTTCTTGAGGACAATGGCTGCTTACTAGTTGCGTGTACAATTGTGTGGTTAGATTGACACAGCCGCAAGCTTAGTTCGCGCTGTGTCAAGATTGTACGGAGTGTACGAACAGCAGAGCTGCAGGCACCAGCACGGTTCGTGAGGTCTGTTCGACTTGCTGGCTGAGACCCTACCGTTCGTCGCCAGACGGCTCCGGACAGCTGTGCTATGCTATGCCATACCAATACCTGAGCAGTCACACTTGCCGTTAACGCCTGTCATACAGAGCCCCCCCCCACCCATCCCTGCTTTACCCACTCCACCCAGCCTCATTCCTGCAGCCCCTTCCCAAAAGCTGTGGCATTTCCTTTGCACAGTAGCTGTTGCACAAGCTGCACTCTGTCAGGGCAGCTGGCTTCAGATGCAGTGACACAGGATACACGCCCCGCGTGCAGCTCAGGCAGACAGCTTGGCAATCCACATGACAGACTTGCTGACAGGGGGCAAAGTCTCTGGACACAAACACCCGCATTGGGCACCAAGTTCTTTTTTTTGGGCACTGTGGGTTCTCATGGGTGTTGGGGGATTAAATCAACCCCAAATGACAAGGTGGAATGATGATGGTGACAGACCAGGTGGGTGGGGCTGGTCCCTGCGAGCCATTCAGTCAGCTAGGAGATATGGCAAGCTGCTCAAGCAGGCAAGGGCACTGCAGCAGGGCTGCAGGGAGAGCCCTGGACCAGCCTTTAACCAGCCTCCAAAGATAATGCAGTTGCAAGATGGCCCTTTAGCAGGACAGAAGTGCCACAGCAGCTCTTACAAGTAAGGCCAGTGTGTCAATCACAAGCAACCCCTCATGACACATGCAGAAAAGGCCACCATTGATCTTTTGCTGCATGCTTCCAAATTGCGTAGCATACTGTACCCCGTCACAGTCAGCGTATTCTCTCACTCATGCAGAGCCAGATAAGTCCCATCAGCTGTCATGGACAGTGCACAACACACCAGGCACCATACATGTGTCTTCATGCAACCAGGCCAGAAACATACTGAGGTGGTCTCAAGTCACCAAAGCTGCTGCACTCAATATGCCAGGCATTTTGGTTAGCTAGCAACCGTGTCAGATGCACCTCATGCTAGTAATGTCAGAAGTACTAAGCTTGTCACTGTTGTTACCCAAGAGCCAGTCAAGACCTGACATTGACAGCCACTGGTGGTCATGAGTTCCTTTACTCAGCAGCTAAGTAGGGAGCATAAAACTACAAAAACACGAAGCCCGCAAGGACTTTCTGTTTTTGTTCTTGTCAGTGAATGCGCAAATTCTAGCCGTAGCCCAACACTAAATGACAAAACAGAGTGGTTGCAAAATTGAAGAATCTCTGTCCTGACATCCTCACACTTTGAATGGTGCTATCTGTCCCTGGGGGAGCTCAGACTCCTGAACTTGCCCACACTGAGCTGAAGACTTTGCAATGATGACTAAGGAGGATGTATGCATGTATCTACTGTCACAATTGAGTTGCGTTGGTGTACATGTCAATAGCCTTGCAATGCTCATGCAGCACAGGCGTGGGCATAGGGCTATTTGGACGCAGCCCTGGGTGTTTCGGCTGCAGCACCCTAGGGAGGATGCCACTGTTTGTTCTGTGCGCAGCAGCATGAAAACCCCATGGAGCCATTTGTAGGACACTGTTTCTTTGTTTTGTTTTCAGCTCTGTATTGTTTGCTATCAATATTGCCCTGCTTAAACTCTACATTGCTCCTGAGCTTGGCTTCTGTTCCTCTGATTTAGCTCTGCTTCTCATCTGATGGCTAATCCGTGTGCAATAGCTTATGCGGTCTCCTTCCTGATACTTATAGCTCAAGTCCCTTGTCGTCTGAATGTTATTGATCAGGCTGTCACGCTGTCAGGTCTTGCATCTTTGACACAGTGTAGATTGCTGTGGTTCTTGAAAAGCGTTTTGTGTGTATACGAGATGGGGTTTGTTTAGACCAGTTACAAGATGCATACATATGGGGCATACACAATGTGTCATGTCATGCATAAGATTGTGTTTCTGAATGTAGGCATGCTTGTTTGCAATATACACTGAAACTGCCTTGGATGTTGGCCCTCCTGCACAAACCATCTGCTGTGTGATCTTACTAATGGTCAGGTAGTAACGCTTCATAACTTCGTGAAGACTGGAAATGCAACAGCAGGGCTTGAAGATATGCACTGACTTCTATCAATCGTTGGGCTTTGTGTGATCATGAATGTATGGCATGGAGAACACAATTGTGCTTGCAAGCACACCAAAAAAATTACTAAAAATACAAAATTGCAGCGCAGCAAGGGCCACAAAAGCCTGACCCAAAGCTATGCTGCAGTAAAGTATACACGTTCTAGTGTGCGTCAATCATTTATCGTGCCGGCACACTTCTTCACAACACTATCGAGTTCACGGAAGTGACATCAAACAAGCAAAATCTATAGGAACCCAAAGCACAAGGCAAATGAACCCAGCCCCATGAAAAGAAACACGAGGCGCACAATCAAATTTGGTCATACAAAAAAGCTCAATAAATCCACGACAGCAGCAAGACAAAGAGTGTGATGCTGCTGATGACTCAGTCTGATGAAAGATCCTGTGATCCTGCAGTGCCATCATGGCTCATGGCAGCAGCTGTGTCGTGAGCGTCAGCTACACAGTTGAAGACGGCCAAGACATCAGGCACCCAGGGGAAGGCTTGCACACAAAACATGGCGGACTGCAGCGGCGTCATACAATCCCTTGCAGCTATCTGGAACTGAGTCAGGCACTCCTGAGCTTGCTGCAAGTTCTGATGCAGCTTCTCTGTGGCCTGCAGGGCCTGAACATGACCTGTGGCCACTCGACTGTTGCATCCACCTCCTCCTTGTGGCGGCACGGCAGAGACCAGCTGCGCGCTGATTTCTTCTCGGGCTTTCATGATCCTGCTCAGGTTGGTGAGCAGGTACTCTCTGATGCCACAGATCTGTGCTTTTTGGTGCTCATCAAAGTGGACTGAGCTGGCGATGTTCCGCCAAAGCTCATCTGGGGGCCCAGAGCTAGGCGAGGCCTCTTCTTCCATTTTGAGGTACTTGAAGGTGCTAACTTTCTTTGGATGGCAAGCAGCAAGGTAGCAGAAGAAGGTGACTAACTCTTCCATGATGCCCTCGGCTCGCTTGCCAGCAGGGCTGTCATTGTCCCCGTTAGCTTCGACAAGGCACATTGCTAGCCTGCACACCAGCAGAACCAATCTTGACTGGTGCGACAAGGAGCTATGCCCTGACAGGCCTATATAGTGTGTAACAAGTAACAAGGATCAGCATGTTACACTTGCCATGCGGAAGGCAGCCTGCAGATCAGGACAAGTGATGGTCAAGCAAGACCCCGTACCCTGCACTGTTGGGACCAATAGCAAAAAGGGATGTGAAGCAGCAGCATTGCGAGCTCAATGATTCATGCATAGGTTCATATGCAGCAAAAGCCACATCAGCTGATGATAGTGAGAGGATGTTTGACTTACAGTATCTCTAATTGTTGTCATAGTGATTTCACAGAAGCTAGTATGACATGAATGCATGTAGCTAGCTGAGGGAGACAGAGAGGCATAGGTAGGTATGTGCATTGCATGGGGCCAGATATGGGAACTGGCTGCACAGCGAAGTGTGCCACATTGCTATGACAGCTCTGATACTTCAGACAGGGACACTGCATGCATATGCTTGGCAGATGGACAGCTACCTGCTGATGTATTCCTTCCATAATCTCACAAAGTCTACCCAGTCCAGAGCCTCCAGCTGAGCCTGTGAGAACTGAATCAGAGGAGCCTCGCTCCTTGCTTCCAACATTGTATCTATGTCAATGGGACTGTAGATTTGGGTGCATAGGCCATATGGTACAAGCTCAGAGCTGCCGGATGTCGATGCCTGATCACTGCATGCTGAGGTGATGCTGGTTGCCCTTGAGGCATCATGCCTTGCTTTCTCCATTGAGTGCGAACCTTGCAGCTCAAACACCTTCTCAAGGACAACATTTCTGCTTTCTGCCGCAGCCTTCTGTGCTTTCAGGTCCTTCAGCTGCTGGGCCAGCTCTGATGCCTTGCTTTCAGCTTGAGTCATCTTGGCCTAGTGAGCAAAGAAAAGCAGGTCATGCAGGAAATCCACATGGAGTAAGCTGCACAAATGCTAGCTTCTCATAGAAGCTGACCTTCTGCTTTTCTCGAAACTTTCGCTGTGCCCTTCTGTTTTTCTCTTTTAACGTAAGGGCTTCATAAGTGCTGTGCTTGGATGGATCAGAGCTCGAACTGTCGGTAGATGGACGTCTGTGACTTGAGGGCTGCGCACGAGCCAGCCAGTCTTCTTGCAGGCGACCTAGTTGTGCATGGTTTACTTGTTCACCACTCATGGGGAACAGCGAGACTCCCGCATCCAACTGCCATGGCATTTGGTTGCTCATGCGCTGTGACTTTGTTTGCTGTCTCCAGTCTGACTGCGACAAGGCGTGTGTCATGAGCATAGATCTGTACAGACAGACGGTAGACCGTGTGGCATAGGGAAATTGACGACGCTTTCGAAGGTCTGCTGATAACGACGGAGGGCTGCTGGTGCTGTCGACTTGTCCCGGGATTGTCAAGCTTAGCTATCGTGTGAGCAGTGTCAAACAGAAGCTAAGAAAGGGACAAGACATAGGGCTGTTGACGGCAAGGGCCCTGGGATCATGCAGTGTAAGGCAAGTCAAGTCTGCGCATCTGTGTTTCAAGCTAACAGTGTAATGCTGTCTGATAGCCCAGCTCGTATGCGTGGCAGTGGTGTCGTGTGAGTCGCGATTCCGTGTCCGCAGGTCGTAACATGAAAAGCAGTTGCTTGCGTAGCTTGGCAGACGCTGCTTTGCTTGTGCTGACATGCTCCCTTCTAGTGCATGCTGGTCCACAGCATGACGTCAGCAACGCTATCAAGTCTAATGGTCGTGCTGTTAAGTCTGACACAGAGTTTGCCTCAGTCTGGTGGCAGGCTCCCCTGCACGTGAAGTGGCTACCAGAAGTTGCCATAGCGACGTTCCTCGTGCTCTATCTGGCCAACATCTGGTATGGTAGAAAGAGAAACTCAGATGTTGCTGTGGCCTTTGCTGAGACCTTCTGCACGGAGGGCTCGTTGCTTGACCGCAACTTCAGCCAAGTAGGTCCCAGGGTGAATGGAGCCATGGACCTCATCCTACGTGAGTCCATGAACAAGTTCAACATATACGCCACTGGCAGACGCTTTTGCAAAAGCTTTCAAGCCACCCTAGACCTGCAGCATAGACAGGACCTGCTGTACATGGCCTGCTACTTAGTCAGCCCCAGACAGGACCGTATTGACATTGACATACCGATGAATGAGAACAACATGCAGCCGCTGGTTCTGGTTATAGCAACCCCCAGGCTTGCCAAAGAGCTGTCTAAGACCCTGCCAGATGTGCAAAGCTTTGCACATCCCATTTCAGTTGAAACAAAGCGGTTACCTCAGTTTCCCTCAGACAAGTTGAGCGTCTGGGCAGAATCCTCAAGCATGTTCTACGAACTCATGACAGACAAGGTCATGGATCTGCTATTTGGTCGAGCAGCTTTTGATGAAGCATCCAAGTACTTCAGATACTTGCACTTCAGCTCTGAGAATCCTGAAGGTTTCAGCAAGCACAGCCTCAAGCTGTCATTTGACTTGCCGCAAAAAGAGCAGATGCAGGACCTCACAAAGGTCTTGACAGCTGTTCTACACCTCATAGACGTGAGTCACTTCTTATCATTCTCCCCTACGATTGTGAGACAGTATATTGCCAATGTTCTGCTGCACGCTTCCAGATGTCAGTGTCGCCTCTGCAGACTTCGAACCAATGACTGTTTTTGCATCTTTTATCTCTCATGCCATCACATGGTTCTTCCACCTAGAAGCCTCTTGTTCACTCATCAGGCCTGATGCAAATTTGCATCAGTCAATGGAACATGTGGATGACGTTCTAGTGTCCAGTATGAGACAGTCACTGCTCTGGCTGCAGCTGTAGTCTCAAGCGCACTGTACATCTTTATAGCCAAAACTCACTGCTTGGTGAAGCATAAGTTACAAGAGCTGCAGAGTGTTGTATTGCAGGTGGTTGGCAGCCATCAGCTTAGTCCAGAGGGCAAGGAGAAGGCCATGAAGCGCCGAGAAAAGGTGGCCGCCAATGAGCACAAGAGCAGCGCCACTGAAAGGGCAGAAGCACAGCAGCTGAAGCGGCAAGAGAAACAACAGGAACAGATGGTATGCACTGGACCTTCTTTCTTTCATCACTCAATCAATGTTTGTACAAGGTCATCAAGAACAGGTGTCAAGACCAGTCATGCCTGCTTTCTGTAACTGTTCTTTTGCCATCAGCATGCATAGCTGGTGCTCTGAGGAAATTGGCATATGACCCGTCCACAAGCTCCTATGAAATAGAGTTGGCAGGGTGACTGCTCTCCAGCCAGTGGTCAATGTGTGTACCTATGACACAAATCATGTCAACATTGCTTCTTCTGACCAACGCGCTACTTGTGGCTCACTTGCACTTGCTGTGGATTGTGATGTGCTTGTGTGGGCAAACCTGCAGGAGAAGGTGAAAAGGATGACTCCTGAGCAGCGTGCCAAATTTGAAGCAAGGCAGGAGAGAGTGCAAACCAAGAGGGCCATGAAGCAGCGCATGATTCGTGCTTGAGCTCTTGCCTTCTGCGGTCTTTGAGTATACTGCTTCTGAGCTGTACTGACTATTTCAGTAGTTTAGTACTGATCTATTTGAAGGCATTACAGGCAGCTGTTGCATACCCAGAGCCTTCTTAAAGATTTCATGCGATGGGCTGTCAACAGAAGCCAACCAAAGTCAACAGTGTCTACATGCAACAGCATGCCAACAGCCAACTTATTCGTTTCCTGTGCTGCCTGGTGCAAGACTATACATTCAGGCATATTTCCTTACCAGTCACTTACATGACAGAGTGTTGTGTAGCAATGAGTCAGTAGGGAGAAACCACGTTTCTCCGCGTTTGTCGTGCTGCTCCGAGTTACTTACGTGCATCAGTCAGCGTTTTTACAGATCATCGGATGAGCAATTCTTGCAAGTGACAGTATCAAGATGGTAAGACACAGCACTAGTAGGCTAAAACGGACAGCTCTCCATGCGATTCATTGTGTCTTTGTAGCAGGTATTATAAGAATACGCTGGGCAAACATGCTATGGGCATCCTGATTGTTAAGCTAAGATTCGTGAATGCCTCAAGCCACACTTGGCATGCAAGAACATTTGCGCAATCAGTGCTTCCCGCGAAATCCAGCATCAGACTGAACGTGTTCGCTGCTTGTAGCCCGCGTGACGAGCGGCCACAGCTGTGAGTCGCAAAGCGGCAACAATCTGGTAGGCCTGCTTGCACAGTGACATAAGGAGCATCAGACAGAGCTCAGCTTAGGTGTGTCTTCAGACGACAAAGCAGAGCCGGTCAATAAGGCTGTCAGCACCGTCGCAGCTCACAAGCTCTGCCAGGTAGGCGCCGCAGCTGGATTAGCAAGGCTGCATGCCCCTGCCAAGCTTGCCTGGCTTAAACGGACAGCACTCGCTGTGACTGCAATCGCTAGGGGCCTGCGCTGCATCATCTTTGAGCAGCAGGCTGGCCAAGAACGCCCGCTGGCGTCCTGGTTGGACATCTTTGGGGTGAGGAGCCACGCCTATATAGACTCCAGCTGGACTCCCTGCAAGGTTGCTTTCAGCTGCTCTGCGACATGTGTGCATAGCAAATTCGAGACACCAGATGGGTGCTATCAAGCTAGGACATGCTACTCCAAGGCTGTTACGCCTGTTCTACAGTTGTATCTGTCCATTAGCACCCCATCATTTGTGTTGCAGGACATACAGCAGTGGTAAGCCTGCTCGTGGTTTTGCCTTTCACAAAGAAACAGTGCTGATCCAGTGCAGACCAAAGATTCTGGTTTCTCATACGCAAGATCAGCAGTTTGCAGGAACACATAACGAGGAGCAGCAACAGCTTTTGAAATGTTTCACCAAGTGGTAGGCTGTCAGCCACTCTACAGACACCACATATGCCTGCATGCTGCTCCTGGATTGGAGCTCAGCTTGTGTCCAAGAACGCTGGCAGCTTTTACTGGCATTGTCATGACTGTGCATTGATAAGCCAAATACTCCCTTTTGCTTACAGGGACGTGACGAACGTCAAAAGCTGTTGGCTCAGCTGCACGCTACAGATGAGCGTG
>JAABUO010004250.1_pt1 | contig 16887 bp, 11 predicted proteins | sample 5559291 | NCBI WGS metagenome assembly JAABUO01 (sample SAMN10711878, study PRJNA513372) | rock metagenome | isolation source: Antarctica rocks | place: Antarctica: Victoria Land, Finger Mt sud | reverse complement strand
AGAAATAGAAAGACTCTAATCATTGTATGCTAAAGACGAAGAATCGATGAACAGTTATTGAATGAGATTGTAGAAGCGTCAAGTCGTCAATTACGCGGATGGTTGAAAGGGGAGAGTGCAAGATGAAAGAAAAGGGCTTTCTCCCACAGCCGATCTGGCGAATTTTATTGCGCGACAAATTTCTTTGTCCGATTGAGACAGTCTCGGAATTCCAAGACAAAGGGTGTTTTTGCGCAAGGTGGTAAAAGCAGATGATTGTATATGTGGGTGTGGTCCACAAAATGGAAATGTTCGGTACCTCCACCACCACGAGATTGTAAGACTTTGCTCCGTGGAAATGAATAAGACCGTATGTGGTCAAGAATCTCCAGAACTCTTACGGTCAATAAATATAGACAACGTCAGTTCTACTTTGACGGTGACGTTTCGCGTCTGCTCCACAATTCTGCATGGGGCAGACGTGAATACTTTACAGCGCGTAGCATCTTACAGATTACTGCGCTCGAGGTAGACTAGAGAAAGGACGTGATGATAGAAGTGAAGGTTCTTAGAGCTCAAGGAATTATTCTTCTTCGACAATAATGGAGTTTCACGAGAAATTTTAGCTGGGCAAAAGCCACACTTAAACGGGGTCGAGGTTATTCATGCCGACCGATTCACAGAAAGATGAGATTGATAGAATTTCACAGGTAGTTTTGAAATACAAAGTCGACCCCGGTTTGCCGTTCTGAATGAATTGCGATATCTTGCACTGTGCACTATGGGTTGAGGCGTGCTTACTGTACGAGGGGGGATAATCAACAGGATGGTACAGTCGAAGCTGGGTATAGCGGAATTTCGACTAACCGACCTCGGGAACTCTCGTTATAACATAACGAAACTGAAGATTAGCTACAGTGATACTGGGTTGGTGTCACATTGTTTACACCGGAAGTCTGGTTTTAACCGCCACCTCCGTTATGACCAGCTTCGACTGTATCTTTTTACTCCACACTGCAGTCGGGTTAATAATTCCTCTATCTCATACATACCTTTACGTACACACTCTCTGGAACTGCAAGGATGGACAAGCATCATCTTCGAAGTCTTGTGCCGTAAGCTGAGGCAGGCCTCGCCATCAGCATGGTGTACTACCTTAATGCAACGTTTGTACATCAGACCACCTCAAGCAGACCGACAACCTCAAACAGACCACGACCGATTACTCTAGGCATTTATATGCCAATGAGTGATATTGATCTTATGATAAGGTATGATGAACTTAGTTCGCGACGCTCATCTTGAGGAAAAGGCGGCAGGCGCGAAGGACCCCATGTCACGGAACCACACGGAGCGTCTGTCCGAATCGAGAAACTTAGCCAACCTTGAGGCTCTACACCTTTCAAGCCGTTGAGCACTCTCCAGATACATCTTGTCGTGCGACTCGTCTAATCTGCTTCCACGACCATTGCAGATCTTTTCTTAACGAGTGAAGACATGTAGGATGGAAAACATCCTTCTTTTGGCTGGTTCGGTGACGCAGGTCTGCAAATAGATAAAGACATCATTCCTCACCGTCCGCTTTATTCTGAAAGCCAATTCAAGGTCAATCGGAATCTAAGGTTCCCTGATCGACGTTCAAAATTCCTCGAAATGTTTTCTCAAATAGTACAACTTCCTCAATCCTCTTAAGACAGGCAACAAATTGACTCGTGCTTAGCTTTTCGTTGGTAGCTCGCTTGCGCTGGCCGTACTCGCTGCCCCATATGCTCAGGATGCCAACAGCCTAGCTCTGAGGCAAACGTCATCCGCTTACTTTGGACACAAGCACGGCAACTTTCAGCCAAGTACGAGCATCAAGCCAGTACCCCACGCAACCGGTGGCCGGGTGACAAATCCTGCTGTCGCGGTGACCTCTATCAACAATCTCGATGGCGGCTCTGGCGCAGATAGATATATCCAGTACAATGGAGACGGCACCACTGACGCTGGCTGGCCGAATAAATCAAAATGGGTTTCGTTCAACCAAATGTACGTAAATGCACAATACGAGAGAAAATGATTGTTGACTATTGCTTAGGTTCAGCAACTACCAACCATTGATGTCCAGCTCCTGTCATCGATTCGGCGTGGGACTGGACGTAACCTCTGAAGTCAACGATATGTACAACGCAATCCAATCAACAGCCACCGCAACCGGTCTAGACCACCGGTTTATTTTAGCAGTAATAATACAGGAATCAGGCGGCTGTGTGCGCGTTCCAACAACCAACTACGGCGTCCGCAACCCTGGCCTGATGCAAGATCACAATGGCGCCGCAACATGCAATGACGAAGGTCATGTTCAGAATCCGTGCCCTACATCTGACATTAACCAAATGGTTTCCGAAGGCTCGGCCGGTACCACTAGCGGGGATGGTCTCGCCCAGTGCATCAACGAGTCGGGTGCCAGTGACGTCTCTGCATTCTACAAAGGTGCCCGAATCTACAACTCAGGGTCCCTTGATCCATCCGGAAATCTCGGAGCCGGGGTTGCAACACATTGTTACGCTTCCGATATTGCCAACCGCCTTACAGGATGGGTTTCGGCACCTCAAGCTTGTGACCTTGATGGTTAGGTGGTGAACTTATAGTTGTACAATCCTTTATTGGGAGATGGAAGGAAATGAGGGAAGTGTGTACGAAGTATTTGGCATAAGAGGACCTTGTCTCTGGTTTCGTTTCTGTGCAATAGGAAGTTAGTGAAATCAAGTTGTTTTACAGAATATCCCACCAACAGTTGTGAACAGCAGTGACTTGGTGTGTTTAAGAAAGAGCCAAGCTGTCGGAAAAGAGCTCAAAAACGCAGATATGCACTTAGGTGTAGTGTGATAACCATGACATTCCCTTTCATAGGTCGCTACTCCTTGTAAATAACCTATCAGTTGCCTTGTATAGCAAGTAAAATGCCTTCAAGATCTGGGAGGAAACCGACCAAATGGTAACCTGACGATGATACCTCATTACACGGAGAGAAAGTAACATGAAGGAAGAATGGAAACGGTGGGAGATTAGGGATGTGGTTGCAAAAGTCATGCGGTCTACATGAGCTAGTTTATGATGATGCAGCCATACTCGTCTAAAGCGTCATCGATGCAGGGGCTTAGTTGTGGCTAGAGTCGAGAACCGATACAAGAGCAGATTAAAGAGAAGTAAAATAAAACAACGCGACAACTAACCTGTTATCTTTACTTCTTATGCAAACATCTATTCAGTTTCGACGTTGTGAACGAGATTGCCTCGAGGCACTACAAACAGAAAATTTATTTGTTACTCTTTAATGAGTAGATGGAGCCGAAGCCACATCAAACTGCCGCTCATGAATGGCACTCAGAAAAGTCTGGTCGGAAGATTATTGGATGACTAATATCAACGGCGCTAATACGTATCTTGAAATAAAGTACTCTCTACCTTTTACATCTAACCCACCTAAACCTCCTTGAACCCTTCAAGGTTCACCTCACGACGAACAGTGGTTACACACCCGCAAATCACATTTGCACATTTCAAAGAGTCTCCGGCTGGGCCTCCTTGCCAATAAACGCTGTCCGATACGCTCCTCCTCGGAAGCAGACTTCAACAAGATGATGGTGTTTCGAATCTAGATGACGGGTCCGATTCCTGGGCACACCAACTGGTTGTTCTCCTGTTAGTAAGTGGTTTAGCCCATAAATCGAAGAGAGTATCTGGTGTGTAATTGGTGGCCACAAATGTCTTTGCCACGGACATGGAGTCTCGACCCCACGTCAATCTCCTCGATGCATCACAGTCTTCGTGGCTGTCGCCTTGACTGAAGGAAAGCAATGTTCGAGACACAGAACATCTCCAGCGTAGCGTTGACTACTGCAGCAAAAAGGGAGCGATATGGACAGAAGACTTTCAAAGAGGGATTAAGTATATGCTCTTGGATACCACGGGTTGTTCTGTGCCTAGATCTAGACGATGGGCCTTTCAGTCAACACTAAAGGCTTGAAAAGGCAGTTGGGCAAGATGGGGTAGGATAAGGAAAGGATGAGCCGGACAAACTCCAGAACACACGGGCGAAGATTGCTGGATAAACTCTGCTGGGAGCGCCTGGTAGCTACCGGCGACACCCATGAAATCTGCATTGTAGTAAGGACTCCATGGCGTTGTGGCGGGGGCTGGCTGCAGTTCAGTCGTTGAAAGATTGTCGTGACAGAGCTGACGTACCCGGCTTACGGATCATTAATGACTTGAAGGTGGAAGAACTCGAAGCCGATCTCGGAAGGCGCCACAAAACAATAGAACTAACAATAATCTGTAGATGTAGGCTTTGACGTTCAAGGTAGCGAAAGAACCACAGATGAAACAGCAACCCATACCAACGCTCCAGCTGTTGAGCAGCCTTCAAACTCATCTCGTGGAATTCATAAAGCGCTTAATACTTCAATGCTCTAGATTATAAAATTTATAGTCAAATATTTCCCAATAGGTGTGAATCCGATCGTGATTTCATGCCTCGCCAGAATGACCGCCCACCTTGCTACCTGCGTTTCCATCTCCAAAGTGGACGCGCTCAAATCACCTTTGCCGCTGCCTATCTTCTTATGCCTTCCCATAATTATCACAGATATTTGTTCTCTATTTAACAACATCTTAATTCGTAAGAGCTTGACACGATTTTCCACCCCACTATGAATAATACGGACAACATGTCACCCATCGAACGCTTGCCTGCAGAGATATCGTAGGTACATACTCCTATCACAAGGTGATGCTTCTTCGGCCATGGCGAACACGAGATATACAGAGAACGCGATCCATTAAAGTTGACTGAAATTATCAATTTTTGCATCTTTTCGTTCCGTTACATCTCAAGGAGATATTGATTCTTCCCGTTGATTTCCACTTTGCATACAGCTAGCTAACTGATATTCACCATTTAGAGATCATATATGCCGTTTTCGTACATTTTCAAGTATCTGTTCTCTTGCACGAACATTGCTGGCCTTATACAGAACGGTCCAAACACCTCTCTACCATCGTCCCTATATCAACACATTTGAGTCCCTTACCTTCCTCGTTCGTACCCTCAACAGTCTCAAGTTGAGAAGAAAAGGCTCTAGCAGGCTTTCTTCGAGTAAAGAAATAGCAAGACTAAACTTTACGGTTGACCCAGTCAAAGATGCAGCTAGACGCAACGGTGGGCAAGGTCCGCCAGCGGTGCTTCTCTCGAGGATGATAACGATAGTATCTCAGTAACATACTTCTTGCGGCAATGCCAAGGCCACAACCAACTGCTAAAACTCAATAAGACACTGCCCCAAAATCAATATTACGCTCTGCTTCGTGAACTCGATCTGCAATCGAAGCCCAGTATCTGCCTTAGAGACCGAGATTTTCCCTCGTGTCACCAGCATTATCCTCTACCTTGGTGGCCACTCGCAGATAGAGGAATGGCGAAGAGAGAACCGTTGCAGGCCAAACGCCAAGTTTTGGCGCCCTTTGGTCAGTGGCATGTCGCTACCTGACTGCAAATCAATTGAGATTCATCATTGGTGGGCGTCACCTCCACCCAGAAGTGCAAGTATTCGCAACCAGGCCGCAATGAGTTATATCTATTCCGAATATGCCGATTTTCCTACCTCATCAGAAAGGCTTGGACTACTTGATGGCTTGGGCATGCTCGAAAAGATTTCGCTAGAAAGCCCTCCAGAACTAAACTCATCCATCTTGGTACAGCTTCTTAGCCATCAAGACCCACTAGCATCAAATTTAAGATACCTTGAACTTCGATTCTGTTCCCTAGACCCTGCAGTAATTGCAAAATTGCTTCAGCAAGTATCTCGAAGCTTAACCCACCTAATATTACTTCTTGGGGGAAGGGCAAATACAAGTCTTTATAACGGGAAGGAACCGCCTCATCTTTGCCCGTTAATACGAGAATTCTGCAAGGATCTTGAGCATCTAGAGTTTGCCGCTCCCACAGTCTGCACGGACATGTTCTATGACGACGATGAGCTTCGAGAGATCAGGAAAAACAGCAACAGGGCAAACCCTGATCAGTCCGATAGCTATGTGATTCGGGAGACCGTTTTGGATTTCCGGAGGCGAAAGAAGACGCAACACCGAAAGGAACGTGTTCAGAATGCTTTGAGAGAAGCCGGTACCAATTCCGTGGCGCATGTTCAGACTAGTACCGAGCTTCTGCGTGACCGCGAAAAGGAAAACCGGCAACGGATGATTCAAAACTCGAGGTCCAAATGGAAGAGGAAAATCGTCAGCTGGCGTGGCAGTTGTAGGGGCGGCCCATGGTCAGAGCTCCAGCAGGGCGCCAACCTAGCGGAAGCTGGGGTAGAGTAGACTCTTGCGAGTAAGACATATCGCACTCATTGCATATGCGGATTGTCGGCTGGCTAACGAACGAACTGAAGCTGTGGCCAATGAAGGTGCCAGTCGACATCTGAATGGCTTCGAGGAGCTCATCCCGTTCGATGCGGAACTCGAAGAAAAGAACACTATTTGCACCTAGGGCACCAGTCTGACATTTCGTTGCTTAGAGATCTAATGAGTCTCACCAAACCAAATTAAAAGATTCTCAAATCTCAACTACCGTCGCCTCTTGCCAGCAATGGTATGAAAACTAAATTTCGGACTTCTAACAGTGTGTGTGCTACTAAAACTCCAGACATGTAGAATGAGTGAGAAGTGCAAGGGATTCCTTCAAATCGCTTCTGATATATCTTCTTTGGAGGACCCGCTTGCCTTACCATTTCTCCGGGCGAATCTCGATTTACGAAGTCCAACCTTGGTTCATTGAACACGTATTCGCCTCAAATGCTGATTGCTGATTCGGAATTGTTGTAGTGGCCAACTGCTAAGACCAGACTCTTCTGCCCCCGTAAGAAATGGAGAACTTATCACCTCCCATGGGCTGCCCTACAGGCTGACATGCAGAGAAGGGAAAGCAGATTCTCCGCTCAAAGCACTGACTTATGCTGAGTACTGATATCCTGTAGAGTATATGGTCCTTCTTGTACAGTAGCAAGCTCCTAGACGCGGTGGCTGACTTCTTGGTTACAACCTATTGAGTATGGGAACCAATACTTATGTTACGAGAACTCGTAGCTCTCCATGGTAAAAACGGGATTTTTCGATGGTCCCAGTAAGAACCTTAAGGGCATCATACCTTCCTTTCAAATGACTGGCAGAACCACCGGCCCGATATTAATCCGACATGTACCTCCGTACCTCATCACGAGGGGGTCGCCATTTCCGTTGGAAATTGCCTTAACGCCTTATAAATAGTAAATAATAGCATGTATCAATCAGTACTGTGATGTGTTATTCAGTACTGCGATGTATTATTCAGTACGATTATTTATAATCATTTGCAGTTTACAGTGAGTAATTAAGCGAGTAATCTCGAACATAAGTTCGTTTCTTTCGTATCTTTTAAATTTAACTTCTTTAACAACTCTTTTAATAAGTTTTACAGATTTATTTATACAGACATGTATTAATATCTCTGTTTAAATCTTCGTCTTTATGTAACTTTATGTACTAATGTTTATTTAAGCTTGCAGCTTTGTGTAAATGTTTTTCTTTCTTTTTATTATTGTATTAAACTGTACAGACTTTTATAATTCTTATGTGAAAGCTTTAAGACAGTTAACAATAATTGCAAAGCTTTGCTTTCTACAGCTTTAAAATTTTTAAAGATTTTTTTAAATAACTCTGATCGTAAAAGACGTTATAAAGAGATATAAAGATGTATTAATGCTGTTTAAATTAATTACTAACTTAACAGAATTTTATTATTACTTTTAATAATCTTACACATTTATAAAACATGTTATTTATTTATATTAGCTCTGTATTATTCTGTGCTGTTCTGTGTATATAATTTACGCATTTTTTTAGTTATTAAAATTAATTTATTAATTTATATCAAGATTTACATAATCTTATTAATTTGTACAGCTTTTGTAAAATTTAATAAAATTTAATTAATTTCTTTACAATAAACTACGTTTCTTACTTACTTTAATATACATTTATATAATTTTAAAAATGAACGACGCAGATAATTTAAAGCTCGAGATTCTTTTCAAGCCTAATACGAGCTTAAAAGATCTTTTTAAACATGTTAATATTAAGAAAGAACTGTTTAATAAAGACGAGAAACACGAACTTCTTATAAGAACTGAACAGAGAAATAAAAAGCTTAACTGCTCAGTTAAGATTCTCATCTTTGTCGTGCAGCTTATACAGCGTGACATTAATCTTCGAGTTAACTAAGCGATTAAGTCATTAAACGAATTTGTATATACAGATTTATATGAATATGTATTAAATATTATTAATTTGTACAGAACTTTAAAAAAGAGTATATCTCTCAGAGAATTCTTTTATAAAGTCGCGCAAAGCTGTTTTATAAGAAACAAAAAACGTGCAAGATCTGTATAAATAATTCAGACATGTTTCGAAGCTGTTAATTCTTTTTAAAACTGTACGAGAAAGTATACGTCTCTTGTTTAACTTCGAAAGAAAAAATTAATTAATATATTTTCGTGTTAAGTATGTATAATCTTTATACGAATAAGTTTTATAATGTATTAATCTGTACAAATAAAGTTAAAGCAGAACATAAACGTACGAAAAAGTTTAAGCTCGTTAAGATCGCTAAGAACGAAGTTAAAGACGTACATGATGATGCAAAATCTGAATTAAGTAATAAGAACTTATATTAATCGTGAAAAGACTTTATTAATTCGTACAGCTTTCGTAAAAAAACGTGAGACTTTTAAAATGAAATTCGTAAACGAACTTAAGTCTGTAATTAATTTGTTCAGCTAATTATTAAATTCGTTTAACATTCTTACGAACATTACAAGAATTAATGCATTAACTTTTTAATTCGTGTAATTTCTGTTTACAAGTTTAAAAGAAAGGTTTTAGATTAATGATGAAGAGTAAGAGATTGTGCAAATGTTTATCTTTTTATACAAGAGATGCGCAGTAATAGCTAGCTTATACAGCTCTGTAATTAGGCAAAAAGTCTTATAAAGAAATAACATAAATTTATAATTGCTTGTAATGTAATGTGTCATAATTAGTACTGAGCTGTATAAAGATAAATTAAATATAATAATAATTTAATACATTATACAGAATTAAAAATCTCAGTTTAATTATACTCATAATAACAAAATCTTCGAATAAATTACATTATTAATACATTAATTCTTAAAGAAATGAAATAAAATTAATAATCTTCGTATATTTGTAACTTTAAATAATGTAACATATAATTATTTATGACTAAAATAAAATAAAGAAAGATTTATGTTTATAATCGATAACGATTATTCTTACGACTTATTAATAATTATTATAAAGTAAAGACGAGTAAAAAACTGCTTGCGCGATAAAATTCACGAATAGTCATCTTTCTTATTAATTAGTTTAATTCTTAAAATTAATCGTATGTCTTCGTTAAACTAATCTTTTAAGATGCGATCTTTAATATAGTCTTAATATAAATGTGTAATAATTAATTAAATATCGTTACACATTTTCTTATGTGAATGTAAATTGCGTAGTAACATAATTAAAGCTTTCATCTTAAAATACATTTGCGATAAGAAAAACTCAGAGAATTTAAGAGTTTACAAATACATCGTATTAATATTCTCAGCCTTCTTAACGTCGTTGTTTTTAATCGTATTAACTAACGTGAACAGTCGTATAAATTTAAAAAAGTCGTTTAAAATCTGTTAATTTAACAAATTAACGAAGTCGTTATAAGAACATAATATAGCTTTACTTTTAAAGAAATTTAAGAATGCATGAGCTTGCGCAAGATCGTGCGAAGAATATACATAATTAATAAAGAATCGCGATGTTTTATAATAATTAATAATCATGAACGATAAAGACTTAACATTATATAAATCGAAACTATAAGACATACGATTAATTTACTCGATAAATTATTAATTATTTAAATTTAATTAAATTCGCATGTTTCGATGCAGTTTCAGCACAGTTAAATGATTTCAGATTCAAAAGCTGCGAATGTTAACATTAATCTGCGCGAATTAATTTTCTCGTGAAATCACGAAAGTGATTTAAGTAAAGTCTTTATTAAGAATTACAGGCATTTTATTAAACATATTGCTGAACTGCAGAATGTCGTACAAAAATGCATTAACGATCGTGAAGTTATGCTTATATTACATTAAAATCTCATTTCATATAATTAAAGCCGTACGTTTTAGTAAATTAATAAGCTTCGAGCGTGTAGTAATGAAACAGATGAAAGTATCATGATAAATAATAAAAATCTTAAAACGAGAATGTGATGTTCTTTCGTCAGGCAGTAACTGAGCTGTAATATACCTTAAGATTACGCATAAAATAATCTTTATCTTCGCGCGAAAGTAATGATATAAATATTCATATAAAAACGTCTTTTTAATGTTAATAAAATCGTGAATGAAGAAATGTACAGTTTTAAACGTGTCTGTAATCTTCGAAATAATACTGTTAAAGACTTAACGCTGTTTCTTATTTAATTAAGCGATCTTCGCGTCTCGTAATTTAATCTGTTTAATTTAATTATATTTAAGCTTTATTAAAATTAGAAAAGAAATAATATTATTAAATTAATTTAAGATTAATATAAACAGATCGAAATCTGTAAAAGTTTTATTATGTCGTTACAAGCTTAATGTAATTAAATATAACTTATAATCGAGATGTAAATTCTCGAAATTAATTAATATGAAAGAAAACTTATGCATACGACGAGATAAATCATCGTAAATATTAACACGAAATCTTTTTTATAACGCATATAAATTTGTAAGATCGCTGTGCATTAAAGCGATCACGAATAAACTTCGTAAAGATAAATTCGTAAAGAAACGTACGATTTTAATAAAATAATTAACTTACTCATCATCATTTTTAAGCAGGCGCAGAGTAGTATAAACAGAGCGATAAATAAAGTACAATAAATCGTTAACGATGCGTAAATGCTTAAAGCTTTAAGCGTCTCGTATAGTCGTTAATAAAACTCGTAAATAATGTTTTTTTCTTTATATTAAAATGAAGTAATACATACGATTAATTATCGTATCTCGCTATCTTAACGTTTAGCGTCATTATTCTTCTTTTAACTAATATACGTAATAAGTCGAAAACTTTTAATACAGAAGCTCACGATCATTTAAATATTATTAATTATATTAAAATCACGCGATTAGCGTCATTTCGATCTCGTTTAAAATGATTTATATTTATTTCGCTGTTACATTCTTTAAAAAGTATATTAATTACTAATCAGAAAGATGCATGATTAAACGCATAATGAAAGAATTCTCGTTATAATTACGAAACTCGAATAAATTTCATGTAATCTGATTTAAGAAAATATAACGATCGTTCAGATAACGCGTAATCTTATTTAAATTATTCTTTAACTTTATAATTATTATAATGATAGCAAGCGCTAGCTTAACGTCAGCGCTCATTAAAAGTAAGATCAGGTAACTTGTTAAATAATCTTTAATCGTTTAATAAGCTGACGTCTTTTATAACGTATTAAGAATGATTTATTACGATTAAATAACAAAGTGCTAACGATGAAGTCATTAAGAATATTAAATAAGCTGAAGCTCATTTTCTCGATGTTCTTTAGCGATTAGTTTTATATATTAATATTATAATAACTAAGTATAATTATAGTAAGTTTATTATGTCTTACGTCTTTTATATTCAGACGCGCTAGCGAGAAACTGACAAAATTAATCTTATAGTTTTAATCGCTCTTCTTTTAAGAAAAGGCTCGAGACATAGTATAGCTATAATAATCTCTAGATTACATATCGATTATGATAATGATAGCGACTTTAAAGAGCTTAGCATTAAAGCTTAGAATATTTTAAGTATGACTACTTCGAGTAATTTAATGATTATTAATAATAGCGAAGAATTACGATCATCGAAACGGTTTTAAGCAGGCTTATCATTAGCTCGTGTAGTTAATAATAATAAAAAGTAAAGTTCGAAAAATACTTTGCGTAATGAATTCGTAAATTAAATATTAATCGAGACGCAAGCTAAAGTTAATTATTTACGTGCTTTGCGACGAATCGTAAAATTAAAAGTTAAAGCTCGTAAGTTATAATTAATATTATTTATTGCGCACGTTAACGAAACACGAGCGAAATCTCGAAATTAATTAATTTCGTTTATTAACGATAATTCAGTAACTGAATAATTATTTATTAACTTTATTATATTTATCGTATTAAAAGTAATAATGCTCGAGTTATTATAATTAATTTAAGCTTAAATAAAAGCGTAAGTATTAATTAAGTTAACGTAATAATCGCGTACTGCGAAAATCATTAAGTCGAAGACGATGCGTTTTTACAGAGATCATAATGAAAACGAACATGAAAAATGATTTCGAAAAGTAAAAATTAAGTTTTAATTAAGCTCGAATTACTTTTTTAACGATTTAATAAAAATTCTTTAATGCATGCAGTTTATAATAAAAGATTTCATGAATTAATAATTTCACGAGATAAACGTAAACGTTAAGACGACGAATTATATTTTTACGAAATTTCGTTAATTCTTACTTAATTTAATAATCGATTCAGTTAATCTGAAGCTTAAAGCTTATTAAAGATTTAAGAAAATAAAACAAAGATTAAAATAAAGTGTAACTAGCTTTAAGTCATATTTAAAGAATATTAAAGCTTATTTACTCGAAGCATCGTTAACGCAGAGAACTAATAATTTCTTTACTAAACTTCTTTCGAAACTGCGTTAAAAGATTCTCGTTACAGATAATATAATGTTAAAAAATTAAGAAGAACTTTTAATAAAAGAAATAATGCTAAAAAGTATTAAACCGCGTAAGCGTAACGATGACGCATCGAATTCTGCTAATTAAAATAATTAACGTAAGTTAAAGAATCAGAAATTCTTTTCTAATAGAGAAAATTAAAACTCACGAAGAAATGATTAATTTAATGAAAATTTAAAGTCGCGAGCGAGTAATAAGCGTTTATTTAAATTAATCGATTTAAATAATAAAGCTAATTACTGTTATAATTACGATAAAAAGAAATACTAAAAAAAGAATTATTCTAGAAAGAATAAAAGACATAGTTATAACGATGACTGATTTTTTTAATAAAGATTTAAAAAATGATTAAGCTTTGTTAACGCGCAAGCGAAGCAAGAAAGATTAATAAAGACGCGTGATTTAATTATTACTAAGAATTAAGTTAAACTTTTAAGCGAAGAGCGTTTATTATTTAAGCTCGTTAACTCGAAAGCAAAGCTAAATTTAATTAATCAGATTTACGTGATATAGTGAAAGTTGTAATTAATAAAACGCGCTGTCTTATCGCTATTAAGATTTCTTAATGATTAAGATCGTTATTATTACGACGTTTATGAGCTTACATATAATATAATTAACTTCTAAAAGTAACATCGAGAATGTATTACTCTTTTTTACGCTGTAAATTACGTCGAGCTCGATATTATTTTTAATATGTTAATGTTAATCGATTAAAGAATTCTTATAAATTCGTAAACGATAAGTTAACGCTTTAAGATAAAATTTAAAAATCTTAAAGTACTGACATCTTAAAAGATTTTAAAAAGTCTTTTCGAGTAGAGCGAAATCTTTATAGTTATTTACGTTAACGTTACAGAGACGTTAAGTAAATAAATTAAATAATTTAAAATTTTAAAGAAATTAATGAATTTTAAGAATGTCTGCGATGCGAAAAAGATTAATATTTTATTAAAGTAAAACAGAAAAGATTATATCATTAATTTAATAAAAAGCGCGAAGTCGTCATTTATGTCTTTATATAATTTATTATAAACAGAGCTAACGAAGCTTTAACGTTATCTCGAAAATGCTTTAACTAAAGATTAAATTAAGCATTTTGTCTCGTTAGTAAAAGCTTTTATACTTTTTATGTTTAAAAAGAATAATGAGTTACGTTTATACGTTAATTATCGAGACTTAAATGCGATTACGATTAAGAATCATCATTTATTATTTTTAATCATTAAGACGCTAAATCGATTAAACGAATTTAAATGTTTTATTAAGCTAAATCTTAAGAACGTTTATTATCGTATACGAAATAAGTAAGATAATAAATAAAAGACGACGTTTCGCACGCGCTATAAACATTTCGAATATTAAGTTATGTCATTTAAGTTAGCTAACGTCTTAGCTACTTTTTAAACCTATATTAATAAAGCGTTAAGAAACTTAATTAATGTTATTTATATCGTATATTTAAATAACATTTTAATTTTTAATAACGATTTAACGTAACATTAACGTCATGTAAGAAAGATGTTTTAACGTTTAAAAGATTATTAGCTATATGTTAATCTTAAGAAATGTTAATTCGTTATTAATAAGATTAAATTTTTAAACTTTATAATATTTATAAACGAGATGTAAATAAATTTAAATAAATTTAAAATGATTAAAGAATAATTTAAATCGAAGACTTATCGCGAAGTTTAAGTGTTTCTGAGCTTCGTTAACTTTTATAAGCGCTTTATTCATCGCTATTTTAAGATAATAGCGTTTCTTACTAGTCTGTTAAAAGATAATAAAAACAATAAGAAATTAAAACCTTTTAAATGATTTAATGCAGCGAAGCAGACTTTTCGTTAACTGCGCGATATTTTCATGTTAACTTCATTTCTTATTCATTATAGCTTAAGTAAAAGAATTAAAATAAAGATCGATGCTTTTAATTTTACAGTCGTAAATATTCTTAGTTAATAAAATTTTAACGATCATTAACGATCGATAACGTTTTAATCGCGAAAGATAATATTAACGAAGTAAAATTACGAAACTTATAATTAAAAGCTCTTAATTATAATAATCGCTTTTAAGTAATGAAGACATTATCTGAAAGACAGTTTATATTTTATTAAGATTTAATCAGATCATAATAATCGTAAAAAGTTTATAAAGCAAAAAGAGTTTAAACTGGTCGCGACGAGTCGATACACCGAGCTCGGGCCGGGTTCCCGGCCCGCCAAGACCCGATTCGGGTTACGATTTTGAAACCGAGTATTCGAGCCGAATTCTAATGTTGGTACCGAGTATTCGGGCCGGGCCAGAATGTTGGTACCGAACCCCGCCTAAACTGGCCGGTACACCGGGTTCCCGGCCCGCCAAGACCCGATTCGGGTCACGATTTTAAAACCGAGTATTCGGGCCGGATTCTAATGTTGATACCGAGTATTCGGGCCGGATCCTAATGTTAGTACCGAGTATTCGGTTCGAGTCAGAACATTAATACCGAAACCCGACTCGACGATCAGTTTAAAAGAGCTAAACTTCAGGCAAGCTCGCTGAGCGTTAAAGTTAACTGCTTATGACTTTAAAATTTTTCATCGTTTAAGTAAACGAAACTCAGTAAATGAATCTTTTAAGCGTTCGAATTATAAAAGAGCATCGCTCTTTAACATTAAATTATTATTAACGTTATAAAATAAGCTAACGCTGTCGTTAAACGAAAAGACGCTGACGCAAAGCGAGCGAAACGAAGTAAATAAGCTAAATTTCGTATTTTAATTAATAAAAATTTAGCTTAATAATACAGACAGATTAAAGTCGCTGTCGTAAAGAAAGCGAAAAATATTAAATAATTTAATCTCTGTGTTTTAATTAGTTAATATTTAAGTTTTTATATTAAGAAAGAAGATTAAAAATGTATTCGAAAGTTTTTATAAAAAATCGTAAAGATTTATGAAGTTCTTAATAAAGAAGCTTCAGATAAGAAACGATTAAACGAATAAAATTCGTATTAAACTCGTTAAGTCTTTTCATTATTTACGTAAGCGAAATAAAATTTAAGCTTTAAACTTTAAGAATCTCGTGAAACGTGATGAACGTCTTTATATTTTTAATAATGTAGTAATTAAAAAGAAGCTTATTAACAAGAATCATGATGATTTCTTAGCTGAACACTTTAAGATTAATAAGACTTTAAAACTTTTAAAAAGAAAGTATTATTAATTCGTTTACTTAAAGTAAATGACTTCGTGTGTTAAAATCTGTAACGTTTATTAACGAATTAAAGTGCTTAAGCATAAGTTATATGATGAGCTTAAGTTCTTGTCTGTATTTACGAAGTCATGAAAAGAAATCATTATGAACTTCGTTACGAGTTTATTATTAAGTAAGCGTTAAGAAGTCGTTTATAATTTAATATTCATGATTATAAATCGATGTATTAAAATGATTAAATACATATTAATAATAATACGAATTAATGTCGCAGAACTAGCGAAAGTGTTTTTTAAGAAAATCGTTTTACGCTTTAACATGTTAATTAACATAATAAGTAACAGAGACTCTGTTTTTATTAGCGCGTTCTGATTAATTATATGTTATCATGCACGCATAAAATAACGATTAAGCATCGCATTTTATTCGTAAACGAATGACTTAATCGAGCGATAAAATTAAATCTTAAAGCATTATTTACGTACTTTCGCTAACGCAGAGTAAACGAGTTAAGCTAATTTATTATTAATGATTAAATATGCTTATAATAATAATCGTTACGTCTTTATTAAAGTCTCGTCGTTCTTTTTAATGTATAATTATAATTCGAAAATATATTACGAAATTAAGAATAATCTCGCTAAAAAGAGAATATTATTCGTAAAAGATCGAGTTTAATAACTTTAAGATTTAAGAAATTAACTAACGAAGCGTCTTATTAACGCTATCATTTAGTAAACGAAGTATTATAATCGCAGTCATAAAGTTAAAACTTATACTGTTAATGATTTAATTATGCTCTTAACTAGAAATTTAAAACA
>JAABUO010004249.1_pt1 | contig 16890 bp, 17 predicted proteins | sample 5559291 | NCBI WGS metagenome assembly JAABUO01 (sample SAMN10711878, study PRJNA513372) | rock metagenome | isolation source: Antarctica rocks | place: Antarctica: Victoria Land, Finger Mt sud | reverse complement strand
CCAACTGCAGTCTATGGACATGTGTCTGATGATATTTGACAGGCAGTTGGAGCAAGTCTGGATGTAGCTTATGCCTTGGCATGCGAGTGGTCAAATACAGGGCAGGACAGGCATCCAATGTGCACATGTTGTGACAGGCCCAGCAGATTGTCATTAATGGGCTGACTTATGTGCGACACGTATGTCATGCTTGCAAGGACCAGCAGCACTCTGTCACCGCATGAAGTTGATAAGAGTGCAGCTCAGAAGTGCACTGAGCTGCCTTCATGTGGTAGAGACGATGGGGATACTGACCTTTGCCTCATCAGGGAAGACAGTGGACTGATGATGATCCAGAATAAGGGTGGGAACCCCAGGCAGGATGGCAGGGCCCCCTCTGCTGCCCTGATCAAGCACTATTAACGCTGCAGCATGGAAGACTGACAAAGCTTCTGTGGCTTCCTTTGTATGAATGTTTTCACCCTTGGGCACAAAGTAGGTGTCTATGTCTGTGGCGCCAAGAGCTGTCAAAGCATGGTGTAACGTGGCTCCTACAGAATGTTTAGGTTGTTGGCACAAACCCAGCTACTCAGCCGTTGCGAAAAACGACTGTGTATCAAAGCACAGTGTTGCAGGCAAAATAAGGGTGCATCCCCGAGTTGGACAATGTGCGCAGCGTATGCTCTGTCAACCTGCCCAATGAAGATGGCAAAGACATAATGAATTCACGACACAGAAGCAGTTACATTCGTTTGCGCTGCTGCAACCTGCCTGCACATAAACCATCTGCATCTCTGTCTGGAGCTAGCAACACCTTGCCTCCTTTGCTTGCCACATCCTTTACAAAATCCCGAGCTGACTCAAGCGCCGAAAGCTTGCAGGGCCAGTCGGTCATGTCAGCAGCATCTGCATGCACAGCTTGTATAGTGCGGAATGCTCTGCTCGAAGCAACCAGGCGAGGTGTACACTTGTGATCACTAAGATGTACAACCGGGGATCTGGCTATCGTCGCGTGTGCGAGGGCTACACGGGCAACAAGGTGAAGCTTGCCGGATGTCAGAACCGCAGGGTGACGCAGCACGCACCGCATGTAGTCTGTGCGGACGATAGGCTGGACATGACGCAGAAGTGTTGTCCTCGGCAGACTCATGCCACGTCTGCTCAATCTGCAGAAGTGTTGAGCTACATGCAGCTCAGTCCACAAATGATGGCTTGACTGGACCATTCTTGGAGCATATTGGAGCTCATCTAGAGCACTTCAATGAGTGGTATGTGAAGCAGGACCAGATTCTGCAAAGGGTCTGATCGAGCAGAGTGCATTTGCGCATGGGTGCTACAATAAGAGTTGCTTCAACATTACTCGTATATCTGTACAGCGCTTAAACCTGCCAGACTTGGTCAGGCTCGACTTTGTATGCACAGGTTCGAGTTATTTATCAACAATCAGGCAACTCCGAGTTGCCATGTCAGTGTAAGGGCAGATTAGATTGGATTCCAGAATCAGCAAGCTGCATCATCAATTGGGACAGTGCATATCTACATTGTTGTTCATGGGTGGCTAGCATAAATAGCATAAATAGCAAGTCTTCAAAGTCACAAGCTCGTGTGCAAACGCCGCAGCAACACATTGTGTCAAAGTTTGCATCAGTGTTTCACCCTTGCTCCCCTTTCTACAGTTGTCCCTAGCCATCACTTCAAGGCAGTTGACTACTTTGTGCCAGCAGATGCAGCGCCAGATGAGGCATTTGCACCCATAGAGGGTGGGGGTGGAGAAGGAGGAGGGGGTGGGGAAGATGCAGACCCGCTGGCACCCCCACTAGCAGCAGCACCAGAGGCAGAAGCTCCAGATGCAGGTGAGTCAGATGATCCAGTTGATCCTGCACCACCACTGGCTGATCCTCCGCTGCTGCCAGACGATGGAGGTGATGTTGCACTGCTGCCTGATGAGCCAGATGAGCTGGCTGATCCAGAGCTGGGCAGCAGGTCAGTAGGTGTTGTCTTGATTGACATTCCTCCAGCGCTTCCTCCAGATGAAGCTGCTGCAGCAGCTGCTGACGCACTCCCACCTGCAGTAGACAGTCCCAGGCATCACTTTCTGGCACAGTGCCAGTGTGAACGCCTGAAAGATCACTGAACAAGCGGATCCACAGTATCCCTCAGAAACATTGCAGGCAAAGACAGTGCAGCAACAGTACAAGCAGTGCGGCAGCCTGCAGAAAGCTGGCATGGTGTGGGGAGTATAATGGCAGTATCCATAGGACTGTTTATGCCTTGCACAAGCCGCTCCTGACAACAACGCTATCACAATACAAAGTGCAAGCACAATATGGCGCAAGGCAAATACACACCAGCAGAAGCAGCAGCTGCAGCTGCAGCGCTGGCTCCCCCACCACCTGAGGATGCAGCTGCAGCAGCTGCTGATGCAGAGCCACCAGCAGCACTGGCAGCAGCTGCTGCAGAAGATGCCCCTGCGGAGCTAGCAGCAGCTGCTGCAGCAGAAGCTGAGCCTGCAGCTGAGGATGCAGCTGCTGCTGCAGATGCTGTGTCTCCTCCTGCACAAAAGCTTCATTGTTTGATGCTATGCAAGTTGCAGCGTGACAAAGCTCATGCTCAGTGGCTGAGTTCTCCCTTTCAACCAGTATGCTTGTCCATAGCATACAAAGAACCCTTTTCAGTAGGATGTCTGCCAGATATTTGAGACAGCATACACAGTGCTTGTAATCAAGGACAGGCATGCATTGTTTTGTAGGTCAGGAGGAATGACATTCACTGCATGCAGCACACATGAGGACCTGAAGGGCTAGGTGATGAGTCAACACATAGCAAACACTGGCAATGCTCACAATATTCCACTTGTGCATTTCAGCTGGCACGTACATGATATTACAGACTGTTGACAAGTTTTCCCATGTATGCAACACTGCCTGTGTGCATAAGGCAATGTCTGCTCACCTGTAGCAGCGGCCACAGCAACAGCAGCAGCAGCTGATGCAGCATTGGCACCGGCAGCTGCAGCAGCAGCAGCTGCTGCACTGTTCTCTCCTGATCCACATCCTGAAGAAGATGCAGCAGCAGCTGCCGCAGCAGCTGCATTTGGACCTGCAGCTGAGGCTGCTGCTGCTGCAGCTGCTGAGTTGCCACTAGCTGCAGCGGCTGCGGCAGCAGCAGCGTTGCCTGCAGCGGCAGCTGCTGCTGCAGCTGCACCGCACTGGCCTGCAGAGGCAGCTGCTGCTGCCGCTGATGCAGCATTCTTGCTGGCTGTCACAGCTGCGGCAGCTGCAGCAGCTGCTCCTGAGCCACCTGCACAAACAACTTGATAATATGTTTTGACACTTGAAGTGGTGTGGCAGCTCATTGTCAAAGACATGCAGCCGTAAATAGAGTGCCAGTAAATGGCATAGCAGTAGACATGAAAAGCTGGGTTTGGCTGACAGTGTTGCTGCAGGCACCCTGCAATGCAGTGAATGAGAACAAGAAGCCCAAGAAACATCTACAGCTGAGCATGCTGCTGCATGCACTGGGACCACAAATTTTGTTAATGTCACAGTGGCAGCTGTCACTTGCATCCTGCACCCTTCTGATTGGCAGGATCTGCAAGCTCGGATTGTAGGCACAAGTTTAATGCGCTGAATGGCAACTTACCAGCTGCAGCTGCAGCAGCGGATGCCGCACTTGCAGCTGCAGCAGCGGCTGCGCTTGAGCCTCCACCAGAAGATGCGGAAGATGATGCCGCCGCCTGCAGCAGCTTTCTGCTGCTTGTGACGTCACACGATGAACCTACAAGCAATGCTAGCCGAGTTTGAGGGGAACTTGCGGCAAAGGTCGCACAGAATAGCCCGCCACGTTCACGGGCAGACAGTGAGCAGGACGCTAACATGGTCAGGCTCGTGGCGGCACATGTGTGCACCATAAAGGACAAGCAGGCAAGACATCGGGTAGCATCGACACAATTGCGCAAAAACCATGCAAAAAAGCTTATGGATATGCATATGTGCGGCCAGGGGCACACAGCCGCCATCGTACCTGAAATGCACAAAGCAGCCAACAGCAAGACTATGCATGCCGTACTGTTCGCGCGTGATCGCGGCATGGGCAATCAGCCTCTGTTCGAAGCTTGCGAGCGCAACCTTACAGACAGTGTCGCAGCTGTAGTCACTGCGGATACCCCCACCTCACAAATTCCTGGTCACAGGCGGCGTCAATCTCTCAGTCCTGTTTGGCAGCATCACCTGTCATCATGGCTTTCGCATCTTACAAGTTTCCAGGTATCTCGGATGTCGTGATACCTTGTGTCTGCAACACGTGGACCCAGTCTTGGAAGGGCAATAGGAGGATTGATGTCAGACGGCATGGATCAGCGACTGTCGAGTCAGCTTTCCATCACCGTGTCCTTCCAAGTGTGCAGCTGGCGAGGAACGCATGTAGCTTAGCCAGCCACCTCAATCATTGGTCATATTACAAATATGAATATTTGCCTATATTTACAGCTGTACAGGATGACGTGAAGAGCTTTACACCGTTGAAGATTTAAAACGCCGGCGGTTCAAGGGCAAGTGGCCTTTGCTAGAGAGCCTGACAGTCGCATTGCACAAGATGGACATTGTTCAAGTGACAGCGCTGACTGAGATAGATTGGCCGCATCTGCAGACTTTATGCATCGAGCCTTTCGACAGGGCCATTCCTGCCTTGATGAAGGGCAATTGGCCAGAGCTCAAGGACTTGTCTATAGGAAATGGTTTGAACAACAAAGGGTTTAGGTATTTATCTAATTTACCGTGGAGCATGTTGCAGAGATTGCAGCTCACCTTTGGCCAAGTCAATCCAAGTGGCATGTACAGTCTTATCCAAGCGCACCTCCCCAAACTTCAAGAGCTGTCTTTTGTGTATATAATCTGGTACACAGAGGGTGAGGATAGTGGTGAGGATTGCTTTGCCATGTTAGCTCAAGCCAAATGGCCTTTGCTGAGCAAACTGGAGCTGATAGGGGTTGATGCGTCGCATGAGGGAATCAGACATCTAGTCACAGGCCAGTGGCCAATGCTACAGACTATTACCTTTGAGCCCTTTGACATCGTAGACACAGACATGCCTCTTCTTGTGCAAGCAGACTGGCCAAATGTCCGGAATCTGACTCTAGTTGGCCATTTTGAACACATGGAAGTCCTTGACATCTGCATGCGTAAGTGGCCTGCATTGCAGACACTCAGGCTTGGGGTTGGTACTGACCAGACACACCATGATGCGATGTCTACTATGAGCCAGATGGCCTTCACTGGATTTTCAGCTCATTCCGTAGCGTAAATTTGTTGCAGTGATAAAGCAACACTGCAGCTGCCTGCTTTTACGTCTTCACCAGAATGCAGTCATTGCAAGCTCTAGACAGCTTTCCTTTCAGAGTTCAGTGGCTGGCTTCTCACACATCAGATGCCTGTGTCAGAATGACATGCTTACCTGCTTTTGGGATTGTCGCTGGCAACTACTAAGGCTATTAATTTGATGAGAGTGGTTGGACTGAAGGACTGTGATGCATAGGATGTTTGCTGCACAGCCACATATGCTGATGCTGCGCACAACATTGAAGCACATTAATTTGGGGAACTGTGAATTGGTTAAAGGCAGACTGACAAAAGCATGCGCTCTTGCCTGAAGCCTACAGTTTAGGGTGATTAGCTGTGCCGAAGAAGTGTTGACTGGCACAAACTGGACTGGCAAAAAAAAATTATTGCAAGTCCAGGGGCTACATCAAAGCAGAACCTACAAAGCAGATGGGATCTAAGAGTTCTTACAGAAGCTTGAATCAACTTTTCTATGCTTGATGCTGATGGAGCAGTCATACAAGTGGCTGTGCTGGTTGCCATGTGTGATTTAAGTAAGACCTTCAGTGGCACTTGAACCGACTCACAGGGCAAAATCTGCACTCGCGCATTAATTGACTGATGCAGCTTGTCAAGGTTCCCATGTCATAGTGCTTACAGGTCTGTCATGCCTCACGGACAAGTGATGCACAGCGTACTCAGGTAGCCAGTCTGGGCAGATAAGTTTCACAACCCTGCAAAGCTCAGACTGAGCACATTAAGTAAGACCAGCTACATGCATGAATATGCAACAGAACAAGTAGACACTTGCAAACTACCCGAATAGCACACACTAATGCATAAAAGCAGAGCAACCATTGCAGCAACACGCCTGGAAGGGAAGATGGGTGCGAAGGACAACATATTCTCTGCGCATGACTGCATTTTAATGAATATGGCAAGAGGAAAACAAGATGGACACCCACGTCTTGAGCTATGAAGCAGAAGCAGTGTGCTGCCTGAAAATGTACAGTGCTGCAACCAACATCAAGAAAGTTTTCAGTGCAAACCTAAAAGTCACAAAAAAATCCTGTCCACTTCCCAGAAGCTGACTTCAAGCAGCAGAGTTGTCTGTCCCCACGCTGACTGTCATGCCTGCCATGGCATGCCTGCTCACAGGGGCCAGAATAGTCAAAGGTGTGGAAGCAGTCTTATGCAGCTGTTCCCACAGCCCCAGGGCAGCTCTTGTTTGACGCATGATGTTGGGCGGCAGCCCTGCTGCTTACAAAGGTACCGTTAGGGCCGATGCAGTCGCCCTGCTGGGACGAGGCTGACGCAGCAGGTGCACTTGCTGCTGCAGCTTGGCTAGCAGCTGGTCATCTGCAAATGGTCTGGATGCCAGGTCAATTGGTCTGGGTGCTGGGTTGCTTGCTCTGGATGCTGGGTTGCTTGTTCTGACAAACCGTGCTGGGGCCTTAGCTGGTGCATCAGGAGCTGCCCTATCAGCCGCTCTGTCAGATGCTGCTGCAACGGACACATCATCAGCAGCATATGCATTAGTCCCAGCAGGAGCCTGGAATGCAGCCTCAGACTGGTCTGGGACAGCTTCTGCAGCAGTGGGCAATGTAGCTTTGGATGACTGAGCAGCTGCTGGCGCAGCTGCATGCTGGTGGTCGCCATGCTGTACTCTGACACCATTTGCCTGATCAGGATCATCTGCGGCTTTAGGGGACTTGGCACAAACAGCACAATTGACTTAATCTGGTTTTGACATCTGTAGCCATCTAGGAGCATTGTGACACCACTGCAACTCGTCCCAGCAGCAGCTCTGAGAATGAGTCAAGCCTCAGGCTTGTAAGTCGGTGTGTGCGAATATGCTCTTCTTCACAAAGTTGGTCTGCCCAACAGTGTGTGATGCCCTTGCGTGTCAGTGCAAGACCTTAGTGCAAGCAACCCATGCCTTTCCTTAGCAGCGTTGAGCATTCAGTAGGCTTATTGGCCTACTTAGGTCTGTACCTAGGCACAAACAAGGGATGGATTTCTCCTAAGTTTGCTGTGCATGTCTACAAGCTACACTGCCAAAGCCTGGTATCCTCAACAGCACTTCCAAGTTCTACGTGTGGGGAGTGGCCCTGCAGGGCTGTGCAGCCGCTGCCTATTGCTACTTCTTTTTAGTCATTTGCCAGCTACTGGGCCTTTGACGATGGCGTCACCAGCAACATTATGCTGTCAGCACAGTATGGCTTTGAAACTTCTGCTGGTGGTGACACATGTATTTTGGCAGCTACCAGGTATGCAGTTGTTGCCTGCTTGAGCCTCAATTGAGCAACTTCATTGGCAGTGCAATACGATTGTAGCTGTGATAAATCAATGGTATTTGATAGTACCGCAAGGATGTTGTAATGAAGTGCAGAGATGGGCGAAGTATAGGTCTACATTGCAAACGCCTTGCAAAATTGATATGGTGTAATATGCACCGTGCAACATTGTGCGGCACTGGTTGTGTCCGTAAGGTAGTAGCTACAAGACTGGCGCCCAAGTCATGCGGGCTTGGGCTTTTCTAAAGCTGACATTTGGCAGACATGTTCTCTCTTCTCTGCAGCTAGCTGTGACATGAACTGTTCAAAGCGATTGGTTGTCTGCTAGAAAATGTGACATGTTGCTTCTGTTACACTTTGCCTCCATTGCCGCTATTATATATTCAAAGGTGACGCTCATATCAGCGTTTGTCCGGCAGCTGTGCAAAGCTTTCACAACAGTCAGCAGTTGTCTGTCACAGCCAGAGGTGATTCTTGACTGCTCTTCACGTGTGCTTCCCATCAATCCTGAGAGGCTACCCCCAAGGAAAGGCCACATACTTGCAGCGCTGGCAGCTTAGTCTCTGCATTAAATGCTGCTTCCATATGCTGCAATTTACAGTGCCCTTGCCAAAGCCTGTGTCGATATGTAGGCCATGGCAACAGCATCTGAATCCACTGATCAGTCTCCTGGGTGAAAACAACATTTGACAGTCAGTACATCAGAGTACTGGTGAAATGAACGACCAGCTTTATACACAGTCTTGTGCAATTAGAGGTTGCTTTGCTCTGTGTCAACAAAAAGGTCCTCAACCTGATGCGCTTCTTCCCGCTCAAACAACACTTGTGCCACAGCACAGCCATGCAAAACTCCTTCATCACTCCTCCCGTGATCAAATCTGATACCTTTTGGCTGCAACGTCATCATTCTTTCTGAAGGATTACCGGTAGGTTCCCAAAGACAAGTCATATGATGTCAGCCGCCTTGTTGCATAACTTAAATGTTGTTTAGCAGTGCAAGCAGGTTGCACAACCGTACTTACCTGAGAGCTTATGAGCGAGGGACATACTTTACAAACGGTTTCGCAATTTGCTTTCTTTGTTTTCTGCATTGGTCATACAGCTGTTGCATGCATTGATGCAACTCTGGCGATTGCTTTTGATTTTCCAAATGCTCTGGTGCAAAGAGTCTTGCATGGAAGGAGCCCTGAAACTTTCGTCTACAGCTTGACGCATCTACACTCTACAACAGGTTTTGCAAGTTCCTTACTGTGATGCTTGCAAGAGCGCACTTAAGTGTGCATGAACATGTTAAGTACAGGGCTGCTTGAAAATGTCAACCATATTTACTGTGCAGGCGATGGCTACATTCCCCTTGAGTTTGCAACGGGCTTCACATCAGCACACAATGGATGGCTACTATGGTAGTGCATGCATCTAGATCTGTGCAATGCATGCCAGGTATGGCAGCATGCACATATGCACCTGTACAGGTAGACACTCACCATGTGACTTGCATTGCCAAAGAATCTTTGCAAGATAGAAAGCTGTTGCATACAATGTGGATGAAATATGTAGATAGGGAGCCTAGTGCAGAGGTCTTCAATGTCAGGCATAAAAACACCAAGTGACAGACGGACTCATGACAGAACAGATGCCGTGCTCAGTCCTTGACTTCCTTCTTGTTGCGGTACTTCCTTGTGACTGACCGCAAAGTGGTCAGCTCCTCAGCTGACGTTGGGTGAATGCCGACTGTCTCATTCAGCTGTGTCTTGGTGATGCCAGCCTTCATTGCCGCAGCAAAACCCTGCACAGGTATGCAAAAAACAATGTGCATGGCTGTGGCATAAGACAAGTCTGGGCGGGCAGCATAACCCAAACACCATAACTTTCACATGCAGCATGTGGCAGCCTTGACACGCCCTGACATGCAGCAGAAACAGCATGCCACAGGCCATAGACATTGTCAGTCTTCAGTAGATGCAGATCAAAGTGGCATGATGGTCGAACAGCACTGTCAGCAAGAGGTCTTGCTATGAACCTTTGAGGCACAGGCATGGGCTGAACAAGCATGGTAACAAGCAGGGAAAGAAGCATGGTAATAAGCACGGTACCTGCAGGATTTCAGCCACCTCAGGGCCCACCAAATGGATGCCCAGCACCTTATCTGTCTTGGCGTCTACAACTACCTTGATGAAGCCCTTGCCCTCGTTGTCTGTCAATGAATCCCTCAACGCCCTGCAAATGCCACACAACCAATCAGATGCCCTAACACCGCAAAGCATTTGTGCATCGCACTGTGCGTCAATGCACATTCCTTGTCAGCTCAACGCACACCATATCCTCTGTGACATGAGCACAGCACATGAAGGATGACTCAGAAGTGCAACTTGTGCATGCGATGCTGTACTGAATGAGTCCTAGCAACCATCGCATATCACCATTCACACATGCATGACCAGCCACAGCAGAGCCATGTGACACTATGCACCTCACAATGGTATACAGACGGTGACACGTCCGCAAGCAGGACATGTGCTGTGTGAGCCTTACAGGCTTAGCTAAGTGATCTGACACCATGGCACAGGATGTTGATTCCATGCACAACTCACGAGAAGGTTGAGGTGAAGATATCAACGTCTCCATACTCCTCCACAGCCTTGTCCTCATTGACGCCCACTTGCGCCACCTGAGGGCTGCTGAACACCACACTCGCCACATTGGCATAGTCTGGCTTGATGTCCACACCCCTGCAATCATGCAAGAACGCTTTCAAAAAACGCTTGGATAGAAGAGTCTGAGAAAGGCGTCTGCATGATGTTGTTGCATGCCATGAGCTGATATCAGATGCTTCTGCATGCTCAGGGACTTCCTCTTCAGCAGCTGTGACCACAACTGTAACAAAGCAATGTGCAACGTGACTCTGACAAGCAGCAGATGCAGATGTGCAATGAAGACTGAAGCCATGCACAAAGGACAAGGTGACAAGGTGGATCACCCAAAGAGGTGCTGAGCGAAGTAGGTGCCCTCCATTCTGGCCACAGGTGTCAAGGGGATCCTGTTGCTCACGTCACCAATGGCCCAAATGCTGTCCACACTACTCTGGCTGAAATCATCCACCTTGACGCCGCCCTTGTCGTCCAGCTCCACCCCCAGCTGAAGGGCCAAAAGGGGTCATGCCAGGGCCAACAGGGGTCATGCCAGGGGCAAGAGGGGTCATGTCAGGGCCAAGAGGGGTCTGACTTTTCATTGAGTCGAGCAAAAGTTTGTGCTTGAGGACGATGGGAGGGAATGCATGCAAATTGGAGGGAAAACATGCAATTGCGTATGTGTTCTGCTGTGATCTTGTCCACAGAAGACCATGTGATGATGACGGTTACCATCAAAAATTGTCAAGTTGGTCTTGAAACACTGTCTGCAATCAATGCTCACTGCTTGCTATGTAAATCAAGAGCTTGTCCCAATCAAACAATTTGCAACGCTGTCTGAGTTAGCCCGATGTGTGTGCAGCATCCCATCTTGCCACAAAAGTATTGCTGCACACGGCAAGAAATGCGCAGGATTTCCACCTGCATCTTGGACACAAGTGCAACAGCAGCTATCGGCCTTGACAGAGCGCATCAGCAAACTAGAGAGCCGCCATGCTGTTGAGATCTGACCTGTGCATACAAAACAACTGCTGCACAGAGGTGCTGTTCCACATACCTTATCCAAACCAAGCCCTTGTGTGGCTGGCTTCCTGCCAGTTGCCATCAGGATGTAGTCAATGCCATCCAGAGTGATTTCCTCGTCCTTGTTGTTCTTGGCTGTCATGGTCAGCTTCCCATCCTTCTCCTTGACTACCTTGACAGGGGAGAAGTCGGGCTTCAGCTGAATGCCTTGCCGCTTGAATTCGCCCTCTGTGTGCTTTGCTGCCTCTGGGTCAAACCCTGTACAACTCATTCATTCGTTTAGGATTTGTGTGTAAGGTTCTCACGTTGCATTCGTACATTCATTCATTCATTCCATGTTCAGACCTACATACAATTGTACGTGTTCACAGTTGCTCATTCAACATGTATCTTGAGGTACATACAGTCCTGAGTAGCTGCTTGTAAAAGGTCCTGTTTTGGCAGCAATAAAACCATGCTTAACCAACTTACCTGGCTAACCACCTCAGAAGGCAAGGATACGAGGCAGTGCATGCAAAAAACAAACAGGACATGATGATTTGCAAGTGGCTGGTATGTGCATCACATGCTTTACTAGCAGGCAGGAAGCAGAATCACCAAACACCGCGCCTCTATCAAATGCACAGCCAGAAAGGGGCGCTTCCGGCAGAGATATTTGCAACGACATGGCCATAACAACATGTGGGCAACAGCGTCACAGAGGCGGAGGCAGACACTGAGGGCTGAGGGCTGAACAGCTGACCTCCGAGGATGTGCGCGCCGCGGAAGAACATATGCACATCTGCTCCAAAGTTTCTGTAGATGCACGCCTGCTCTGCAGCAATGTACCCTCCACCAACAATGGCCAGCCTGCATGTGTCACCACAACTTTTTGGTCTTGACACAAAACAATACAACATGACTCTACAAAAAGCAAGCACCAAGTTTGCACACTGACACTTCAATTTGCTGCTGTGTAGGCTGCTGACAAAATGGTAATTGAGCAAGCTATCAGCAAGCACACTGTTCCACAGGCTTCAGCAGAAGTCATCTGGCATTGTCCAAGCGGTTGTGCTTGACTACAAGCTCCCTAACTTCAGCTTTGCAACAGGACAGTGGGCACACCAAGACACAGTGAGTTAGACTCAGGCTGCCTCTTCAGCACAAACAGCATGCAGTAATGGGAGCACAGAGGATCAACGCTGACTTCATTGTGAGCATCACGCAGCAAGGGCAGTCTTTCAAAACAGCATTCCAGCACAAATACGCAATGATGTTGCTAGCATCCACCTGAGCTTACAGCACGCGAGAGTATTTATACCTATACCTTAAAACCCTATAAAGAAAAGATGGCTAATGAGTGTCTTTGTACTTTTGTGACAAGGCTGAAACAACACAAAAGTATGGATCGCACCTTTCTGGCTTCTTGGGCAGGTCCAGGACTTGGTCGCTGATGATGGTCAGCTCCTTGCCTTCTATGGGAGGTACTATTGCACGCCCTCCTGTTGCTATCAAAATGTTTTTGGCCTGCACCATCATTGTTTCCCATGTGTTATAATATTGTCTGTATTATAGTATTGTGTAGACCCCTTGTGGGTTTGAATGGCATTTAATTCCTGTTTAGTAAACTATAGTCTGGGGTCTGTGGAGGCATGTTGTGCATGGTAAGGTGGCTATGAGCGCTGACAAGGTGGTTTTGCTGCCAGCATCCTTCCTGCCTGCACCATGTACAATCGCTGCCCTGGGACAATAGATGCTGGACCGGACAGTGCAACTTGAGTGTGTACTGTGCTGAAGTCAGCCTCAGATGTGCATAGCTGCCATATCTTGAGTGGGCAGAAAGAATTGAACCAGACGGTCGCTGACATGCAATCAGTGTTTGAAACGTGGCTCCTCAATGTCAGTGGCAGATCAGATCATACTGACTAGCCAGAACACTGGTTGAAACCTTACTGACACAATGTGGTGTACCTCATGCGATTTTGAGTTGCCAGCACATACACAGCAGCTGTACTGTGTAACAGCAGCAGTATGTATAGTGTACCAGCAGCACTATGTACGGTGTAACAGCAGCACCACGTACAGTGTAACATCAGTACTATATACTGTTTAACAGCTGCGCTGCGCACTGTGCGACAGCAGCAGCACACAGCACTGTGGGCCTGTGATGAGTGCCTACCGTGTAGTCCTTGCCACTGATGCTGACTGTGTGCTTGTCCTTCACCGTTGCTCTGCCCTCTATGTAATGCACGCCAGCCTGCGTACAGCAGTCAAAGCTCGGTAATGATCATGAACATAGCGGCACCGCTGTTACCTTCTGCTGCACAATCAAGTGCATGTCAGCATGCTTGCTTACTTACAACAGCAAACATTCTACGGCGTAGAGAAAAGAAAAAGAAAGACCACACCTTTTGGCATCAACTGAATGAGAAGCCAAGCTGCCCAGGTCTATGGGGCAGAGTGTCACACGCAAGTGTTGACGCTTGATGCTGCCATGATAGTACAAGGCAGTCAATGCGCACGTCACAAGTAGAGGCGCACAGAAGATGAATGCAGCATGAAGATGAAAATGAAGATGTAGATGCAGATGAACGCAGCATGCATGCACGTGGAGTATGAAAGATTGCATGGTCCTTGACAGCATTACCTTGTCCAGCTGGCCCTTGTAGGTGTCGCTCAGCTTCCTGAGCTGCTTCTCCTTGCGCTCTGCTAGCTTCTTCCAGTCATGGGTGATCTCACCCTCTATGTGCCATCTGCAAAGTAGCATCAAAATTGATCAAAATTGAACAAACTGCTTGTAGAAGAAGGCTTGCTTGAGCTGATGCGAGGACCTTCATAGTCTCTTGTGCATGGCACAACGTCACAAACTGAGTCTGAGTCCACCAGAAATGAGCAATGCTGCCAACCTGCTTGGCCACAATACCTGCTACAAATGCACAATCTGGTGTCGTCTGACTCAGCATGCAAGTGTGCAACATGATGCAGAGCTACTGGGTTTCAAGACCATTCGTGGCATGCATGGCAGGCGGGTAGCAGGGGGAGAACCAAAGGCAGCAGGTGATCACTGTGCATGGTGAAAGAGCACGTCCACAGCAGGCTGTGATGCAGCATGCATAACTGTGTCCTTGACTGTGCATGTCGCAGGAGCATGTCTACAGCAAGTTATGATGCAGCATGCATGGCATGACTGTAAGTTTGGCTGTATGTGGTGAACGAGAGTGTGTACAGCAGGCCATGATGCAGCAGGCATACCTCGTTTCGCACAAAAAACTATTCAAAACTCGTGTATTCTCTTTATAGATTTATGGAGAGAAAAAAAAATCGCATACCCATATCCTTCACACTCTTTGAACTCATTGGCAAACTCCCCTCCATACACAAGCAGCTTCTTGGGTACACACCCTCTCAGGATGCACGTGCCTCCCAAACCGCCCTCTGTGTCTGTCTGTACCAGACTGAAGGGCAGCTCACACAGAGCAACTCTTGCGCCTGCATGCAGTGGTGTCCTGATGTGGGGCAGGTTTACCTCATCTACAGACTGTGTTTGACCCAGACGCAATGTGCCGCGGATGTATGCAGTGTGCTTGCAAAGTGTTGTTGTGTGATGAGTTGCATGTGATGATGCCAGCATCAGATTGCTGGTCTGCTCAAGTGCCCAAACGCATGTGCAATGCATAAGCTACCTTGTTGGGATCAGGTTGTGACAATGAGATTCTGGAGGAATGCATGAGGCATGGTGAGTGTTGTAAATTCAGAATGAATGAGGACGGACCATAGTCCATTGAGGCAAATCGGGCAGCTCGGACACCACCGGTGCCACCTCCAATGGTAAAGAGGTCAAAGTCATATTTTTCATCCTTTGCTGCACTTGCCATTGCTCTGCTGACCACTCCTGACTGCAAAAACACTGTGGATGATCGAGCATCATTGAGAGACTGAAGCAGAGCATGTGCACCTCAAAAAGCTTACAGGTGATAGAGCTGCAGCAGGTGACAGAGGGCTTCTTCTTGGATGATGGCACCTCAGTGCTTGAGAAACTGCAGGACAAGTGCACTTGTGTGAAACCCAAATGACATCGTTGAGCGTACTCCGCACAAAAAGTCGTCACAGACCTGGTGCAGAGCCAAACGAGGCCGCTCTGACAGAGGTCAGCTGACGCACTGCACCTACGATTAGTGTAAAAGGCGTCAGCACAAAAACCCAGCAACGTTGGCATCACAAAGCACAAGTGCACAAATCGCTTTTTGGGGTCACGATGCGAGGTCCTACGAGCCTGCTGACTGCAGGCGAGCTTACCTTGCTGGTGTCTGACGCTCCTAGCAAATCTGGCACATACGCAGGCAGCTGAATGAAAAGTAGAAACGGTGTGCATGACAGATTGTAGAGAGCTGGTGTTGCGAAAGTCAAATCGCAGTCGTGGAATCGCAGTCCCATGCAAGCTTGTGAACCACGAAGGCAATTGGTTCCGGAGCATGCATTACGCTGTTTCAACATGAGCCAAGCGATTTCGCCCAAATTGGCTTTGACCTAACAGATTTGTCAAACAGTTTGGCTCAACCCCATTGCCTCCACCCACAGGTCATACCGTGCGCATGCATCAGTAACTATCGTGATTGCACCTCTCTGTTTCTACCGCACTCCTTGGAACGTGTTCAACAAGCTCCAGAAGCAAGACAGGATGCTTCGCAGGTGTTGATCTCAGAAATGCTTGAATGTATGTGGGCAAAACTGTGTTGTGCAACACGATTCACGGATGCAGCAAGCACGGCGATGTACACTGGAGTCATCATAGCCTTCGGTGCCTCGTTTGAGCTACGAATGCCGCAGGGGCTTGGCATCGATCTGGAGGCCGGGCGCGTTTGGACCGCAAAGTTGCCACAACTACGCACAAGCCGCTGCACCAGCATTTTCCACCACATGGGAACGCGCAAGCCTGCAAACATCGGCCGTGGGATTGGAAGGCAAAGGTCCAGACGCAAAGAATTCTCCAGAGCAGAAGAAGGGCGTCAGAACAGACCCTGACATTGCCCCACCTAAGGATGACAGGCAGTCAACGCCGTCTTCAAAGAAGACCAATGAGCTAGTAGGCTGTCCATGATTTTTGTAAAGTGTGAAGTGATCACCTGACTCCAGCACCATTACAACAAGCATTTGACTGGACAAAAATCACAAAATGTGTGGCATGGGTAAACTCATGCCTTCACATTTGTGTCTGCCAACACCCGGGCCATATGAGCTTTCAGCACATGACGTACTTCTGTGCCCTGCAGGAAAAGGGTGCTGGTGCACCAGCAGGCAAGGATGCCCTCAAATCAGGTGAGGCCCCCAAGAAGCGAGGCTTCTTCACATCAGCTTGGAGCAGCTCAGGTCCTGCTGATGGTGACTCCCCTGAACAGAAGAAGGGCGTCGTGACAGACCCTGACATTGCTCCCCCAAAGATGGATGATGACAGGCAACAGACACCTTCTTCAAAGAAAACAAATGAGTTGGTATGCTGCATGCTGATCTGAAAACCTGACAATTATGGTGCACCATGTCGTCAAGCTATCTGAAACGCACATGGCAACATCAAGTGCCACCAGGTCCTGCAATGCGGATCCACCTGAATTTCCAAGCTTTCTTAAATAGGGAACAGAGCCCTGTGCATCCAGTTGTTGAAGTGCTGTTTGC
>JAABUO010004247.1_pt1 | contig 16893 bp, 17 predicted proteins | sample 5559291 | NCBI WGS metagenome assembly JAABUO01 (sample SAMN10711878, study PRJNA513372) | rock metagenome | isolation source: Antarctica rocks | place: Antarctica: Victoria Land, Finger Mt sud | reverse complement strand
ACCTTTTGGCCTGTGGGGGCACAGGGTCTTCTCTCGTGTCTTCGCAGTACCCTTTGTTTTTCATCACGCTCTGCCGAGTACATTGGAAGCAATCCTGACAGCTGTCGCTGGAGCCGGTGCTCGCTTGCCGTGCCGCCGCTAGTTTGAAGCCCGCAGACATCCTGTGCAGGGTCTTAGTCATTGATCCGCACAGTTTCGGGTGCGCGAGTACCCTACGAAGGCACACATGATTGCCGTCAGCGTCGTCTGACAGTCCGGCTTTGCGTTGCGCATGGCAGCCACTGATGACAGACAGGGCTTGTTGCCTGAAGCGATGGCACGGTAAACGATATTAGCTGCATACAAGCCGCGCAGAGGCCTTGGACCCTTTCAAACACAACTTCGCGGGCAAAACGTAACGATGAACAAGCCATACCGAGGAGTGTGAGTTGCTCAAGACACACGAAGCTTCTGAATAAGCGAGCAGTAGCTGCACATGCGTTGACCGTGTGCAGTCACGGCACAATAAGCTTGTCGCCTTGGGCAATGAACACGGTGCCATGCAAGATCAACACCCGATTTCTCTTTCAGGTATGTGTCACATCGGCGTCATTGCAGTGCACTGCGACGCAGTTTACAGTTGAGATGTTCGCCCCACACCAATCTACAACAGAGCCAGACCGCTTCGCTCGCACACTGACATCTCGGACGTCAACACGCAGGGGTTTGCAACATTGCACAGACTCAGTGAGCCTTTCGCCTGTGCAGGCGCGTGCAACGGTGCAATGAACACCGCGAGGCTACTTCGCATTTGTGCCGCAGCCGTGGTGCGGAAAGCATAAAAACATGTTGGGATCCCAAAGTGTCTTTGTTAATGTACTGAAGGTGATTGGAGATTCCCAAGGATCAGTAAAGACGCAGCTCCGATTACGCCAACGTGTCTGTACCGAGTTTTGACCTCTGAAAGATGCTCCTTGTCATGTCTGGAAGCTGCCGATCTCAAGGATAACTTGCCTGATGATCCAAACGAGAGGCCAAATTTGAGCAGCCCTTTGAAGCACAACCACTCCAACAGCACTACACAAGGGCAGCCCTTGCAAGTGTCAAGCAACCATGCTGGGCACATTTATTACAGACGGAGCACTACTGCTTGCTTGCCTTCAAAGCTGCTCGTCGTGCATTTACATAAGCACCAACTGGTTCACCTGCCACAGTGCAATATGGTGTGAAAAATGTGGGAACTCTGACCACACACAACAATTTACAAATACCCAAACTGCTGCACTCGGTGTGCACATATGCTTCTGCCGCAATAACAGGACTATTTTGCGGGATGCTCACACGTGTCTGCTGGTAATTCTGCATATAAGACAAGAAGCATCAAGTTTATGCTTGCATCTTACAGAACACACAATGGTGTCATGTGCAGGTTTTACAGGAATGTCGTTACCTGTTGGTGAATAGAAGGTGGCATCAACAGTGGTGCCACCCTTCCTGCCACGTAACTCCACTTCCCAGCCTGGTTGCAAGTCATCAAGTTCCACAAAGCGTTCCTTCCTGGATGCATGTGCCTCTGGTAGCCCAGATATGCTTCCTCTTGGGTATACTACTTCTCCAGGACTTGGCTCCTCCCTTTGTAGCATCAGCATCGTTTTGTGGACAACAATGCATGATGCGGTGCATTGGACTAATCCCTCATTGTGGAAAGTCATTAGTACATAAGCACCCCAAGTCAAAGTGCACTTTACCCAGTAAAACAGTACTACATGTATGCATCATTCAGATCTATACATATCAACTCCCAGGACCAATGACAAGCCCCCTGCTGATAACACCAGAACATTCTTTGTCAAGACTGTATCAAATGTCCCATGCAATACCTATCTGCTGAATCCATAGTGTTTCACAGTGTGGATTATCACACCACATCTCAGCATGTTGCATGAGTAACATGTATACCTAACAAATGTCCACTTGTGCCATCCAGCTGCGGTGGCGCAAAGCATGTAACGCGAAGCTATTGAGCTCATGCATAATCTCTGCTCACAGATATAACAAGCAGAGGAATTTGTGCATGTCAGCCTGAACACTGCCTGCAGGCACAGAGGACATCATGTTGCTGCTAAACCCACAGCCAGGTTGACAAGTGTGGCAAGGCTCACCTGCCACTTGTGTCTGCTGGGTTTGCTCTGCGACTGGGAAGCGCGCTCGATGGCGCCACAAACCCACTATTGCTGATAGCCCTGCATGAAAGATCGGTGCTGTTTCTCACATGCAATGACGCATGCTCAGAAGAATTTGCTGCAGTTTCTGCTTGGCTGTGCAAAGCTCCTGAGTCAGGGATAGTGTTTAAGACAAGCAAGCCACAGACGCAGCAGGCAACCATGTCAAAAGAGCAAACAGACCCATGCAAAATGCAATTTTGTGCATGCAGCAACTTGAACAGCAGCCCTGCTTGCATACGAGTGACAGGAGTGAGTAGTGGCAGTGCTGATCATGCTGGTGAGCCACAGAGGACACTGACATGACCTCACCAGTCCAGCAGAATATAGGAGGTTAACTCACGAGTCAGGTGAGACACACATACATCACCTGCTCAGTCACGCAGTACAAGCCCATAATCTCACCTTGCAGCTGCAGGGTCAGCTATGGTGGCAGCAGCAGCGTTAGGAGCGGCAGCAGTGGTTGTTGGAGGCTGCAGGTGTTGAGGCGTGCCAGAGTCAAAGGCAGCGCTGCTGTCTGTGTCATCAATGGCAGCCAGGGAGAGCACCTCCAGGCGGCCCTGCCCCTCTGAGGACTGCTGTACAAAGCTGTGGATCTGCCTGAAGTGGCCGGGCTCCACCAGGCAGGTCACAATCATCTGCACTGATGGTCACACCACCCCCAAATCAGCACTGTGTATTGCATGGCAGAAGTGTCAAGTCTGGGCAAGTTGCATGCTAAAGCTAAGGCTGCATCTGAAGGGGAGCAAGGTCAGTGTCTTTTGCAGATCCCTGTGCTGTGCTCGTGGCAGAAAGGGAGTCAAGGAGCAATGTGGTGCTGTTTTGTTCACGCCCTACACGGAGTTGTTGCTGCGTGATGCAGCAGTGCAAGCTGGTACGTATGCAGGCACATGCATGTGGTACACTAGCGGGTAAGGATGGACTGCAGCTGGGGAACTTTATGCATGTGCCCACGTACATGTCAACTTCGCAATGCTTCAGCACACAGCAATAACATCACATAGGACAGCTGCTGCATGATGCTAAATCAGGTTGCTGTGCAGAACATGAACAGCTGAAGACCGCACCAGGCTGCAGGGCAAGCAACCTTGCAGCATCAGCAACAATGAATTGTAGCTGTTCTAGCTGGCAGTGTAGTCAAGAGGTGCCCCATGACAGGACTTGCATGTCTTTGCTGTCTGCTATGCTTCTGCAGATGGCGATCTGTAGTGAGCCTACCTGAGAGGAGGAGAAATCCCTAGATTCCACATCAGCTTGGAGCTTCTCCAGCAGATCCATAGCTTCAGCCTTGCATGACTTGGGCACTTGGATTTGTAGCCTCATGAGCGCTCTCTTGATAGCAAACTTTGCTTGCAGCACTGGCAATGCCTGCAACAGGCTGCTTTTGACCACGACCACTACAGCTGGGCACATGTACGCTTCCTATCAAAGGTGACAGTGTTTGGCAGTGGTGCAGCTGTGCCAGCAAGCAGAGACACAGTTTGTCTGCAAGATGCATGATCCAGCATCAGCTTACTTCCAGGGCCTGCTGCTTTGCATTGCGGTGCAGATCCACTGAAAAATGCACATCCTTCAGAGCCCTTTCCAGCATGGATATTGTGTATGGCTTGTTGTTGTCAGGATTGATGCATTTCTCTGACAGCACACTGGCCACATCTTTGAAGAGGGAATCAAGTTCAAGCTGCCGCTCCTTATCGGAGACCTGCAGCAGCACACAGCATTGCTGCTTGGACCTCGTGATTGAACTGCTGTTGACTGCACTGTTGCCAGGAAATGCATGATGTTGACAATTTCTTGATTGGCCAGAGAGATGGCCCAACAGCACAGTGCTGTTGGGAGAGCACCTGCATAGCTCTGTCGTTCACCGTTTTGATTGTTCTGATCACAGGCAGATGCGCTACAGCGGACAGCAGAGCATTGCTGGAACAGACCTGCAGGTCACCCTCAGCCAAAATAATACGGCAGACCTTTTCCTCGTCATCTGTGCCAAACACATCGACAAGGTCCTCGTGCTTGGCTAGAGTACCTTTGCTGACATTGCCGAATACTGTGGTGGCTTGCAAGACTTCATCTATATCTTTTTCTCTGCAGAAGGGTAGGTGGTTTGGCTCTGAAATCAGCTAACTTTCTTTGGGGCTGACAGGGAAGAGACACACTTACACGCCATTCCTCCAGTTCAAAACCTTGTTCTTGTAACAAGCTACCTCAAATCGCTTGCCCTTTTTCTTGTATCGCACAACAGCAACGTTTGTCAGGCGCTTCTGCCCTGCAGCCAGATCAAAATTACATATGCAGCATTTGCATCAGTTTCCATACAAATCACAGACACATTTGATGGTCTTGTCTGTGTGTTTTGCTTCAGTGCAATATGGATCGGCACCAGGCATGCAGTCACGTCGCGACAATAAACCATGGACAGCAGCACCAAGAGCAAACACGGCATCGTACCTATAGGTTGATTGACAACTCGAGACATGACGATGACAGTAGGCTTTATGTCGTCAGCAGCCGATTGACCAAGACCTGTGGCATCTGCTGTGGTAGCTGTGTACGATCACCGTATCAGGCGGAGCGCGTGTGACTCCAGTTTAGATTGAACCACATGTCAAGCATAGCTCATTCGGATGCCGGAATTACCCAACGCAAGTGAATCACTTACTGCATACAGCCATCCCAGCAGACGCCACGCATACATAGAACGCACGCCAAAGCTTCATTGAAAGATTGTGATACAGGTAAATGCGGCATGTACTGTCCAGCTGGGCTTCAGAGCTAATTCTGTTTCCTGCAAAAGGTTAGGCCAAAGCAAGAACAACCTTGATGTCAAATGGTATCAGATCGGTGATCTGCTGACTACGAATTCCTCAACGCATGCTGGCAACAAGGCAATCCATATGTAGCCCTTTCACAACTGTCTTGCACAACTAATTGTTCTCAACTAGCTAGGCTATCTTGACTCTCACTCTAGTGATATCTTGGTCAATGCCTGCATGGCTAGCCTGCAGTGGACCAGTGCACTTGTACTAATTACGCAAGCATTCCAATGGCTGCAGTACAGCATGAGCTGCGCTGCTGTCAGCCTAGTTCTTCTGAGCGTTTGGCAGAAGCTCTGACTGCCCTGATGAGTGCACCACGGACCCCGCTGGTCTCGAGCTCTGCAATGCCATTGATGGTGGTGCCTGCTGGCGAGGCCACCTTGTCTTTCAGCACTGCTGGATGTGTGATGCTGCCGTCCTCTGATGACTCAAAAATCTACAAAACAGATTGCTTGAATGCGGGCTGTATGACGTGTTTGAAGTGATGCGTGCAGGCAGAATGCTGCTTGCTCAAGCTGTTTTCTGCCATGATCATACGTAAATGGGGAAAGCAAGGTGCTGTGACACAGCAAGACATGCAGTGCCAATTAATGGCAATCAAAATGCACCAGTACACGTCACGCTGATGTGCAAGCATTCTAGCTGTGCATGCAAACTGATGTGTATGGGAGGCAGTACAGATACACTGGAGCTCCAGTCTGTGCCCTGTTGCAATCACTCCATGAAGTGCACGCCACCTACCATGCGAGCAGCTCCAGCAACTGTTTGTGCTGCGAGAGCCATGGCTTTGTCTCTTGGCAGCCCAGCAGCAACAGCACCATCTGCTAAAGCCTCAACCATGATGAAAACATACGCTGGGCCACTGCCACTGAGACCAGTCACAGCATCCATCATGCGCTCCTCCACAGACAATGCTAGCCCTGTACAGCACAGGCGGTGCGGGTGCTGTAAACCCACTCAATTGCTGTTTTGCTTTTCAATGCTGCTTACTTGATAACTGCAATAACTGTCAATTGCTGTTGTGCCAGTTTTTAGATTTGGTGGTTTTTGCAAACACTGTCCAGCTCTAAACATTTGCTTTATACAGCAGACACGACCTGAGCCCATTGCAAGTATCAGCAGCAGTACTAGATTGGTTGTGCGTAACCAGCAACTCATGATGCAAGCTTGTGCCAACTGACTAAGTTCAGGGATCAGGCAGAGGCCTGTGGTGCCAGTGATGCAGGCCTACCAACAGAGGACATCAAGGCATACGTCTTCTGGGCGTCATCATCTGTGGCATGTGTGCCAACAACATATGCTGATGCTGCTTGCCCAATCAAACAAGGCGTGTTGGGCATCACCCGCATCTGCAAAAAGCACACAATTTGTTCCGGCAGGACACCAATGCATTGATGCTGCTTCACAGGTGCTACATTGCTGTATGGTGCTACCTACAAGGTCTGCTTGGCAGCAGTATAACCCACTCATGTTAGACACGACCCAGACTCTAGCCAGCCAGAAGGCAGCCAATGTTAGCACAAACGTGGCTTTGTCCCACCGTGACTTGCATGCTAGACTACACCATCTGTTGCAATGCAAGCAGTGGGACTGCAGTAGATGATGGAAGCACTTGCCACACGTGTTCCCTCAGGTAAGGCTGCTTCCAGGCTGGCTACTCTGATCCCAGCAGCAATGGAGATCACCAGGTGGCTAGGCAAGATGTGTGGTTTTAACGCTTCAAGGATGGTATCCAGATATTGAGGCTTGACCTGCAGCAGGTTGCACCATAGTATGACTGCAAGTATTGTCATCCTGCAGGTTTTAGTGGAAGATGCACTCAGGGGTGCAAAACAATGAGTCAAAATGCAATATGTGTTGCAGGGTGCAAGCCAGAGTAGAAAGGTGCAGATCTTGGTCTCTGCATGCATGTAGTTGGAGAGCCAATGTAACTCACTCCTAAAAAGATGATTTCTGAATTTGCTGCAAGATCTGCAGCACCACCTTCTAGGGCATTCCCATACACGCGGAGCCCAAGATTGCTGAGAGCTCTCTGCCTGTCAAAGCTGCGCACGCTAGCAGAGATCTGCTCTACAGAAGAAACGCCAGACTTGCAAAAGCCTCGTATCAATGCTTCACCCATCTGCACAAGTGCAGCAAGGAGGCCTGGACAACGAAATTCTGCAGAACTTCACACTGAGCAATAGTATCTGCACTGATCACTGGTGGACTTTTTGGATCTGGGATCAATGCTGAACAAGCTGAATTCTGGCAGTCATACACACCTGGCCAGCGCCAATGAATCCAATGCGGTCAGGCAGAGGTGAGAGACTCAAGCTCTGCTTGGGGGGTGGGTCCTCATCAGTCTCAGACTCTGACACAGGCTGCATGAATTAAGATCCGCTCAAGTGACAATGTCATGGCTCTTGACTGCAATGGCAGACTGTTTGTACTGTCGTGCATCATGTGTACTGCATCTGAGAACAAGCTAGCAAAATGTTTCATTTGCAATAGTCAAAGCCAGCTTGACACGCTCTTTGCAATCATGCAGGATGCAGGCTCCAAACTGGAGGAACACGTACATCTGCTTGCGCTGAGCTGTATGTCCTTCTGTTTTCTATGCTTTGTGCTAGTCCAGCGCAGCAGGGAAAACCCTTTCTTGATCGTCTTTGACCTACAGTGATTCAAGCTGTTACGGGCCAGCACCGGTTGGTGTTGAACAGTGACGATTCTGCGCTCACCTTGTGATAAGCATGTTTTGTGAAACGGTGCACAATGCTTGCTGGCAGACGACCGCAACAGTTCCTTAGGTGCGTACGGACCATCACCGGGAAGGCCAGCCTGGTGTCGTTGCGGTACAGCAATCCCGCTGCAGACGGATCGCACTCCGTGTACAGCAAGACCCACAGCCATACGACCTATACAAGGCACCAGACGAGCTCTTTCCGTGCGTCAGTCAACAGGCTGACAAGACGAATGCCGTTGATCAAACGGTAAACGGCGCTTTACAGGCAGCTTTTGGTTTCATCAATAGCGCATTGATATGTACAGGCAGAAATTTTTGGCTTTTCCAGGCAAGATTGCGCATGCATGCACTAACGCAAGCACAGCTTTGTGGTGTTGGCATCGCAATGCAAACTGTGCAAGTCAAATCCTGACTATCTGTAAATTGAATGACGAAATCTCCAGAAAACTTGTACTTCAACAAGTTACTGTACTGTCATTGAGCTATGCATATACTTGTAAATATGTACATGCACACACACAAATTTGTCCAAGTACCACTGAACCTTAGGACTTCTCCTGTCATTTGCCGTGTGACGTTGAAAGCGTAAGGCTAAGATGTGTGGCCAAGTCCAAGTCAAAACGTAAACCATACAAGGCCCACATACCTACCCTGCGTGCCCTGATTCTGGGGACTAAAATGCCCCGTTCATGCCTAAAATCCACAGAAAGATAATCAACTCTATCACATCCTAGACATTGGCAGACCTTTCCTCTGCAGCGCAAGATCTGTAGATCTAGAATGTCTAACTCTGCACACAGAGTATTTAATTTTCTGCATGCAGACCCTGCAGTCATATGGGGCAGAAGTTACCTTGCCCTGCGGCTGACCCCCAGTAAGCTACAACATATGCTACAGGAGGCAGATGGCTACAAGACTAGTCACTAAATATAATTTATGCTAGAGTTGACTGATGCTGATATAGCACAATCTTGACATTACACAGAGTATTGTAGGCATGTAGATATCTTGATACTAAACATGTAGAATCTGGTGGCCGCACCATATTTCAAGTCTGAGGTCAAAAAGCCCAACTTATACTCGTGCTAGAGTCTGGCACAAGCCTGTGTGATGACCATGGATTTAGCAACTTGCTAAATAGCAAGCATACTTGGCACGATTTCAAGACAAGGTGTAGACGCCTTGGCCAGAAATAAATACACAATCCGTTGGCAGCGCCATAGAGTGTGCTGCCTGATCTTTATGAGTAGGTTTATGACCGTCAGTGCCTAGGGTTCTGCAGCCAGTCTGCTGTTGCACCACTGTTCACGTTCAGCAGAAGCGCCAAAAGCAAGCAGACCAGTGTCATTCGACTTGAAAGGGCAGGCCGCGTGTTGCGTCCATTCTCGCGGCATCTGGACACATCAGCAATTTTGCATCCAACGATCGCAACATTCCTGGTCGAGAAAACATGGAGCCTGCGGGCCCTGGTCCGGGGTCTGAGAGAGACCAGCAGCTAGCAGCCGAGGTTGCCAGCGCCAGCAAGAATGCCAAGCGGTACAAGACCCATCTTTTGTTGCCCTGAGGCTGGGTCAAGCTTTTAAGGCAGTCTCACAGGGGAAATACAATACAGTTATGCTACAGCATCGTCATGATATTGTGCCCTGCAGGAAACGAAACCAGGAACTCAACAAGAAGGTTGCAAAATTCAAGCGCGGCGAGCCCATGCATGTCAAGCAAGTATGTCCTTCCTGCGTCAACCAGGCCTTTCTGCTCCTGCTTCAGCTTGCAATTCACCTGCTGCAATGTCTGTCAGACTATCTGAGTCAGTATTACTTTTGGCTGCAGATTGCTGACAAGAAGTTAAAGGGCAGGATGCAGCACACTGAGCGCCTCAACAGTGAGGCAGCAGTTGCAGCTGCCAAGACTGATGAGTGGTTGCTGCCTGCTGAAGCTGGCACTTTGGAAGCGGAAGGCATGGAGCGCACGTGGCGGTTCTCGCAGGTGTGTTTGTCTGCAAGACTGGCTAAGCATCTATTGTGATGGCAATACAAGCGTTTGACATGCGCGGCATTCACGCCTGACTGAGCGTAAGCATGAGCAGCATTTGCAAAGCAAGTGACACTGAGTGCTGGTAATCTCATTTGCAGACCTTTCATGCTCCTGTCCTGAAAACCCAAAGCACCAAGATCAAGGACCACAGGACGGGAGTGTGAAAGGTCTGAAACGCTCATGTCTTTTGGGCCATTTACTTTGCTTTTCATGCCTGATAGTGCAAGGAGTGAACTTGTACATGTAGAAATACAGCTTGTGGCCAGCATTTTAAGTTGGCACATGCAGCATCCAAACAGCATTGCATTGAGGTCTAATCTGCAGAAATATCATGATTCTGTAGTCTGCATTGTGTTGTTGATGAGATTGTCCTGGGAGTCATGCAGCTGTTGTTCGATGTGTGCTTGGGTGATTGCCATTCTTCTGGTTCCAGGCAGACGTTGTCAATGAAGTTGAAGTTGGTGCCTCAAGAAAGGTGTTTGACTTGCGCCTTGGCGGTCTTGGGCCATACAACATAGACTTCAGTCGCAGTGGCAGGTACATGTTGATAGGGGGGAAGAAGGGGCATCTGGGTCTGATGGACTGGCAGTCTGGTCGAACCTTTTGTGAAGTGCAGGTCAGTCAAAATTCTTGACTCTTTTACCTTTTATTTGTCTTGATAGCATATTTGGCTGACCAGTCATCTTGGGGCATTGCTGTTGCTGTCTCTCAGTGATAGGTAAGATGCCTGTATAAAATTGCCACATGATTGTTACGTCAAGCTTTTGCTGCTGAACACATGCTGAGTCATAGAAGCTGATGTGTCATTCAGCATTTGGCGTGCTGAGCATTTCAGCTGGCTGTGCCTTTTGAAGAGTTCAACAGATTTCAAGCTCTTGATAGTGCCATGCATTTGGCAAGACACCTGCATATCACTGCCTGTCATTGCTATGAGCTTGCATGCTGTCCCATAGTAGGTCAAATCAATAGCATTGCCTTACCCTCGAATCAGATGTTTTACAGTCTGCCTCGATAAAACGGCGGTGCCAGATCAAATGTTGGTCAGATCTAAGCGGGCGATCTGTGAAATCCCATCACGGACTGCTCTTTGCACTTCTGCTACATTTCACATCTCAATGTGTTGCATGTCGCCTCAAACCTGCTGTGTGCATGTCTCTGCTCTCACACATTGTAGCTATTGACACAACTGCTGATTCAGCTTGGACAAGGCATAAGCCAGTCTAAGGACGAAAAATCTGGCACATGTCTGTTGTATGGGTTAAAACATTGATCAAAATGTGCCATCTGCTGGCAATGATAGAATTGTGGTGACAGTCAGCATGATGTGTAGGTGAAAGAGACTGTCAGAGATGTGAAGCTGCTGCACAATGAGCAGTTCTTTGCTGCTGCTCAGAAGAAGTATGTGTACATATATGACAAAAGAGGCCTGGAAGTTCATTGTCTGAAGGTACATCTTGAGCGCAACAGTCATGAAGCAACATATCCACGCTGCCTGGGAACGCTGCTGTGATGTTGCATCAGCCACCGCTTCGTTGATATCATCTTGCTGTCCAGTCACATTGCATCATAGCAAATGAACCATTACCAGGCAGCTGTGGCAGTCAACTGAAGCTGGTATACGCGTTTGCTACATCAAGCTGTGTCGGCTCTGGGCATGCAAGCACCACTGCTCTTCATCGCTGGTGTTGCTTTGCTTGGGTCTATATTCCTATACTGCCTTTCTTCCCAACCTCTGTGTAACTGCCATGGTGAATGCATCAAAGTGTTGCATCGTGTGTGCAACCAGTAAGACATGGTTCATAACCTTTACGTCAGACACCAATGTGTTGCCCCTTTGGCACTCATGGCAAAGTGCATCGCACAGGCACACACAGATGTACGACGGCTGGAGTTCCTCCCTTACCATTTCCTGTTGGGCTCAGTGGGTGACTTGGGCGTTCTGCGCTTCCAGGTCAGCATTCACCACATCTTTGTTCCCCCATTCGTCTGCTCATACCAACCCATTTGACAGTATTCGCCTGCCTACTCTGGCTCAGTCTCAATTGCTTGTCGGTCTACTGGCTGGAGTCTCAAATAGCTGGTTGGCAATAGGCTATTGCACAATCATGCACAATCATGCACAATCGTGCTGCTCCCTCAGGTGTGTGGGTTTGTGTGCTGCAGGACACCAGTACTGGCCAAATCATTGCACAACACAGAACCAAGATGGGCCCATGTGACGTGCTGCGGCATAACCCCTATAATGCTGTGAGCTTGTTGGGCCATGCTCAAGGAGTGGTCACCATGTGGACGCCCAACATGACCAGCCCTGTTATCAAGATGCTGGCACACAGGGTAATCCGCCTGGCCTACAACCATGCACCTGTACAGTCACTCTGTGCAGTGCCTCGTTACTATGGTAACAGCTGTACTTCTCACTTTGTCAGTATTTGTGCAGTATCAGCATTGCTGGTTCATGTTCACTTGCACTTCTCCACTTTGTCACGGTACATGCAGTAGTCAATCTTGCTTGGCTGGTCCCATACTGAGCTTTCCAGCCAACCTGCAATCTGCACAGCAACCCGTAGCTGGCAGATTCCGACGTCATGCACCAGCACTGCACCAGCACAGTCAAGCCCTTGCGCTCCAGCAAAAGGACACCTTTGTGCTGTGCTCTACAGTGTCAGTTACCCCCCTTGCATATCAACCCCGAGGGGCAGATGGCTGCGATGGGTCTGCCACATCTCTCAGCTTCAATGTCAGCTGAGCACCGGCCTTCACCTTGCTGATGCAGCTGGTCTGTACCAACATCAAGCCGAAGCCCTCCAGTAACATGATAGCAAGATGCTATATGATAGTTGCGCAGTCACAGCTGCAAGTTAGGTGCATGTCTGCAGGGTCCTGTGCTGTCAGTGGCAGCAGACTCCACAGGCCATAGGATGGTAACCACAGGCGCAGATGGACAAGTGAAAGTGTGGGACCTGCGCACCTACCAGCCTCTGCACTCCTATTTCTCCCCCAGTCCTGCCACCTGGTGTGACATCAGCCAGAGGGGCATGCTGGCTGTGGGTTGGGGCAGACGTATCAACATATGGAAGGACGCCTTGACTAGCAAGCAGCAGTCGCCGTACATGAGTCACAAACTGCAGGGCGGGCAGCTCAGGGACTTCCATTTCTGTCCGTACGAGGTGGGACACTGTTGCAAGATATGCAGGAAGGAAGTTGTTTTGCCCCCCTCAGCCAGCTTGGCTTCTCAGATCTTTGAATTGATGCTGGCTTGTCTACGCTTTGGCTTGTTTGTACACCACGTGCAAAGAGGTTCCTGCAGGACTGGTGTGATAGCATGAATGGGAGCCTCATAAGCACCACATTTTGACCTGTTCTGCATGCTGGAGCATTGTTGATTTAACTACAAGCAGCTGTGACAGCGCTGCTGTTTATTGCCGACTGCCCCTTTGCCGCTACTGCATTCCATCCAACTCAACATGCCTTGAGCCTGCACAACTGTGTATTGCTTTGAAGGCTGATCTCATCATTGGCACATACCACTCAACATGCCTCGATCATGCACAACTGTGTTCTGCTTCAAAGGCTCATCTCATCATCAGCACAGACCACTGACGTGTGGGACACTGGGCTGTTCTGGTACCTACTTGATCTTGCTAGCGATCATCATTGCCAGCCTTGACTGCTGTACATGCAGGATGTGGTGGCGGTGGGCCACACAGGCGGCGTGTCCACAATGCTAGTTCCAGGCTCTGGAGAGCCCAACTTTGACAGTTACGTGGCAGACCCATACCAGAGAGCCCGAGCTCGACAAGAGCAGGAGGTCCACCAGCTCATGGAGAAGCTGCAGCCCGACATGATTGTGCTGGACCCAACCACCATTGGCCAGGTTAGCTGCTGCCTGTGCAGCTCAGTTTGTGGTGCATGGGGCTGTTGACATGAGAGTCTGCTCAACAGTGTTGCTACATTGGCATGTCTTCCAGCAGGCCATGCATGTGCAACCAACAATGCAGTTCGCGTGTGCTGGGCGCGTGCTTATGCATGGCATTTTGTACAGTTGATGCTGTCTGGCGGTGTCCACCTTGTTCTGCAGCAGCCAGGCCTTGGTTGGCAGTGGGCCCAATCATGCTGGAAAATGCATTCCTTGATAGATTGGATCTCAGATACACGTCCCCCAATCATGCTGGAAAATGCATTGTACGCTGTTGAAAGCATCAAGCTGCCATGTGTGTCAAGAGGCAACCATTTGTGGCAGCTTGAGGTGTTTGTGTGTGTGTCGTGCAGATACGCAAGGAGCCAAAAGAAGTGCAGTTGGAGCGGCAGCAGCAGACGGCTGAAGCCAATGCTGCTCAGCGGAAGGAGCAGCAAGAAAAGAATGATGGCAAGAAGAGGATGAAGGGCAAGAACAAGCCCAGCAAGAAGCACAAGAAGAAACAGATCAATGTCATTGAGGAGAAGAAAGGCCGCATCAGGCAGGAAAGTGCGCAGCAGGATGCAAACGCCAATGCTGAGCTCAGGAAACAAGCACCAGAAGATGTGCCCACTGCCTTGCAACGCTTTTACAAACGTGCTTGACTGGCTGCATCCTCTGCCATTTCACAAGAGATACAAAGAACCAGGACCCAATTCAACTCGATCAAATGAATCTGCTATGAACACAATCATACATTGCTGTCAAACAGGAAACGAGGACTGATTCATTTTAGTGAAGGTCCCGCTGACGAGTATAAAGATGTAATCAGTGTCTTTGAAAGGTTAGATCGGCAATGCTGACGTCAAATTTCATACATGGCACATCGATCAAGCTTCACAAGTATGATGGTTGCTTGACAGTTCGAATCTCAGATACACGTTCCCAAGGATGCACAGATCTTCAGAGCCTTGTGAAATCCCTGGGTCATAATGATATTGTGCCTAGTACAGTATGTTTTTGTAGGCAGAGGGCTAGATAGCAACGTAGTTACAAGATATTGGCTTGATGCTGTAAGGCACCAACCAGAGCGCAACGATAATATGTCCTCTCTCTGGTCAGTTGCAATGCATATCATCCAGCAGGAAACCCTGAAACGTTCTGATGAGCCCTAGCTATCAGTCAGGACACGTGCCCCGCTACATATGCATTCAAGCAAGGATGTGTTGAGCGCGCAATGCGTTGGATTGCAGTCAAATGCATTTTGGAGGCTATAAACATGATGGTAGACGCATCACACACATAAGCTGAACATGTCAGATCTAGATAGAGTGAAAAGTAAGGCTACCCTCGATTTTCATCTATCCTTCCTTCCCTTTCATCTCTGCTAGGTGCTGCACTGGCTTCCCATTCTGGCACATGCTCCCCAGCAAGCTTCTCAAGCTCGCTCACAGCATGCTGTTCATTGTCAGAGTCCCACAGAGCTGCAGCCAGATGCTCATGGGCAGCTTCACTCTCACATCGCAACAACCTCTCAAGATATGACAAGCTGTCCAAGCTTTCACCCAGGTTTTCATCTGCTATTTCCACACGGGTAGATATGAGAGGCTGCTGCAAGGACCTGGTTGCATATGTCTCCTCAGGAAGGGACCTGCAGGACCAGCTGTTGTCTTGCAACCATGCCCTGTCAGCTCATATGCAAAACAAGGAGCTGCAGAAGGCACAGTGTTTGACACTCATGCATTACAAACAACTTCTCTAGTCAGCACTGCGGGCATCTGATTGCACATGCAGACACATCATAGTGCTACGCCTATGCTGTCAAAGCAGACATAGCCCCAGGTCAGCCCTATTGCCCGCACAAGGCCCACTGAAATGAATCCAGTGACCAATGCTGAGATGCTGCTGGCCTTGCTGACTGGGTCAGTCTCAGACAGCTGTCAGTGATCTTGCACTTGTCAGAGTACTGCAGGCCTGCTCTGGCCCACTGGAATTGACCTCATGCAAGGTGAGACAGCCACCTTGTGGTACAGCCACCACATAGTATGTCAATACCTTTGATATCAGCAGGCCTGCAGTGCCCAGATAAATGCAAGATCACTGGCAGCTGTTTGCCATGTCCAGGAACCAATGAGGGCTCACAGCATGGTAAAGGCTGGTGAGCTTTCCAGAATGGTTGAGTCCGACAAAATGTCCCCGTGGATGCACTGATCTACAGAGCCTGGTGAACCGCCTGGAACATTGAGAGCCAAAGCCGGACATAAGCCAGAAGGCTGCTGAGCTTTGGACAATACCTGTATCTGCAGAAGAAGTTGAAGTGCCAGGGCAGGAAGTAGAACGCCTTCTTGCGGCCCTTTGCATCGTCTCCAAAGTGCTCCTTCATGTACCTCACCAGCTGATAATATATTCCCACCCTGCAGACAGTTGAATTCACAGTGCAGTCTGCATGGTGGAATTCTGACTTGATCCATATAATTTTAATCCTGATGCAGATGATACCGGCTGTCTGGACAAGAAAGGTGGGTGTGCTCATGTGCCCTCATCAAACACACAGTTGATCTGTCAGGTCTTGAAGCATGCACCTTGTTTGACATGTTGCTGCATGAGAACCTCTATTGTGAAGACTGCCAAATCATGCATACAAATCTTATGCAAAGATCTTGTACATGTCGGCAATGAGGTACACATGCGGGCTTGCGCACAAAGACGCCAATGTTCTTGTTACATGGTCTGAGATGCAAGTCAGTGAAAGCACCTTTCCAGAGTGGAGGGGTTGAGCTCGCGCTGGTCCTTGTACTCCTGGAAGAGCCAGGGCTTTATGAGAGCGCCCCGCCCTGTCATTACGGCTATACACCCATGCTCACTCATGCGTCTGTTGGCCTGCAACACCCCTCGTCACAACTTACACAACTCTGATGCCATCTCAAATTTGTTCACCCCAGAGCACAGGATTGTGTCACATTGCAAAGCGAATTTGGTGACTGAGCAAAAAACCCTCAGGGACAAGAGTCCGTGAATGCTATATACAGCAGCATGAACACAGCCTGGTGTCTAGGGCAGACACAACATGTCAAGGAACAAACCCATTGTGGACGCAGAAGTGCACACGCGCTAGAGAACACTGCAGCTTTTCAAGAATGCAATCTCACCATTCCGTTGGGGCTTGATCAAGTATTGGCAGCGTTGCCAAAAGAAACTGCAGTGAGTACATTGCCATGCAGGGTC
>JAABUO010004245.1_pt1 | contig 16897 bp, 22 predicted proteins | sample 5559291 | NCBI WGS metagenome assembly JAABUO01 (sample SAMN10711878, study PRJNA513372) | rock metagenome | isolation source: Antarctica rocks | place: Antarctica: Victoria Land, Finger Mt sud | reverse complement strand
TATGGACCAACCCCGCATCCAACAGCTAGCAGAACATGTGGTTAACCGGATCGCAGCTGGTGAGGTCGTCCAGCGTCCTGTGTCTGCCCTGAAGGAGATGCTGGAGAACAGCCTAGATGCAGGTGATGGCAAACATTCATTTAATGGCAGCAATTTGCCGTCTTTCCCGCCTGTACAAACACGCAAGTTTGCTCAGGATCTACCCAGATCAGCATCACTGTGAAGGAGGGTGGCAACAAGCTACTGCAAATCCAGGATAACGGGTCAGGCATTGAGGTAGAGTGGTTTTATGAGCTGAAGCCTGAAAGCTGCCTTCTCTTGACACAACGCTTCACACGCAGAAAGCAGACTTGTCCCTCCTGTGCACACGGCATGCAACCTCTAAGCTACAGCAGTATGAAGATTTGCAAAGCATCAACACCTTGGGGTTCAGAGGGGAGGCACTTGCCTCAATCTCTTTTGTGGCTCACTTGACAGTGACAACTATGACGAAGAATGCACCGCATGGCTTCAGAGTGACTTACAGGTGAATTCAGCAATACAGTGTGCTAAGGAGCCAATCACAATGCCTGATTCCTGCTCCTATTGCACATGGTCATGTGCAGGGATGGTGAAATGGATGCAGCTGGTCCAAAGCCCTGTGCATCAGTGCAGGGGACAACCTTACTAGTGGAAGACCTTTTCTACAATGTCAACACTAGAAAGCAGGTAAAGCGCTGCAATGTGTCTTTGTACGGAACACAGATGGGTTCAATGCAATACTCCTTGCGCAATGCGTGCAGGCTCTTAAAAGCAGCAGCGATGAGTTCTCTCGCATTCTGGACGTTGTGGGCCGGTATGCAGTCTACAAAGCCGGTGTTGCCTTCAGCTGCAAGCGCCAGGTGCTATTTCTGTCAGTCTGTGCTGATTGGCCTGATTGTTTGCAAACAGACTGAATGGCTGTGTGGAGTGCTGTCAGGGCGAGGCACGTGCAGACATACACACCCTTGCTGGAGCTTCCAGACTTGACAACATCAGGCAAGCCATTCACGACATGATTGCCGGACAGACACAACACTCTTGCTTGCAATCATTCTGAAGTTGTGTACATATGTGTTGCAAGCAGACTTGTACCCGGTCTGAACCTCATGCTTTGCGATCAATGTGCCTCATGATTGCAGACATTCTGTGGCTCTGCATGTTGAACATGAACAAAATCATTCCACAATCGCGTGCGCAATGTTGAGGAGCACTCTTGCATTGTTTGTTGGCCAGGTCCTCAGCAGCATGTGCATTGTGCCTGTCTTGACAAGGTGTTCGGTGCATCCGTCAGGGCGGTGTATGGGCCAGCTGTAGCCAGATGCCTTCTGCCCTTCAAGCAGCACATGGGCTCAGGAGCAGAGTTGCCATCAGCTGAAGATGCAGAAAAGCCTTGCTTTATTGCTGAGGTGCCTCCTGATCATCAGTAGGCTGTGAGCAGGCTGCACATTTGCTCCCGGGCATATCAGCTCCTGCCATGTGTAGCATGTCACTCTGAGCTGTCCCTCAGGCCTTCCAGAATGGTCAACATGCGTGCATCTCATGCAGCATGTTGCATCGTAAGCCTGGTATATGCCCTGAACATAACATGGCTGATGAGGCTGGCGCTGCTGCAGTGTGCCACAACTTCACCTGCAGCTTATGCTCCATGGCTGTGTAATAGAGCAATTTACAGAATATAAAAGTGTACCATATATCTTCCTTTACTGATCTGAGCGACGGGAATTTTTGTAGTTTTACCTTTTGTAGTCACTTTTCTGAAAGGAACAGCAGGCTCACTCAAGCTGACTCCTTCTTGATGTAGGGGTTTGTGTCAAATGCAGACTTCAACGGCAAGAAGACCATGCTTGTTCTGTTCATTAATGGCAGGCCAGTTGATTGCAGCCCTCTCAAGCGTGCACTTGAAGCCACCTATGCTGCCATCCTTCCCAAGGCTGCTAAGCCATGGATATTCCTGGTGAGATGTGTGCTGTGGTATAGTTTGCCATCTGCTCAGCGCTGATCACTACAGCTCCGCTCTGGCCAACTGAAAAGACTTACACAAAAGTGTCTTGACCATGTTCAAGTGCAGTGCTTCCCTATCACAAGCCTATTTAAAGAGTGAGCATCAGCAACTGAAGCTATGAGCTTTGCTGCATACTTGCATTGTGAGCAGAGTTCAACTGGAGCATTCTGTTGTGCATCTGAAGTCTATGCCTAGGAAGTCAAGTTTTGCAGGATCTTGTGATGCCAGGGAGTCATGTGGATGTAAATCTGCACCCTACCAAGCGCGAGGTTGGCTTTCTCCACCAAGACGAGCTTCTTGAGGCCATCAGAGGAGCCATTGAGGAAACTTTGCTGACATCAAATGACAAGTAAGACGACATACCTTCTTTGGTTTACCTTCTTTGAACACAACAGTGCCTGTGCAAATGCACGGATTTTCCCACAGATTTTCCTGGTGTTGAGTCAGAGAAATGAACACAACTCAGTAACTGTTGACATGTATCATGAGGGATGAGCAATGACAACACATTTTGCCTTGTCTGCAATGCAGGATAAGCCATTACCATCAGCAAGCAGCTGTTGAGTACTGTTGAGTATTGTCACATCCAGCTGAGTGTGCTCAATGCTCGCTCTGGCTTGTCAGATGTGCAAGCAAGCCAATGTATGTCATGCAGGCGCACCTATACACAAACTGTGCTTCCTGGAGCACCAGCTTTGCAGGATGTCCCATCGCCTGTTGCCACTGAAATTGCATCACAAAGAGGCAAGCCTGTGGCTGAGCACAAGCTGGTCAGGACAGACAGGTGAATCTTGCTGTTCCAATGCGTGCTGCATGCATAGACATCCACCTTTTTGAGAGATATCCAAGCAAGTAACTGAGTGTTTCTGCATTCCAGCATGCGCAATACATGTACAGGACACCTCTACTTTGCAGATGTTTGCTATGTTTGCATTGCCTTTTGATTGCCCATCAAAGTTATGGGCCCTGGAAGCTTCTTTTGCTTTGTACCTCAGTGCTGTGGGCTTACTTATTCATTGACCCTAGTCCCAGCAGTGTCATTTGTGCATTGTTGCAGTCGAAAGGTCATGGTGGTGCGTAGATCAATGCTGCAGGCTTGCTTCCTTTTGTGGCTTTGCTCTCTGCAGCATCAGTTTTGCAACATTCCCAATTGGTTTGAGGCAGGAATTTTTTTTGGAATCTGTTTGTAATGTGTGCTGCAGCCGTACAAAGACCCTGCATACCTTCTTGCAACCCTCCCAAGCTAACCCATTTCAGTGCTCGCCAAATCCAGATCCTACAGCCCTGCAGGCCAGGACAGATCCAAATTGCCCTGCAGTGAATGGTGTTGCCCAGGCTGCTGCCTTTGCGGCCCTTGCAGGAGCCCCAATACGCAGGAGAGGGGCCAACAGGCACGTCCCCCTCACACCCCACCAATGCTGCTTCACAGAAAAAGGCATATGTCAACTCTCCTAGTCCTGCAGTATCAAAGATGCAAGTGTGATTTGTGCTGGCTGCCTAGTAACGCACTGCTGTAAGATCGTTGATTGCAGTACTACACCTACGCCTGCCTATCTTGCGCTTGTGCCTGAAACAGTGCATTGTACTTTCACACTCTTAGCTGGATTCAGTGGCAAGAGGTTGTGTCATGCCCTCCGCCCGCCCCCGCCCCCCTCCCCCAATTCTACTTGACAAGCTCAAGATTGATTGAGCCCAAGGCAGACACACAAGCCTGCTGTGCTTCCTGCAGGGGTATGCTACGAGGTCGTGAAGATGCTTTGCTAGAAGAAGGGGAAGACTGGCAAGAGCGTGCCAGCCAGTCCCGGCAAGTGAGACAGCGCCAGAACCCAGAAGAGCCTTCTGACTTGACCAGCATCCGGGAGCTGCTGGATGAAGTTGTACAAGATACCCATGAAGGTGAACAGTATGTCCCAATGACACACTGTTGGCAGGGTTTGAAAGCTGTTAGCTCTTTATTCGTACTGTCATGCGCAGGAGACCAAATTAACATCTGCAAGAAACCGTCCATAGTCCACTCTGCAATGTGTTGATAGTCTTGCCAATTGCATCTTATATGTTCTACAGCTCGTTTTGTCTCTGAGAGTCAGGCGTATTACTTCCTGCATCACAAACTGCCAACTCCTGCACAGCACTATTTTGCACAATCAGCCACTGTCCTTTTGCAGCAGCAGCCTTCTGCGCTGGCCCGTTTCAAGAAAGCCTGCCTGCCTGCCTGCCTGCTAGATGATTACATGAATATGGTTTCTTCAGGGCTGTCTGAGGTGCTGCGCAAGCATACTTATGTAGGCATGGCAGACGAGACTCTAGCACTGCTGCAGCATGGCACACGCCTCTACCTCCTCAATGTAGCAGCCCTATCCAGGGACATGTTTTATCAGCAGGTATCCAGAATGCACATTGCTGCTGCTGCTGCTGCTGCTGCCGCTGCTGCATGCTCCTACCTGACATCTTACTCACCACACTTAGTATGCTTTGGCGTTCATGCACCTTACTCGGCAGCCACTTTGCCAGATCGCTGAGAGCTTTCAAACACGGTGCTCAGTGTGACGCCAACCTAAGGTCTGAACAGCAGTGCCTCAGAAGGTGAGCCTTGTCCTGATGCAGATGTGCACCAATGCAGGCTTTGCGGCGATTTGACAACATGAGTAGCATCAAGATCAACGGGCCAGCCAAGATTGCAGATCTGGCCATGCTGGCAGTGGAGCTGGAAGAAGATGCTGGAACTTGGAGGGTGAGCTCAAAATCGCTCTTACTGATGCACTGCAGCTTATAGATCTGGCCAGATCTTGTGCTGGCTTCTGTGATGCTCTACATGGCAGCATGACGTACATGCGCTGTTGCACTTTCATCAGCTATGCTTGCCAATGGTCACTTTGTATTGCAAGTCGGTATTGGCATGGAGCGGCGCTGATGCTATCAGTGCATTTACTGATCCTGCCAACAGAGGCCATTGACAACCATGCATATGGAAGTTGCCGAAACAAACTTTGCAGTGGTCAGTGAGCAGTGAAATCCAATTTGCACAAACAAGTTCAAACACAGCAAGCTCACTGGGAGCCCCAGTGTTAAATCGCATCGGATCTGGGCCATAAGGTTTCCAAAGACCCGACAAAATCAAACTTGTGATTTCGTTGAAGGAAGTAGATATGGTGTTGGGTTTTAGGGAGCTTTTGCGGTTTGCATTGTCAGGGTTCGAGATTTGATGCAATTTAGCACTAGGGTTGAGCAGCTTTGGCAAGGATATAGCACATGCAGCTGGACTTTGACACACATGCCTATTCATATATTTCTGTCATGCAGGAAATGGACGGCAGCAAAGAGGAAGTTGCTCCACTGATCCAGCAGCTTCTGCAAGACAAGGCTGTACTGCTGCAAGAGTGCTTTGGCATCCAAGTTGGTGCTGAAGGGCATTTGGCCGCTCTGCCCCAGCTGATTGAAGGCCACTGCCCTGACCTTGACCGCCTGCCCCACTTTGTGCTGCAGCTGGCTCGTGATGTAGACTGGGAGGACGAGAAACAGTGCTTCAAAGGACTGGCACAGGTGAAATGCCTCATGCGGATTACGCCATGCATGGTCTTGCTGGTGTCAAAGCACACAGAGACAAAGCCTTGTTCGCAACAGCTGGAAAGTGTTACGGCAACAGCATGGAAGACCATGCTGGTAACAGCTGTGCAAGTCCAGTTACCCTGTAAGGAAACACTGCCTGGGGGAGTGCAGCAAGAGCATGCACATACTTTTTTCAAAAGAGCTCCGTGGCAAAGTGGTGACATGTCTTAGAGTGCAGACCTTTCTGCAATGGCCTTTGCATCCCTAGCCACCTGGATGTCATGCTCACACTATCATGTATTCATCAACATGCAGGTGCTTGCTGAGCTATACCACATCCAGCCACCGCTGGTCCCAGAAGATAGCTTACCTTCGGCTGGTGCTGATCCACCTGTAGCATCCACTAGTCAGACCGCTACTGACTCTCCTCAATGTGATCAACCTACACAAGCCACGCCAAGGGCAGAAGCTGCCTTTCCATCAGACAGCGCTATTGGTGGCGACAATTTCATCAGCAGGCAGCAGTTGGGTATCAGTGACACCCCAGATGCAGCAATTGGTGACAGCAGTCCGCTGGAAGATGCCCTGACTGCCACTGCTGGTGCTGGCTCTGCTGGGACGCCAGGTCAAGGGCCAACGACGTCCCCTGTTGCTTCAGGCCTTGATGCTGATCAGCTCCCAGCCCAGTCGGGTCAGGCCTCAGTCAAGGCACTGTGCTCACAGGAGTGGAAGATTCAGCACGTAAGCTATGGTGCAACACCGCAGTGACCGCTCATGAGATGTAAATCTGCATTGTGATGAGTGTGTTGTTGGAGACAGCAGTATGGCAGAATGGTGTCTTTGGCAATGTCAGCACAGCAATGTTATGTTGATGCAGACGATTCACTGCTGCAGGTCATATTCCCTGCCATGCGCATGTTCCTGAAACCAGGCAGACACAGAGCAACAGATGGAAGTGTTGTGGAGCTAACAAGGCTGGAGAAGCTGTATAAGATATTTGAAAGATGCTGAACAGCATGTGCAAAAGAGACGTGCATGGTGTAGGATCTGATGTAGTTTGTAGTGATGCACTTGCAGTTTTGCAGTCTGTTTTCGGCTTTGACTAAGTTCACAGAGCCCATAATGTAGCTGCCTCTTGACATATCATGGCTGTGTGACCCGTAAACATATATACTGACTTGGCCTTAGTATAGGCGGAAAGTCTGCTGGAAAACCAACAAGTTGGCAGCAACAGAACTGGGGCATGTAAATCACCATATAGATATCAAATCACATAGTGACTTGGGTGACGCATTAGTCATGGAAAGCATCCTAGCTGATGAAAGCTCTGCAGACATCGGATGAATGTGCTGAGTGACTAACGTCAGCTGCTTGCTCGATCCTAAGAGGCCTGCTTGAAAGGACGCCAGGCCTGCTGATGAAGGGCATTTGCATATCTGTGTCATCCATGGTCATGTGGAACTGATGTCTGAGGTATAAAGCAGCTCATGAAATCGGCTGTCATCGGGCAGGCCTTGCAGGATGCCGCCTAATATCACTCTGGGCCGTGGTTCTCGCAGCAGCTCAACTTGCTGCGTCAACCTTCTGACCAGGGATGTCATCTTGAGCCATCGCCGTCTCATGGTTGGTGGCACTGGCAATGCACTGCCAAGCAGGAACGACAGCTCCTACAAGCCAATCTGTGCTGAGCTTGATGCACTAATGGCAGGCTGAGGCAACAGCAGCAAGCCATATACTGACAGTGCAGTAGCGTGGATCAAATCTGCACTCAGCACCTGACATGTACATGTATGGAGACTCATGTGCTCTGCTGCAATGACAGCAGTGAAGACCTGGCAGGGCACAGCCTGCAAGTCAGTTTGCACAAAGCTTCACAGATTGCAAGTGCAAGCAAACGCACTACAGCAGCATGACAGGACCAAAAGCAAAAAGATGTGGAATACCTGAGAGGCAGCAGGGCTCCAATCCTGTCTCACTGCTGCCACTGTAGCTGAAGAGCTTTGGCGGACTTTTGTATCTAGGTTGAACACACTGGCAAAAGAAGAAGAGGCGCCGGCGTCCTCCAGCACGCCTTCCCGCCACCTGCTGGCAGCATCCTCTGGGGCTTCTTCATCTATGAGTACACAAGACTCATCTGTCAAAATGTATAAGGTGATGTGCATACTTCTGTACGAGCCTGAGGCTATCAATCAACTACCAGTCTAATGAATGAACACCGATCAAAACCGTCACATATGCTTGCTTGTGTACATGGCTCTGCGCACAAAATCAATGCAATCATGTCACATTCCAGCCCTGCTGTTGAGTATACTGTGCACACAGGGCTTCAGGATGCTGCTTGTGAGCCTTCAAGCCTGTTTCACGGCAACAGCAATGCCTTTGAGAGTTCTCCTCAGATTGCCTCAAATGATCCTGACAGTCCCAGTGCAGGGCCTACAGGACCAGTGCAGAACCCAACACAGGGCGTGCATGGCCCAATAAAGAGCCTACAGTCCCAATACAGGACCTACAGGCCCAATACAGGGCCTACCTACAGTCCAAATACAGGGCGTAACAGAACCAATACAGGACCTACAGGAACAGGCTTATTGCTGATGGTAGGGCTAGACCAGTTACCCCAGAACCTGCATTGCAACCTGGTGCACAGCTGACCACAAAGCCTACTGTTCTGCATATGCGATGGCTTCACTCTAGACAACTGGAGATGTTAGCTTGGATGATGCTGGTGTATGAGGCTCACCTGAGGTGATTTCGCCTTGCGAGTTAGCTGCATCCTCAACAGCTGCAGCGTGCGCCCTGGTCAGCAAGTCAGCCGCCTGTGCTGCCAGAGCAGCCACCTCAGGGCTGTCTATATCCTTGTCCTGCGCCATCACAAGATCTTGCTTTTTGCTTCTTGTGCCAAAGAAAGTAAGAGAATCCTTCAGAAGTTGATGCTTTAGTAGACACCCAGAAACAGCTGCAAAAGAAACAACAGACACACAAGCAGGAAGGGGAGGAGGACAGGGATCTGTAATGAGAAAACAGACAGCGAGGGTGATGGAAAATAGCTTGGCAGCTTAAGAGCTCTTGAACGCGGAGCCTGCAAATGCTGAGCTCTTGAATATGAAGCTTGCAACTGCTGACTTCAAAGATGCCTTGCCGCTTACTTTGCATTGCCTGAGTATGGTGAAGACCTAGCTTGTGCATTCACAACATCCTTCCCTACCATAAGGCTGAGGGTGTCACCAGCTATCTTGCAGTATCCAATCTGCTTGAATGGCTGGACACTCCAAACAACGTCTTATACAGCAACAGTTCTGTCAAATACATGCAGCAGAATGCATTCAGGGTGGACTTGTGCTAGACGGAACCTCACATAGATGTAAGTTGGCTCCACGACAGTAAGACCAAAGGTGCCAGGAACTACTTTTGCGCTGCCTTCCTGAACAAGAAAGCGTCTGCCACCTCTGATGGTCACACTGTTACTAGCGTCCTCTTCCGTATGTACTCTGTCAAACATGGCGCTGATGCCTACGCCATAGCAAGCAAGGGCAAAGCAACCGTTTGTCTCCTGACAGCATTTCACCAATCGCCTGTACCTTGGCTCAAACACCCTGCAGACACACAGCATGGACACCTCAGAGCCCACTGCTATGCAAGCAATCATGCCGTCGAAGTCCTGTATGCTTAAGCTGTTCTGAATCCAATGACACTTGGTATGCCTGAGGCTGACAGACTCTGACAGAATGTGTGCAGAGTTTGGCTGGCTCATGCTGCAAATGCTGTGGGTGCTGTTCGTGCTATGCGCTCAGTGGTTTATTGCTGTTTTCTTTTTCTTATTCTGAAAATGATCCCACGCCACATGCAAACTGTGATTTGAGTGCATATGCTGTGCTGTGAGTGTGGCTGCTATGCTATGTCTAAATTATGATGATGCAAAACGCGCTGGCATACTACGCATGTTGGCAGGCTTGTGTGCCATATAACACCATGTAACTGCGTAAGTCACTCAGTTAGGTTAGCCACAGCATGGGGCAAAAGCTGAGTTGACAACACAGCAGCAACAACAATGCTGGGCATCACCTTAGCATCATGATCTGATTTGGCCACAGCACACTGTCCACAGCAAACACGGGCAGTTGCGTCGGCGTCTGCAGCAGCGGCGCTCCAAAGTCTCCAGCAACAGGCTGCAGCACCAGTCCCTCAGGCACCACACAAGCTGCCCGCCAGTGTTGTGACTTCAGCACATTGTCACCAGACAACTGGCTCACAGGGTCCAGTGCTTGCTGCGAGCCTGCTGCTGTAATGGTGCCAAATGTGCTGACTGGGTCTGCATCTGTAGGGGCTGACTGCCAGTCTGGTGCAGGCAAGCTGCCCTGGGCTTGTGCTTGCGCCTGCACCTTTGCCTCTGCATGAGCTAGCGCCTGCTGCTGTGCGTTGGTCTGGTCCTCTGTCATCTGGTGTGGGGAGTCTGCAGAGACTGCCAGTGAAGTGCTGGTCTGGACTGCAGCTGTTTGGGCATCTACTGAGGAAGCTGCTTGGGCATCTGCCGAGGAATCTGGCTGTGGTGACTGCGCAAGATCCTGATTCTTGAGAGCCAGTGAGAAAGCTGTGGTGACAGAGGGTGAAGAGGAGTCAGAGAGTGGTGACTGGGATGGTGAAGGTGTGATGAGCTTTGGTTTGGTGGTGAACTGAGCCAGGTCGGCTTCAGTAAGCAGGGGAGTTGTGACTGTGTCCTCTTGTGAAGGTGGTGCAATGGTGGACTGCTGGTCCTGAGGAACGTACACGTGCTGCTTCAGATTGTTCTGCAGGATGCACCAAACACAATCAGTTCACCAGCTGATTGGTGTCTCTGCCTGTGGAGCCCAACAACACGCTGCTTCAGAAAGAAACGAAAAGTCTACGCCTATTGGCCATCTTTATGGGATCCTCCTGAGGCAGCAGCCGGGAGAACGCGTTGCCTCCAGTGCAGCTGCTCCCAGCTGCATGAAAATATACACATCATTCTATGTGTCAGTCTTCACGCTATGACATCTGAGAGTGTCTGCCATGTCTTAACTTACAGCCACTGCACGAGCAATGCATCAATGACTGCTTACTGCTTAGGAGGCACAGAGCAGCATGTCAAGCACAAGGAGAAGCACGCATGTGCTCATGCAACTTCAATGTGACTGCTGTGTTCCAGCAAGCATCTGGTGAAGCAGCACCCTTTTACTGATACCAAAAAGCCGCAAACCCACAATGCTGAGCACAAGAACATGCAACTTCAGCCAGCATATACAGCCAGCTGCATCATGCTTCACAGCAATGACAGCATGCACGCCGTGGTTCTCAATGTCAATGCAGTACACCAAAGCAAACAGACATGCAGGTTGACTACAATGAGTTTGACTGCACTTATGATGATGCTGCTGCTTATGCAGCACACACGCACCGACAGGAAGAAGCCATACAGCTTGTCGCTGCCAAAGACAAGGCATGCCAAAGCAGCCAGGTCGGCATCAGGGACCCGAGTGGTGGTGGTGGAGGGCATGAGGGTGAGGCCTACCACCCCCTGCATGAAGGAGGTGTCCTCCCTAAAGACAGCTGCCTCTTCTTGCCCCATGGACACTACCTCTTCTGGTGATGCTCCCTCTGCACAGGCATCAGCTACCTGTCATATGCTGAACAGACGCGTCGCCTTGTGACACGTGCATGGAGCATGAGTCCTCCACAACACAGCAGCTCTTTTTTGCTTGGTGGACACTATGTCTTGCGGTGTTGCACCTTACCATCACCATCAACAAATTGTTGATGGTACAGACAAACCTACCCATGGTACAGACGAAGCTGTGCATCAAGCTGCACAAAAGAGCAGCACAGCACTGCACACATATCATTACCAGGCAATGTCAGGCAGCTATGAGCTGCTGACTCATGTTTGCATGTGACAGCACCATGTACATGCGACAGTCTGCAGCAGACCCTGTACCTAGCTGATCCAATGTGAGGTTTTCAGCTTCTGCAGCTGCTACTGCCAGTGGTGCTGCCAAGTCATCAGCAGCATTAGCCTCTGCAAGAATGACACCTGCCTCTGACCTGAAGGTCTCCAGCTGCTTCTTGGCAGTGGGCAAGTCCTGGTCTGGCAAAGGAGGCAGAGGGACCACTCCCAATACTTCAACGTCTTGGAAACCTGACTGCAAAACAATGCCTTGGTGAGTTTGACATACTAGCTGCCAATGTTGCCCAGAATACAGTGTTGCGTGGATGGTGGGTGTGGCATGAAACAAATGTTGATAGGATAAACGCCATGCTGTATTGGCTTCTGCAGAGACTGCACATTGCTTGGAATTCAGTAACACGCATGTTCAGAAGTCTTAATTGATGGCAACACTGTTCATGGCAGTACTGTGCCTGAGGGGCGCTGTTGTGGAAGCACCACAGCATCTGCAAGCAAGCCGTGCCATGCTGTGCCAAGCCATGCCATGCTGTGCCATGCTGTGAATGACAGGATGCCCACTGCAATGTGCCTCACGCGGCCAGAAACCGCACGTTTCGTATGGCTCATGTCAACCCTACCTCAAGCCTCTCAATCAGACTGGACAGCTTCTCAAAGTCAAAGGAAGGATGCGGGAGCAGGATGACATGTGGTGGCCGTGACGTCAAAGCTTCCTGCATCCATTCCAAAGCGTCACAAGCAGCACAGTCTTCCTGCCAGTAAGCACTTCGTTAGATGTTGTACCGGGCACATGCAGTCATGAACAACAGAGTTAACGGAAAGGCTTTGTGCAGGGCACACCTGCAACTTTGGAATGACAGGAAAGGACTCTGAGACTGCATGAAAGCTCGCACTCTCAATGTCTTGTAAAGCAACTGCAGTGATGCGCAGATGTCGCTGCAGCTTCCACAACCCATCAGTCAACTTGGCAGCTGCCATTGTATCTCCCTGCACAACACACTTTGTCTGCGTTTCACCATTTCAGCTTGCTAGGGATGCCTTTCAGGCTTCTGGTGAAACCAACAGAATTTGTGTTGATGCAGTAAAATGCAGTAAGGTTCAGAACTGACTTGGCTTATTGGCAACAGCAGTTTTTGTCCACAGCCTTACAGAGCATGTCAACATACCCAAAATGACATTACAGGAGGAAGCAGATTGCTAATCAAGACCAATGTACAGGAGAGGCCGGAGTGCGTGGTTGATGATTCAGCTGCATTCTTTGCATCAATTTCTTGGTGCATATGTGATTGCATGGCATCGTGAAGTGAAGCTTGCATTGATTAAATATACTTACTGCAGGGGTCCAGGGTCTTGTGGTGAAGCCCACAACTGAGGGGATAACTTTGCTGCTGCCTGACAGGGCCTGCAGACTGAGCAAACATGCTCAGACAAACTGTTGTTTTCATAGTCATGCTGTCGCTGTTGATGCAATACTTGTGAGCAATAGCAGGCATTCGTGAGTCAGGGGTTACCTTGAGCTGTGCATGCACAAGCCGAGTGGCTGCTGAAGCAGTCTGATGATTGGCTGATGATTGCACAAGCACAAAGGTTGGCTTGGCACCTTTCAGCACAGGCTGCAAAGCTTGCCATGCTGCCTGTATCACAGGCATAGCCAGTCACGTCAAGCTGCATATGCAACACAGCTGTCGCTCCTGCAGACTCTTGAAGAGGCTTGCCAGGCAACACCTGAGCAGCCTGAGTACCGCCACTACTGTTCAGCTGAGTGAGTGTAACGCAGGCCTGAACTGCTTGCCCACTCTCTAGTTGCAGGGTGAGTACTTCACGGACAACTCCCTGCAATAGCAAATTTTGTGACAACCAAGTCACCTGTACCCGGTGCATTGAGCAAGCTGGGGCACACTGACCGTGTGTGGGCTAGCTGAAGTGTTTGACAATCTACACTGCAGACTTTGCCAGCTCGAGACGCTTATACGGCCCAGACAGCTGATCGCTGTTCTTCTGAGCATCGAAACGCTGACACCCAGCCGCCTTATCGGACATGCAAATAGTTTATTGTGTAGTGCAGCAGGACGTCAATGATACGATTGTCGCGCAGTATGAATTCATTCCGCAATCAGGCCGCGCAGTCTGCTGTCATGCGTTACGTTGGGACAATTTGGCCAAACCTATTAGTGCAACGCTCGCTGCAGAGCTTTGCCTTGCATCAAGGATTGGTTTATACCATTCAGCACATCAGTGCTTGCGTGCGATCTAAATACAGGCTGATCGCTTAGCTCAAGCGCCACAATCCAGCATAGCGTGAACAAAGCCATGCATGTACACTGACAGTGGCTGGACCGCAGCGTACTGAAAGCAACCTGTCCGCTCGAAGCATTGCGTCTTGCACTTACGCTCGCACTTCCGCTAGGTCGTCATGAACGTAGTGCAGCAGTACAAGGCATGGGTAAGGACCAACAGCAACCTGATTGGCGCGATCGAAGGGGGCCTGTCGAGTCTTACCTGGTTACTACCCGACCGTTTTTCTGAATCTGAGCTGAGCTTAGAGGCCCTCAACTCCTTTCTGGGTTTGCTTTCTTTGTGCCATGAAAGCATATTGCAAGAGCCTATTTACAGCAAGGATCAGAAGCAGCCAGTACCTTGGCCTTTGTGGCTTGGTGCAATCAAGCAGGTAGGCTTTGCAGATGACTCCAAGAGCACCTTTGGCTTGCAATGAGTCACCCAAAACAAGCTTGAAAGCTCTAGGCTCTGCTGACTAACAGGTCGAAGTTCTGGTGGAGATGGCTGCTCAAAGTCAGTCCAAGCAGGGGAACCTCAACCTCTACACTCCCCTGACTGTAGTAGAGGCAGTCAAGTGTGTTTCTTCTCAGCTTCTCCATGCTCTTTGCTGGCCTTATTGCTCTGGCCAGTCAACCATGGGTGACTGCAGGGCTTTGCTGAAGTTCATCATCTTGCAAAGGTCAGGAGACAGGATTCTGACGGATGGCGGTATGACATCAGGGGATGGACTAGCAGGGGTGGCAGGTTCATCTTTGCAGACCTCACCTGAGATGCGGGCACAGGCAAACGCACTACTCCCGTGTCACTCCATGCAACATGCCATACTCCCTCAAATACTACACTGCATGAAATTGGTGCCATGACGTCGTACTTCACACGTGTCGGCGCTTCAACCACAATGCTTCAGTCTCATCAAGCATGGTACACCTTGGTTTTCTGAGTTGTTGCTCAGTCTTGCATTGGATGCACTTACATACGTTCGCTTTGCAGGCTGTCTACGGTGCCTTTGCCAGATTCAGAGCACGTCACTGCCTGGGTGCAACCCCTCAGCAGCATCCATCACCACACAACTCAGCAGCCATCAGTGAAGGCGAAGCAGCGGCTGTCCACATGCTGCAACATGTCTCAGACACAGCTGCAGCAGCAGCACCCACCACAGAAGGGAGGACGAGGGGGACGTTGGGTGATCCAGAGCTGCAGCAAGCAGGGCACTCTGGGATGAGAAGCATACCCAGTCAGCATAGCGACCTGCCCAGCTTGGCAAGCACGCAAGCAGAACAGGGATCAGGAGACAGGCAAGCCATGCTAACCATTCTATACCTGCTGCCCTCTCTCCTCTGCGCTGGACCTCTTTTCTGCAATAATTGCGCTACTATACTGACACCTCTGCTGAGTCTTGTGCTCACATGAAAGCCAGCCTGCTCTTGTCTGCTAAAGCGCCATTCGTTCACTAAGAAGGCATTCCAGTATTGTTTGCAGGGGTACATGTCTAAGTTTTGTGACTGCCTTTGCATTGTATCGTGCCAACTGAATCAAAATTATTTTAGCTTATTGTCTGCTTCATGTGATCATGCTCTTAAGCCAATGCTTGCTCATAGATCTTACAATCTACTAAACTTGTCTGCTATTGCAATGCCTGTGTCACCTGTTCTCAAACACTACCTGGTGCATGGGAAGTCGCCAGAACATGGATGTCATACTCTGGTGCATGCAGGTCTGATGTGACAGCCCCTCTGTCACCTGTGCGAGACGCCTCAAAAGACTTGTCTTCCCATCCCCTCCCCCCTAGCCCTGGGAGCTCCCCCTATTGGTGGGACCTACCCCAAGACGCCCTCTGGCCTGAAGAAGAAGCACAGAGTGAGCTCAGGATGCTGTTGCAGCAGACCATATGTATCTCCTGACAGCTTTGCTTCTCATGCGCATCTGCAGTGTACAGCCCATGATTGCAAAGTCTCTCTGTAAGGTAGGAGTGATCACACAGCAATCTTTGGATTAGCAAGTGCAGGTCTGCCTGTTTGGGCAGCTGTGCATGCATTAAGCAGATGCTGCATGATGTAGTCTGATACCTCCTGCAATTCTTCTGCATGTCTGTCCTTTGCAGGGTGTGAGCCTGATGCAGACCATGCCTGCCGCCGTCAATGTCAGAAGACACACACTGATGTTGAGCAACCCGGATGTTTGTAATTTTATTGTATTCCAATTTTCAAAGGCAATACTGTGTAGGTGAGCTGGAGTCAGAAAGCAGCCTGACCACGACAGCTGGTGAGAAGATGCGTGAGGTGCAAGCAGCAGCCAAGCAGCAGCAGGCACTGGCCACCGCTCTCATCAAAGCGGGCGAGTTGGCCAACATCTGCAGACCGCTTGCCTATGTCATTGCCCTCAGATGGTGCGCGGCCCTCTTGCATTTTGCTGCGGCCAAAACCATTCATGTTGTATGCAACAGCATGCTGAGTCTGTGCACTTGCCTGTGGCCTTAGCACCATCATGGCATTGCACCATCATGGCATAACATAAATGGTGTTAGCTGATGACGCATGATGAGTGATTTGTGAAGCACTTGCACCTGATTGCTTTGCCAGACCCATTCTGGCAGATACACCAGGATGCACATGATCTGCTTGCAGGACAAGCCATGAAGCCAGCAACAGAATGCAGATGGTCCAGTACGCCACAAAACCTTTTGTGTTGCAGGTACGGCAGGAAGTCCTGGAAACCGTGGCTGTTTTCCCTGGCTGTGGATGTTGTCTCAGGCCACCTGTCCAATGTTGGGGCAAAGGTGGCACAACGGGAGATCAAGTCTGATGATGTCAAGCCTGGCCTGTCCACAAGTGGCAGCATGCTGCTTTTGTACAGTCTGCAAGCCTTCAAGTGAGCAACACGCCTTGCCCTGTGTGTAGTACAATGCTGTGCATACCGCAGCACATGGAAGGTGATAAAATTGTGATGCCTTTTGGCATGAGGCATATTGGGCATACCTAGTAGATGTTGAGCACATATGTATGGACTAAATGAACCCCATAAGTGGGGCTGGGCCAGCACAATCAGTAGCACTCAACATGAGTACTCAATAGTGCACAATCATTGGTGTCTTGCTGCACAGGTGGAATCAGGTTGAGCAGCGTGAGCTGACAAGG
>JAABUO010004244.1_pt1 | contig 16900 bp, 10 predicted proteins | sample 5559291 | NCBI WGS metagenome assembly JAABUO01 (sample SAMN10711878, study PRJNA513372) | rock metagenome | isolation source: Antarctica rocks | place: Antarctica: Victoria Land, Finger Mt sud | reverse complement strand
AGCTTAATTATTTTCTAGAATTCGTACGAGTACGAGAATTTTATTTAAAAATAATTTTACGAGAAAGCGACGAAGTCATACGACTTGTTTAACAACATAATTTATAATAATGTACTTAACTTTCGTAATGAAGATAAATATCGTACGTTACTTCTTTAAGCTTTAACATATTATATTTCTTATTAAGAAAAAATAATAGCTTATAGTGAACTTTCGTTTCATTATGTTTTCTGTAAAGTTATTATTTAAGTAATTTAAAATGATTAATAAATGCTTCGTGTCGTCGTACGAATTATTATAATGAATTTTCATGTTTATCGTTTTTTTAAGATATCGTAAAATCTTTTTAACGACTTTATCGTGATTAACGCGAAAGTTTAAGCATTATTGTAAAAGATAATTAATCGCGAAGATTATATTTAATCGCGTTTCGTAAATAATGTACAAAAGCTTTTTAATTAAACGTTAATATGAGATAATTTATGTTAACTCGCTATCGTCGTCGTTTTTTAACGAAATGTATAATTTAAGAATCATGAATATAAATATCGTGTTACATATTATTAAGTCTTCATTCTGCAATACTTCGCGAATATACGATGTTTAATTAAATGTTAATAATCTTTTAGTTTTATAACGTATGATTCGCATATTAATGATCATTCGAGTCTTTCTTAAATCATGCATGTCGAATTTCTTACAGAGCGCTATCTTTGCTTTCTTTATTAAGTTCATTATTATTAATTTAATGAGTAAATCGTTCACGTAAATATTAATTATGTTAAATTCTAACTCGTACGATGCGTACATAATGCTTTCATTTATTAACATAAATTTATATTCTTATTCTTTTTAAAAAGCGATTAACTTCTTATTTCATAAGCGTGCTAATTATTTTAATTCATATAAATTCTTTACGATTTGTTACATTAACTTTGTACGATCTTATCGTATGTCTGCTTCTTCTGAAATTCGCATATAAATCTTTCGTTTTTCTGTTTTTAAATTATTAATTAAATATGTTACTTTAACATTCATTTAATGAAGTTTCAGATTTAATGTAGCAATTATAGTTAAGAAAATTCTTAGTAATTTCTTTCGTACGATCGATACGAACGTTTTCTTATAATTAATGTTTTCTTGTTGCGAGAATTCTTAAGCAACTAAACGAGCTTTGTACTTTATTATTCTTTCATTCTTATCGTATTTTAACTTAAACATTTATTTACATTTAATGAGCTTTCTTTCTTCGAGTAATTTATTTAACTTTCATACTTCGTATGCTTACAAGCTTTTCAGTTCAGTTTGAATAACATTTCGTTAATTTCTTTTATAAACAGAGTCTTTTAATGTCTCTTCGTAAATCTTTAATTCTTTAGCTTTCTCGTACGAAGAACTTAATTTCATCTTTATAAGCTTAGCTTTCTTGTTTAATATATAAATCTTTTCATTAAATAAAACTTTTGTATTCGTTAATCTTAATTAATTACGTAAAGCTTTCTCATGTTTTATTAATTTTATAAAATGCATTACATTTAACATGTCGCTCGTTTTTTAAAATTCGCTCATCGTTAATAACTTTTAAATAACTTTTAATTAATGCGCAGACGAGTTAGCTGTTTCTCTTATGCGTAACGTTTTTTGCGTATCATATTCTTTAATATTTTAAATAGTTCTTAATTAATACATAAACGAGTTAATTATTTCTTTTATATTCAGTTCGTACGAATCTCGTATAACGCGCAGATTAACATTAAAATAATTATTTTTCATTATTTTATAAGCAAGTAACATCGAGTTAACGAGTTTTACTCGAGCATCTTTTCTTATTAATGCTGCGAGCTTTACTTTAACATTTAACTTCGTTACTTCGATTATTAATATCTGATTATTTTTTTTAAAACGTTCTTTGTCTCGTTTAAAAACTTTCAAGCTTGAAAGCTTACTTTAAATGCTTTTTTCGTCTCTTAAAGCAGATGTAGTAATCATTTTAATATGCATCGACTCGTACGATTTTATCATCTTTTTTCTTGTTTATTAAATTTATTTAACGACACGTAATTAATCTTTAAAGCGTGATGCATCTAAAATAATACGATTAGCATTCTTAATTTTAATAAAATTAAAAAAAAACTCGTCGAGTAAATAAGCATTAAATTTCGACTCATTAATAATGACTGATAATACTTCATAAATAAATCGCTGTTAAAAACTTCATATTTAATATTTCTTAGTAAATTTCGTGTAACTCATGAAAATGTTAATTCATATACGTTTTATGTTTAATTTAATTCGTTTCTTTTTTAAAATGTGCACATAAGCGACGCTGTTAAATACGTGTAAATGAGTCACGTTTAATTATATGTCGCTGATCGTATAATTTAAAACTTTATTTCTTTTTAATATTAATAATAAATTTTTAAGTTCGTTAACGACGTGCATAGCTTCAGCTTAAAACATATTAAATAATTTTGCGTTTAATAATAACGAGTTCTTTATCGTACGAAGCGTTCTTCAGTTTCGTTCGCTTACTGCGTTATGCTCAGAAATGTAAAGCGTTAATTACTCAATAATAATTTCTTTAGTCTTACATTAGCGTAATAATGCATAATTAATATACTCTTCTTCTTTATCGACTTTAAAATATACTAATCTTTATTTAATGAGTCGTTTTAATCTCGAAACTATATGAATAAATTAATCATAAAAATCTTTCTTGTTCTTTAAGAAATTAATTCATGATTTCTTAATATAATCGTTCATTAGTATGATTACGTACGAAGATTTTCTTAATAATATTAAATCATGTAATTCTTAAAGATTCGAATGTAATCTTTTTAATATTTTAATAATGAATCTTATAAACGTATAATGAACGATTCGTGTTTACTTACTTTAAATGCATAACGTATAAACATTAAACGCATTGTTAAATTATAAAATGATTATTAAATGTTTTGTATAATAACGATGCAGAGCATTTATCTTCATTAAGAAATCTTTTACGCTTTAATATTAACGAATCGAATTCTTTAATATATATGCTTCGTATAAAATATTTAACTCGTTTAAAAATAAGTCGTTAATCATAATAAAGATTAATTTAATTTTAGCATGACTTACGTGTTCGAATCTTCTGTGTTATAATTATTATAATGATGTTATCTTTTCTAAATTAATAAGTCTTTTTGATTTTTCATGTAATGTTATTAAGATTTTCTTATCGTCGTACAACATTAAACGATAAATGTTTTATTTTATAAACTTAACTTTAATTATAAAGATTTTATCTTTAATTAATAATATATAATCGTTTTCATTCACGTACGATCATTCATCTTTCTTTAAAATGCTCAGTGAAATTAAGTTAACGAATGTTTAAAACACGTAACATACATCGCGTATTCGTACGCTTAATGTAACGTCGATGTAAATTATTATTATTTTCTTTTTCGTACTGCGTATGACTTCGTCGTTTACAGCTTTAAACTTATGCATTTTCTCGTTAAACGATAACGCATTATATAAGTTTAATCGATTAATAACGTGTTATGCTGCGCAGCTATTAATGTATTAATGATTATTCTTCGCGAAGATTCTTTATTTAATCATTCTGAGTAATAATTTCTTTTTCTCTTTCTCGCTGAGCTTATTCTCGTTAATGCTTATATTAACGACTTTATGTAAACGATTTCTTAAATGTTTATTTCGTACGAAAGATTTCTTATCATCTTCGCGTCTTCGTTTCGACTTTAATCTTTTAGCTGCACTGCGATAATTTCGCGATATATGTTCTGCTTTATCGCATGTAAAGCATACTTTTATGTCTTCGAAGTTCTTTTTGCTTTCGTATAAATGATTATAATTATATAATTTTTCTTTATATTACATACTCATTATCAGCTTTAATTTAACATTTACTTAACGATTAAAGTTAACACGTACTTCTTCGAACGTTATTTGTTACTGAATTTTTTTTATCTGCATCTTTTTTAAAAGTAATGATATAAGCTTTAATAATGTCATATTTTAAAGAAAGTAAATTAAGAATAATAATGATGTAAATATCGTTTCATATATCTCGATCATCTCGTACGATCGTCTTAAGTCGTTTAATAAAACTTTTTACATCGTTAAACATAACGTTAACTAATTTAATATAATGCTTTATCTTATTTACTACTATATATTCGAAGAGCTCATTAAGCATAACGTATATTACTTCTTAATTTACTTACGAGTATATAATCTTAAGTTTAGTTCATATGTTTTTTATGTCGACGATGCTCTTAATCGTACGAAATAAATCATCATTCATAATTTTCAGTATGATTCTTAATGCTGTTTTATTAATCTTTTTCTTTATTGCTACGATTCATATAATTACTGTTTTAATTCTTATTAAGTCTTAAACATCTTTCTTTTATATACTTATCTTAATGTTATTAAATTATCACGATTAATTATTAAATTTAATGAGTATAATACGTTTCGTACGAGAATGATTATCTCGTTCATTTATTAATATTATAATTAATGTAAACGATTTAATGAATTCAGTACGTGCTGTATTAACGAAAGATTAATAATGTTTAAAGATAAATAATTACTAATTAAGATTATAATCTGTAAAATATTTAACAGAAGTTCAGTCATATATGTATAGTAATAATGATAAACGATGTCGCTAGTATATAACGTATGTATTATGTATTTAATATATAGTAACTAAAGTATGTAACAAGTATAGTTTGTAACGTACGAAGATACGAAGAAAACTTTACATTTAACACTAGTTTTAATAAAAGTAACTAATTACGTCGTACGCTGTACGTCGTACGATGTAATGACTTTAATATTTAACATAACTTAATTAAGCTTTAATTTATTTTAATGAAAGAACGATGAAGAGCTACGCTTACATTCGTCGTGTTAAAAAAAGAAACGATTTAATAAAAATAATAGCAGTTTATTTATCATTATTAAACTTTACTTTAAAGCGATTCTTTAAATTAAATTAATAATTAAAGCGATTAAAAAGACGTAATAAATTAATATATTTCTTGTTTGTTTTTACGAATGTAATGAATGTACGTAACTTGTAAAATAATGTCTGAGTCTTTATAATAAGTATTTATTATGTCTTCATTAACTGTAATTTAAAGAAATCTTTAATAAGTTAATATTTCTTATCATTACGATAAGTTCGTCGATACGATAAATAAATAAATAAATTATTATTCTTTAAAGTTACTTATTTTACTTAAATAATATACTTGTTAATTTTAAACAGACTAAATTATAAATTAAATACTGAAAAGACTCGCTTTATATTAATACTGTTATTAAACTTTTAATATTAATTCATAAATGTATTTTATTTAATTATTAAAATGAAAATATTTAACTTAATTATATAATCTTTTAACAAATCGAAAACATCTTTAAATATGTTCTTTATACTTTAAAGAATTAATAAATCTTAACGATTTTTAAGCAAAATTAACTGAATATGAGCTGAGATTAATTTAAATGTAAATTTAAGAAAAGTCATTCATTCTGCTTAACGCAGATCGTTAATCTTTACATTTACGACATTATGTATAATATATATATTTTCGAAATATAAAATATATAATTAAAACAAAATTAAATACTTTATAACGAGAACGTCGCGAATGTTAAAATCTAAATGTAAGCGAAAGAAATAACTTTTAAATAATAATAATGTAACTTAATATAATTTAATATTAAAGCGAATGTTAATTGTTTAATTCATTAAGATTTTTGTTATAATCTTGTAAATAACGTAAAGATTATTATTTAAAGCATTAAACGAATTAATTATTAATTTAATTATTTTATTAATGTTAAAAATAATCTTAACTTAAAAAATGATAAACTTAATGTTATAATACTTAGTTATGTTTACTTTTTATATCTTTTTCTTATCGTTTAAAATAAAATTAATGAAATTATTATTTTTAAGCTTCATTACTTAAGATATGTAATACATGATGTTAGTCGCTGCATCTTTTTTTATTATTATCGCTTTAAACTTTTCTTTAAGCATCGTAATGAAATATTTATTAAAAGACGTAAAGTAACGACGTAAAATAATATTAAGTTATTAAATGTAAAGAAGTAATAAAATAAAATAAGATTATAAAATGTACGATAATAAAATTTAAAATTTAAAATTTTTAAATTTTAAACTAATGTAAGTTTAAATTAAACGATTAATCTTAATAATCGCAGCTTAAATTAAGATTATTATTTAATTATAATGAAAAATAAGAATAATTTTAATTAAAACGATTAAAAGATAAAAATTTATATAAGCGATTAATTATTATAATGTTTTTAAAGTTAAGTTTTTAAAAAAAGTATACACTTAAATAAAATAAGCAAGATCTCGTTAATAAATTATTTAATCATAACATAATAAAGCTATTATTCATCTTTTAATAAATCACGCTTATTTATCTTATAGTCTTTATTATATTTAAATTAACGATTTAAAAATAATAATATAATAAATATTATTTACATCTTTATCGTTTATCATGTTTCGCTTTAAACATAAATAAACAAGCTGCATCGTAAACATCTTAATCATATTTTTAATTATTTATATATTCTTTACGTTAAGTCTTTTCGCGATAATCGTTTATTAATATTCGTAATTATATTAAAAACGTTTTTCGAAATAAAAAAGACGAATATTAATTAAATTACATTATTAACATTGTTAATAGCGAGCTTACTCGCTGTATTCACGAAAGTTCTCAGTAAAAAATATTTAACATTATTATTTTTATTAATTCGAGTATTTATTAATAATATAAAATTCTTTACAACATTTAATTTAAAATAATTTATTTTAATTAAATATACTTATATTACGTAAACTTAAATCGTTTTTTATCTTAATAAGAAATATAATAATAATTATTAAGATTAAAAAACGTCGCTTTTAAGTTAATAAAATGTTTCTTAATAACAGAATAACATTAAACATAAAAAGTCGTAATCTTTTTATCGTGAAAATAATAATTCATTAAAAGAAAAAAGAATATTAATTAATATACGTTGTTAATAATAATCTTTTATGTCTTTATCGTTAAGTTTCATATATTTATATACTTATAATAAACGATGCAGTTAAACAGAACGATAATTATTAATAAAAATATTTTTAATAATTTAATTTATAATGAAAATACGATATGTATCTTCGTAATTCGATTAAAATTTGTTAAAATAATTAATCGTTTATATTAAATCGAGATTTTCTTTATTTAAAAAGTATAACTAATCGTTTCTTAACATTATAACGTTTATTAAATTAATATCGTACTGTAAGTTATAATGCTTTTAAACGAATTTACTTATTATTCTTATTATTACAACTCGTAAGAATGTAATAATAAGCGCTTTTATAAAAGCGTCGCGAATTACGACGATTTATTTATTATTAATAAATAAATGAATTATATAATTTAATTAAAACGTGTTACATTTATTTATTTAACGATTATATAACTTTTACATTATTATTAATCGCTTTTTAAATATAATCGCGAAGATAAGCTTTTTATCTAAAGTTTTTATAAATAATACGACTTTAACATCTTGTTATAAAGTTACATTTAAGCGTTTAATAATGCGAATTATAATTTATATAATTAAAAGACGAGATAACGATCATCGTAAAATCATTAAAATATAATATCGTTATTAATTCAGCAGCAGAAAAAGTTAAAAAAATTTATTCGAGTTAAGACGTTAAAGAACGACATTTTTAAGTTAAAGTAAATTTAAAGAATCGTTATTTAAGTTCATTAAATCTTATATACTTTAATTTTTTAAACGTATTATATAATTTCACTTTCTTCTTAATTATACTTTACGTTATTTATAACTTATTAAACATTAAACAATATTATTATAAAGATAATGTTAATTAAATGTATGCGAAACATTACGACTAGTATTAAACAAGCTCTCATTATTTAACATGTTAAAAGAAAGAGAAATATTACTTTTAAACTTTATTCATTTTTTAAATCTGTTAAAAAAGCAGTCGTAAAAAGAATATTAAATGTTTTAAAGTAAATAAATAAAATAAAATCATGAAATAAAAAGTTTAATTTAAAAAATAATAAGTATCTTCTTAAAGATACTGTCTTATTTATTAATTTAAACTTACGAATTAAACGCGATATACAGCATTAATATAAGGTTATTTTAAGTATTAACGATAATAATTAAAAGAATAAAATTAGTTTTAAAATATATAATGAAGAGAAAAACGAGAACGTAATTAAGAAGTCTGTAAGCTTTTAGAACGATAATTCAGATGTATATAATTTATCTTACGTTATAAATTAAATAATCGTATTTAATAATAAAAAGATTTAATACGATTTAAATATAAAAGTATTTAATTATGCGAGCGAGTTTAACTTTAAGCTTTAACGTAATCATTAATCTCGTTTAAACTTTAACTAATGTATTAACTAAAATTATACGCATTTTTCGCTTTGTAATTAAACTATTATTCGTTACTTTAATTAAATAATCGAGATCTTAAAAACGTTAAAGAATATATTATTTCATTTATAAAATAATAACAAGAAAGATTTTATCATTAGATTAATTAATTTATAAACTCGTAAAGATTTTAACGATTATATTACGAATAATAATACTTCTTTTAAGCTTAAAATATTAAGAAAAGACAAAGAGATATGATTATTAAGAAATGAAATCTTAATCATTATTTTAAATTACTTCTTTTATATATTAATTAATTAATTACTTTTATTTAAATTAGCGACATTATTCGTGTAAAGCGCTTAAAAAATAAACGTAAGAAATAATTACAAAGAGACGAATTATATATATTTAATCTTTTTACTCGTTAACGATGTTATTACGAGTAATGTAAAAACTTTAATCGCATTTATTATTATTAAGATATAAATTATTTTTATAAAATAATAAAATTAAAGATAATATAATATTAAATAACAGTAATCGCGAAAGATAACGAAGAAGTTAATTATAATAACTTTTCATTTAATTTAATTATTAAACGACTTCATTCGTTTTTAAGAAATGAAGATTCATTTATAAAATTAAAGTCTTCGTTAAATAGTTAGTTCATCGCGAGCTTTATTTATAATGCGACATTATTAAATACGCTTTTATTAAGATTAACGTTTATAGTAATATATGATTTATTAATATACGCATTATAATTAAACTTATAATTTAATTATTAATAATAATAATAAACGAGTTTAATTAAAACATGTCGTTAAATGCATTAAAATTCTTATCGTTATTTAAACAAGCAGTTAACGTTATATAAAGAATCATTAAACGAGAAATTCTTCGAAATAAAATTACATCATCTTTAATATCATTTCATCGTTAATAATTATCTTCGTTTATTATTATCGCTTATTTAATTAATAAATATATCTTTACGTTTAACGATTAACTAATTTCTTCGTTTAAGTTTAAGTCTTTAATCTTTAATACTCGAACTTTCTTAATCTTTATTATATATTAAATAGCGATAAATATAAAATTTAAGCAGCTTCGCACTTATAATAAGCTCAGAAAAAGCGACGATGCGCTTAAGTATAATTAATATATTATCGAAAAGTTTAAAAGAAAGATAAAAAAGATAAATGCATAATTATATATCTTTTAAGTTATTCATTAAATCATAATAAAAGCGAGATAAATGACGACGACAAGATAAAGTTTATAAACTTTAAAGATTACTTTAACTTAAAATATATAACATTTTAATAATCGTTATTCTTATTTTATAAAAGATTTAAATAATCGCATTTTAAGCGATAATAACTAGTTTGCAAGAATAGCGATAATAATTATTCGAGTAATTATTTTTATATTATTTACGATTTAATTAAATATAATTTATATAATTTATATATTTATCGAGTTAAAATTAAAGTTAATAACTTTTAATGATTTATTAACATTATTAAGACCGTGTTTAAAATTTAATTACTGATAAATAAACTGAATAAAATGTTTAATTTATAAAGATAATTATAACTAAAAGTTTAAGAATATAAAAGAAAGAAAGTTTCTGAAGCGATATTTATGTTTAAGAACTTATAGTTCGTGTTAAACTTAAAAGAAAGATGTTATAACATAAAAAAGATATGATACTTAAAAGTGTTAATTAATTCATGTTAAAGCTATATTAAAGAATGTTAAAGTATATTAAAACTTTTACTCGTGATAAGCTCGATTTAGTTTTAATTAATTCTAACATACTCGTAACATTATTTCTTTCTTTAAATATTCATATTCGTATGAATAAAAGAAAAGAAATTAAATTTTAAACTTCGTTTTTGTTTAATTTAATGTGATTTATTCGAATGAAGCTTATAAAATTCGACTAAAACCTTCTTAAAGTTTTCGAATTCTTCTTTATTAACATAATATTATTCGTCGTCTTAATTTAAATCTATTCATTTAATCTTATATTGTAATCGATCTTAATAGCGTTTAAAGTTCAGAATGTCGTTTATCTTTTAGTAGTTCTCGTTCTTAATTATTAACGATCGAGATGATTTTAAATGTTAATTTAATAAGAAATCTTAATAATAAGAACGCAGTAGCTTAAGACTAAAGATCGAATAAAGTAGCTTTATACTTTTAAATAAGCGAAGCTAATAAAAGATCTTTACATTAATAATAATTTAATAAAGTTTTAATTATTTATCTTTTAAATTCTTACATGATTTAATTATTTTAACGTTTTAAGAGAATAATTAAACTTAATCGCTTATCTTATAAATTACGTCTTAACGATGCTTATTAATTTATGCTTTAATAATTATCTTAATCTTTTTTAACTGTTAACGATTAAAAATTAAAAGCTCTTTCATCTTAATTGTAATGTCGTCGACCTTTTTAGCTTTAATGCGTGCACGAGTTATTTCGTAATTAGTCGTATTTAAATCGAAACTTATTCGTAAATAAAAACTCTTATTAAAATAAAACGAAGTCATTAAAATAATCGAGAAGATATTAAAATTTTCGCTGAATTTCATCATTAAAAGTCATTTTATTTACTCATTCTGCATGTAATTGTAGTAAATTCTTAACTCGCGTTTAACATCTTAATTAGCTCGTTTTAATTAATCATCTGTTTTAAAGTAATAAGCTGTTAATAAACTAGCTTTAATTCTTAATCGTTTGTAAAGACTTTATCATATCGTGAATATAAATTAAGAGTCTTTATTAAAAATAATAAAACTAAGTAAATTATAAAGTTTATAAACGTTTCATAACATGATTTAAATCGTTTCTTCAGCTGAGATTTCATCGTCTTTTTAATGATAAAATACGTAATAACGTTTCTTAATAAAACGATAAATTATAATGCAGATCGCGTTATAATCTTTAAATAAAGATAATTTCGTAATGAAGTTTATAATTATATTCTTTTAGCGTTTCTGTAAAATTAAAAGAAGTTAATGAAGTTTATTAATATTATCGCGAAACGTCTTACTTCGTTAATAAACATGATAATTTTAAATATATTATTTAATCGTAACTTAATGATTTAATTAATAATAAAATCGTTAAATTAAGTTTATAATTCTTTAATTATTAAGATAAGAAGTTAACGATTAATCGTGAATTTTCTGTAGCAATTTCGTATGTATATTTTCGAAGACTCACAGTAAACTCTTTTTAAATAAAGCTTCGTTAACGTTTTAACAGTTCTTTAGTTCGATGTCATGTAATTTAAGCTCATTATCGCTTATCGCTTGTTAATATTTAACGCACAGCTCATCGATTTTATTAACGTTTATTACTCGTTAATAAAGATTAGCTTTTAATTCAGTTATTAAAATATTTATTTTATTCGAGATTAAAATGATTTAATAATGATTCTTAATACGTTTAATGATTTCGAAAGAATCGATTATAAGCATACGTGTTAACGCATCGACTTTAATATTATTCTTATTTAATTAAAAGATAATTTAAAAGTTAAACTTTAATAAAATATTCAGATAATTAACTTAACGTTAAATTAATTAATTATTTTTCATAAAGATCTTTAAAGTTTAATAATCAGTAAACATCTGAATTAATAATTTAGTATCTTTCAGCTTGAGTCTTTAATACTTAAAGCATTAAATAATAAATAATAAATTCTTATTATAAATATAATAATTACATTTAATAAAAATTATACTTTTATTATAAAAGATTATTAAATGAAGAATATTTTCGTTATCATACTGAGATAAAATATCGCCTTTAACATAATTAAACGCATCGATTTTTAAAATAATTTAATAATTAAGATTAAAATGTCGCAGTATAAGAATTAAGCTGATCTGTTTCTTTAAATCTTTAAAAGCTTAAACACAGGTCTGATTTCATACGAAGAATGTGTCTTTGCGAGTAAGCTAAGTAAAGAGTTTAATCAGCTTTAAGAAATTCTTAATGAATCGTTAATAAAAGTTAATAAATCTTACGAAGCTCTGAATCTTTTTTAAATTAGTCGAAGTAGCTTAATTAATTATGACTTTCATCTTAACGAAGTTCATTCGAAGACTTTGTTCTGACACGATGACTTTTAAAAAGACTGTTTCTTTAACGTTAAATTTACATTTTCGAATGTTTATTTATAAATTAGCTTCTCGTAAACGATTTAATATCATCTTAACATATTATTTATGTTCTCGTTAAGTTTTATTATAAATTAAAATGTCATTTAAATAAGTTTAACAGAATTCGTTTAAAAAGTTTCATAGAACATTATTTATGTATTGCTAAAAAGAAGCAGAATCATTAATAAGCTTAAAGAAAAGAACTCGTGATTTATAAATTTTTAAGACGATAATAAAAATCGTATAATCTTCATTATTAAAATATATTTAAAGTTTATTAATCGTTAATATGATATTTAATCGAGTTAAATATTTATAATTTATAATTTTATTAATAACTTTCTTAATTAAAAATAAAAGATATCGATTTCGTTTAGTAATAACGTTAAGCTGTTAATAATTCACGCAAAATCGTAAATCTTCATTTACTTTTAAAGCGAACAGAATTAATGAAAAATAAAAAGCTTTACTGAGAATAATAAAACTTTTAAAAAGATTCTCGTTTAAATATTTCTTTATTTTTTAAAGCTTGTAAAAAGACATTTAATATGCTTAATATCGAGATAAAACGACGTCATTAATAAGCTTTATCTTGTAATTATAAAAACGATGCGAGAGTAGCTTATCGATCTGAGTTTAATTAAAGACGTTTAGAAAATTCTAATATTTCGCGAATAGCTTAACTTTAATGTCTTTTAAATTTTAAGTCGTCTCGTTAATTAAGAATAAACTAATTAAATTTAAATTACATTAAGTGTTATAAATTAGTTCTTTATTAATGTCTTCAACTAACATAATAAAAACCTCGATGTGATTCTTCTTTAAACGATTAGCTAAAGTTTAAAAGTCGCAGCGTTATTGTTATAAATTAAACAAACTTCTTTTTCTAAGATCGAAACTAAACGTTAAAGTACTTTAAGTGCTTTAAAAATGTTCGTTAAACCTGTCGTTTTTAATTCATACGAAACTAATAATACTAATATTAACGTTTTCGATTAACTAGAAAAAACGATAATGTCGCGACTCATATTCAGTAATATCTCGTTTTTATTCATTTAAGATTTTTTTAATATTGTCTCGTAATGTTTAATGTTAACGATTAGTATTAATATAAAAGATTTCTTATATTTATTAACGATCAGAATAGAAAGAATTTTATGAGTAATTATTTTCTTAGCTAGCTTTTTATCGTAGACGCGTATAAGCTTTTCTTTTAATAAAGAAATAGATTATAAATCGAGCTTCTTACATATTTTCATGACTAAGTTTATATATATTAAAGTGTAAGCAGTTAACTCGCTATTTATTAAAGATCGAATATTAAAAGACTGATCTTACGAGATAAGAAACGCGTTAATTAAAAAGAGCTTTTCGAAGTATTTATCTTTTTAAAGAGTTTTCGTTTTGTTACATAAAGATATTATCTTTATTTTCTCGATAACTTTTAAAGAAATAATTAATTTTTTAAATCGAAATTTAAATTTAAATTAAAACGATTAAACTCATCTGCATTATCATTTAAAGCATTAACTTTTATAATTTAATGAGAGCATTCTTTAAAAGTATGATCGAGTTTGTAATAAATAAAACAGTTTTCATTTAATATGTCGATTTCTTTTACGCTAGTTAAAATCGCGTCGCGCTGTTTTAACTGATTCATGAATATATCAGATTTTTTCTAATAGTAAGATTTAAGAACGTCTTTAATAAAGATGACTTGTTTAATTAACTTTAATTTAATGAAATTCTTTTTCTTAATTTCTCGCATAGCTCGATAATCATTATTTAAACGTATTAAATAATTTTGAATTTCGTTTAAAAAGCTAAATTATATGACTTAATTATTCAGAGTTACTCGAAGGCGAAAGATTATCTTGTTCTTTAAATTAATTATTAGTTACTTTTCTTAATATCTTAAGTAAAAAGACAGACGCTGAAATATGAAATAAAACTCGCTAAACTTCTTAATTTCTTAAGTAAGATTATTATATTTTCTTCGAAAGTTAATCTTTTTATTCGAATCGTTATACAGTTAAGCGAGCTTTTTAAAAAAATTATTAATTATTACATAAAGATTCATTAAATCTCGTTATCTTTAAGTTAAAATTATCTTTAATGTTTCTTCGATAATTTTAAAATAAACATAAGCTAGTCGAGCACGATCATTCTCATAGTGATTCGCGTTTACTTTTAGCTTATTTTAAATCTTTTCATATTAGTCGTTTCAGAAAGATTTAACGTCGTCTGTTAATTAAAATGAATTCGAAAGCTTTTTAAAGCGATTAATTAAATTAAAGAAAGTGAAAATCGAAGACGTAACTTCTCTGAACTATTATAATTGCTGTTTTAATTAAGTTTTCTCTTTATTAAGTTACTTTGTAACTTTACTGAATTAACAAGAAAGAACGTTAAAGCGATTACAAGTCTTAACATTTAAATCGCGTTAAACTCGTAATTCGTTAAGAACTTTTAAAAACTTATTTAAGTCTTTATTAATTTATCTCTGAAGCTGTTTAATGTTTTTTATGTCTCAGAATGAATTCGCGTCGTCGAGTTCATTAAAAGCTGTAAAAGCAGACACGAATGTACGTCGTTCTCGAACTGCATTATATCGCAGATATTTTAAAACTTAAGCAGAAAGTTTAAAATAAACGACAGAGTTCGTTGTATATAGGTTTTAAGAGAAGTTAATAATGACTTTAAGATTTTCGAATTAATTAAACTCGTTAAATTAAGTCATATTAATAGAAACGATTAAAGAACGACGATCGTTTAGAATTTTTTAAGTAAATAAATTTCAAAAGATTAATAAATTTACTGAGCGAAGAACGATGCTTAATAATATTATTAAAATAGAAACGATTCCGAAGTAATTTTAATTTTGTTAGAAAGGTTTTTATGATTCTTTAATAATTTAACGAAGATTCTTTATCGTTAATTTTATTAATCGAGTAAATAATGCGTATTAAATGAGCGTTAAGTTCTTTAGCAGTTTAATAGCAATTTAAGTTCTTTAAGCTTAATTCTGTTAATTTTATTAACTCTCGAGTGTTGTTTTATCTTTTAATTTCGTTAATCATTAAATAAATAAATTTCTTTAAACTCGTTTCGTATTAAACGAGTATCTTAAATAAGTATAAAAATTAATATTGTATAATTAACGAATTCTTAAACTAATGTTAAAATCGTGCTTAAAATTTAATTATTAATAAATGAACTGAATAAAATGTTTAATTTATAAAGATAATTATAACTAGAAGTTTAAGAATATAAAAGAAAGAAAGTTTCTAAAGCGATATTTATGTTTAGAAACTTAAAGTTCGTGTTAAATTTAAAAGAAAGATGTTATAATACAGAGAAGATGTAATACTCGAAAGTGTTAATTAGTTCGTGTTAAAGCTATGTTAGAAAATGTTAAAGTATGTTAAAACTTTTACTCGTAATGAGCTTAATCTAGCTCTAGTTAATTTTAACATACTCGTAACAAACATTACGATTAATATTATATAATTTATTTCATTACTAACATTTTATGTACAGATAAATAATTAAGCGTAAGAAACTTTAATAATTCGTTATTTTTTCGTATAAGTTATATAATAATATTATTTAAAGATTTATAAATAATATAACGTGTTTATTCTTCGTATAAAACGAAGATAAATAACATTAACGAGCTTAAACGTTATCTTTATTATTATTATGTACGCTTACATGATTAATCGCGAAAGATTTTTTAATAAAAGTTATTATTATTATTAAACTTATCATTATACGATTTAATGCAGCTTATTGAACGCGATTACAAGATTGTAAAATGAGATTTAAACTTAAATAATTTTCATAATAAAAGCGTTTAAATGAACATTAAAGACGAGAATAAAAAATACATGTTAATAAATGATTTCGCAAAGAAGCATATAAATATTAAGATAAATAATTTTAATATAAATTAAAATGTAAAACGTATATCGTTAAGAGTTAAGACGATATAACTTTAAATTAAACTTTTCTTTACATCGTTAACGCTTCGAGTTAAAATCTTCGTTAAAATAATTAATCGTAATGTTAAAATAATAATTAACGTATTAAAGAAAATATTAAAGTCGTTAAGCTCGAATTCTTAAACGATTAAGAACATAAATAATAATTAATATTATTCATTTCAGTACGAAGCAGATTACGCGTTCGCTTACTAACTTTATTAAATAAAG
>JAABUO010004243.1_pt1 | contig 16900 bp, 17 predicted proteins | sample 5559291 | NCBI WGS metagenome assembly JAABUO01 (sample SAMN10711878, study PRJNA513372) | rock metagenome | isolation source: Antarctica rocks | place: Antarctica: Victoria Land, Finger Mt sud | reverse complement strand
GGGGCACATTGTGGCCTACCACGACGCGTGTCCCGATACCCCGCTGGCGCTCTCGGTGGGCGCGCTGGAGGGTGAGGAGATCGTCTGCCCCTGGCATGGCTGCCGCTTCGACGTGCAGACCGGCCGACGCCTGGTGCACCAGGGAACCGCGCTCACACCTTTCCCGGTGGAGGTGCAGGGTGTGAGCGTCCGGGTGGCCGTGCGCGGTCCCGGCGGGACCGCGCCGCGGGGGGACACGTGAGTACGTGGCTGTCCGAGGGTGATCGGTTCGAGCAGCGCCCCACCGTCAGCTTCACTGCCATCGGCATCGTGCAGCGCCCAGGGATGGCGGACGGCGCGATGACGGGCGAGGGCGACTATTGTGATCCCTTCGCCGCGTCACGTAGCGTGATCTATCCGGAGTGGGCTGCCGGCCTGCTGGGCAGCGACGCGTTTCGCCACCTCGTGGTCGTGCTCTCCCTGGACCGTGCGGCGCCACGCCTGCCAAGCGCCCCCCTGACTCATCGGGTAGAGGCCGCTCCCGGGATGCCCGAGGTGGGGCTCTTCAGCACGCGCAGCCCCCGACGCCCTCACCCTGTGGGCCTCTGTTGTCCGCGCCTGCTGGGACGTGACGGCGCGGTGCTCCACGTGAGTGGGCTGGATGCCTGGCCCGGCACACCGGTGCTGGACATCAAGGGCGACGACCCGCGCGATGACCTGCGCGCCGATGCCACGGTACCCGCATGGCTGCACGCGCTCTGGGCCATGCACGATGCGGCGTGTGGCCCGCGCCAGCTGGAGCAACGGGGAGACAACGGTGGACGAGGGAAGACCCCCCAGGGCGGCGAGCGCGCTGATGTCCTGTGACAAGCAGGGGATGCTGCGGGTGCTGATCGCGGGCGTGGGCAACCTGCTGCGCGGCGACGATGGCTTCGGCGTGGCCGTCGCCGACCGCCTGCTGGCGGCTCCACCATGCCTCGCGAACGCCGCGGTGACCGTGATCGAGACGGGCATCGGTGGGATGCACCTGGTTCAGGAGCTACTTTCCGGCTACGATGCGCTGCTGATCCTGGACGCCGTCGAGCGCGGCGGCGCGCCCGGCACCCTCTACCTGCTCGAGCCGGAGCGCATCGACCACTCTGCCTGGCCCGAGGAGGTGCGGCGGGACTTCTTCGCCGATACGCACTATGCCGAACCGTCCCATGCGCTTGCGCTTGCCGAGGCTATCGGCGCATTGCCATCACGCGTGCTGATCCTGGGGTGCCAGGTGGCCACTGTCGATGACCTGCTCCAGGGCCTCACCCCCGCCGTCGCCCGCGCGGCCGACCTGGCCGTTGACCGGGTGCCCGGCATTCTCGCGCGCTGGCTGGCGTCCGGCGGCGCGGCGCCCCTGGCCGGGGCCGAATGAGCGCCGAGATGCGCGAGCGGCCCTGGCCATGCCGCGCGGTGTACGCGCCGGCGGGCCCTCTGCTGGTGGGCAGCGGGTCCCGCATGGTCGGGAGGCGGCGCGCATGACGGCAGCCCTTCGTGCCCGCCGGGCAGTCGAGGTGCGCGGCATCGTGCAGGGCGTGGGGTATCGCCCCTTCATCTATGCCCAGGCCCAGAAGCATAGCCTCTGTGGATGGGTGCGCAACGATGGCGACGGCGTGCAGGTCGAGGTTGAAGGCGCGCCTGACGATCTGGACCTCTTTCTCGCGGCCCTGGGGGATGAGGCGCCGCCGCTGGCTGTCGTGACGTCCACGGCGTGGCGTCCGCTCCCGCCCCAGGGCGGCCAGGGGTTCCACATCAAGGAGAGTGACGACGGCACGGCACGAGACGCTCTGGTGAGCCCAGACGTGGCGACCTGCGCCGCCTGCCTGGCGGAACTCTTTACGCCGGACGATCGGCGTTACCGCTACCCCTTCATCACCTGCACGCACTGCGGCCCGCGCTTCACCATCACGCTGGCCGTCCCGTATGACCGCGCGAGGACGACGATGGCTGGGTTTCTGATGTGCCCGGCCTGCCGGCGTGAGTACGAGGACCCCGCCGACCGCAGGTTCCACGCCCAACCGAACGCCTGCCCCGCCTGCGGGCCACGGGTACGGCTTGTTGACGCGACCGGGCATGAATTGCTCCGCGCTCACGAGGACCCCATCCGGCAGGCCGCGCAGCTCCTGGGGGAGGGAGCCATCCTGGCGCTGAAGGGGCTGGGAGGCTATCATCTGGCCTGCGACCCCTGCGATGCGACGGCTGTGGGCAGACTGCGGCAGCGCAAGGCGCGCTATGACCGACCTTTCGCCCTGATGGCCCAGGACGTCCGGCAGGCGCGGGCCCTGTGCCACGTTGGCGTCCTGGAGGAGGCGCTCCTGACATCGTCGGCGCGGCCCATCGTGCTCCTCCAGCGCCGCCCGGACGATAGGCTGCCTGGTGAGATCGCCCCACGCCAGCGCACGCTCGGCGTGATGCTTGCCTACACGCCGCTGCATCACCTGCTCTTGCACGACACCCGCGGGCCGCTGGTGATGACCAGCGGCAATCGATCCGATGAGCCGATCTCCTACCAGGACGAGGAGGCCCTGGCGCAGCTCGGCTCCCTGGCCGACGCCTTCCTGGTGCATGACCGGCCGATCCACGTGCGCTGCGACGACAGCGTCACGCAGATCCTGGGAGGGGCGCCCTATCCGGTGCGGCGTTCGCGGGGCGCTGCTCCGGCGCCCCTGCACCTCGGCGAGGGGGTGGGGCAGCACACACTGGCCTGTGGGGGCGAGCTGAAGAACACCTTCTGCCTGGCCAGGGACCAGCAGGCCTTTCTGAGCCACCATGTGGGCGATCTGCGGAACTATGAGACCTATCGCTCCTTCCAGGAGGGCATCCTGCACTACGGCCGCCTCTTCGCGGTCCACCCCCGGCTGGTCGCCTACGACCTCCACCCCGCGTACCTCTCCACACAGTATGCCCGCGCACTGGAGGAGGAGGGCCTGCCGGCGGTGGGTGTGCAGCACCACCACGCCCACATCGCTAGCTGCCTCGCCGACAACGAGCGGCCCGGCGGGGAGCGCGTGATCGGGGTTGCTCTGGACGGCACGGGCTACGGCGCCGATGGCGCTCTATGGGGTGGAGAGTTCTTCCTCGGTAGCCTTGAGGGCGGCTTCACGCGGCAGGGACACCTTGCCTATACGCCCCTGCCAGGGGGCGAGGCGGCCATCCGCCAGCCCTGGCGGATGGCCCTGGCCTACCTCCTGGGCGTGTGGGGAGAACAGGATGTCCTGCGGCTGCCGCTCGCCCTGGTGCGGGAGGCGGGCGAGCGCAACGTGCGTCTCGTCGCAAGGCTGATCGAGCGGGGACTGAACACGCCCTTGACCTCCAGTGCCGGCCGGCTCTTCGACGCCATCGCGGCCCTTCTTGGCCTGCCCGGCGCCGGGCGCATCAGCTATGAGGGCCAGGCGGCGGTGGAGCTGGAGCTCGCCGCGCGGAACGTCACACAGACGGAGGGCTATCCCGTCGGGCTACGAACGGAGGGCGACGGCTGGATCGTGGAGACCGGCGACCTGATCTCGGCCATCGTGGACGACCTGCGCCGGGTCCGCTCTACGGCGGAGATTGCCGGCCGCTTCCACCGCACGATGGCCGAGATTGTCGCCGCCGGATGCAGGCGCGTACGGGAGCAGGCGCAGGTCAACGCCGTGGCGCTCTCGGGAGGGACATGGCAGAACAGGCTCCTCATGGAGCAGGCCACGGACGTATTGACCCAGGACGGATTCACGGTCTACCGGCACCGGCGGGTGCCGCCAAACGACGGCGGCATCGCATTGGGCCAGATCGTCCTGGCGGACCGGCTGTACAGGACAGGGAAGGGCGAGGCGGAAGCATGTGTTTAGGGATCCCAGGACGGATCGTGGAGATCGTGAACGCGGATCTCCAGCTGGCCAAGGCAGAGGTGAGCGGCGTGCGCAGGACCATCAATATTGGTCTGGTTAACGAGGAGAGCGCGCCTGTTGTGGTGGGCGATTGGGTGCTGATCCACGTGGGCTTCGCCATGGCTATCATCAATGAGGCCGAAGCCGAGGCGACCCTCAAGATACTCAGTGAGATCGGCGCGGCCTACGAGCAGGAGATGGAGGAGTTACTGTCCTCCAGGATCGAATAGCCATGCAGGACGATGACAACGCGCAGGGGGCGCTGAGCCCGGAGGATCTGTTGCGGGGGAGCTGTCCAGTGGACCACGCCGGCTGCCTGGTGTGCTCCGACGCGGGCATCGCGGTGCGGGTGGTCGCCCTGCAGGGCGACGACGCCCTGTGCCTGGACGCGCGTGGGACGCAGGTGCGGATCGCCGTGGACCTGGTGGCGCCGGTGCAGGTCGGCGCGGTACTGTTAACGCATGCCGGGGTGGCTATTGGCCGGATTGTGGGCGCGGGAGCCCGAGGTGGGGAGAGCACGCCATGAAGTACGTCGACGAATTCCGCAACGCCGCCGTTGCGCGGGCCATCGCGGCGGAGATCGCGGAGATCGCGACTCCCGGCCGGCGCTATAAATTGATGGAGATCTGCGGAGGGCACACGCACACGATCTACCGGCACGGGATCAAAGACCTCTTGCCGGAGGGTGTCGAGTTGGTCCACGGCCCGGGCTGCCCGGTCTGCGTTTTGCCAATGGGGCGGGTGGACGACGGGATCGCCATCGCGGAGCGCACAGAGGTGATCTTCACCTGCTTTGGAGACATGATGCGGGTGCCTGGCTCGAAGGGGAGCCTGCTGGAAATCAAGGCCCAGGGCGCCGACATCCGCATGGTCTACTCGCCCCTGGACGCGCTGCGCATCGCCCGTGAGAACCCCCAACGTGAGGTCGTCTTTTACGCCATCGGGTTCGAGACCACGGCCCCCTCCACGGCCCTGACGCTGCAGCGCGCCAAGCGGGAAGGCCTGACCAACTTTTCTGTCTTCTGCAACCACGTGACTATCGTGCCGCCGGTGCGGGCGCTGCTGGACTCGCCGGACCTGCGCCTCGATGCCTTTATCGGGCCGGGCCATGTCTCCACCGTGGTGGGCTGCCGGCCCTATGAGTTTCTGCCCCGCGACTATGGCAAGCCCGTGGTTGTCGCGGGATTCGAGCCGCTGGACCTGTTGCAGTCCATCTTGATGCTAATGCGCCAGCTGACCCAGGGACGCTGTGAGGTGGAGAACCAGTACAGCCGCGTGGTGCCCTGGGAGGGCAACCTGGCGGCCCTGCGCAGCATGGCCGAGGTCTTCACAGTACGCCCCTTCTTCGAGTGGCGCGGCTTGGGCTTCATCGCTCAATCAGCCCTCGCGCTCTCCCCCGCCTATGCCGCGTTCGACGCCGAGGTACGCTTCGCCGCGCGCGGGGTGCGCGTGGCCGACCCCAAGGCCTGCCAGTGCGGCGAGGTGCTCAAGGGCGTGCTCAAGCCGTGGCAGTGCAAGGTGTTCGGCACGGCCTGCACGCCCGAGCAACCTCTGGGCGCGCTGATGGTCTCCTCCGAGGGGGCGTGCGCCGCCTATTACACCTTTGGCCGCACATCTCACGAGAAGGAACAGGTCGGGGCGTCGCGATGAGTGAGCAGCGCGAGCACGGGATACTGGAGGCGCTGATGGGCAACCGTCGTCGGCCTCTCTCCTTTACCGCCCCCCGCATCGACATGAGCCATGGCGCGGGGGGCAAGGCCACTCACAAGCTGATCGAGGGGCTGCTGTTGCCCGCCCTGCGGAACCCAGGCCTGGCCCCGCTCACCGACGCTGGAATCCTGTCCTTTGCGGGCAGCCAGCTGGCTCTCACCACGGATTCCTTCGTGGTGCGTCCGCTGGTCTTTCCCGGAGGGTCCATCGGCGCGCTGGCAGTCAACGGCACGGTCAATGATCTGGCTGTCTCGGGGGCCACACCGCTGGCCCTCTCGGTCGCCCTGATCATCGAGGAAGGCCTGGAGACCGAGGCGCTCCGCTATGAGGTCGAGGCCATGGCCGCTGCGGCGCGGCGTGCCGGTGTCTCCATTATCGCCGGCGACACCAAGGTCGTGGAGCGGGGCAAGGGTGATGGCCTCTATGTGATCACGACGGGCATCGGCGTGGTCAACCCGGCGCTCTCCCTGTCCGCGACCTCACTCTGTCCTGGCGACAAGATTATCTGTTCCGGCACGCTGGGCGATCACGGCGTGGCCATCCTGATCGCCCGGGGTGATCTGGAGCTGGAGGCTCTGGTGCTCTCGGATACCCGGCCCCTCACACCGCTGGTGACGGCGCTCGTGGACGCGGTCGCCCCGGATCTGCGCTTCCTGCGCGACCCCACGCGGGGCGGGGTGGGCACGGTGCTGAACGAGCTTGCCCGTGACTCAGGCTACGGCATAGCGCTCTGGGAGGAGACGTTGCCGATCTCTGAGGTCGTGCAGGGGGCCTGTGAGATCCTGGGCATCGATCCCCTCTACGTGGCCAACGAGGGGAAGCTGCTTGCCGTCGTGGCGCCGGAGCGGGCCGAGGAGGCGCTTGCAGCACTGCGCGCCACCGCCGGAGGCGAGCAGGCCCAGATTATCGGTGAGGTCTGCTCTGAGCCGGCGCGGATGGTCCTGATGCACACGGCCTTTGGGGGCACCCGCATGATTGACATGCTGGTCGGGGACCCGCTGCCGCGGATTTGCTAACGCCCGGACAGGCGAGAGAGGCAGCCAGGCCATGCGTGGTGATCGGGATCATATGAAAGCGCGCACAAGGAACGAACTGCTCCAGCGCAACGTGGTCTGCTCGACCTTTTTCGCGCGAGAGGCCCCACGCCTGGCCAGCGCCTGTCGGGAGATGTCCCGCCGCTTCCTGGCTGGTGGGAGGCTGCTGGCCTGTGGGCGCGACGCCAGTGCCACAGATGCCGCACACGTGGCGGTGGAGTTCGTCCATCCCGTCATTGTGGGCAAGCGGGCGTTACCGGCTCTGGATATGGGCCCGGAGTTCGGGGCGCGCCTCCCGATCATTCTGCACTCCGACGACATGGTGATGGGATTCTCCTCTCCGGCCGGGGATGAGCTGGTCGAGCGCGCGCTCGCCGTGGCGCACGGGCGCGGGGCACTCACCTTTGCCCTCCCGGGCAAGATCGGGGACTTTTCCTTCCCGGCGCCGGCCCCTGACCCGTTCGTCTGTCAAGAGGTCATGGAGATCCTCTACCATGTGCTGTGGGAGACGGTCCATGTGTACTTCGAGCATCGCGAGCAGGGCCACGACGTGGGCGCCTCATCCTTCCTCTACCCCTTCCTGGGCAGCCAGGAACAGCAGCTCGGCACAGTGGTCGAGGCCGTCCAGGCATCGCTACTGCAAAAGGTGGAGGAGGTGAACGGCATGCGCGCGGCCCTGGCCGAGAGCGAGGCCGGGACGATTGTGACGTGTGCCGTGGCTATCGCCGCGCGCCTGGCGCGGGGGGGCGCGCTGATCGCCTTCGGGAACGGGGGTTCCGCCACCGATGCTAATGACCTGGTCGCCGATTGCGTGGCGCCTCCGCCGGGCCTGCGCCCGCTTCCCGCTCTCTCGCTCTCCGCCGATCCCGCCATCATCACAGCCCTGGCCAACGACATTGGCAGTGAGGCCATCTTCGCGCGCCAGCTGCTTGCCTACGCGCGGCCCCAGGACGTGGCCGTCGGCATCTCCACCAGCGGGGGCTCACCCAATGTTCTGGCCGCGCTGGCCGCGGCCCGCAAGCGTGGCTTGCTCACCGTGGCTCTCCTGGGCTACGACGGAGGGACGATCATGCGTGAGGGGCTGGCCGACCACATGATTGTGGTACGTTCGACGTACGTGCCGCGTATTCAGGAGGTACAAGCCTCTGCCTACCATGTTCTACGCGGTCTCCTCAATGCCCTCTAACGGTACTGTGTTGAATCGGGATAAGCCCGCTCCGATCAGCGCAGAAGGCGGCGTTTGGTGCCCAAAACAGCGCCTTGGACCGCCTTCTAGCCGCCAGTTGCGGGCCGGCCTGGTCCCTTCAGCTCGTTATGCCCGGAATCAACAAAGTACCGCTAGTGGTCGATCAAGCATCAAATGAAGGGTACAGGTGCTTCAGCTTGATACGCGCGTCTGCTGTAGTGAAGCGCCAGTCGATGCGGTGGCCGGTGGCGTTGCGCCGCTCTTCCCACGCCCGCACTTCGTCGGCCAGGGTGTCCTGGTCCGGCAGCCGGCGGTCCAGGCACTGGTTGGCCATGATCCCCAGTTCGATCTCGGCCATGTTGAGCCAGCTGCCGTGCTTGGGGGTGTAGTGGATCTCCAGGCGGTCTGCCAGGCGCTGGGCCTCAGCAGGAGGGAAGGTCTCATACAAGGAGGCGGGGGTGTGCGTGTTCAGATTGTCCATAACCAGCACGATCACCTCGGCCTCGGGGTAGCACACGTCCACCAGGTCCTTGATGGTCCATGCCCAATCGACCCGGGTGCGCTGGGCACTGACGCGCACATGCCGCCAGCCACGCAGCGGCTCGGTGACCAGGAACAGATTGCAGACGCCCTGGCGCACATACTCGTAGTCCTCGCGCGCGGGGGTGCCGGGGGCGGCAGGCTGGGGCAGCGTCACCTCGCCGAGCAGCTGGCGGCTGGTTTCGTCCAAGCAGACCTGCGGACGGCGTGGATCGTAGGGCCGCGTGTACACATCGAGCACATCCTCCATATGGTAGACAAAGTCGGCGTCGGCCTCCGGCGGAATGCACCACTGCTCCTTGCGCCCCGGCTTCAGCGCGTTTGCTTTAAGGTCTGGCGCACCGTCTCCCCCGAAATGGTGTCCACGACCTCCAGCGCAACCAACTGCTCGGCCAGCAGGTTCAGCGTCCACCGCTTCTGCCCCGGCGGCGGCGCACTGCAGGTCAGCGCGACCAGACGGGCTTCTTGCGCGCCGTCCAACTTGCGCTCATACACGCGCTGGGGTGCCTTGCGCCCCAGCGCCGCCTCCAGCCCCAGCGTGGCATAGGTCTGTCGCACGCGAGCCACCGTGGAGAGGCCCACCTCCAGCGCCCCCGCGATGGCCGCATCGGTCCAGCCGGGGCCGCCCGCCCCCTGGTTCGCTTTGAGCAGGATGCGCGCGTGTGCCAGCGTCGGCGCGGTGCCTGTCCCCCGGCTGACCCGTGTACGGAGCGCCGCGCGCTCCTCTTCGCTCAAAGTGACGCTGAACCGCTTCCGCACCGTGGGCCTCCCTCCTGCGCCTGCTCCTTCGACCACCATCGGGCGCAGCATACCAAGAGATCCACTACTGTTCAACTGATGCTTGATCGACCACTAGGTGGGTCGCCGGCCAGAGTTCGTCGATCTAACGGGCGCCTGCATCGTCTGCGATGAAGCAGCGCCTGGCTGTGGGAGGGGTCGACCGTGCGAACGGAAAGGAGAGCCTGCTTGTCGCCCTCGGCCGCCACGTGCTCGCCGCCCGTACTCACGCCGTCTTCATCCACATCGACTGTCTCCCCTGCAGGACGCCGTGACGCCCTTCTCCTGACGAGTCAGGCACCGCGTAGAGTACTTTGGTAGGAAACACTAATGTGCTGTTAACCAGAGAAGAGCAGCAGTTACTGAAGGGCCGACAAGGCAGCGTCAGATGAACAGGCGCAGGCACGCAGGGATTCTCGTATGATCGGTCATGATGCGGCACTGCCAGACGGTCTGACTCTCCCCTGTCTCGCGCAGGAGGTGGTCACGGCCTACCTGTGCCTTGTGGATGCGGAGGCCCCTGGGCTTGTCGAGGCTTTCTACCTCGTTGGCTCCGTGACCTTGGCCGACTTCCATCCGCAGGCAAGTGACATCCACTTTGCGTAGCGCCAACGCTCCCCTATCCTATGCTAAGAAATGAACGAGACTTACCCTTCTCTCCTGAAATTCTGTTCTCCGCAAAAGCATGGTGCGCAGCCCCAATCCCGCTAGGTCTGGCGCGTCTCTCCCGTGGTCGTCATGAGACGACACAGCCCTGCCCCATCCAGCCAATCCTGACGGGTTGTCCCTCCTCGACGATCACCGGCACCATGCGTTGGCCGCCGGTGATCTGGAGCATCTGGTCGTAGGCTGCGCGATCCTGTTCGATGTCGTATTCCACGAACAGGACGCCGCGCCACTCGAGCGCGTCTCGCGCCGCCGCGCAATAGGGACACCCGGACGACACATAGAGCTCAGCCCTCATCGGCACACCCTCCATCCGGGGTATCCGGCGTGCCACAGGGACGCGGTGACACACCTAGTCGACACGAGGACCCACCTCCAATGCGCCACTCCATCGGCTGCATGTGTTTTCTCCTCCGGCTGACGCGCATCACGAACACGACATAGCACCACAAAGAGGTTCGCACTGTGGCACACGTCCGGCGTAAGACGTGCATACTGCATGCTATGATAGCTCCCGTAGTGCTCTCATCATACGCTAGCAGCCTCTTGGCGACCCGCATGAGCGCGGCAGATGGCGCAGTGTGGGTTGGCCCTGGTCACTCTGGTGGGATGTGAGCGCCCATAGGCGGCATCATCTGCCCTGGAGCGGACCCACCAGAGTAGCTAAGGAGGGCTCTACTGTTTGTCCGGCGTGTCGTCCCGCGGGTGGTATCGAGAGTCACAGCACGGCTGAGGCGGTGCCGGCGAGAGCGCTGTGCGTCCACAAGCGCCTGTACTTTACTGTAGTGATCAGGAGAGGAGACCACACCATGCATGTCACGGACGATATGGATCGCTTGCTTGATGATGCGCTGGCTGCCCGGGTCGGGCGCGGCGGGTTCTTGCGGCGGGCAGCAGCCCTCGGCTTCAGCCTACCTGCCGCGGCGTCGCTCTTTGCCGTCTGCGGATCGCACGTCGCAGCTCAGGGCGCCGCGAAAGGTGGCGGCGCGGTTGAGATTCTCGTCGGCTTTGGGACGGGCAATGGTCCCGATCAAATTCCTATCCAGCAGCAGATCGCGACCAGGCTGATGGCTGCCAATCACTCTTTGGCGATCCGCTTCAACCGCGTCCTGGACAGCGACGTGGCAAACCAGAAGCTCACACTCCAGATCGCCGCGGGTCATCCCCCGCAAGTGATTATGCCCTCCGGGCTCTACGGCATCAACTTGTTCGTGGACAAGGGCGTGTGGCAAGATCTCAGCCCGCGGCTGAATGCGGAGGGGCTCAAGCTCGATAACCTGTTCCTGCCCGCGGCGGTGGCAGGCGCGCGGGGAGCGGGCTACTACGGCCCGGGGTCGACGCGCGTCGTCGCCATACCCGCCGTGATGCACGGCCACTTTATCGGTATCAACGAGGACCTCTTCAAGAAGGCGGGCGTGCGGGTGCCCACCTATGGATGGGATGATCAGAGTTGGGACTACCAGAAGATGCTCGAGGTGGCCATGGCCACGACGCTGGACAGCAATGGACACCGCGCGGGCACCCGTGGGTTCGATCACAAAAACATCACGCAGTATGGCCTGGCGCGCTTTGACGCGGACATCCTTGAGCGTGGCTTCGGGGCCATCTTCCCCTATAATCCGGCGACAAAGAAGCCGGGCTTCGGGACGCCGGAATACATTGCCGGCTTTCAGATGGCCGCGGACCTTCAGAACAAGTATCACGTTGTGCCCGACGATGCCGCCGCGGCCGCTCTGAGTGGGGCGACGGGGAGCCAGGACAGCCGGCAGATGGCGTGGCTCTCGGGGAAGATGGCCATGGCCGAGCTATGCACCTGTGACCTGCCGACGTGGGGCGCGGTCAAGAGCTTCAAGTGGTCGGTCGTGGCCATTCCACGGGGGCCGAAGCGCCGTTTCTCCTACCTCAACCTTGATTACGGGGCCGTCGTGGCGGCGGGCAAGCACAACGGCAACGTCGATGGGGCCTGGCAAGTGCTGAAGGGCTATCTGCTCGACCCTGGCAATGAGCGGCAGTTCTCCTACGACAGCCTGCGCGGTATCCCCGCCCTGAAGAGCAATGCCCACGTGTTTGGTGATGCGGTGAAGCGCGACTATCCTACCCTCAACCACACGGTCATCACCGAGTCGGCGACGCACGGAGCGACCGATGCAGAGGCATGGCATCCCGCATACACCCAGATCGACAGCGCGACGGGCCCCTTCTTCGACAAGGTGATGTCCGGACAGATGACGGCCGCGCAGGCGGCTCCTTTGATGCAGAAGGCCGCCCAGAAAGCGGTGGACGACTGGTTTGCCACGAACAAGCTGCCCACAGGATGAGGGGGGAACATCCAGCCCGGCACACGAAGGGAGCGCAACGGGGGCGAGCTGGAGACGGTGGTGCTGCCGCCGAGGGTCCCTCGGGATCCCCGGTAGGAGGGGAGGTGGTCGCCGCGCATGCGCCTGGCCCCCTCCTGGACCGGGCGCCGCGGGTGGATCGGCCCACCCGCGGATGGAGCCTGCGTGCGCCGTGGCCGCCCCGGCTCGATGCGCGAGGACGCGAGGCACTGGCCGCCTACGTGTTCCTTGCGCCGTGGCTCATCGGCCTGGTGGTCTTCATCCTGGGACCCGTCGTCGTGTCATTTGTGGTATCTCTGACTGACTACGCCATCCTCACCCCGGATCAGACGCACTTTGTGGGCCTGGCCAACTACACCAACGCCTTTGCGCAGGACCCCACGTTCTGGCAGAGCCTGCGCGTGACGCTGTACTACAGCGCGCTTGCCCTCCCGCTCAACCTGATTGTCGGCTTTGCCCTGGCCCAGCTGCTCAACACCAATGTGCCGGGCATCGCTTTCTTCCGCTCGCTCTACTATCTGCCGGCGGTGATCAGTGGGGTGGTGGTGACGTTCCTGTGGCTCTGGATCCTTAACCCGCGGCTCGGCCTGCTCAACTATCTCTTGGGCCTCGTCCACATCCAGGGTCCAGGTTGGATGTTCTCGGCCGACTGGGTCATCCCGTCGTTCGTCCTGATCAGCCTGTGGGGTGTCGGGCGCACGATGCTGATCTACCTGGCCATGCTGCAGTCCATCCCCTCGCACCTCTATGAAGCCGCGGAGATCGATGGGGCAGGCCCGGCGCGGCGGTTGCGCCACGTGACGCTCCCACTGGTCACGCCAGCGGTCTTCTTTAACCTGGTCCTTGGCTTGATCGATAGCTTCCAGTACTTTACCTCGGCCTACGTGGCGACCAAGGGCGGGCCTGCCGGCGCCAGTATGTTCTACGCGTTGTACCTGTATCTCAACGCCTTCCAGTACTTCCACATGGGCTACGCGTCGGCGCTGGCCTGGCTCCTGTTCGCGCTTGTCGCCGTGCTGACCGTGGTCATGTTCAAGACGAGCGCCATCTGGGTCTTCTACCAGGATCAGGAGGCGCGCGGGTGAGCGCCACCACACTCCGGCGCGATTCCACCCCGCGGCCCTCTCGCCCAGGCAGCCGGCGTTGGCGCAAGCTGCGGCGGGCAGGGCTTGCCTATGCCCTCATCCTGCTCGGGCTTCTCTGGGTCATCGTGCCGCTGCTCTGGATGCTCTCCAGCGCCCTTAAGGACACGGTCGATATCTTTCTCTTCCCGCCGAACCTTATCCCAGCTCACCCGGCCTGGAGCAACTTCAGTGCGGCCTTCACGGCCATCCCCTTCCTGCACTACCTGGGCAACAGTCTGACGATCGCGGTGCCGGCAACACTGGGCACCGTCATTAGCTCTGCATTGGCAGCCTACGCCTTCGCGCGCCTGCGCTTTCCCGGCGCACGTCTCCTCTTCTCGGTCACGCTGGCCACGCTCATGTTGCCCGATGTGGTGACCCTGGTGCCTGGCTACTTGATCTTCAGCTGGGTGGGCTGGGTGGGGACCTACCTGCCGCTGATCGTGCCGAGCTTCCTGGGCGGCGGCGCCTTCAACATCTTTCTGCTTCGCCAGTTCTTCCGCAGCATTCCGCGTGATCTCGATGATGCTGCCCGTATCGACGGGGCCAACATCTTCCAGATCTTCTGGTACATCATCCTGAGCCAATCACTCCCCGCTCTGAGCGCCGTCGGCATCTTTGACTTTGTGGGCCACTGGAACGACTTTTTCGGCCCGCTCATTTACCTGTCGGATCAGAGTCAATACACGCTAACCGTGGGCCTCTCCTCGTTCCGCGACATCTACGGCAATACCCAGTGGAACCTGTTGATGGCGGACGCGCTACTGGCCACCATTCCGGTCGTGGTGATCTTCTTCCTCTTTCAGCGGGTGTTCATTCAGGGCATCGTCGTCAGTGGAATCAAGGGGTAAGCAGCGGCTGTCGTCCGGGCTTTCCCTGCACTGACGCGTGCTGCCTCCGAATGCTTGCGTACGCTGGAAAACTGTGCTAGGGTCAAGATTACGATAGCACGGCGCGGTCGGTCCACGTGGAGCGGTTGACAGGCTGCCTCGGGGTGGGCGGTGCGCCGCGTTCCAAAGAAGAGGCCGCTGGACCAGCGCGGCCACCCGCTGTGCAGTGAGAAAGGACATGACGGCATGATGCGTTCTCTGGTCGTCCTCCTGCTGACACTCGTCGTCTGTCTGTCACTTGGCAATCCCGCGTTAACACGGGCACGCGCCCACGGTGCGGCAGCTCATCCCCAGGCGCGGGGGGCCATGGCCTCCACGCCGGGCAATCCGTGGAAAGGCTTTACAAAGACAGGGACAGCCGTGCGCAGGACGCTGACGCACCTGACCATGGCGTGCGGCCATGCCGTGAACGGCACCGGCGCGGCAATCTTCACGCCGGGCATCGCCGGCCAGATGAACGGTCCCCATGTGGTCCTTCAACTGTCCCTACATGGCGCGCGCTCCGGTGCACACCTGGAGCTGGAAACGCTCATGCGGCAGGGCTCGATTGTCCGCGACGACAGCTCAGTTGGCAGTCTCATGGTCAATGGAGCGGGGAGTGCCGTCTTGCTTGAGCGGACCATGCCGATGATCCATCCAGGAACATACACCGTGCAACTGCTGGTTCATGATCTGGGCTGCGGGTCTGCGGCACACCATCCGCTCGCCTACAGGACAACACCGGCACCGATTGTGTTCAAGGGCATGGCAGTGGGGATGTAGAGAGGGACAGGGGGACGCATTCCCTCGTCGCCAGAGCGCGGCATGACCAGGCACAGCGTCACGCGTTCTCACCACGCACAGGAGCCAACACCAGGAAAGGAGCACGAGCTGCAATGAATCGAGAGATCAAGAACCCTGTATTGTGGGGACTGGGAGGCGCTGTCCTTGCCAGTACCTGCTGCGTGGCCCCCCTGGTGTTTGCCTTGCTTGGCGTGGGTACCGCGGCTTTTCTCGTGGCATGGCTGGCCCTGCGCCCGCTCTTCCTGCTCAGCGCCGCCCTGTTCCTGATCGCCGGCACTGTCATGCTGCTGCGGCGCACCACCTGCTCCCTGGCGTGGTCCCGAGGGCGTGTGTGGCTTGCTCCTCTGCTCATGGCCGCCTGCTTTCTGGGAAGCTATGGGCTCCTGAATTCGGTGGTCGCCCCCTGGCTCTACCAGCCCCTGCAGGCGCATGCGCAGCGCTCGGTGATGAGTGGCGGCGTGGTGATGGGAATGGCGGGACAGATTATCCCGTTGCGCCGGGTCACCTTCCACGTCTACATGAATTGCAGCGGATGCGCGGCGACCTTGCAGGCAAAGCTCCTGGGCCTGCCCGGCGTCCACGCAGCCGCGATCGATTATCGCCACGGCGTGGGCCAGATGCTCTACGATCCCACGCGCACGACGGCCAGGACGCTGATCGCCTCGATCCCTAACCAGTGGTTTTACGAGCCGCGCATGCGGAGCATGGACCTCCTGTCTCCCGCCGCGCTTTCGGCCGCCACACAGGTGCAGGCCCCACTTATCGCCCTGGGGGGAGCAGCGCTTATCCTGCTCGCTGGCCTCATCAGTGGCATGCTCACTCTCTCAGGCACCCTCACGGTACGCCGATACGGGGTTCAGCGGACATAGCATGGTTCTATTGGGGCGTGGTGAGTTTATACACACCCGTGCATTACGGATACATCTTCTGACGCCGCTGCAGCCGTTTCTCCTTGTTTGGAAGCGGCCTAACATCCCGTCGGGTAAGAGGCCGGGTCTTGGTTACCCAAGAACACCAACCTCTCCCCGCCGAACAGGACGTGCATGTAGAGTAGCTGGCTGGCGAGGTGGCACGGAGGTGCTCCTTTTCCAACCAGCCCTCTCCGAACTGGGCATGCAGCTTGTCACTGCACCCAGCTCTCCAGAGCCTGTCTACCGCAGAAGCGGCTGGCGTGGCGCAGGTTGTGGCGTTCTGCAGTACGCAGACCTCCCCTAGTCCGTGCCCCAGGCCCCTGGTCCCCTTCGCCTTGTGGTTGGCTCTCCCAACCTCCCTGGTGGGGCATCACTCCCACGACTACTACGAGACCTCCGTCGCCGTGACCCTCGCGGGCGGTAGGCGATCCCGCATTCCCTCGTTGTTCGACGTTCTAGCGTGACGTAGGTGCCCCTGTTCGTCCCCTTGAGTGCTCTGGTTGAGCACCGCCTGCCCGGCGGAAGGTTCGGGCGACGAAACTCGGAATCGCCCTATCCCGGCAGCTCCGCTCTAAGACGTGGTGGCGGAGGATGTGCAGTTCCATCGCTGGAGACTGGGGTTCAAGCAGTGTAGCTCTTCACCGTATCACGCGGGTCTTGCACGACGATGCTCTACACGTCTTCGCGGCATCTCGCGCTTTCCCGTCATGCTACTTTCCCCTTTGGCTTTCGCCGCCAGGTAGGACGGGTGACCCGGAGGTCTATTCTTCCGTACCTCCCTTCTCTGCGAGAAGGATCGAACAACGGGTGATGCGGCGCACACGTTCGCTTCATCCGGCTCCTCGGTGAGGAGGTCCTTGTCATGGATACCCTGGCGTCGCTGGAGCCAGCGTGCGCCGTCTTCTGGTCGTGGCAATGGCGATGGAGCGCTTGCAGGTCTGTGGGGGTGCGGCCTCCCGTCAGGACGATGGGCTGTGGGAAGATGATGATGCCCGGAGCACTCAGAAGGGCGGGACCCAGTTGAGTAGGTCGGAGCACGATCAACTCGAAGTCATACCCACTACC
>JAABUO010004242.1_pt1 | contig 16900 bp, 26 predicted proteins | sample 5559291 | NCBI WGS metagenome assembly JAABUO01 (sample SAMN10711878, study PRJNA513372) | rock metagenome | isolation source: Antarctica rocks | place: Antarctica: Victoria Land, Finger Mt sud | reverse complement strand
AGCCAAGGTACAAAGCAACCCACCTGGGCTTTGTGTGGGTGACTTGGGTGCAGGTGAGCCTGGGCTGTAGCCAGGGCTTTCTGGGGACTTGGGGGAAGGAGACTGAGGAGAGTATCCTGCAGTGTCAGAACAAGATGTCACAGCAGCAGCAAACGCATGGCGTCATGTCCATCTGAACTGCTTATGTTGTACATTCTTCTCAGGCAGCTTTGCAGGTGGCTCAGCTGGAGTAAGGCTTTGCTGGCTGCACATCTGCTGGCATGAACATGCATGCAGCCAAGGTACAAAGCAACCCACCTGGGTTCCTTGAATCGCTATGGCGCATTTGACTGCTTTGCAACCAACAATGATACCTTTTTGAAGCAGCCTTATCTTAGCTGTGGAGGTGGCACACATGGGTTTTTACAGCAGCTGCAGACATGAGTTGGAACCCGTTTTGGGTCTCAACCTTGCATGGTTTGACATGGCTTGCTGTTGGATATTCAGTATCTCAGATATGCTTTTGGACCTGGTGACTGGTATGCGGGCGGTGATTTATATGAGCCTGCAGGGGAACCTGGGCTCATGCCTGGGGACTTCTGGCCACCGCTTGGTGACTGTGGCTGGTTCGGGGACTTGGAACCACCTCCAGAGGGTGATGACCCTTCGCCTGGCGAGCTAGAGCCCCCACCTGAATGGCCTGAGCTGCCACCATTGTCGCCACTGCTAGCAGCAGCTGAACTGGAAGCATCAGCACTGCCGCTAGCAGCAGCAGCAGCTGATGAAGCAGCAGCAGCTTCTGAGTCAGCTGCAGCAGCAGCTGAAGAAGCACCTGCGGTATTGCCACTGGCAGCAGCAGATGAGGCAGCAGCAGCGTCTTGGCTAGCGGCTGCAGCTGCAGATGCAGCAGCCGCGCTACCCTGGCCCTTGCTAGCTGCAGCTGCGGCAGCGGAGGCAGCAGCATTGTTGCTAGCAGCAGCAGCAGAAGCAGCAGCACTAGCAGCGCCACTGACATCAGGACCTGCAGGTGAACAGATTCAGTTCAGAAGCATAACGCACACGTTGTGTTCATTGCATAGCAAGATTTTGAATTTTCACTGGCAGGCAATAGCGGCCGATGCAAGAGAGCACTTGCTATGGCATGTCCAATATCAGCATAGCTTCTCAGGTCTAGGTACACATGCATGTACATGACAGTCTAGTTGCAAAGCTTGTGCTGCCGATGCGGGGCTGTTGCTGGCGTGTGTGCGTTGTAGTAGCTGACAACCTGAGCCAAGCCAGACCATGCCACAGAAAATGGCTTTTATGGCAATTGCACGGCAATGACAACAAGGCAGAAGGCTTTCTGCCGCAAGCATACATCAACAACAGTCAAGACTTCATGCAAAGGGGAAGGTCATTAAGGTTGCAAGTGCACAGTGACTCCAAGTCAGTGCCAAGAGCTTTGCAAGCTGAATAGTACCTGAGGGAGGTGGTGATTGGGTACTTGCTGCTGTTGGAGTAAGCTCTGTATTGTCCTCTGCAGAGACACACATGGTGAGCTTTTGTCACTGACAAGTGCTTAGGAGCAATGCCTGGTAGCTATGCCTTGGCTAGCAGTGCTGTAGGATGTGAAGCCATTGCAGTTGTCATTGACAGATCAAGCCTGGGCAAGGAACATGCAGCCTGTCACCAATGAGTCTGAACAACAAGCTTTTGCAAAGCAACATACCTTCTCAGAGCCCATGGCATAGACAGATTGCGCCATATAACAGATCAAAGACAGCATCATGCTGATGATATATATCATATACGAAGAAGGACTTGCCAGTTTGTGGTGGTGGAGAAGCTGCCGAGGCAGGGTTTGTTGGAGGAGGGGTGTCTGCATTGGCGGGGGTTGCGGGTGTAGCAGGGACTGCCTCTGATGGGGTGTTTCTTGTGGGAGCTGTCTCTGTTGGTGTGGACCGTGAAGGGGCTTGTTCTGCTGGCGCTGAGTCTGGCTCAGCAGGTGTTGCTTCTGAGGACCCACCACCTGCATGGTCAGTGATGCATTGCAAGAAGCAATTAACACATAGTCTACGTGTGATTGAGGCTCTTGCAGAACAGAGCATGCTGCAATTGCAAGCACTTTTTTAGTGCACCTGAGATGCTGGTTTCTGCAGCTGCTCTGGTACAGGTATTGCATCCCAAGCTGGGGACCAAGATGAGGGTTACCATTAACTCATCACAGCTGTGACTAAACAAGCATTGGCCCATCATGGTGATACGTTCAAGGGGTGAATGCAGGGCTGCTGGGCTTTTGTAAGACAGGTCCTGGACAGCATTTCTTTCGTTTCAAATTTGAAATCGACGCATTGATAGCGCCACTTTAAAAGCAACGCATCGATAGCGCACAGATCCAACACGGCATCTCCGTACAATCACAAGCACTGCGCGTCGTTTATACAAGCTCAGCACGGCACTGACAGGCTTCACAGCTCAGCCGTGGTTCCGCGCTAAGCGCAAGCTCGTCGCGTCAAGGCACACGGCTGGGAACATCAGCAAGCACTACGCATTGCTCGCGGTGACGACCGCATCGATGGCAGCATTAATGCAATATTGTTGTCAGAAATCTCCAGCGTATGCCAGCCTGTACACAATAATAATGACAGCCGCTGCTGGGTGACAACACACCTGAAGAGCCATGAAATTGAGACAGCCGCCGACGGAGAGGCAGGCGGTTTGTAAGGTTGGCCAGGTAGGAAGGCCGGCTGAGGGACTCTATTGAGCCTGCACCAACGGGTGCGGCTGAGCAACAACAGGGGGGTGTGACAGATTGACAGTGCAAGCCGGCGGCGAAGCGATGTCTCGCAGCAACAGTCCGGTATAGCCGGCAAGGGGCTGAGGTTCCGTGGCGCGCATATATCGGGACAGCATCATATACATTGACACGCAAGGTTGTGTTTGCTGTGACAGTCACAGTACCTACCTTCGACCATTGAGCTCGCAAGTACAACAAACACGAGCAGCTTGGTGGTCGATATCATCGTCATGAGACCGCAGCCGATCGGCGGTTGCCCACGGAAGAGGTGTTTTCTGTGACGCAAGCTCGAGCACAGACTTTGCTGAGAACTAGGCGAGCAGCAGCACGAGAGCCATTGCCATTTATGCGCAGAGCTGATCGCAAGTCAGCGCCTCAAGGCTGCGTATGCAGGTTATATAGTATGTTGACCGACGTGTGAGAATTACTCATGGTATTACTTCACATCGTCATTTTACGCGGTTTCCACTTTGACATTCGAGCATGTGTCCTCAGGAATCACCTGCCACGATGACTTCATCTAGCATGTCCTTTTCCAGGTAAAGTTCAAAGCGAGCATTAGATCAGACAAAGTATCATTATCACGTTGCAATGTTCCTTTACTACGGTAGTAACCTTTCTAAAGGTAACCTTTGTTTGCACCTAGGTAACCTTTCTATGCACTCTTGCTGCTTCAGCGCAAGAATGCTCTGCGGGCAGAGGTTGCCGATGCCGTCATGTCACCAGCATAGCAAGGGGTGCTCGTCGATCAGTCAGCTCTCACCAAGATTCTGATTTGAACACGCTTGTCGTACCACCATGAGTCATCAAGGCTTGGTGATGAATATGCACGGTCTCGCAACCTACAACTGCTGATGCAACTTGCCTCATTCACCAAAAGTTTCCTCGCCGTATCACCTCTTAAGCGTTGCCTGCAGCAGTTGACAGGGGTGGGGTCCAGAACTGGATGCAACAGAGGCTGACCAAAGCCAATGTCTGAGGCTCTGCTATATTAATTAACATCCACGTCCACCAACCAGCATTCACATGCTTCGTACAAGTCACAAACTACATGAACTAGCCAATTGCAAGGCAAGTGATAAGTCTATGAGAATGTTTTGAGCAGGGTCAAATTCTGGATGTGACTGACGCAAACGGCGTATATGGCTGACAGAATTCTTGAAAGCGCTAGCACAATGGAAACCTAAGACTGGATGCCCAAATGAGCTTTTGTACATTGCAAAGCAGAGTCAGCATCAAACAGATTATGTGAGCAGTACAGAAGCAGAAACAGCAGATGACAGCATTGGCAGTCAAGTCAGTATGGCTCTGCTTGGCTGCGCTGGATGACAATATGTATGAACATCTGAGAGCTCATCCCGCTCCTGACAGTGACCTGAGGGCTGCCCAGGTCAGCAATAAATTAATCAATTCCATTGGCATCTGTGCTGCCATTCTTGTTTTCCTCCAAGCCATAGAAATGTCGGTCATGCGCCAAAGACTGTGACGGGGATCTAAAGTACATGTAAGGGGTATATCGCAAGAAATTAGCCACCCTGGATGTATAGATGTCAGCATACTTTTCAATCTGCCGGGTGAATTGAGATTTGTCATTCAAGCCAGCCCTTGAGAGGTAGCCCCAGTACTTGTTGAATGTCTGCCCATCTTGATCCAGCATCGGACCTGCAGCAGCTCACAGCACCTTTTGCTCCTGGTCTGGGAAAACAATACATAACCTGAGGCAATGAAGTAATAACAAGTCAAGCTGTGCTGTCTCGTATTGGCATCGCAGCCGAGTGCAAACTCCCCTGCAACACCCTTGCAAGATGCGGCATGACTTCTGCACAGTCTGCCAAATGGCTGACTCAGTGTGTGTTGTGACAATGCTGTGCTGGGTTTTGGAGTAGCAAGGCATGTTGGCAATTACACCTTGTACTGTTGCAGCCAGGTTCTTGGGTGTGAATAGAACAGCCTGTCAAGAAGCTGCGAGTTTCAAGCCTGGAGAGCAGAAGCGACATTGCTGTCATACAGTGATGCGTGCATCAGCTCTGTGGGCAGGAAACTGTCTTTGCATGTAGTAAATACAATGAGTAAATACCTATCAGGCTGTCAAGCTGATCAAGAACCATGAGCATCTGGCCCAGTGTATCTTCCAGCTCAGCATCTTCTTTGGTGGAGTGGTTAGGCTGGCGGACTGTGGAGCGCTGCCGCCTGACCCGCAACTGGTTGAACAAGTCACCCACCAGATCCTTCTTGTTCATCAGCTCCTGCACAGCGTGAGTCATCCAAACTGAATTAGTCTCTTTTGGCATGGATGCAGAGGGAAAGGAAGGCAGGACAGCTGTAATGCATGCCAGATTGACATGTCAATGCTGTGAACTTTTGCAGAAGATCAGAACCTGGGTGAGACCATCAGGGGAACAAGCTGCATCTGCCAATGCAGCAGTGCTTGCTTTGATGGTGCTGCTTACTCAAGCCGAGTATGACTAGACTGTCCTGAAATACTGCGTAGTTGCAGACGATGCATGGAGTCTGTCAACAGCCTCTGATGTGTGATTCCTTGAGACTGTTTATGCTGTCACAGCTATTCATCGATTGTGCGCAGCAGCGTCATCATGGAACCTGTGACAAACAGCACTATATGTCGACCACAATCACTTCCTGTGACGTTATTATAGTGGTGATGCCCATGTGGCAATGTACCTTGAGCTTGTTTCTGTGCAGCTGGCCTGCAACAAGGGCATCAACCTCCTCCTCCAGCTCTCGCACTATTAAGCAGGTCCGCCACCTGCACAATGTGACTGCCACAGTTGAGCACAAAAGCCTATCAATGCTGTGTCAGGACTAAGGCTGCAGTTGCAACTGGCTGCTTGGCCAGGCAGCAGCAGGCAAACTGGTCAATTAACAACATTGCCACATGATGAGGGTCTAACGCATTGCAGGTCAAAGCAATACTTGCGACCCCATTTAGCCAATCGTGCATGCACACTAAGCCTGTGTCAAGCTGGCAAAAGCATAGTCAAGCGCTAAAAGAGTTGCCAATGGACCATGCCATAACAACATATATGAGCCTGCATACTGGCTCCAAAGTTTGACAATAAGCTCAACAGCACAGCTCACCTGAAGTTGAGCTTGGCTAGAGCAGCGTCTGTGTAGATGTGATCTCCCACATACAGAATCTCATCCCCATTCAGCCCAAGGGCTCTCTCTACCATGGCAGCCCCGCCCCCACAGTAGAGGCTGCCATCCCTCCTGGCATCCATGGCCGGCCGCATCAAGCCATCCTCTGTGACCACCTCGTACAGGCTCATCTTGCTGTTGAAGAACTCTGGCTTGCGTGCTTGCACAATCACCTGCAGGCGCTGATTTGTTGTGATTGCAGCGTTGTTGATGACAGCACTGGTGGTTGGTGGAGGGTGTGCACACTCTCCTGCAGGGGTTGATGTGCAGCATATTCCAGCGGTGAGCCCATTAACATTGGTAGCTGCAAAGGCTCAGAGGCAGCTGCAAAGGCTCAGAGGCTTGATGCATGCAAATTGGTGTGATGGCCAATGTGAAAAATTGTGATTGCATGCTGATCATGATTTGATGCTACGGGAAACAAGAGTACAAGTCACAGGCAGCACACACCCACAGCACGGTACAGGGGTATTCTTGCATGAATTGCTGCTGATCAAAACTTTATTGAATCTCCGGCAGGGCTCCAACACAAACAGGAAGCACAGCAGCATTAGCACATTACAGGCACTTGGAATGCCACCATGCAGGACTTCCGTTATATAATGGTACAAGACGCCTACCATGTCAAACAGGTCTCGCCAGGTACTGCCAGGAGGCATGAATCTGTTATACGCAAATGACATCATCTTGTTTGTATAGTGATAGTCTGAGTTGGTGATCAGCATCAGCACTTTGCCCTGCAAAGCAGAGAAGATCACACTGGCACAACAAATGCTATGTGTATGCCTGGGCACACACTTGACTGCACACGCAAGCGTGTAAGCCGCATTCAGTGAATCTAGCTTGATGTTATAGTGTCTACTTTACACATGCCTTACTTTCTGAGATGCATGACTTTTGCGTCAACAAATGGTGTGACAAAGATGCAGAGCATCATGCTTGATCGCAAGCTCATGGGAGCCACAGACAGCTTGTGGGGTACTGCGCTGCTAAGAGCTTCAGGCGCGAACCATGACTGCATGACCATCTGGGCACTGCTTGTGATGATGTATTATGCTTGGCATGTTCTGCATGTGTCGTCATTTCTCTGCCAAAGATGTTTTGCTGTGCAGCTGTGTTTCAGGTATGCATGAGACTGGAGCTCCATTGTTTCATGCACTGAAGAGGCATACAGCTTGGCGTTGGTCCACGAGGGTCTTGGCCATGTCAGGATCCAGCTCCACATAGCTGGCAGGGTCTTGGATGATGTCTCCTTTCAACTGCCCCTCCACATGGGTGCGGAAGAGGGCCTTCTGCACCAGCTTGTACAGGCTGGTGTAGCTGTTGCTGAAGTCTTGGCGAGGCAAGGCACCCTGATCAAGCCTGTCTACCATCTGCACACCAGCCAAAGGCTGTGCACAACTGCATGCATGCCGATGACAACTGACTGCTGTACATACACAGCAGAATAAGTGCGGTGTCCTTGGCCAGCAGGGGGCAGTGCAGTACAGCTCAGGAAGCAGCTCTCTCACAAAAGATAAGTAGCAGCTATCTTTTGTGCAAGAACTGGTGTTTACACAGCCCACTTGTAGAGTGAGGCTGTAAGTTAGTCTGCATCCATGAGACGCGCCGACAGCAAGTACACTGGTGCAGCCTGGGTCCAATAGGATTTCAAAAATGTTGAAGACTGCATGCTACATGATCTTGATCATGTAGATCATTGCTGACTATGGCGCAAAGATGCACAAAGCATGCAGCAGACTTGCCTGCATGTACATCACTGCTTCTGAAACAGAAAATAGAGTGTTGAGGAAGGTCCATCTGTTCTCATTCCTAAGGTTGACAAGCTCCCGCCCATACGCTTCTCGAATCTCACCAGTGCTCATCATGTGTGTCCCATGCATGCTGCGTTTGACATGCCTGTAGGCAGCCAAGCTCAAAGCCTTAGTCATGTCATGCAAGCCAAGGACCACATTCTGAGTCATGTCATGCAAATACACATATGATTCATTGATCCTCATCACTGTCATGATGTGATCAGTCAGTGCATTCACGCAGGGCTGCATTGGTATGCGCATGTTGATCATGAGGCTATAGGCACCACAAGGCCGACTCTTGGTATCTTCACAAGCCTGACATGACATTGACCAGGTATGAGCAGAGGAAGCAGAACAAGAAGCTAACAACAAGTCTTATGCAGTGGTGCTAAATAAATATAAAGCCGCAGCTCACCCAAATCTGTCAGCCTTGACCAAGTTGCCTCGCTCCTGATCCACAATCAGACCGCGCGTGACAAAGGTAGGATCAAAGTGCAGGCCTTCTATGGGACATCCCATGCTTTGCAGGTTTTGCAACATGTATTTGAAGGCCTTTCCTTCCCAAGCATCCACATCATAGTGTATCAGAGTATAGTCCATGTCGTAGCCTGCAAACCAACTGATGCATGTCTGGATCTGATAACAGTACACCCATTGACATTCAGCCCCATAGCTTGCTTACGGGAGGCCGCTAAAAAGTGCATTGAACAGCATCAGCCAAACACAAGCTGCAGCACCACCCCAGCAGCAGCATGGCACGCATGCGTCTGACACATGTACAGTGCAATGTACATTCACATTCTGAGTGCTTTGACCTCAGCAGAGCTTGATGTGCCATTTGAATGCAGTGTACACACAATCACCTATAGCCTGAATGGACCTCAAGTTCAAGGTGCGGCTGCAGAAGATGGCACGGTTGGCTCTGCCTTTTGGGTATTGGGGGGATACCTTCAACCCTTTCATCAAAGCCTGCAAAGGCCCTGAAACATTGGCACTGCCGCAGAAGCAGGTGTTGTAGCATTGTACATACATGACAGCAAAACCAAATCACCTGCTGAGAAGCCCTCAGCTCCCTGTATGGAATGGTAATGATGTCATCCAGCTGCTGTAAGCCTAGTACATTGACAATGCCTTCGGACTTCACTCTTTGCACAAATCGCAGGTTCCCACTTGTGCTTTCTCCCAGAAAGTCGACCTGTACAAGCAGGAAGCTCCCTGCAGCAGGCTGTGGCTAACTTGACGGGCAGCACGGGTATCACGCACTTCTGCTTCATCGTCATCAACTGGCTCAATCACTCCGTCATTAGTCCTGAAGACCTCAGATTCTTCCACCTTCTCAGCTTCAGCTACACCAGCAGCTTGACATGCAGAGATCGATCTGGCAGCCCCAGAAAGCTTTCGACGGGCGGGTCGCCATGCAGGCAAAATCAACGAACATGATTGTGCGCATGAGCGGCCTATATGCAGCTGGTGTAGGGTTCTTTGTAGGCAAGAACTCTGATAGGGGCCATCGGTCAACATCCAGCTCAACGCACTTGTGCTCTGATCGTAGCACAGTTCGCTGGCTAGGAGCTGAGATTTCTTGAGCACGCCATCCACCTCACTTCACCTAACTGACGTGAGCTATTCACGGCGTGGCATCTGCGATGCTCGAAGTGCGACAGAGCACAAGTCGCGACTTAAACGGGGGAACAAAATTTGGTAGTCTTCTTCTTGCGGGAACACCTCTGGAAACATCTTCTTCATTGGTAACTGGCAAGGATTCGAAGAGGTGTCGCTTCATGCAAACCGTGCTATGCCTTCGCGATACAAGCGGTTTGGCGATTGCACAGCTTAGCACCAACTCAGCGCTTGTTCTATGACCACACCAATCTCCAGTCCCAAAACTCCTCCACCTTTGAAGTTGGACAGAGTCTCAGGCGGAGTTTACCCGCGTTCACCTAATGTCTCTGTCAACAAGAACGTAGAGTGGATTAACTCAAGAGGTGCATGGACATTCTACATTGCCCTCATCTTGCTGAACTGGATGGTGCTGTCGACGGTGATGAATCCGGGTGAGAGCAAGTTGTCTCATCTGCATTTCAGCGTCTTGACGATCGGGGCTTGCAAGGCTCAAAGATACACGGGTGGCGGCCTCATGCAAGATTTGCGTTGTTGTGCCGGAACCCTCGTTTCCTTACGTACTTTTGTATGCTACAGGCTTAGCATGGACATATGTTCACTTGATCCATGGCGTCTTGACCTATTATCTCCTACACTGGCACAAGGGCTCCCCCATTGACATGGATCAGGGCAAGTATGACAAGTTGACATTTTGGGAACAGCTAGATGATGGAGTCCAAAACACTACAAATAGGAAGTTCTTCACAGCAGTGCCAGTGGTGCTCTTCTTGCTCGCTGCCCATGGCTCAGACTACAGGCGGCAGCCTTTGGGCGTTAACTTGGCAGTTGTGCTGGTCCTTGTCATTGCCAAATTTTCTGGCATGCACAAAGTCCGATTGTTTGGTATTGGTGAAGTCAAGTACAATGCATGACACGGTAGCTTGTATAGTAGCAGTGTCAAACCTGTGTAAGTCACCACAGCTTGTTTGCAGGATGACAGTCACGCACTGTGGTACTACGTCATAGGTTGCTCTCGTCAGTAGGCAGGTGAATGAAAACCCCTTTGGACAACATTATGACTCTTCTTTGCTGTGTTTTGACTGATTGTGTTGATGATTGATTGCATTTTTAAGTTCATGCTACTTTGTTGCAGCATCATATTCTCAAGCTTGCCCACAACCAGAGTTCAGGTCAAAGTCTGCTTAGCTGTTGTAATTCGAACACTCACAAGTCCACAGTGACTTGGAAAATCAGGGCAGCCTGCGGGCTGCATAGGCAACAACTCAGTCCGCTGGTTGGCGAGGCGTTGCGATGAGAAGATCATGAATCTCAACCCACTGCCTTGCCAACATCATGTCAAACACTCCTCACTTGGTCTTGACCACTTCCATTAGTTCAGCATGGGCATGCAACACCATGCAACTGTGCCATGCGGACCAGTCTCTGTAATTTCGACACCACATGTAAGCTCAGGTCGTAAATCCACTGGTGAAACGCACAGAGCTGCAAGAGGGCAACTGCCAACATCGCCGAAGTGTGGCCACCATCCAGCTCTTGGCAGTTCGATCTTTCAAGTCTGCACTGACTGCAGATATCCCAAAACAATGCAGAATGCAACTTGTATACATTGATCTGCAAATTTGTGCTGACTCAGTCAGATTGCGACAAATTGTTATTATTGACACATGGAATAGCAAGTCCACACCGAATGAACGGCTCAGCAAGCATACACCTTTTAGCAGCACGAGATAGCCTGCACGCAAGGATCAGGGCAACTGCACCTGAGATGCACCTACAGCTATTTGCCAACATATTCTACAGAAGACGCAGCTGAGAGTTCCAGACTGAGCTGCAAACAAAGTGGGTGACAGAACGAAGTATTGAGGTTGTGACACAGCATCCATCATATACCATCCAGCAAGCTTGGTCGTTGCAGCAGCACAGCCAAGCTATGTCATTGACATGGCAGGAGTACATTGCTTCTGATCAACATCCTTGAGGTCCTTGAGCAGCGCAGCACCTGCTCTGTCTCCCATCATCTTTTCTTGATCATACCCAAACACAACCTCCCAGCCATCCGCGCCATATCTGCAGTTGACACAGATTTGATGCTGAACATCCTCGGCAAGGCGCGCATGAAGGATACAGCAGGTGACGCAACCAGCTTGCTGCATCATGATCTGCTGGCCGTTGCGTGTTTTTGTTATTGTGTCGCATTGCTGGAGGGGGCCCAAGCACAAAGCAAGTGACATGCCAAGAACCCCAAACATTTCACGCCAGATCTCTAGCAGGCTTATCACACACAAGAAGTCATGTGCAGTCTGCATGTAGACACGCAAACAAAACAGGCAAACAAAGTAGCAAAGTTTGAAAGGCAACAGTCTGAGTGTCTATGCTGAGCGATGATCTGAGTAGCAAAGATGGTAAACGCATGCAGGCCGCTTACTGTTCAATGAGGGGCACAGCCACATCTTCCACCATTTGGCGGCCATGTCTCTCATCCTCTTTGATGTGCAGCTCCCAGTAGCCAGAGGCGCTGTCACTCAGCCCCACTCTCTGGGCTGCTGCCAAGTATGACCTGTAGACACTGGGACCGTTCACCTGCAGCATCCAGATTTCTGCTTAAAGCAATCTATGACGAACTTTAGACCTCCACCCACATAAATTCAGGACAATCGTTCAGGAAGCTGGCACGCATCGTTATGCTGTAGCACAGCTTATGGAGGCTGGAGGATGTGCAACAGGATGTAGCAATGACAAGCTGCAGAGTCAGGTACACAGCAGCCGTCACAAAGAGGGCAAGACAATTGGCCGCTGGCACCATTACTTGCCCCTCATATGCCAGCAGGATCTACATTTGGCAATGACATCAAGTGAAATGCCTGAAGCTGCAAGCTGTTGGACCAATTACTATTCTACAGATTGCAAGCAGACTCTGAGTGTGACAAACACATGTACATGCCGCAAATGCACAGTGCAAAGAAGGTGGAGTGCTGGTGACACTGGCATGTTTCAAGCAGACTGCAACAAAGATTGCCTGTGCCACTACATCTGCGTGATAGTCAAGTCAAGAGACAGCACCTCAAAGAAGGTGAGGCCGCCAGCGTAGCGCAGGTAGTGGCGCCTGCGCTCGGTGAGCAGGAAGTTGTGGTTCATGCTGGCCAGGCTCTGCCACGGCACCAAGTCAAAGTAGAACTCTGGCTCCACATTCAGGTCCAGCTCACGCATCATGGTGGCAAAGAAGGTGGAGTGCTTCTTGTTGAATCGGCCAGTCCCGTACTCCTGCGCAAGATTTGGAAGCCCGTTGCAGCTGTTGCCTATGACTGCAAGTAGAAACTATTCAAGCACAAGCAAGCTAGCTGTAAACGCTGCTTCTCACTGACATGAACTTGTTTGCAGGCATACCAACGCCTGAAGGAGGGCAGCCAGCACAATAGCCAGTTGAGCACAAAGCGCAGAATTCTCGTGAGCACCTATTGAAGGGCGTGCACAGCACAAAGCTATTGGCATTTGCCAAAGTGTACAGTGACATACACAGCATCTGCAAAAGCAGCCATCATGTGAGTTGCATGCATGCAAAAGGCGCCCACGATGGCATAGACCGCAGCTAAGGATGTGACAGACCTCCATGAGGACTCTGAAGATGGCACACATGATCTCATTGGCTGCCCCACCACACACCCTGCTCTGCCTGCTGGCTTCCACCAAACCATCCACTGAACCTGCAGTTGCCCTTCAACAGTTTTGTCAAAGCACCCACGCACTCTCGAACCAGGCTCAGCATACCTGCTCGCCAGGATGTAATCAGCTACAGGCACAAACCAGCTGTATGTGATGTGACGCTACCATCGAGGGCTCATGCTACACACTTTGTTGCTCCTTACAGGTGTCAGGTCAGGTTGGGATTGTGCATTGACAGTGCAAAGTTGAGGGCTAGGCAACAGCTTGCTCACTGATGCCAGCACAGATGGACTGCCACCAAAAGCAAGGCGAACAGCTCCTGAGAAAAGGCTGCTTGAAAGCCAGGCACTGATCATACGCAACCACACTGGTGACAGCACACACGACACAACAGAGAAATCATCAGCGGCAAGTTGAAAAGTCGTGAGATTTTGTCAACTTGCAGCTAATGGGTTACGTGTTGCGCGATGTGTCCTGTCAGCAGTGTTGTTGAATGTGATCTGTACAAGCTGCTCATGAACGATGGCATCACATGTAAGTGAGTGAGTAACCAACAGACAATGCAAGCATGGACATGAATGGGTGTATAGTTGCAGAAGGGTACGACAAGGTGATGTGTTATATGGTGGCAAGCCCACCCACAGCCAGCAGGTGCCGGTAGCCCTCGGTTGTCATCTCATTCTTGATGTATGATGCAGTCTGACCCAGAGGAGGGTCCACATCATGTGCAGCCTGCCGCCTTACCATGTCTTGCAGCTGCAGACAAACCACACTTCAGTTGAAACTGGCTGTGAAATCAGGTAGCATTGATCAAATAGGAGGATGGCAATTGAATGTACCAGGTGGCATTAAGGCTGTCAACAAGGTCGCAAGCACAGGCAATACAGATCAACTGTCCAAGTCTGCGCTCCACGCCTCTGCTAAATGACTGTTACGCAAAACAAATCACAGTCAGCATTGTCCTTTGCCAACCTGAAGGTACACAGATACATTGCGGATGGCAAGGCAGTTATGCTGTAATGCAAGTGCCCGACGACATACTTAGCTTATCCCTCTGATGCATGTGATCACTGCAATTGTGAAACTTGATCTGCCATGTGCAGTGCTAAACAACATGGCAGAGTTTTTTTGTTTTGTGCCAGATCAACACCTCTTCGACGCTTTTGGATTTGTAAGCATCCACATCAAAATGGGCAGTCTCCCACTGCTGCCAGGGCTGCTCAATGCTGTGCCGCAGCTGTGCCAAGTAAATGCTGCGCTCATTGTTGTAGTTGCGCAGGTCATCATACCTGTGAAGCAGCCATAGCCATTCAGGCTGGACTACAGACTCACAAGTTTAGCATCTCAACTTCACAATCATGGCGGTCGCTATACAGGTGTTTGAATTTGCTGAGCTTTCTGTCCACTGTCCAATATTGAGAAGGCTGCAATGTGTTGCCAACCTGTACAAGCTGCATTGGCAGAGTCTGGCAGCAATTGCGCAGTATTTGTTGGAAGCCAATCAAACAGACACCTAGGTGGTGAGTGTGCATGGGATGGGACAGAAGCAGCAGGCGTACCAGAACAGCACAAGCCTGTTGATTCTGTAAAGTGTGCGCTGCAGGAACAGGTGTGCTGCCTCTGCTTCTGCATCTTCACCTGCAGATGCACCATGTTTGTAGAAGGAATTCAGCATCATGACAGTGTGATTGCATTGTCTGCAGCGGCCAACCATTGCAAATGAATGGCATGCACAAGAGGTCTCATCAGAGTAATCTTGTGCAAGAGTAATCTTCAAGCCTGTTGCTGCAGACAAGATTTCCATTGAAGCAGCTGTAGTGCAAGCCGAATGCAAGCTACATTCTGTGCCGACGTATAATATGGCACAGACCTGCAGCGTTGCTGAAGGCACGGCCTGTAGCCACCGCTACTGCCTCCTCTAGCACATGAGCGGCTTGCTGGAGATCTGCATCTGATCTGCAAACAGCACAAAGCTCTATGGACTGCCAGCAAAACACCTCAATGAGCAGGCACCTGTATGAATTGAGCATGATGAAATTTGCCAGCGATACCTGAGCTGTGCATCAAGATCCTCTGCACCTAGCAGCCTTGTGAAACACCTTTCTGCCTCTGAGAAGTCTGTGCTGGTGCCTGAGAATGCAAATGAACCTTGTAGTAAGTGGTCCTGAAGGGGTGCCAAGACAAAGAGTGTTCTTCATTACCTATTGAAGGCAACCCCTGGAAACGGGCAAAGTCATGCAGGACTGATGTGACCGGCTTGGGCACAAGCTCAGTAGAAGGGGCAGTTATTACAGCAGCTGCGTTGATATTTGCAATTTGACTGGCTAGCGTTACGGTGCTTCGCGAGGATTTCGGCTGTCCGTGCTTATGGCAAAATACCAGGTCACGTAGTACGTGGCTGGAATGCGACAGTCTTCTGCCGCTTGCCTTACACAACGGTCGAGCCTGCAACAACGCCAACTCAGTTGGTTGCCAAATCTGGTTCAGCTACAAGTCACGCGTACAGTGCTTTGAAATGCAAGAGATACTCACGCTGTAAGATGTACTAGACATCACTTGTTGTCCACAATGCGGCGCGTGACTGTGCATTGAAAGTTGCGGCAACTTGGTCTGCGGATCTTGCAGTTGCAGGTGATCAGCTCTGTTGCTGCCAAAGCGGTGCGTGTCACCGATGCTCTCACACGGTCGTCGGCTTCAGTGCATCAATACACAGTATGCCAATTTTGTCAGGTCCGAGAAAGTTGTAGCACCGATACGTGGCACGGATGTCAGCCTGCAGGATGTGCTTTCCCAGTCATGTCTGCACATCGCGGCTTGAGAACCACGTGAAGGTGACATGGCTGCTCTCAAGGATGATGATTAGCTGCACTTGTTTGATTGCTTGATTGAGATACAGTCAGCTGTAGATAGATCCTGCACGTGTAGAGTTTGAACGTACTTTCCGACGCACAGCACCTATGCCTATTGTACTGGCAGTAGCTTGAAGCCTGTACTGCCTGCTTGCCTGACCACAAGCGCCCATCCTGTCGCAGTGTATGCCTCTGGGTCGCCGGCGCAGTTTGGTGCCCTCAATTGTGCGCTTCGTCCGCAAATTAACCGCGTCCACTTGACTTGGCAAGCTTTCTTGGTTCAGCCGAAATTGGGCCTGGTTGCTGTTCGGTTGCGAGGTGAGACTCAGTAGTACCGTTTGCATTGCGCCGTCCGCCTGCCTGCTGTGCATTCGAATTCTTGCTGAGCGCTGCAACAGCGTGTTCTTGTGCCTGGATCAGGTCAGCGTACTGCGTATGCAGAGCCCAACAGCCGAAGTTCCGCACGCTGTTCGTTGCGTCGGCATCCAGATACGTGCCACTCCGACTAGCCACTCGACTGTAAATCGACGCCCCGCAATGTTACCAGACTCGCGCGCCAATGCTTCGATTTCACCCGCTGGTGGTCGGGGCAGATCTGCGAGGTCACCGTTGCCCAAGTCACTATTCAAAACTCAGGCTGTTGGCACAGTTATCCCGCGACAAAGCGCGCCAGCGCATGAACCGAACAGCAGGTGCGAAAGCTACTCATAGCCGACTGCAGATCTGGAGCTTTGCAGATCTATAGATCTAGCCTTGCTGCACCGATTGGTCTTCCGTCAGCGCAAGCCGCTCTGTACACATTTACGACATTCGCAGTGTTGATTCAGGCATACACCAAATGACATTTTCGTCTGCGATGAGGAGTCTCAGTTCTACAGCCAGTGCCTAGAGAAGCTGCTGGTCAAGAACAGCAGCAGCAACCAGACAATTATTGAGTTTGGTTCAGGGGACGGGAGTCCTGTCATTGGCTGCCTGGTTCAAAGCCAGTTTTCAGGAGTCATCCATGGCTTTGAGCTCAACAAGAAGGCCGCGGCATTGGCACACTCCAAGGCAAC
>JAABUO010004241.1_pt1 | contig 16902 bp, 10 predicted proteins | sample 5559291 | NCBI WGS metagenome assembly JAABUO01 (sample SAMN10711878, study PRJNA513372) | rock metagenome | isolation source: Antarctica rocks | place: Antarctica: Victoria Land, Finger Mt sud | reverse complement strand
AAGTGATCAAGAAATTTAAGGCTGCATTCCGTGCTTCTTGTTCGAGGGAGGTTGTTGAAGCTACATCTGACATGAAATGTAATAGATCCCCGAGATTTTTAGAAACAACAGCAGGATCAACAATGAGAAGAGTATTGAAGGTTTCAAATGATCTTGATGTGTCATCGCCCGCATTGATCTGATCTTTGAGAAATTCCAACATCGAGGGTATGATTTGCCGAAATAACCGCATACCAGTCATATCATCGCTATCGAGAAACTGTGAGATCTCTTCTAAGGCCATCATTGTGTTCTTACGAACTTCATTGGATTCTGGGTCCCTTATGGTACGAGAGAATAGTGTGAGCAAATCATTCGTCTTTGTAAGGATCCCTGAATCCATAGACTCGATGAGAGTAAAGAGAATGTAGATTGCAATTTCACGTTCACTCGCACTCGACGACACCGCTGCTTGTTCCAAGAAGTTTGGCAGCCCAGACCATTCATTCGATGGGAGATCGATCTTTGCGATGGCAGAAATCACACGCGCTGCAGAGTGTTTGACGACCCCAACGTCCTCGCGTAACACCCTGTCCAGCAGTGAATGCCTTATTCCTTCTCTCTGTTGTGCTAAGAGCTTTTCCCAAAACGGAGCGATGAGCTTGCGTAATTCGACGGCTGCAAATTGCCGTACAGAAGGATCAGGGTGGAGAGAGAGGATATGAACGAACGCTGAGACAGATTGAGAGTCATTGTAGTAGCTCTTACGCAAAGTCTCCGTGGCTTCATTGATCTGCTTTGTGTTTGTACCACTCAATGCTTGCCGCAGAACGTCTGTCAATCTCTGCACATACTCTTCCATGCCTCGAGGATCAGGGCTGCAGCACGTGACTTGGGATGGAGGTGACGGTGTTGGGTGCGACTGGGCTCACTGGTGGCTGCTTTGTTCAGCAGGCGCTGTCGTCGGAAGCAGTGAGCAGAGTCGTTACGCTGACTCGTCGTTCACTGCCCATTCAATCTGCGAAGCTGCATTCAGTGATTTCAGATCTCTCCGAATGGTCAACGCAAGTCCGAGGGAGCGCAATATTCTCAGGCTTGGCTACGTCACGCCGTGCTGCCGGCGGCTTCGATAAACAGTACCTGCTTGAGCATGATGAAAATTTACGGCTTGCCAAGGCTGGTAAAGAACGCGGTGTTAAGACTTATATTCTCGTCTCCTCAAGTGGTGCGAATGACAAAAGTATGTTTCCTTACATGCGCTTAAAAGGAGAGTGTGAGCGAGATATTATTGGCCTAGGCTTTGACCACACTGTCATTTTACGACCGGGCATAATCATTGGCCCGCGTTCCGTGCCAAGGTATGCGGAAGCAATCGCACAATATTTTTTCAGATTCCTACGGTTGGTAAGCCGTGGAACACTTACACGGTCCATGGCCATAGACGCCTCTGACATTGCCAAAGCTGCCATGCTATGTCTGGAAAGCCAACATCAGAATCCTAATGCGAATAAAATCACCACTCTCAACAACGCGGCAATGCTAGAATTAGCAAAAGCATAATTATATGTATGGACAGTCTATGCAAACTTCTTCATGAATTCTTGGTGGAATTGCTCAATAGATTCAATCCATTCCGTGCCAGGGGGTAGAAATGTCGTCCGGACATGGAATGTCCCCTCTGCTTGTCCGAAACCTTTCCCAGCAACCATGCAAATACCTGTCGCATCGAGTAATTGCAAACAGTAAAGTTCATCGGGGGACTTTCCATTATTTTTGGCCTGCTCGAGAGCTTTCTGCGGAAGATTGATAGTTGGAAAAAGATACATGGCTCCTTGCGGCTCTTGACATTCAACGCCTTCCATCCTTTGGAAAGCTTCGTAAAGACGGCAACTTCTTTCTGTAAGACCATCGTTCGTACGCTTTAGTTCTTGTTCATAAACGTCATAGCTTTCATCTCCGGGCTGGGGGGGCTTCACCATTAAATCAACAAAGACTTGACCGGCAACAGGGGCACACAGCGAGATACTTGCCAGTTTGTAAATCTCCTCCACAACCTCAGGATCAAAACCAACCAACTCAAAATATCCACCACGTTGACCACATTCGCCCAGCATGCCTTTCGACGTAGAGTGAAAGCTCACGAGCTCGACATGATTGTACTTGGAATCTCGCTGCTGCAGTTCTCTTAAGACTTTTTTGAATGAGATGAATTCGCCTTTAAATATGTTCGTCTGATAAACCTCATCTGCCATTAGAACCAATCTTTCCGAAGCTGCAAGATCGATAACAGCCTCCATTTCGCTACGGGAAAGACATGCTCCTGTTGGGTTCCCGGGATTTATAATGACTACAGCCTTTACATCTGTACCATCGGATCTTGCTTTTCTCACTCCTTCATGCATAGCTGGTACATCTGTTCCCCAGTGGTCTTTTTCATTTAAGATATAGGGCACAGGCGTCGTATTCATGAGCGCAAGAGCAGCGGTGTAGAGAGGGTACTGAGGGATTGGAATAAGAACGCCAGTAGTCGGGCTCGCGCAGATGACTTGTAATAATTGAGACACGCCTTGAGACGCTCCTGCCGTAAGGAAGATATCATTCGGGTCGGCAGCGATGTCTCCATCTCGCACTCTTATGAAGTCCGCAACGTCCTTCCGAATATGGGGGACACCCTGAGAGTGGCTATAGGCCCCAAGGCTTCCAATTTCTTTCTGCAAGAGGGTAGCACGATCCAGCACGTCTTTTGGAAAAATCCCTTTAGTGTGCAGGAGTTCAGGATACTGTAAAATGCTCACCACTTGTCTGAAGAAGGTTATTGGCTGTTGGTCCAGCTGCTGTGGGTTGCCAATGTTTGCATTGACTATGTTTTTAAATGGATGCTTTCTGCCTTCTTTTAGCTCGCTCCGTAATGTTTCGGCTCGAATGGCAAGTTCACCCCGAACAGCATACTCTGCGCGCACGACAGCTGGATTGATATTGTCCTTGTTGAGTGCACGATGGTTGCTTCCGTTCTTCTGACTCATCAAGGCGTATGTTCGAAATGGTATGCGAAAAGGGATCCGGTAGTTGAGGAATTTTAGGGAGCGAATAGTCATGAACACTTGCAATACCCCACACGGAGTAAGGAGCTGATGACATTTACTATATGTAATTACACGGACATCCTGATATTTACAGCCAAAGACAACATCAAAACGTGCTGCGTTAGCTTGCTTCGATGAGGGGCTTACCTCCATGACCAGTCCTGGGGAACACTGCCAGCCACACTCTTCGACGGCAGTTGTGAGGATGTTGGGGTCAGCTTTACCTGATAACCAGGATCCTGAACGGGAAGATCCACGTAGTTGGCATGCGTGACCTCACCAGAAATGGTGTCGCCAGAGAGAGAGGGGGTCGGGGAGAGAAAATCAGAGTACTCGGACATGCAACTATCGCATGCTCGCGATGGGATTCCGAAAGGATGAAAGCGCGCGTTCTGATCGAGGCGTAGAGCATTTGAGGAGCTTTTGTAAGGAAAACGGACGAAGCAGACTCACTGTTGGCCGCAAAAAATATTCCCGCATCGCCTGCAATGATGGCGGCGCTCGAAGAGAGAGAATATTTTCTGGCAGTGATTCCACTCACAAATTAAAACTTCTGAGTCTGCTTTCCAATGGCCCTTCTTCGGGGATCCCGTCACGACCCCAAAGGCGTCAGAGTCGTCTTCTCCATAGCCGGACATTGACGTTGATCTGTCAACAACCGTATGTCGTAAAGCAGCAGGTCCTAGAATGAGCAAGTCGCTAAAGTAGGCCAATACGATAAATGGGATTTTTGGGAGGGTTTAGCTGGCGTGGCAATCTAAACTGCTCATCTCGCAGTTGCGCATCCATCACTGCGGATGGGGGAAAATTGGTTTAGCGACACAGATAAGAAACCTTCCAGCCAATCAGGAGCGAGCAATAATCATCACCGAGGTGGGGAAGTACCTCAACACCATGTATTATGATTCTATGTACCAACTACGATCGTGAATATTATGTTACCCAATGCACCACCTCTATGCCAAGCACCACCAAGATTAGCGTGCTGGGAAGTGTCAGCACCACGTAACTCCAGAAGAGAACCCTCGACATCTCATGCTCATATACACCGTTGATTTGACATATCTGCGCTAGCTGGATAGCACTAGGCGCGCCTATAAGGAGCAGAACCACGATGATGAAGATAGGATCATCGAAAAGGGATATAGGCACATACCTCGCGAACACAGCAATCAGAGGCGCCAGTAGTAGCGCTGGGAATACCATTCGCGAGAAGAGAGACACCAGTACGATCTTTGTGGAGTCTTTAGACACATTCGCAGAGTCGTCCGCTTCGCGAGCAAGATTTGATCCAAGTACCACAAGAATCAATGGAATAGCCACATTCCCGGCAGACCTGACCGCCGACGTGACCGAATTGTTGATAAAAGAGCCCTCATCGAAAAAAAGGTGCTGTAAAGCGGGTATAGTAGCTACAATGAGAGACGCCAACATCGCCCACAACGGTGCATTCATAAATTCCCAGACCCCCTTGCCAATTGTGACAAGTCTGTTCCTAATCCGCAAGGTAAGTGGCATTTTCGGGGAGCTGTTTGAGTGTGGTCGAGGGAAGGACGTAATATCCCCGCCTCTTACTTGGAAAGACGGAGAAGAAGGTGAGGAATGATCTGGCGATTGTCCACCAGATTCAAAGTCACTGTCTACCAAAAGTGGGTTCTCCTCATCGACGCGTCCACTGATCCCCCCCTCATACACCTCGTCACTGGGTGCGGAAGCCAAAAGATGATTATAGCCCCAGGTCCATCGCAGAAACTGACCAAGTTGTTGAAATATGAGAAGGTAAAGAATGCCCCGAGAGGCAATTTGTTCCCGCGTATCGTTTTCAATTTTGTCCCAATAGAGACCATCCAGAGTATAACTCAAGCTCAGCGTCAGGGAAATCGGCAGACTGTTGGAATTCCCAAAAACAGCCATAGCCATGCAAAAGTTACCGTCGCGTTTGTTCAGCTTGGCAACTCTGACTGAAATCAGACAGAAGCCCATGGAGACAAGCGTCATTAATGCGAAGAGAATAGGTATGATTGCCAGATCGTCAAATTTGTCAAGCGTCAGTGATCCGGCTAGTTTTGAGAATATGAGGGCAGGGGTGAAGACCAGCATGTTGAGGTTTGCAATAACCTTTTGTGCATCGATTGTAAGAAGCCCTCGTTTTGCAGCGATGTAGCCCCCAATGCAGATAACGACCACTTCCAACACCGCCTCGAGGGTAAGGAGGGCGAGGCGGGCATAAGAGGGGTGCGCAGAAGAAGACATTCGATGCACGACGAAGCAAATAGCCCCGTTGCGTTATTTCGTGGATCGGGGGAGTTAATTTGAGGTTGGGTAAGCCGAAAATGATCTGGCCTAAAGTGGCAGTGCAAGGTGCAATGACTTCATTTATGCGTAAAACAATAATATATAATCCTACCAAAAAATGATGGACTACTAGAGCTAAGTGCTCAAGCATGCAAGTGTTTAGTGTATATTTTGAATCTTGGAGTTGGTTGTTTGTTGTGGTTATTACTCAAGAAACGACATGCATTCCACACCGAGGAAGCGAGTGCAGATCGTGCTGCCAGCCAAAACCGTCGTGGACGTATCACAGCTTCCTGAGTTTCCTGATGTTCCTGGATCTTCGAATGAACGGGTGACAGGTTCGGCGCAGATGGAGCGGAAGAAAACGTATGGTAGTTTGACGACGGATTCACTTACATCTCCTAATCGTACACCGTCGCGCGAGAAATATATCAACCTTGCATCTATGACACTACAGACACAACCGCAGACGCCTAAATCCTCGTCACGAGTGAAGCAAGGTAGTGAATCGCCGAGTCGGTCGCCAACAAGCCGAGCTTCCTCACACTCCATGCCTCGATTTTCGCCTAAAAAATTGGGGCCTCCGCTTCGTGTTCACTCGAACGAGAAATCGGCTGGAAAGATGAGTTCCGATGGGTGGACGAGAAAGAGAGAGATGTCGAATTCTAAGCGCAGCATGTCTGGCACCCAAATGAAGCTTCCTACTAAAACTGCGCCTTTCATCTTTGCACGAGATCCGAAGATCAGAGCCGAAGCTGGGGATATGGTTTCCACATCCTCTATGGCACCGCCGGAGGTTGCACATGAAGATACTCTGAGTTGTCTATCCACGATGAGTCCGCAAGCACTGAACAGACAGTCGAATGGTAAACTAAGGTTAAAGCGAGAGCCGCTAGAATCAAAGACGGAATGACTGTTGGGCTGACTTCCATCAAATGACGAGACCACGCCAACAACCACGAACGAAAGGCCTTGAACTTGGTGATTTGATTCTTTGCGCCTTTTGGTTTTCTACAGCTAGACAGCTATATGTACATATCTTGCCAACGAAGGGTTATCTTCTCGTGCGGTACTATCGTCAACTCCGATCTTTGTATGTCGATTCGGCCCGGCTGATAATGGATCTCGCGCTGCTACGAACACTATGCAACCAGAATAGTAGAAGACATGGACTGTGGAAGACGAGGAAGCTGCGACAGTAAATGCCTTGAACTATAAGAAGATATCGGACAGCAATTGATTTCTTCTGACGTAGAAGTCACGATTCCATTGTTAGGCCGCATCGAGAATGCGACCCATGCACGCGAATTTGGCACCGTCCCAGCCCTTATTTACTGCAACCAGCCATGTTGGCGCTGATGTTAGCTCAGGGTGGTGAATGCCACCTGTGTCCAACCTAAATGTACAGCTGGTTTGCCGCAGCTTTTATTTGTCTTACCTTTACTCTTCCGATTCCATATAAAGAAAGTGAAAAATATGCATGATGGGATGATACAGTTAGAGAATACTCGAGATAAAAGTGGTCTTATAACGGAATTGGCGGGTTTCTGATGATGGTGTTTATACGTCGTGGTGCTCTCACCTCTATTTCCTGATGGTAGTTATAGGATTTGGAACGATGGTAAGTCCTAATTTGGTCTCAGCAATTACCAATCGATGCCATTGAACTGATTGGAGCATGTTGGACAGTTGCTTGTTGGTGGTGCTTTAGCCTCAAAACATTTATCTATCAAGGCATGGATGCCAATCATTCTCAATCTTCTGTATTCATAAGCGGCAAAGACTTTTCCGCAGGCAGTTTTTGTATTGTGCTCCGGCATTTGGAGGAATATCTGACCTAGCATCAAGAGTTGATGTAAGCATTCACGGTGGTGGTCTACGGCAAGTAAAAACCTTTTACTGCATCATGAAATAGAATATGTTATTAATCTTAGACTTCGTCTAGCCACTTAAAGTTGAGGGGTGGGTAGTTTTTTAAAGCTATCCGCAGCGTTTGAACAGACCCATCAATTTAGGGTTGCCAATCAAAAACAGCTTCCATAGGGTTCGCTTACACCAAATATGTGTACGGTGCTTCGACTCAGTGGTAACTCCTTCAATGCATGATCACGCTGACAGACTTAACTGCTCTATCGAGTGAATTCTTTACACATATGATTCCATGCTATATTGGTAACCCCATCTGGTATGCTTAATTCTCGCACTGTCCAAAGCGCCCAATAATTGCAGTACATCCAGCTGCAAATCATACGCAAAGTGGTCTTGTGGTGTTTCCATATCGCGGTGTCTAAAGCGCATCCCAGTGCCTGCGAAACAAAAAAGACTAGAACGCGAATACGACCGGCAGGTGCTACAATAGGTGCAAGCGACCAAGCATGCCAGATACCCATCAGAAAAAAAGCTGCACAGACTGCGGGGACTTTGCCAAAACGCCTAAACTGCTTGTACCCAAGTACATGACAAGGAGAGGAAAATGCGTTATGCCAGGTTTCCGACCAAAATGAAGAAAGGTCTGTTGCTCTCCAGATGGGCCCAAACAAGGCTACCGAGTTGCGATACCGTAGAAAATAATTGCAAAAAGTCCATAATAGGTATATAGAGATAATCATCGAGTCAGCTTTCACAAGGTTGGTTTGCGGAAGAAACTGGAATATACCGAATAAAACTGCATGTAAAAAAAATTCGCTAGTCTCGTTGAATTCGTACGGCGGAGCTCTGACAGTAGAGATGTCAAAAGATTCAAATCGAAGCTCCCAGAGGAGATTAAATGCATACCACGCATTCGACATTGGATACTTTGGTATAGGAGGTCTTGAACGACGGATATACATCTCCAAAGCCTTCATTGCAGCACATCCGCAGCACAAGCGTAGAAGGCTGTCTAGAACGCCGCACTGAAACGGCGCATAGTACGGCAGACCAAGCCACATAGCAGTGGCCAGAACCGCAATTGAGCCTTGTAACAAACGAAACTTCGTGCGCAGCAGAAGCAATTCCGCGTATAGGACCACAGCAGAACCAATCAATGATACGGAAGTGTACTTTGCATTCGTCAGCAAACCGGGAATACCTGGGTGCAGATAGATTCCAGAAAGCAAACCATTGTGCTCCATCTCCATACAGTCAATAAATAGTCCAAGGAGGAGGGTCCGTGGTGCAAGATCGCGGGTGTTTCTCAACCTCCTGCATCGGAGTCGATCGGATAGAAATTCTCCGGGCAAGGTCGATCACGTGCCGACAAATCTTGATGGATTGAAACTTTCAGGTACCGCAACTTATGATGGACTGGAAGCGAGAGCGCAAGGCTTCATAGATGGTGCTGAAGGTTACAAATGCAAACGAAGTCAAAGTATACACTGTTTCTGGTGCAGGTGCGCCCACGTCACTCCCAGATTGGCTTGCGCGAAAAAGGAAGAAAGCCTTAAGAAACGATCTCGAGTATTCATCGCGTATTGAGTTACTACAGGACTTTGAATTTTCGGAAGCAAGCAATTGCATCAAGGTCACCGAAGATGGTAGGTTTGCCATGGCCACTGGCACGTACAAACCACAGATCCATGTTTACGAATTCTCTGAGCTCGGTCTGAAATTTGATCGACATACAAGAGCGGAAAATGTTTCATTTATCCTACTTTCAGACGATTGGACCAAAAGTGTGCACTTGCAATCAGACAGAACTCTTGAGTTCCACGCTCAAGGAGGAATTCACTATGAGCTGCGAATACCAAGGTTCGGTAGAAGCTTGGCTTATCATTCGCAAACCTGTGATGTCTATGTTGGTGCAGCTGGGAGCGAAGTCTATCGATTCAATTTGGAAAGGGGAACATTTATGCGACCAAGGGCGACCAATTGCGACCGTGGCGTCAATGCTGTCAATGTTAACCCGGCTCATGGACTCTTGTCCTTCGGAGGCGCAGATGGGACTGTCGAGTTTTGGGATCCGCGAACAGCCAGTTGCGTTGCGACGCTTTCGGTTAATGCTCATACGGGCCATTCAGCGGCTAGTGTTACTGCAGGCTCGTTTCACGAGAATGGGCTGTTGTACGCAGCTGGTACATCCACTGGACTAACACTACTCTTCGACCTCCGATCTTCCTCTCCACTGTTGAAAAAGGATCAAGGCTACGGTGACCCTATCAAGAGTTTGCACTTCCTGGATGCCGTACCTGGAGAATCAAGGGTGTTGTCAGCAGACTCTACGATCATCAAAATTTGGGATCGACTAGATGGAACCCCCTTCACTTCTATCGAACCAACTGTTGGTATCAATGATGTCTGCCCAGTTCCTGGAAGTGGAATGATATTTGTTGCCAATGAGGGTATACCTATGCATACTTATTATGTGCCTCTGCTCGGACCCTCACCTTCTTGGTGCCGCTTTCTTGACAATGTTACTGAGGAAATGGAAGAAAATCCCGTTTCGACTGTTTACGACAACTACAAATTTGTCACACGCAAAGAGCTTGCCGGCTTGGGTCTGCAGCAACTTATCGGGACAAACCTAGTGCGATCTTACATGCACGGGTTCTTTATCGACTTAAGACTATACGACAAGGCCAAATTGATTGCTGATCCTTTCATGTATGAGGATCACCGTAAGAAGACAATCAACGAAAAAATCCAGAAAGAACGGATGTCTCGGATTCGCTCTGCGAAGCCACAGCGTGTCAAGGTTAACAAAGGATTGGCGGAGCGACTCGAGAAGCATAGTCGGCGTGATGCAGTGGATGAAAGGTTTAAAGAGGTCTTTGAAGATCCGGACTACGAAGTTAATGAGGAAACTCATGAGTTCCAGCAATTAAATCCAACGCGGGGCCCGAGGCAAATGACCGCGGCTGAGTTATCGGATGCAGAAGAGTACCATTCAGAGTCTTCATCATAGGCATTGCATTTTTGTACATAGATTCAGAGAGGGAAAAAATTACACTATACTCGTATTCGTGAGTTCGCCTATGAAATGAAAGTATGGCTCCAATACGACAGAAGCAGAATAAGGATCTTCCTAGCTCGAAAAAAAGAGGGTCATGCATTGCATGTATACAAAAGGTGAGCAAATGTCAATTGCGAGATGGCCATGACGACTGTGAATACTGTTTATCACACGGAAGGGCCTGCTCGTTACGGCCGTCAAGCCGAGCTAATCTGGTGGTCGAGAATAATATGGAACCACAGAGAGATTGTGACTTACCATTTGAGTCACGTCTACAAAGTCTACATGAAGTTAAAGAGAAAGAGAACAATCTGAGAATTTCACGAGGAGAGCATGGAGAGATGCAAGCGACCTTTGTCCCTAAATCCAAGAATAGAAAGGAAGAACCGGTCAGAGATATGGGACGCAAGAAGGCAGTCACACAAGGACGACGCATTGCAAGCAAGAACGTTTTTCGGAAATTGAATGGAGGTTCATGAACCCTGGCACACCATATTTTTCCCGTCCCACCGATACACCGGTCCAGTCCCAATATTATATCGCACATAATTCATCGTGCCTGCAGGCAGAATTGCTTTCCGGAACGTAATGTTCATTCGATTTCCAGAAGATTTGCGTTTTGGAACAGAATGAAGCCACCGACTCTGTGTGGTCCCTCGCATGACCAGCATATCCCCACTCTCCAAATTTAGTTTGAGCACATCTGCATCTTTCTTCGAGTCTTTGTGCTTCATAAGAAAATCTCTACGAGCTCCAAGTGATAGTGAAGCAATGCAGGGTAATGGCCCGAGAAAATTTTCATCGTCTGAATGGTAAGAGATCGAGTCTTGGCCTCCACTATAAAAATTGACAAGGACATGTGTGAACAGTTCCCCTGACAACTCTTCGACGGCTTCTTTTATCAGTTGCAGACATTGTGGGATCGGTCTTGGAGAACATCTATAGCGGGAAGGAATACTCAAAGTCGGATTTGTGGCATCAGAAACCTTGCCGCTCTCGTTGAAAATTGAGGAGATGTCTAACCCGAAAACCGTCGTATAACGTGGCGTCAAAATTACGCGCTGGTGCGCTTCATACTTTACCCTATAGAAGGGTAAGTGGTGGCGGAGGTGTCGAAATAAAGCTAAGGAGTTACTGTGAGAGAGAAAGTGGTAGTATTGCATGTCGAGGTCTGGTCGATTGCAGGTGCGGCTACCCGACTTGCAATTCTGTGTTTGGATATTGAGTGACATTTTTGCGATTGGGAAAGGATAGCTCGAGTGCTTGCTGTACGTTTGTGTGGGAACATCACTGGGATGTTGATCTTCTTGAACTCTATCTCTGGACTCCTTTCTATGGGCTGTTTTATTAGGCTTTTGGCACAGCTGTGTTGGCAAATCCACTGAATTGCTGCTTGAGAGTCGGCCATTTATCGCTCGCGTCTCATCGGGAGCAGTAGATGAGCTTACATGCGTCTTTGATGTCGACATAACTTCGTCAATAAAGGACAAGTTCTCCGCTCCAAGAAGATCGAGAAGTTCAAATTGTAGAGACGACGATTGGTCGTGTTTTTTATCCTGTTTCAGAAGATGTGAAAGCTTCACCTGCAATTCATCGCGATCGAAAGCTATTGCTCCGTTTTGTACTATATTATCAACCACATTGCATAACCAATCGTCCGGTTTTCCCTCCGTAGACCCACTTACCACGCTCACTTTGCGTCTCTTTGGAGCGTGGAAGCATTCAGTCGAATGGCTAAGTCCAAGCCAATCATCCATTCCAATATTTGGTTCTATTTTCGCGTCGTAGATTCCCGATCCATGACAATTCCGAGACTAAATAGTTTGAAGCGACTGAAGCTTCGCAATACGTCTAGAAATGGCGGCAAACAAAAGAGCGGTCCATGTGCTACAGAAGTGGCAGGTTTGCTAGGATGTTGGGCATCGAGTGGAGGTGCTGTGGATAATCAGGCATGCGAGAAGTTTGCGATGGCACTCACCAATTGTATGAAGACGCACAAGCCTGAGCCCAAACGGAAGGAAACGATCAACTATCATCTTGCTCGTCTATACCCTCTTATCAAGGGAAGATAAAACGCTTAAGAAGCATTCCCCTCATATGGCTATAGCGTCCAATTCTGGCATTATGGATCATTGCAATGCAGCCTGCCACGACCAGTTTGCCATGGCAGTGTAAAGCCTTTCTATCAAAGGTGTTTTTGGACAGTTTTCTCCGTCGCAATCTTAGGGAGGTATTTTCACATTGCTCTACGTACATTTGCAGAACTTCCTTCATTGTGCTTTCGCCAATATGTACCAAAATTCGGCGCATCGAAAAATATATCAATTCTCCTTATGATTCCCTTGTGAGTTCAGGCAGACAAGTTGGCCTTCGAGGTTATGTAATCTTGGATGTCTTCAATGGTAATGACTGGAATGCTGTGTTCTTTCCCAAAGCGTATACAATCATCGAATCGTGCCATACTTCCATCCTGACCTCGAACAAGTTCACAGATTGCCCCTACAGGCGAGCAACCGGCTAACCTACACAAAGCAATGGTTGCTTCTGTGTGACCACGCCGACCACCTAAAACAGCATCATGAGAGCGTAAAGGGAATACATGACCCGGTCTAAGAAAGTCTGTGTCAGTAGAAGTCGGGTCTGCAAGTTTATTGATGGTCAATGATCTGTCATGGGCACTGATTCCCGTAGTTGTCCCTAGAGCATAGTCTACGCTGATAGTATAAGCCGTCCCATGCCTCTCACTGGATTCCTTTCTTGCGACCATCAGGGGCAGTCCCAGTGCATCAGCACGTTCATTCGTCATGGGGACACAAATCAACCCAGACGTATGTCTCACCATGAAGGCGATTTTTTCCACGGAAGCATGTTCTCCGGCAATGATTAGGTCGCCTTCATTTTCCCGGCTCTCATCATCCAGGACAATCAGGAAACCGCCACTCCTGTAATGAGCGATGGCGGGCACAATCTTCCTACTCATGCGTGGCTGAGGCAACGAGAGTCGACACGATAATATTGTCCGAAAGTCCCTAAAGCTTCAAGCTACATGCTACACCCTGCTTCTCCCTACTTCTGCATAAGATTTACATACTCGTTGGGACCAAGTTGGAGGTCATTGGTCAAACACGGTGGGTGCAAGCTGCGATCGAAAGTGATCGGAAAATTGTGGTTACCGCATCTTTACCGCATTCGTAGAAATCCACAATTTGGAAAATCCGATATTCTCCCGAAACCCACAATCGATAATCTACAACCACCCTCTCCCCCCCTTCTAATCGATTCCTGAGAGGCTATTACCGCAAATTATAGGGCTAGGAGCCAGCCTTGTTGTCCTCACTTGCATCTGCGTAGACTGAGCGCTGCTGAGCGGTGGTGAGTGTGGCTACCATATAAAGACAGACCTAGTTGAGGACCCTGATGAGCAATGGAAGGTTAGAAGGGCAACGCGCTAGGACTACTTCCTCTCAAGCCGCTGATGAGTTCATCTTCCCGATACGCTCAGCAATGTCGATTGACTCGACTCCCCTTTCGGCTCCATTAAATCAACAAAATCACACGCAAGCATCTGACTTTACCGCTCAACCAAAACCAGCTGCTTCTGAATTCGCTCATGTTACTACGCGGCATCAGCACTTTGAAAACGAGCAAGGGCATCATGTTATCATGGGTGTGCATGGAAACGAAGGCTTGCAACAATGCGAGGACGAACCAATACATATTCCCGGTAGCATTCAATCATTTGGCGTTCTACTTGCCCTTCGACGTGAAGATGAAAACTTTGCCGTACGGGTGGTGTCTGAAAATTCCCAAACAATACTCGGGATATCGCCACAGAAGCTTTTCTTACTGAAATGCTTTACGGAATTATTATCCGAGGAACAAAAGGATGTCTTTCTTGACCATGTCAACTATGTTGAGATGGGTAGTGAGGATCTTTTACTTTCTGGGCCGGATGTTTTCACTTTATTCTTGAAACCCAATAAAGATCAAAGCGCTGTCACGTATTGGTGCGCAATGCATAGGTCACCTGCAAACGAGGACTTCATCATTTGCGAATTTGAATTCGAAAATGACACGCTCAATCCCCTTGTCACACCGCTCGAGACTTCAGAAAGTCCTGCAAGCACTCTTGCAACAAATCCCTCTGAAATTGCTATTGAGGAGTCTACTCGATCTATGGCTAAACCTCTGCGCATGCTAGCCGTGGCAAGAAAACTTCGTGGAGAAGCTGCTGCGATGGAAGCGTTTAATGTTATGTATCAAGTGAATGAACAACTCGGTTCTGCAGAAGACTTGCAGACATTCCTGAAAATCGCAATCGGCGTTATTAAAGAACTCACTGGGTTTCATCGAGTCATGATTTATCAGTTTGATGAAGCGTGGAATGGAAAAGTCGTTGCTGAACTAGTCGATCCTCAAGCTACTAAAGACTTCTATCATGGTTTGCATTTCCCTGCGAGTGATATACCATCACAAGCTCGGGATCTGTATAAGTTGAACAAGGTTAGGTTATTATACGATCGGGACGCTATTACAAGTAGGCTAGTATGCCGCACGCAAGAGGACTTGAAAAGGCCAATTGACATGACTCACGCATATTTACGTGCGATGTCCCCCATCCACGTTAAATATCTTCGAAACATGGCTGTGAAAGCCAGCATGTCAATTTCTATCACTGTTTTCAACGAGCTCTGGGGTCTTGTCAGCTGTCACTCTTATGGTAATAGAGGATCGCGATGTTCTTTTCCTATCCGGAAGATGTGCCGCTTAGTCGGCGAGACCCTTTCTAGGAATATTGAAAGGCTTTCATATGCTATGCGCTTGCATGCGAGAAAATTAATCAACACTGTGCCAACTGAGGAAAATCCTACTGGGTATATCATTGCGTCTTCCAATGATCTCCTTAGACTTTTCGACGCAGACTTTGGGCTTGTTGCGATACGTGATGAAACCAAAATACTCGGTGCTTTGGAAGACACTCAGGAGGCTTTGGCAATTCATGAGTACCTCAAAGTTAAACGCTTCCTCTCCGTAACACTTTCACAAGATATACGGTCGGACTTTCCTGATTTTAAATACGCTAAAGGGCTCAAAATAATTGCTGGATTATTGGTCGTTCCGCTTTCCTCCGGTGGAAGAGACTTCATTGTCTTTCTCCGTCGAGGCCATACGCAAACAGTGAGCTGGGCTGGAAATCCTTATGAAAAGGTGATCCGTTCTGGGACCAATGGTTATCTCGAACCTCGCAAAAGTTTCCAAACTTGGTCTGAAACATTGAGTGGCAAGTCTCGCCAATGGACAGAAGATCAAATTGAGACTGCAGCCGTACTGTGTCTAGTATATGGGAAGTTCATTGAAGTATGGAGGCAAAAGGAAACTGCAGTACACAATTCGCAACTAACGAACCTTTTGTTGTCGAATGCCAGCCATGAAGTCCGAACGCCACTCAATGCTATAATAAACTATTTAGAAATTGCGATGGAAGGTTCATTGGATTCAGAGACGCGAGAAAACCTCGCACGGTCCCATTCAGCATCGAAATCGTTAGTTTACGTAATCAATGATCTTTTAGATCTAACACGTACTGAAAACGGGCTCGAACTCGTCAATAATGAGGAGGAATTTGACTTACGGTCGGTAATTCGCGAGGCCTGTGGTGCTTTTGAAGCTGATGCAGAACGAAAAAGTTTAAAAATTAATATTGAAGACAGTATCGAGTTACCATACATGGTAATTGGCGACAAGGCTCGTGTACACCAAGCACTCACCAACGTCACCGCCAATGCTGTCAAGCATACAACCTCGGGGGGCATAAGGATTGAAAACAACGTATTGATGATGGATTCGGAGCGCGTCGAGGTAGAGGTCTCTGTCGAAGACACAGGTAGTGGTATGCCTCCTGAACAACTAGCCACCCTTTTCAGAGAGCTGGAGCAAGTCCAAACGGACGAAGACGGACAGACAGATTCACTTGTCTCCATTAATTCGAGCACACAGAAGCCCGCAGATTCGCATAGTTATTCAAAAGAACCCCGAAGCATTCCGCCGTCTGGAAAGCGCACGCTGGGCCTGGGGCTTGCTGTGGTTGCACGTATCATCAAAAATATGAATGGGCAGATGCGGGTAAAATCACATGTGGGGGAGGGGACAAAGTTTACATTACAATTTTCATTTCGTCTCGGAACAAATGAATTGCAAAGACCCTCGTCACTTGCGGATATAAATGCTTGTGAAGAAGATTCTGCTACCGCTCGTGGCTCTCCTCGAGCAGCCTCTCTTCCGTCTCTTATGACCTCGAGGGAAGTCACACTTGTAAGGTCTCCAAGAGGTCGGTTAACTTCTCACCCGCTTTGGAATGGGCAGACCAGTGATGAGAGTCTAAACAGCCTTACAAGTGCGAGAAGCGCGACAAGCAATCGGAGTGCAAAGTCAGAAATTTATCGTCTCGTGGATTCTAAATCTTTTGAAAACCAAAATTACCGAGATGAGGCTTCGCCATTCATGGGCTCGGGAAGAATAAACTCCCCGTCTATAGAAGCTAGCGGAAGTGGTGCTGCCTTAGTGAGTATTGGTATCGAAGGGTCTGCAGTCCCCATGAGTGCCGTAAGTGCACAT
>JAABUO010004239.1_pt1 | contig 16908 bp, 27 predicted proteins | sample 5559291 | NCBI WGS metagenome assembly JAABUO01 (sample SAMN10711878, study PRJNA513372) | rock metagenome | isolation source: Antarctica rocks | place: Antarctica: Victoria Land, Finger Mt sud | reverse complement strand
CCAGCTCCGCGGCGTTCTTCAGCGCCTTGGCCGCGGCCACCGGCGAGGGCTGTGTCACAAACAGGTTCGCCGCGCACAGCGCCGGCGCGCCTGCCGCGCCGCGCCGCGGCGCCGCTGGACGAGGCTAGGAGCTGAGGGCCGGGGTGACACGACATGGCACCACTCTTTAGAGGGAATCCTTTCTGTGATATGTATGGCAGCGATGGCTGGGCGCTTGAGCACGGTGCTGAGTTCCTGCGAGCACATGTAACCTGTGACCCACTGCGCTTCAGAGGCTATGGCCAAGTTGCAAACCAGGGGTGCTCCACATTAACACATAGGGTGCAGCCATGAGTCGGAAACCGCGTGGCGGGCGGCCGTGCAAGGGCGGGGCGCTCTTCCCGCTCTTCCTTCAGCCGCTACCTGAAGTGCTGGCATCGGCGTCGGCCGCGCCGGCGTCGGCCGGCGCGCTGCCCTCGCGGCGCGGGCGCTTGCGCGGCGTGGCCTTGCCGCGCGCGCTCTTCGGCTCCTCCGCCATGGACAGCGCCTTGAAGGCCGCCTGGCGGATTGCATAGCTCACCTGCGCCCAGCCGAGCACCGGCTGAAGCCCATGTGTGCATGCGAATTACTGGAGCACAGACCATTTGCAGCTTCTGGTGCCCAGGCTCTCGCTTTGCAGGCGCCCCTGGCACACAGCACGGCTTGTTTGCCATGTGCACGTGCGGACCACACGGCACGCCGAGCGCTCAGGCACGAGCGCGCCGCCGTCGCGCGCCGCACGGCGGCGGACAGCCAGGCCGAGGCCGGCGCGCGCCTTTGCATAGTCGGCCCAGATGCGCACGCCGGCCGTCGCAAGGGCGCGCACGTCCGCCAGCACCACGTCGTAGGGCTTCACCGCCACGCCCGCGGCCTCCAGGTGCTTCGCGACCTCCGGCGTCACCTGCGCCGGCATTCCCGTCAGGGCCCGCGCTGCCGCACGCCCGGCAGATGCACGCCCCGGCACACGCGCCGCCAATCCTGCCCGCATCAGTGTGCGCACGTGTTCCCAAACCCTATCGTGAGGCAGCAGTATGTGGCGGTCGCGGAGCCTGCGCTCGATGCTCAAACCAGCAGTCGCTCCACATGACGGTGGAGTCAAGACCTGGAGGGTCTTGCTTGTGTCCCGCGCTATCTCATCATCCACTGGCCGCGCACAGGGTCAGACGCAGCGGGGCGGCCCAACCTTGCCGGCGTCAATGTACAGTGTGGCCGCATCATGCGTGAGCAGCGCGTAGGACACAAAGACCGGGTTGTACGGCACGTCGCCGCCGCGCAGGTTGAGCAGCCAGGCGACCTCGTCCAGCGCCGTCACCAGCAGCGCGCCCGCGCCCGCGCCTGCGCGGCGCCTCAGCCCCTCAGCCCCTTGCGGCTGCCTGGACGCGCGCTCGCACCGGATCCTGAGCCTGTCTGGACGTTTGCCGGTCTGCACGCTTCCAGGCACGTGGCGAGAGCCTAGGTCTGCCGCCCACGCCTTGCATCGGCGGCATGCCAGCGCCCACAGGGGATGCCAATACCAATGTGCCTAACGATGCCCGGAAAACCCCGCTCGTCCTGGCATTCGGGCGCGCGCCGGCCATCTCCTGGCGCATGCGCCGGATCTTGTCGCCAGCAGACTCGCCGGCGTGCTCGAGCGCGTGCGTGCGCAGCGGCGCGGCCGGCGGCGGCGGCCGCTCCGCGCCCCACACCGCGTCCACCAGGTTGCCAGCCGTTAGCGGCACGAGCGACCGCCCCGCTGCGGACAGCTTGTTGTCCAGCGCGAGCGCATTGTCCACCTGTCCACGAGACAGACTTCGGTGACAGATTGTTTGTTTGGGAGCTATCAACGAGGGTGATGCCTTGCTTGACGAGGAGCGAGCGGAATGCATGGCGGCAGGACAATGCGAACAAACGTCATCTGCGCGGCCGCGCTGCACCGCATGCTTGTGGCGACGCCCGGTTGCGTCTTGCCAGCGGCAGGGGCCTGCCGCCTGGCACCCATGGCAAGGCACTGGCACTGACATGGAGTCAACGCGCACGGTGTGGACGAAGGGGTCGATGCCGACGCGGCCGCCCTCGGGCACGGCGCCGGCCAGCCAGTCTGGGATGTCCGGGCAGCCGGGCGAGCCGCCGCGCATGAGCGTCCACGCCGGGCCCAGCTGCTGCGAGGCCTGCAGGAAGTAGCGGCCGTCGGTCCACAGCGCCGCGGTGGACGCCGTGACGACGGCCGTGCCCGCGGAGCCCGTGAAGCGGCTCAGCCAGTGGCGGCGCGCGTCGCAGTCCGGCGCATACTCGCTCTGCACACCAGCACCAACATCGTCAGGGAGGCCAGGCTCTGACAGCCACGCTGCCACAACACGCAGGCCTGATGTGCTGGCGGTCAAGAGCTGGTGTGCGCGGGCCCCTCCCGCGCTCGGCCCAGGCAACACGCTCTGTGACTCAGCTGTCAAGCAGCGGAGGGAAGCCCCCGCAGTCTTTGGCAAGCACAGAGCGGTGCAGGAGGTGCACCATGTGCGCGTCCTCGGACGGCACTATGTACGCGTCCACGCCGGCCTGCTTCATCTGCTCGCGCAGGGCCTCCACGCGGTCGTCTGTGACTGCGCCATTGGCCTGCGCCTCTGCCGCCATGGTGCTCGCCCGGCGCGAGCGCCTGGCCGCCGAGCTCGGCGCAGGCGCGTGAGGCGCGCTGAACCTCCACGCGCCGAGCGCGAGGACGACGCGCGCTGCCTGGCAGCCCGGGACGCTTGGCTGTCAAGACGACGTGGCTACTTTTACACACACGGGTACACACTTGATAAGAGCGTGTGGCTCCACAAGGTCACAGACGGTAAAGGCAATGCGCAGCAACGCAGCAGCCTCAAGTACCACACACTGGCCTTCTGCCTCCGGGCCCCCGTCACAGAGGTACCAAGCAGAACAGAGGTATGGCACTGGCCGTACCTGCCGGCTGGCAGCAGGCGTGGAGGTAGCTGCACGACTTCCTGCGCAGCGTGCACCAGCGCGCAGAGACCAAGCCACACGACGCGCTGAGGTGCAGGCCTGAGTGCCCTGCAGCATCGCGTTTGTGGCTGGGAGTGATGGTGTCGTCCCAATGACTCTTGCAGCAACCACCACTCAGAACACCTAGAAATTATGCATGTAAATTTCTGACTAATCGACAGGCATGTTGGGGCCACACTCGACAAAGTGCCGCCCGTGTGATCCAAGGCAGCCACAACGGAGCCTGATAGGAGACTAGGGAGTGTGCACTAGCCTCATGCCGGCAGACTTGACAAAGCATGAGGCTGCGGTGTACGACCGGCAGCTGCGCGTGTGGGGCGTTGCAGTGCAGAAGAGGTATGTGGGAGTACCGCCTTCGTTGTCGCGTGATTTGCTCTGCATCAGTTAGTATGCCCTTGCGCACGTTTGACATGCGCCTCGCAGGTTGAACGCCGCACGGATCCTTGCACTGGGGTGCGTCAGCGGCCTTGCAGCTGAGGTATGCCAGTGCAGTTCCTGCGTGGGATTGTCCTTTGACCGGGGAGCACCAGGCATTGAAGGTGATGACGCCTGACAGGTCGCCAAGAACGTCGTGCTCGCTGGCGTGGGCTCCCTGACGCTCGTAGACGACACGCCCTGCAGCTCGGGCGCCCCGTGTAACTTCCTCGTCCCGGCTGATGCAGACCCGGCACAGAGGTGAGCGCTATGCAGCCAGCTCCCCTGCTTGGCGCCTCGCCCCCGGCCTGCGCCTCCCGCTGACCAGGCGCTGTGCGGCGCCGAGGGCCCGGCCAGAGCCTGACGGCGCGCCGGGCCGCGCCGCGCAGCGTGGCCGAGGCCAGCGCGGGCACGCTGCGCGAGATGAACCCGCTCGTGCGCGTGGCCGTGCGGCCGGGGCGCGCGGGCGACCCGCCGGACGCCGCGCTGCTGGCGGACGTGGACGTCGCCGTGCTCACGGGCGCCAGCCACGCACTGGAGCTGGCCTGGGACGCCGCGTGCCGCGGCGCGGGCGTCGCGTTCTACGCGGCCGCCTGCCGCGGCTCCGCCGCGTACCTGTTTGCTGACCTGCGCGAGCACGCGTTCACGCCAACGGTGCAGGGCCCGCTCGACCGCCAGCCCGGCATGCAGGGCGGCCCCCGCTGTGTGCCTGGTCACGCTGCCGCGCACCGCTGGTCCTGCGCGTCCCTCTCTTGCCGCCTGCAAATGGTCGCGCCAGCAGCGCATGCACAAACTAAACCGGCGCCTGCTGCAGCACAACGCACTGACCGACACCGCGGACAGAGGGTAGGCTCCTGCATACTCTGTGGGTGGCACGCAAGGTTGCGCGGGCTCACGGATCTGAGGCAGACTCTCTGCTGCACTCGACAGGACAAGGCGTCCGTCGAGCAGCTGGGCGCGGGGGCGGAGGCGAGCTGCAGCTTCCCGCCGCTGGAGGCGGCGCTGCTCCGGCCGTGGAAGGGGCTGCACCCGCGGCGCACCCACCGCCTCTTCTTCACCCTGAGCAGTGCGTGAGCCCCACCGGCTGCTTGCCGCGGCCCGGCAATGCAGAGCATTGGGGCGCGGCGCGCAGCGCGCGTCGCACCGCCGCAGTAGGCGCGCGTGACCCTGTGCATTGCTCTTGTGCTGCCCGGCTATGCATGTGTCCCGTGCGTCCTGCGACCAAGCAAGCTAGTGCGCCCTCTGCGATGTGCCCCATCTGGACCGGGTGCATGTGGCTCTCGCGGTGCCGTGCCACATGCATGTTGCGCCGTACCTGCGGTTGTTCCCACACGTCTGCACGTGCGCGCATGCAGTGTGTGCAGACTTTGAGAGGGCGCACGGCCGCGCGCCCGCGGAGGCCGACCTGCCCGCGCTGGAGGAGCGGGGCGCCGCGCTGGCGCGCGAGGCCGGCCTGCCGGCGGCCGTGGTCGACGGCGCGCTGCTGCGCGGACACGTCGCGCATGCGGGGCAGGAGCTGCCGCCGGCACGCTCCCGGCATCGCGCGATGGCCTTGCGCTGAATCTGCGCCATGCGGCCAGGCTCACGGAATGCGCGTGTGCACACAGCAGCACAAGTGCTCGGGCTCAGTGCGGGGTGCCTGAAGCCAGCAACAGCGAAGCAGGCCACTGGCACCGCAATCCATCCACCCTGTGCTTTGTACAGCTGCACGACAGCTGCTTATGTTCGAGTGCATGCAGTTTGCATGCAGCCGGCTGCGCCGACGCGCGGAGCGGCCGCGCGCGCAGGTGAGCGCTGTGCTGGGCGGCGTCCTGGCGAACGAGGTGCTCAAGGCGGTGTCGCGGCGCGGCGAGCCCGTCAACAACTTCTTCTTCTACAGCCTCGCGGACGGCGCCGGCGTCGTGGAGCGCATGGCCTGAGTCAGGCCGCCTGAGGCCGCGCGCGCGCCGCATGACCCGCACGTCAGAGCAGTGCCCTGATAGCCCCCGCCCGCCAAAGTAGGTCCTGTAACGGAGACGCCACGCCGCTGAGAGACTCCAGAGCGGCAGCGCCGTCTGGCAGTGCGGCCCCCATTTACTCTACAACATGCGCATGTCGCAGCAATTGTTTCCTGGGTGCAAACTTTGCACTGCAAAGTGCATCCGTGAAACAGCTCCCCCCCCTTGACATTCAAGGCTTCGGGGGACCCCCGCCTGGCCCTCGAGCATACAAAGGAGCTCTCCGCAGCTCCCGTGCTGCTCAGACTCCTAGCCACCCTGCAGTGATGGCGCTCCTCCTAGGCGGCGCGCGGCGCCTTGCGGCCTGCGGCGCTCGTGCGCGCTGGGCGCGGCCCTTCGCTGCGCAGCCCGAGCCAGAGCAGGCCAGCGGAGACGAGATCACCGTGAAGGTGAACGACTACAAGGCCCACAAGCTGGACCCGCCCGGAACGGAGGTGACAACCAGCAAGGGCGAGCTGATGGAGTTCTTCACGACCATGTATCGCATGCGCAGGCGCGCCCGCACGCGCCTGCCGCTGGAATTGGTTGTGCTTGCTCTGCACTCAGTGTAGACACTGTGTGTGCTTGCAACACGCTTACGACAACTGGCAAAAGCAAGTTGCGAAGCGCCTACAAGGATGGCAGCGCAAGCCCAGCACTGTTCCAAACGTTGCCCCACACTCGGCCTGTGGCCAGTACGTGTCTCTGCAACACACAGCAGCGCTTGAGAATGTGTTTGCTGCAGCTTTGCTGGAACACGCTCGGCGCGACTGCCAGTTCTTTTGCTGCACACTCCGTCTTGGCACAGGCTGAGCTGACACCGGAGTGTTCACTTGAACCAAGCCTGCCTGGCTGTGGTGTAACAGGCTGAGATAGTGGTCAGCGCGGCCGAGCGCACTGGCACACAGGCCCCCTTTGCGGTGTACGCGGGAGCGCCTGGCGCTGAGCGAGCGCGCCGCGCCAGGGTGGAGCTGGCCGCGGACCTGCTGTACAAGCAGAAGCTGGCGCGCGGATTCCTGCACCTGGCGGACGGCCAGGAGGCCGTGCCGACCGGCATGGAGGCGGCGCTGACCTTTGAGGACAGCGTGATCCAGGTGACGACCGCGCTTGGTAACGACCACTGCAAGCGCTCATTGCCTTGCGCCTCGCCTGCGCGCCTAGTACGGGGAAGACGTGCCTTCGTCAAAGCCTGCCGTGAGACACTGCTGTGACAGGCGCCTCCAGGGCGATCAGCGCGCGTCGACCACGACTGTGACTGACAGGCACTGCTGTGCGCGCAGAGCTACCGCGACCACCTGACCTACATAGGAAGGGGCGGCACGGTGTGTCCCTGTTGGAATGCCTCCCACTTGAAACAGCCTGCTAACGAGTCTTTTCCTGTGCCATAACCGTATAATTCTCCATCATGTCACGCTGTCATGCCAGGTTGGCGCACGGCTTCAGACGCTGCTGTCGTCGACGGGCGCGGGCTTGCTGTGGTGTGCGCAAGTTGTGGGGGCCTTACCTTGAGAAAGGCCGGCGGTCATACACCTAGCGACAGGCTTGTGCGCTGCGTCATCAGCGTGTGTGGTGCCCGTGGCAGGCAAAGGAGGTGTTTGCGGAGCTGCTGGGGAAGAAGGACGGTGCGGCCAAGGGCCTTGGCGGCTCCATGCATCTGTACAAGCGCTCGCACAACTTCTTTGGCGGCATCGGCATCGTGGGCGAGCAGGCGCGCACCGCTGCGCTCCGGATTCCTGCTTTGCAGAGGCTGGGATAGGGTATGGGTATGAGAAAACGTGACCTGGTTGCGAAGGGCCGACGCTCATCAGCCTAGCTGGGGCTGCGTAGTGTAACAAATCTCTCTGTGGTGGCTCTTCTCTATGGCAGGCTGCATCAGGACACCGCCTGTGCGTGTCCCTTACCTATCCTCCAAAAGCCTCCCTGCCCTTCTGCGTGTACATGCTGTGCGGTGGGTGCTGGGGCAGGTCCACGTGGCGCTGGCATGCGAGGTAGCTCATTGGGAGTCCAGCCCTTGCCGCCCTCTCCACGTGTCATCCCTGTGGGAACGCGTGTGTCGCGCGGCGTGGGGCGCCCCTCGCAGCGTGAGGCGATGCGGGCGTAGGCAGTGGGAGGACCGGGACAGCGCCGGCCTGCGCAGCGTCCCGGCGCGAGCGGGGCGGCGCGCGCGCAGGTGCCGCTGGGCGCGGGCCTGGGCCTGAAGCACAAGTACAAGAAGGACGGCAACGTCGCCGTGGCCATCTACGGCGACGGCTGCCAGAACCAGGGCCAGATCTTCGAGGCGCGTTTTCCCAGCGCATGCCTGGTCAGTGCATGGCAACAGTTGTCAGCCATACAAGTACTGCATTACAGAAGAGGCCTATGAGCCCGTTGTGTTAGAGAGCGTGCCTTGGGTAGTCATTCCTAGGTCAAAGTGTAAATACATGCTCCACGGTCTTTGAGCAGGCGCTGTGGCAGTGCTGGCCAATAGGCCAACTCGTGTAGTGCTGCTTGCTGCCAATCCCGCAGAGTTGTGGCAGGCGCGCTGTGGGAGGCAAGCAGAAGTTCACGAGGGCAATGCAGCTTTACTCACTGCATGGGGCATTAGCGTCCCACTGAGCACGCGGACATGCGCGCTGGCGCCGCCGCTGCTGCAGCTGCTGCTGTCAAGGCCTGTGCAATGCGCGCAGTCGTACAACATGGCCGCGCTGTGGGAGCTGCCGGTGCTGTTCGTGTGCGAGAACAACCACTTCGGCATGGGCACGTCGGACGCGCGCGCGTCCAAGAGCGCCGCGTTCTACTCGCGCGGCGACTACATCCCGGGGCTCTGGTGCGTCCACGCTCTGGCGCGGGCGCCAGTGCATGCTGCTTTGCTGCTGGGACAGCTGTTCAGACGTGCCTGCGACAGCGTCTGTGCATGGGTGCTGGGCGTCTGGCCCCCATAATTTTGCAGCGAGTGGGGGGCTTGCCGCGTCGGGAGGTATACAGACCGGTTGTTAACAAGTCTGCGGACAGGTGTGGAGCTGTCGCCGAGGCAGTAGTGCACTTGCATGTGCAGAGCAGCGCTCCGCGCCGGCAGGGTGGACGGCATGGACGTGCTGGCCGTCAAGAACGCGACCGCCTTCGCCAAGGACTACGCGCTGAAGAACGGGCCCATCGTGCTCGAGATGGTGCGCTCGCGGTCTGCGCGTCAGCCGCCCTTCTGGGAGTGGCAGAGCCCCGATGTGCAGAGAGCACGTCGAGCGCGCGGGGTCCTGGCGCATTCGGCAGCACAGCTGGGACGGGACTTGAGCTCTGGTGGTTGTACGGGCAGCCGCTCAACACCGGTGTGATCCTCTACAGAGCAGCCCTAGCTCGGGCAGGAGAGGTAAAGTGCCGTTTCTGCGCTTCCCTCTGAGGCCTGCGCCGCGCCAGGACACATACCGGTACCACGGGCACAGCATCAGCGACCCGGGGTCCACGTACCGCACGCGCGACGAGATCCAGGGAGTGCGGCGCGCGCGCGACCCCATCGAGCACGTGCGCACGCTGCTCATGGAGCACAGCTTTGCGGACGCCAAGGAGCTCAAGCAGATGGAGCGCGAGATCAAGAAGGCGCGCGCGCGCGCGCATGCTGCATCCTGCCCGGACGCCCGCGCGCGCGTGCTGCATCCTGCCCGGCTGCGTTGGTCTTGGTGTGTTGTGGATGTGCTGCTCGTTTGCGAATGCGCACTCCGTTTCTGCTGTGAAGGAGTGAGGCGCAGTCATGTTCAGACTAATGTTTGCGTCAGGGAGTGGCACTTGCAGAGGCAGTGTTCAGCAAGCCCTCGTCAGCGTGGGCAGCCCTTGCGAAATAGCATCCATGTGAGCATCTCGTGCTGTGTGCTGTGCCTGCTGTTCGTAGGACATTCTGACCCTAATCTAAAGGGCTTTGGATGCGCGCGGCAGGAGATTGACGAGGCTGTCGAGGAGGCCAAGAAGAGCGCAGAGCCGCCCATCGAGGACCTTTGGAATAACATCTATGTGTCCGGTCTCGGCGCCCGGCTGCGGCCCATCGAGGTCGGCAGGCCTCCCATCATCCTGCCTGCTTGAGGCTGCCGCCATCACAAGAGGGGTTAGTTTATGTTGCTGTTTCATGCAGGGTCGACATGTTGCCCCTGCCTGGTGTAAGCTATGTGCGTCTATGGCATCGCATGAAAGTCCTGTGCACTGTCTGCCTGCCTGTCAAAACTTGTCCGCGCGGCCTGGACGGGTTGGCCAGCTCTAGGCTGTGCCCGTGCTTTGTGCAAGGTTGCGTCGAGCCTTCAGAACGCTCTGTATAGCCAACGCATGTTTTCAACGGGTCACACTGTGGTGTTGATGCAGCATGTCTCTCCACTCATTGTACCACCTAGCTTTTACTTGGGCATGTGTCTGTTGTGAAGCAACTTAGCGTCGTGCATGTTTGTGTTGTGCATGCAACCAAACATGCTTGCTAGGAGGTGATAGGAGGGAGACGGACATGTAAGCTCTCTCACACCAAATCAAAACGCACACATCCACACAGGAGGCACAGCAAGGTGTACAGCCGCAAAGCGTGTGACTTGACCCCGCATACCACCTCGCATCCATGACTGCGTGAGAACACCAAGCACACGCAGCAACACTCCCACAGAACGCACAGTGTGTTTGCAGCATGCGCCTGACAACTGCCTCAACATTCGCCATTGAGGGGGGACAGAACGGACTCACTCCGGTGAAAGCACAGCATAGCGCTGACAGCCGCTCGCCATGCCTACAGCATTCGTCAAGAGCACGGCCTTGGCGCGACGCCATGCCTCTCCGCCGCTCACTGCGGCGCGGCAATGGGCGGCTGCGCAAACGGCGGCCGCGCGGCGCCCCCGCCCGGCGGGCCCATGAACAGCGGCGGGCGCCAGCCGGGCGGCGGGCCGCCGTATCCCATGGGCGCGCCGTGCGGCATGCCCGGCGGCGGGCCCCCGAAGCCGGGCGGCGGGCCGCCGGGCGCCCACCCGCCCGGCTCGCCCTGGCGCGCGCGCTTCTCAGCGCCGGGCGGGCCGGGCTCGGCGTCGCCGGGCGCGCGCCGCTTGCGCTCGGCCTCGCTGGGCGCGGGCACGCGCGTGCCGGCCTGCATCGGGTCCATGGAGGGGTAGGCCATGGGCGGCGGCCCGCCGGGCGGCAGGTTGAAGAAGTTGGGCCCCGGCGGCGGCGGCATGAACGGCGGCGGCGGCCCGCCGTAGCCAGCGTGCATCGCGGCCACCTGCGCGTGCGGTCATGGGTACGGTAGGGTAGCTGCGGCGCCCAGCACGGCGTGGTGACAGGCGCGGCATGGCGATGAGCCGGTGGTCACAGGAACCAAAGGGCACCGTGCACATGCGCTCGGGCGGTATGCCATTGCGGCTCGTCATGCGGTAAGAAGCGCATGCCCCGGCGGCTGCTGGGCTCGGACGATGGCTGCTAACAGCATGCTGGGCGCATGTGTTGAGCTGGCGCTCAAGCCCGCGGCCTCCTTCCCAGAAGCTGTCAGCAGAGGCACAGTGCCGCCACCCACATCCGCCTGCTTGCCCAACTCACAACCTTGACGGCGCAAAACTAATCTGCGGGGCCCTGCGGAGAGCGGCAGCGGGCGGGGCGGCGGCAGCTCCACACCCGCTCTCGTGAGCGCGCCTCTGCAGAAGGGGCTGCTGACAGTCCAGGCGGCATAACACCCTCTCCTGGGGTGGGAGTCGTCAGGCGGGCCAAGGAGGCCGGGGGCGCGCCTGCGGCGGCACCATGGACGGCGGCGGCGCGCCGCCCGGCGGCGCGTCGGCGCGCCGCTCCTGCTGCGGCCGGCCCCAGCACAGCTTGGCGCGCTGGCCGCGCACGATCAGCTTGTTCTGCAGGCCCTCCGCCGCGCGCTCGGCCGAGCCGCGCTCCGCGAACGTCACAAACGCGCAGTGCCGTGTCTCCAGCACCTGCGCCGCAGCCGCCGGGGCCTTGAACGATGCCTGTTTCAGCTACTCCCTTTTGCAACCTTCAACAGGTCGCAGCATCGAGCACCATATGTTAATACACTGTGTGCAGCATGTACAGCATGTCTCAAAAACGTGGAGCAATGCCAGGAGAAGGAACCAACCAGGTTGGGCCAAGGTCATTGCAACTTTCGGCCCCTCTTGCAGTCCCACGCTTGACTCTCCCTGTCACGTCCGCATGGCACACACGGGGCTGCCTTCATCAGCGCCCCCGCACGCAGGAGCGGCAGGGCCGCACCCGAATGGAGCGGATCTCGCCAAAGGGGTAGAACTGGTCGCGCAGGTCGCCCTCCGCCACGCCCGGCGCCAGTCCGCCCACGTACCTGCCCACAGCAGAGACGCGGCGTCTAGCTCGCGCACTCCAGCATTTAAGCGCCCAGGGGTCAGATGCAGCAGCCTTGGCTGCAAATCGGGGCAAGACCCTGGTGGCTGACAAACCCCGGTAAGCCACCTGGCTGCACATGAACACAGCGGACGCTGCAATTACCTAACCATTCATTCATGCATTTGCAGAGTGCCCCTCCTCATGCTGGTCTCACGCTCAATGCATGCAATCAGGCTTGCGTCCGCTTGCAGCCTGCAGCATTATCACAATCGACCCAGCTGTCCAGGGCTGCAGCGCACAGCGTGGTGATGGTGCTGTCCTCGGGCGGGTCCATCTTGGGCATCGCGTCCACGCGCGACAGCATCTTGCGCGCGACGGGGTCGTTGACGCCGTAGTACCGGTCCTGTCGCACGCTCGCAGTGTAATGTGTCAGTGATCCGCTCAGTGCAGCTGGCGAGCCTCATCACCTGAAGCAGATGGGGCCTTCTTTGAGCTCGCTTTGTGTGACCTCCTCAGTGCGCTGCATAATCACGCAGTACACCCTGCTTTTGAGTAAATGCGTAGCGCCACCACGTCTGCTTTGCACTAGTTTGATGGACTTGCGGATGCACTGAACACAGCGTGGCGGGACCAGCGTCCTGCCAGAGCAGACCTGCATCCTTACCCACCAGGCACCCACCAGGCATGCTGCGCTCGCTCGCTAGAGAAGCGACAGGCGCCGAGCAGCAAGGCGCCCTCAGCGCGGCCCCCGCCGCGCACGGGCAAGCATGCGCTGGGCCTGTTGGGGGCAGGCGCCGGACCTTGATGTTCTGCTCCGCCAACTCGCCAGTCGTGGGCATCTCGTGGCGGTACGGGCACTCGGCGCCGCGCTTGCACTCGCCGCGCACGAAGAAGGAGCAGATGGGCGCGCGGTTGCGCTTGTAGTACGGCGTGGTGCGCTGCATGCGCAGGATCGCGTCGTTCGCCTTGGCCTGCGCGGGCGCGCGCGGTGTCAGCGCCGCTGCACAGCCGCTCGCGGCGCCGCTGGCGATGCTCGCCATCGAATGCGCGCATACGCAAGCGCGCCGCCAAAACGCACAGACCTCACACTTTACATATGTCAGTGTGTGCACTCGGTCCCCCTGCACGCCTGCCCGGAGGCGTGGTCGCCAGAGAGCATGCACGGCAAGCACCGCTATGCGTGCACGGCGAGTGAGGCAGAGCTGAGGACACACGCGGCGCATATGCCTCCGCAGGGGCTGGCACGGCGACAATCGCCAAAGCACGGGCTCAGCGGTGAACAACTATCGCCACCGGATGTCAATCAAGCGGCTGGCAGCGCCGCGCGAGCAACGATGTCGGCGCGCCACTCATTCAACGCCGCCGGCGCGCCGCTCGATCGACGCCGGCGGCGCGGGGCGCGCGCCTTGGCGAAGGAGGAGTCGGCGGAGAGCGTGCCGTCGGCCTGCATCTTGGCCAGCGCGTACTCCTTGCCGGCGTCGCTCTCCGGCAGCGCCGCGTCCTCCACGCCCAGCGCCGCGTCGCGCGCCTGCACCGGCAGGTTGTAGTCCAGGTCCAGCAGGCACACCTGCGCGCGCAGCACCACATACGACGTCAGCAGCGCGCCTGTGGTACTAGCCGCGCTCAGCAGGGCGCCTGTGGTACTAGCCGCGCTCAGCAGGGCGCCGCACTCGCCAGAAGCCTGGCTCAGGCGGCCAGAATCCTAGCATACTCCTATGGTGCTAGCCGCGTCCGCGCTCGGCTGCCGTCACGGCCGCGGCTGCGAGCGCCAGGTCCCCAGCAGGGGCGCGTCGTTGCGAGCGGTCTGCGGACGCGCTCTGCCAGAGCAAGGCCCGGCGCAGGCGGCTGGGGGGCAGGGCGCGAGCCCGGCGCTGCACATGGATTGGCGGGCGGAGCAGAGCCGGCGCGCGCCTGGCAGACGTTTTTCGCCTTGGCGACCTCCTGGCAGATGATTGTCTTCTTATACCTGCACGGACGGCAGCCGCAGTGTCAGCTAGGCAGACGATCCTGCCAAATAAACACACCGCTTGAGGCTGTACTAGAAGCAGGCGGGCGCAGGACGGCGCACCTGGCGTCGCTGCCAGGTCGCCAGCGGAACACGGTGTACGGCCGCCCAGAGATGTGGCACTCTGCGCCGTACGATATCCGCTGCATGCGCACGTACGGGTTGGGGCCCAAGCACGTTTCGCATACGATGGGGAAGTCGGAGCGCTCCCAGCCGTCCTGCTCTTCGTCGCGCAGCAGGCGGTTCGCCATGCTAGCGGCGGCGCGCCCCCGCGCTTGCAGCCCCTGGGCCTGCTCTCCCTGTCAGGGACTGTCCGCGGCACGCTTGGCACGCCTCCGCCCGCCGCCTGACAGCCAATCCGACAGACACGGGCAGCCGCGCCCCTGCTCTGCCAGTCCCAGAGCAGAGTCCGGGGCGCAGCAAGGTGCTGGCAGACACCGCCGGCCGGACGACTTTCGACTGCACCCTTTGCTGCGGCTGCAGGTAAACGTGAAGTGCTTGCTTTCCTACGATCTCGCTTCAGGTGTGGAGCACTCTGTGCGCCTCCTTCCCTCTATGAGCTGTGGGGCCTTCTCGTGTACAATAACATAAGGCTGGCATCTAGAAGAAAAAGAAGAGGAAGGCAACCAAGGCTCTCTTGCAGCAAGTCCACTCAGGAGTTCAACTTTCAACGATCATCCTGAACAGGGCCCAGGAGCCACCGATGCGGTCTTCTACCAGCTGAGCGGGGGGAGAGCGCACAACAGTGCGGGAGCGGCAGCATGCTGCACTCCAAGCAGTTTGTGAAGAAGACGAAGAAAGGCAAAGTGCTCAAGGTGAGCCCGTGCACTGCTTTGCAAATAGACAGCACTTCCCTTCACACATACTTACCGGTCTGCTATGCGCCGCCGCCTTTTATATGACTCTGCACTCCGTGCTCCAGTCTGTGACATCCATACTGATAACAGAGCCTTGGCTGCGCTTTATAGTGTTCAAAGCAGCTCAGAGCAGCTCTTGTAAATAGCAAGGAAAGGGGCGAGCAGTGCCGCTGCAAAGGTGCCGGCTCGGTGCAAAGCTGCTGAGCGGCTGTCGCAGAAAGCTTGGAAAGCACAAAGCGGTCAAGGCCGCCACAGAAACCTTGGGAGCACTGAGCGGCCGCGGCTGCGCAGGTCGTGCGTGAGCACTACCTGCGCGACGACATATGGAGCGGCTCGCCGTGGGACCCCGAGTCCGACCCCGCCTGCAACAAGCTGGCCGCCGACGCCCGCGAGTACCTGGTTGTCGACACCAACGTCGTCCTGCAGCAGGCGCGCTTGTCGCGCGCTGAGTAAGGGCCAGGTTAAGGGCCTGGACAGCGTGGAGAACCTGTTGCCTTAGTAGGCCCATGGGCGCGCGGCCTGCCTGCCAGCCAGAGAAGACCACGAGCGGGCGGGCTCGGCCTGGCGCAGCTGGCAAGAAGCAGGCCAACAAGCGCGCATGATCACTGGTAGCTAGCAGCCATGTTGTGTTGCAGCAGGCGCTGCCTGGAGTGCCTGCCAATGCTGCATGAAAGCCTGGCCGCTCAGGATTATTTCAGAGCTGGTTTTGCATGAGCGCTCGAGGTTTCTCGCCTCGCCAGATGTGAACGCGACCGCATGCTGTCCCTGTGCCCCGTTGCCTGCCAGACAGCTGCGCATGGCATGCCCTGTGCACTCCTGCTCACCCGAGAACCTGCCAGTCCGTGACAGCAGCTGCCCGCCCGCCTGCCCGAGGACCGCATGCGGCCCGGCAGATCGACTTCCTGGAGCATGCAGCTATTGAGGATGTCATTGTAATGGGCGTCGTCCTGGAGGAGGTTCGGGGCCCCGCTGGCAGAGGAATGCATGCAGACCGGCACATGTTCATGTGCAGCAGATGGTCAGGGTCTGAGCTGCATTCTCAGCCAGCCTGTACGTGCACAACATGACTGCAAGTGCGTGGTGCTGAACAGGCATCAATCGGTGTGGAGCTGGCAAGGGAGGTGTGAGGCTGAAGTTGCGCAGGCCTGCACGCTTTGCGGGTGGTATGTGATCGCAGTGCTTTCGTGCGCTCTGCCGCGTTGTGCGAATCCCAGATAGTCGCGCACGCACAAGAGCGCTGGTGTGGCGTGTTCAAACTTGGCCTTGCTCCTACGGCTGCTTTTGGTTTGTTGTGAGGTAGTTCATACACCCTGCTTCACATCTCAAGAAGGCAATAGCCCCGTGCCTGCAGGAGCCCGCAGCCAAGCATGGGCATGCCCCACAGGTGCGCCACCGCAATGCGTCCGTCTACCAGCGCCTGCGCGCGCTCACGGCCTCGCCCGCGCGCCGGTTTTACGTCTTCTCCAATGAGCACCACCGGTGCGTCGCGCATATGCTTCCTAAGAGCATTCTAATGCAGCGTGCACATCGCTTGGTTGGGCGTGCACCTGTGCTGTGCCTGGCTTCAACCCAGCTCTGTGTGCGTATGCCAGGACGAAAACGCAATGTGTCACCTGAGAGCGATGCATGCCGCCCTGGCGTCTGCTGCGGTAGTTGTGGTGGGGCGGGAAAGATCTCGCCTTGGTTCAGGCCATTGCAAGACTCGGCTGCCCCTTCCACCAGGCCATGCGCTTGCTGCCCCGCGCTCAAAGGCGCATTGTCCTCCAGGGAAACCTACATCAAGGCGGAGGCGGGCGAGAGCCCCAACGACCGCAACGACCGCGCGATCCGCGTCGCCGCGGCGTGGTATGCGGCGCGCCTGCCCAAGATGCGCGTCGTGGTGCTCACCAACGACGCCGACAACCGCCGCCGCGCGCTCGAGGCCGGCCTGCTGGCCATGACCGTGCAGGCGCGCACGCGCGCGCCGGCCGGCCTGACAGCATGTCGGTAATTTGAGGAAGTATATCGGCGTTATGAGCATGTGCCTGAATGCCGTAGCTCTTCTCTCTACCTGGGAGGTGAGACGTCAGGGCTCGCTTGGCACCGACGCGGTCGCCGCTGGGCGCGCTTGCCAGGCGTACGCGCGCAGCCGCACAGACTGCGCGGAGCTGGCGGACCTGGTCGCGGCGGGCGCGGGCGCCGAGGGCGAGGAGGGCGTGCCGTGGGCAGCCGGCACGGGCGGCAAGCCGGCCAAGCGCAAGCGCGTCTATGAGGACCACCGGCCTATGAGCGAGGTCGCGGCCGGCCTCAAGGCCGGGCGGCTGCACCAGGCGCGCGCCCGGCTGCCGGGGTGAGGCGTGGCGCGCCTGCATGCGCGCCCAGGCAAGCGGTCTGC
>JAABUO010004238.1_pt1 | contig 16912 bp, 14 predicted proteins | sample 5559291 | NCBI WGS metagenome assembly JAABUO01 (sample SAMN10711878, study PRJNA513372) | rock metagenome | isolation source: Antarctica rocks | place: Antarctica: Victoria Land, Finger Mt sud | reverse complement strand
CGAAATGGAAGTCAACGGGCAGGAAAGAAGCGACAATGGCTGGAACAGATAACGCTGGAACAGAGAGCGCTTTAGGGCAGAAATTCGGCGAGCAGGCAGAGATGCCGAGCTTGCCGCTGTATGTGTCGGGGTTCGTGATTACGCTGTGCGGCATTCTCGCGGCAAACGCCGCGCTGACCGAGCCAGACTACGGCTGGATGACCGACACGCTCATGCTGTCCGGCCTCGGGTTCTTATTCTCCTACGGCTGCCGCCGGTTTGGGATTGCGCCGCGCCTGCTGGACTATGGCTTTGCCGGGTTTGCCGCCGTTCTGCTGGCCTGCATTGCAGCGAAAGTGCTGAATGTAGTGCAGCTTTTGCCGCTGGGCGCGGACCGGCCTGACCTGCGGCTGCTCTGTATGCTGGTCTGGGCCGGAACGCTCTGGGCCTGGGCGCTTCGCACGGACAACCGGGTTGTCGGAGCAACCGTGCCGACAATGGCAGTGCTGGGCATGGCGGCGACGATTGACGTCAACACGCCGGTGCTGGTTTGCTTCGGCGTCTTTATCCTGACCGTTATCTTTTTGCTGATCCACCAGAACTTTCTGCAAAACCGGGGGCGCGCCGCCGGGCTGCTTCCTGCCGCGCCGCAGCGCCTGCTGCTGGCCCAATTTATTCAAGCCCTGCTGTGCGGCGTGGCCGTGCTGCTGATCGGGCTTTTAGTCATTGTGCCGGCGCAGGTCGTCTTCTCGCACCTGTCGCTGGCCCAGGCCATCCGGCATCTCGCCGCAATCCAGGCCGATCCCGGCAACCCGAACGCCGTTCAGCGGTTTTCCGATGGCGATAATCTGTCCATCGGTACCGGCGACGCCTGGTCGTCCAGCCCAAACGTCGTCATGCGGGTCACGCCGAGCGACCGACAGCCGCATTACTGGCGCGGGCGTACCTACGATGTCTACACCGGAGACGGCTGGCAAAGCTCGCTGGAAAACGATGCCGGGGCGGCTTCCTCCGTAACCACGCTTCCTGACGGCATCGGCGACACGCTGAGCTATCACCTCAAGCGGGGCCTGACCCCAGGCGACCCCGATCCGGCTCAAACAGCCGGCCGCCTGCCGCTGACGACGACTTACGAAGTGCGCGGCGAGACCAATCAGTTCTACTATGCGGATGCGCCGCGCCAGGTCATTTTCGAGTCCGGCTTCGCCCGTGACGGCTCCGGCGTCCAAACCCTGCGTGACGGACGGCTCGGCCTGCAAGGGAACGGCGCGGTCCGGTTCCCTTATCAAGTGGTTTCCGCGCTGCCGCCAAGCCTGTCTGCGCCAGGCGTCGCCGACCGGCTGCGGGCGTCCGGGACGGCGTACCCGGCTGAGATACGGAACCTGTATCTGGCCCAGAGCAACGCCGCTCTGCCGGAAGACCTGGCGTTCTACCGGCAGTGCGTCAACTCGGCGCTGCAAACTCTGCCGCCGGACCGGCGTGACCCGCTAGACGAGACACAGGCACTGCGGGACTGGGTTTCCAGGCGGTGCGTCTACACCCTGACCCTGCCGCCGCTGCCGGACGGCACGGACCATGTCCATGCGTTTCTCGGCGACACCCGCAAAGGCTACTGCGACATGTTTGCATCGTCGCTTGCCGTTCTCTGCCGCACCGCCGGCATTCCCGCCCGTCTTGCCGTCGGGTTCGCGCCGGGCGACCCCGACGGCGCGAGCTTCAACCTGCGGGCGGAAGACAAGCACGCCTGGACGGAAGTCTACTTTCCCGGCACCGGCTGGACCGAGTTTGACGCGACGGCAGGCACCGTCACCGACGGCACCGTGCCGGGCGCGGCTTCCAGCCATAAACCGTCCTGGCTCAGCCGGTTTCACCTCAACCTCGGCAGTGATTGGAAGCTGGTCTACCTGCTGGTCGGCGGCATTCTCTCCATTGCCGCGTATGTCGCCAAGACCGAGATTTACGACCCCTGGCATCTGAAGCGCCGGGCCAGAGCGAGGCCCGCAGCGCAGGCGCGGCCCCGGCCCGGACGAGAGCTGGCCCATCCTTACGCCCGCCTGACCCGGTCCCTTGCCCGCGTTGACCTCCCGCGCCGCCCGGAAGAAACGCTCCGCGAGTACGCCGCCCGCGTCCTGCCCGCGCTGCCGCCGCTGGAGCGCGAGTGGAGCGTCTCGCTTTCGCCGCCGCTCGTCTCCGCGCTGACCGAGGCGTTCACCGAAGCCTGCTACGCCGACCCGTCCGCGCCGCGCCCGCCGGTTCAGCCCTGGGACAGCCGCGTCGCCGCATTTGACGCCGCCGCCCGCCGCATCGCCCGAGGCCGCTTCTGGCAGCGCATCTTGCGGCCTCGGAAAGAAGTTCTGCGGGCAAGTTGACGAGTAGTTTTCAACTACTCGATCCTTTCGATCCAAACTTTCACTTATGGAACTCGACTACTCAAAACTCGCCAAAGGCTTCCCCAAGCCCATCGAGCGTATTTACCTGCTGCTCGGCAGTGACGATGCCCTGAAACGCGAAGCGTTAGCGAAGCTGACGGAGCCACTGCTGGACGCTTCGTTTGCGGACTTTGACCGGGAAGAGCTGGACATTCCCCCGACGGGAGCCGGCGAGCCGGGCGAAGCGGGGCGGTCCATTCTCGCCTCCGCCGGCGGCGTACCGATGGCATCGGAGCGGCGCGTGGTCATTGTGACCAACGTGCAGCGGCTCGGCAAAGAAGACCAAGACGTGCTGGCGGCGGGACTGCCGAAGCTCGGCGACCTGACCTGCCTCGTGCTGATCACGGCGGCCACAGAGTACGACGCCGGCAAAGTCAAAGGCAAAGCGATGGGAACCAAGCTGCTCACAGCCATCGGCAAAGCCGGGGCGACGGTGCTTTGCGACGCCCCCGGCGAAAGCGGACTGTCGGCGCGGGCCAATGCCCTTCTCAAGTCACGCGGCAAGACGATTGAGCCGGCGGCTTTGGCGCTCATTGTCGACCGGGCGAAAGCGACGGCATCAGAGCGGGGCGGCGGCGGCAAGACCGGCGACATCAACGTGCTTGTCAGCGAACTGGAAAAAGCCATCGCCTACGCCGGTGACCGGCCTCTCGTGACCCGCGCCGATGCCGCCGCGACCGGCAAAGACACCGTGCAGGAGAACATCTTCGCCCTGATGGACGCCATCGGCCACCGGGACGCCCGCCGCGCCCTGCACGAAGCCGACGCCCTGCTGGAAGCCGGCGACAAGCCGGACGGCGTCGCCGCCCGCACGTTTGTCATGCTGGCCCGCCACCTGCGTCAGCTCTGGGGCGCGAAGTATCTGGCCGACCGGCGCTTAAACGGCTTCAACATCAAAGGCGGCCTGCCGCCGGACGTTCAGCCGCTGCTGTCGGGCGAGATGCTCGGCATCACCCAGCGTCAGTCGTTTTTGCTGAAGTCTTTGCAGGAGCAAGCCCGAGTTTGGAGCTACCCGGCCTTGCAGTCCGGCCTGCGCCGCGTTCTGGCGAGCGACATGGCAATGAAAAGCATCGTTTCCGGCCCCACCCTCAGCGCCGTCGCCCCCGCCGACGACCCGGCTTCCAATCTGCGTCTTTTAGTGGTGGAATTGTGCCGCGACGCCAAAACCCAATGATGAGACATGATCGCAAAAAGCGGCGCGAGCTTAGTTACCTGCTGGGAGATGTTTTTAGAAGCCAGAACGGAAACAATACAGGCGATGGCAGTAGGCCGGGTCATCGTGCCTGACACCAGAGCTTGAGAGCCGCCAGGACTTTGCGGTTGTTTTGGAGGGCGTCCGGCGTATTACCGCCGCCGTTAATCCACTGGGAATAGTACTTGGGGCCGTTTTCGCAGGCATCAAGCTGATAGATTAAGAAGAAGTTGTAGGCATTGCTGGGGCGTGGGTCGTCGAAGTTCAGGCAGCTCGCCAGCGCAGGGGCAGCCCGGTAGTCGCAGTTGAGTCGCAGGGCCAGCATGGCTTCTAAAGAGGGGTACTCATGGCTGGGGTAGGCGTAGGACCGGACAATCGGTGTTAGCCACTCGGTCAAGAGGGGATACTTCAGCGGCACCAAGCTTTCAATGCAGGCCAGGCGCAGTGTCAAGTCCGCATCTTTGAGGTGAGACTTCAAGATCGGCACAGCCCGGCGGTCGCGCAGCGTTCCCAGTCCTTTGGCGGCTTCGACCCGAACCGTCGGCACTGGGTCATGCAGGGATTGAACCAGTAGCCCAAAGCCGCTTGGGTCTTGCAGCGCCGCAACCGCATGGATTGCGCGGGTTCGACCAGCCGCCGATGGCGAGCGCATCTCCTGCCGGAGCGCCGGCAGCACATGGTCGGCGTAGTGCATCTGTCTGAGCGCGTATCCTGCCGCGCTTCGCAGATCGTCATCGTTCCCATCCATGACTGCCAGCAGCGCTTCAGCAGAGGCATGGCAGGGAGAATGCCCCAGACCCTGAACGGCAGAATATTTGCTGTCTTCCGTTTGGTTAGAGTCTGTGAGACTGAGCTGGCTCGGTGATTCAGGACGAGCGAGAAGTGTCGCAAGAACCGGGACAATGCGCGGATCGGAGATCGCCGCCAGGCTGATAGCCGCTTCGTCTCGTGCCGCGCTGTCGCTCGACTGCGTCTGTGTGCCTAAGTTCTGGATGACCTGTCCCAATGCTTTTTTGTCCGGCGGCAGGACAGTCAGCGGAAGATATACCGCTCCGGCAAGCGCTTTGTCTTCATCTTTCGCTGGGTCGACTGCCGACCAGCCGGCAAATCCCGGCGACACGCCATGCCAGCACCGCAGGGTGTAGTGTCCAGGCCGGGATAAATTAAGCCAGTCCAGCAGAAAGAGGCGCTTTTCGTACGTTTGCCCTGGTGCCACCGAAACTTCGCGTGTGAAGCCGCTGATGACCATGACAGGCGGCGGGCTGATGACCCGGCCTGCCGAGTCGCGGGCGAGAAAGCCATATTCGCACCGCTGAATTCCGCCGCGATTAGCTGCCTCGGAAAGATGAAGGGGAACGGTGCCGTGGTTGACCAGCCGGAACGTGATCCAGATTGGCTCCCCCAGCACCACCGTGGACTTGTCTAAACTGAACTGCCCGTCAGTATTAGCAGAAGGAAACGCAGGGGCGGCACAAAAGAGACACGCGCAGAGCAGCGCAAGAGCAGAGCGCAAACACATAGGTCCCTCACAGTCTTCATTAGAGGTAGAAAGAGGGCAGAGATTAATCTCTGCCCTCTTTCCGGTGTGTGGAGCTAAGCGGATTCGAACCGCTGACCTGTTCGATGCGAACGAACCGCTCTACCAACTGAGCCATAGCCCCGCAAGCAGATTTATTCTAGCACATGCGCTTCGGCAATGTCAAGATATTTGCTGTATCTTCACAGTGCAATGTCCTCGTTCTTGCCGTGCATCTCGCGGTAGCGGAGAAGCTCTAGCGAAATGAACAGCGGGTCCAGCGTGACGATGCTGCTGAAGCGCTCGATGACTTTCGCCAACGCACGTTCCTGAGCGTCGTCACGCGGCGCTCCGGCGGGCGGCATCAGCACGTCCATCGTGTCCGAGATGAGCTTCACAGCGGTCAGCACATACTGGGCTTGCCCGTGCGGGTACTTGATGAACGGGGCGGTCTTGTATCCGTGACTCAGACGCTCGGATAGCTTTTCCCAGGTTTGCGACGCCTCACGTCTGGCTTCCGGTGGCGCGGCCCGACCCACCGTCATTTCCTGGGAAGCGGGAAGGTCGTCGGTCGGCAGGTCATCGTCGAAGCCGCCGTCGAAGCCGCCCCGGAACTCATCGGGAATGGCACCGCCTGCGTCGCTTGCTTCGGCGGCGGCTTTTTCGGCGTACCAGTCGGCGGCGGACGTACCGACAATCAGGCGAAACGCGAGAATGCGGCCTGCCGCTTCCCGCAGCGCGTCTTCCACGGCAATGGTCGCCTGGTTATTTAAAAGATGGACTGCGAGATACTCATCCTGCTTCGGCAGGCCGACAACAAAAAAGCTGCCGTCAATCAGCAGCGGCCTTGCCGCCCGCATCGCCAGCCACACCGTCGGGTCCGCGATTTGCTGCCGGACCCGGTCGCTCACGTTCGCCCAGATTTCAGAAGGTTCCATAGTTGTTTTCTCGTTTGAAGTGGAGCCGGCAAGATGACTGCCGCCAGCAGCACCGCGCAAAACCCGATAAACCAGTCGCCCCAGCGCACATAGGGCGTCCGTGTTGACCGGGACTGCACCGGCGCGGCGACGACGGCGGACTTAAACAAGCCGGCTTCGGCCAGCACCTGTCCCGTCGGTGAAATCACCTGCGAAACGCCGGTCGCCGCGCTGCGAACCAAATACCGGTCTGTCTCCGCCGCCCGCACCGCCGCAATCGCCGAGTGCTGACGCGCCGCCGCCGTCCGCCCGAACCAGGCGTCATCGGTCGAGATGACCAGAAGGCCCGCGCCCCGCGCCACTTGCTCCCGCAGAAATCGGGGGTACGACGACTCAAAACAGATCGTCGCGCCGATTTTTCCAATCGTCGGTCCGGCGTCCAGCAGAGGCTGCGTGTCCGCGCCGGCTTTCATGTCAAACGTCGTCACATGAAGCGCTTCTAAAAACGGCAGAAAACGCCGGCCCGGCACGAACTCGCCGAACGGCACCAACTGCCGCTTCTGGTAGCTGCCGCTGACAATGCCCGTCGGCTGCATGAGCAGCAGCGAATTAGCGTTCTTGCGCTGCGTCCAGTCATACTCCACGCCGCCAATCAGCGCCGTCTGCTTGTCCCGCGCCGCTTCCGCCGCGACCTGCGTGTGAGGCAAATCGAAGTTTTGCAGGTAGCCTGGATACGCCGTTTCCGGCCAGACCGTCAGCACCGCGCCCAACGCCGCCGCTTCCCGGCTCTGCGCTGTGAACGTCTGCACGACCCGCGCCGTGTACGCCGGGTTCTGGTCTACATTCTGATTGATGTTCCCCTGCAAAGCCGCCGCGACAAACGCCGGCTTTAGATGCTCCGTGCGGATTGCCGCCGCGCCGTAGAGCAGCGCCGCCGCGACAACTGCGCCGGCGGCCGCCGGAAAAGTCTTCCTGCCGCCCACTTTCGGCGCGGCAATCAGCTCGGCAAGCGCGACATTGACCAGCACGATCAAAAACGCCAGACCCCAGATGCCGGTCAGTTTCGTCGTCTGCAAAATCAGCAGCGCCGAATGCTGCGTATACGCCAGATCGCCCCACCCCAGACCGAGCGTGCCCGACTGCCGCCACCATTCGACGATGGCCCACAAGGCTGGAACCCCCAAGCGCCTTGCCCAGACCCCGCGCCCCCACAGCCACTGCGTTCCCACCGCCCAGACGCCGATATAAAATGCCTGGTACGCGGTCACGAGCGCCCAGCCGACCATGCTGAGCGCCGGGCCGATAATATGGCCCGCGAACACGCCGACCCAGTAGGCCATGACGCCGAGATAGAACACGCCCAGCACCAGCCCATGCGCGAACGCCGTGCGCTTGTTCTTCAGCGGGAACAGCGCCAGGAACGGCACCAGGCCGACCCACGCCAGCCAGCCCCAATCTAAATGCGGCAGCGCCCCCGCCAGCAGCAGGCCGGATAGCGCGGTCAGGGCGAGGGAGCGGACGAGAGGACGGGTACCCGAAGGAGCGGAGGGAACGTGGGACTGAAGTCCTACGCTGTGGGGCGAAGACGCCAATCCTCCACCTTCGTGGAGGGAAGAAGGAGATTCGGCGTTATCCTGTTCCTTCTTGTCCTGCTCCTTGTCCGCGAAGGCGGACACTGGGCACTTCGCCCCACAGCGTAGGACTTCAGTCCCACGCTTTTTCCCTCGCCCCTTCTCGCCTCCCTCCCTTTGCTTCTTCTGCTCCTTAGTTGTCAACTGGCTTCATTCCTGCTATACTATACCTATGCAAGTGTTCCCAAATATGCAAGTGTTCCCAAAACTTCTTCGCCCGCTGCTCGTGCTGCTGCTTCTCCTGCCGACGGGGTGCGCCAAGTCGCCCAGCAGCGGCAGTACCAGCCCGGTGTCGGGGCCGCAGATCATCGTGACCATGACCGTCGCGGGCAACATCAACCCAAACTACTATTATTATATCCTGTTCAACGTCAACAATACGCCGGGGCCGAACAATACCAGCGTCACCGGCCCGGTTCCCGTCGTCGCCACCCCCTACGGCAACGGCTACGCGGCGGGAGCATTCACGAATTATGTGGAGTATAACAGCGGCCTGCCGGGCGGCGCGAACTTCAATTATTTCGTAGTTGACCCGACGCTGTTTAACTCTCAGCCGCTTGGGGTGGGCCGCCTGGTTCAGCATAACGCTGCCGGCAGCACTCTGACCTTCCAGTTGCCTCTCGCGTACCTTGCTACTTCCACGGTGACTGCCGCCCAAATCAACAGCCTACAAATCAACTTTATCGCGACCAACGTCGTTCCGGTGAACGGGCAGAACATCACGACGGCGAAATACTTTGACACATTGTATCCGCCGCAGCAGGCGGGAAACAGCTACGTCCAAATTATCACTCGTGACTCCAATGGGACGCTGCTGACGAAAAATTACACGAACATCGACTCCGGCGTCAATGAAAGCAGCGGCGATGTGGCGCAGTATGTCAACGGCGTTCCTGTCATCGTCTCCGGCACTACGGGCGACGGCGTCACGACAAACGATTTGGACATCACGAACTGGACTATTACTCTCAACGCAGGGTCTTAGGCCGCAGACATTATACCCGACGCTTTCACAGGGCTGACCCCCCGTGCTTTATTCCTCACTAAGACTGTCCCATGAAACGCTTGGACCGCTATTTGCTGGGCGAAATGGTGCTGCCGTTTGTCGGCGGCATCCTCTTGATTGTCGTTATGCTGGTCGGCAATACGCTGTTCCCGCTCATTGAAGACATTGTCAAAACCGGCATCCCGCCGCTGGTTGTCGCCCGGCTGATCGTCTTTAACCTGCCTATTCTCATCCCTCTCACCCTGCCGCCGGGCGTGGCGCTGTCCTCCGCCTGGGCGATTAACCGGCTGGCGCGAGACTCGGAGATTACGGCGATCCGCATGGCGGGCATTTCTCTGAAGCGCCTGTTCCTGCCGATTATACTTGTCGGAGCGCTGGCGAGCGCGGCCTCGTTTCTGGTAGGAGACCGGGTGGTTCCGCCGGCCTGGCGGGAGTTCCAAAAGACGCAGGGGCAGTTGTTCGCGTATGCGCTGCAGGCGTCGCCGACAGTCGCCGAAAACAAAGTGTTCACGTTCCAGGATTATGCGTTCCATATCCGGGAAATCCGAAAAGACCCGAGCGGGCGGGCCGACAAGCTGCAGCTCTTCGGGCTGGTCATTTTCCAGAACCCTATCGGCCCAAACGGGCTGGCGACCGTCATCACCGCCCAGAGCGCAGACTACAACCACGATGTTTGGACCCTCTATGGGGCGCATGTCGTGACATTTGGAAGAGACGATTTTGTGTCCGCAGAGATGGTGACTCGGACGCTCAAGCTGCCCTTGTCGGTTCCGCTGGAAAGTCTCAGCACTGCGGGAGTCACGACGCCCGATCAGTTTTCGATGGCCGAGCTTGGGAACCAGAGGGCGGCTTTGGAGCGCACCGGGCAGGACACGACAGCCGCCGCCTACAACTACTACCGAAAGCTGGGCCTGCCGCTTTTGTGCTTCGGCTTTGCCCTGTGCGCCCCGCCGCTTGCGCTGCGGTTTGCCCGTGCGGGCGCATACACCGGCATCTTTTTGTCCATCGTCATGGTGTTCGTCGCCTGGAACACGCTGCTGCTGACGCAGATTTTAGGCTACGCCGGCAAAATGCCGCCACTGCTTGCGGCCTGGTCCCCCGCCCTGCTGTTCACCTGCCTCGGCGTCTATTTTTTGTGGGAGATGGAGTAGAATCCCCCCAGCCCCCAATAATGGGGGAGCCAGATTTAGGAGAGGCTAGTTCTTTTTCCTGTCATGCTCCCCCATTATTGGGGGCTGGGGGGTCTCTAAACAAAGCTCAGGTGCTGGAAGGAGCCGCCGAGGACCGGGAGCGACGGTGTCTGGAGCCACTTGTCCAAAAGCGTCGCGTAGACCGAGCGGAAGTCGGTGTGGAAGCGCAGGTCGCCGCTGTCCAAATCGCTGAGGCTCGGGTAGTCACCGTAAATGCCGCCCTTGAGGCCGCCGCCCGCCAGGAACATGACGCTTGCCGCGCCGTGGTCGGTCCCCGCCGAGCCGTTTTCATGCACCCGCCGCCCAAACTCCGAGAACGTCATGGTGATGACATCGTTTGACCGCCCCTGCACGTCCAAATCCGCATAGAACGCCGACAGGCCGCCCGCAAGCTCTCCTAAAAGATCAGCGTGCTGGCGCGGCTGGTTCGCATGGGTGTCAAAGCCGCCAAGATTGAGATAATAGACGCGGGTGCCGACCCCGCCGGTAATCAGCTTGGAGATGGTTTGCAGACCCGACGCGAGGCCGCCCTGCGGGTAATGGGCGGCATGAGCCGCTTGGACATCGTAGTCTTTAAACGCCTTCTTCAGCTCCATGCTGCTGGAATAGGCTTCGCTGCCCACGTTGCGGACAAACTCGGCATTGCTGCCCGCGACTGTTCCCTGAGCATAGAGCGCCCGTAGGGCGTCCATCTGCTGGTTTTTATCGGGAGCATTGCTGACAAAGCCGAAGTCCGAGCCGCCGCCGATGACCGACGCGGGAACATCATCGGAGAACAGCGTCAGCGGCAAGGCCGAGCCGAGCGTAATCCCCGACAGCGGGTTGCCCTTGAAGTGGCCGTCGGCGTCAAAGTACCGGGCCAGCCAGCCGGTGCGTTCCCGCACATCTGCCTTCGGATTGCCGGTCTGCCAGATGTCCATGCTCTGGAAGTGGCTTCGATTGGGGTCCGGGTAGCCGACGCCCGTAATCACGGCCAATTGCCCTTTATCGAACAGGGGCTTAAACGCCGCCATGTCCGGGTGCAGGCCAATCGTATCGCTCAGCTTCACAACGTCTTTCGACGCAATGCCGATCACAGGCCGCGCTTTGGCGTACCCGGCATCGGTGTACGGGATGACTGTGTTCAGGCCGTCGTTGCCGCCGGACATCTCAATCACGACCAAAATCTTGCCGCCGGGAATAGGCGGCAGATCCAGCCCAAACGGCGAGTTCGGCGCGGGCCGGTTGGCCTGCGCCTGAGCGGCCTGCATCAGAAATGTCGGCATGGCAAGGCCCAGCCCGACAAAGGTGAGGCCATTCTGCAAAAACTGCCGGCGCGTGGTAGTGTTGAGTGACATAAAAGGCTCCTAAGCCAGTTGGTATTCCGGCGCAGACAAAATCAGCGCCGTTAAGCCGGGTGATTTCGCGTCAAAGTCGAGTGAGTGTCCGTCGCCGGATACATAGTTCACCAGCGCAGACCGCGTGGCCGCGCTCGGCATATGGCCCGGCAGCAGCAGGCCCCAGAGCGCGTCCACCGCCTGCTCCGGCGTGTTCAGGCCGTTCGGTGCGGTGCCGTAGGCCGCGACGCCCGCCCGCAGGCGCGGCGACAACTGCCCGTGCTGGCTCATTTGCATGGTCAGGACACTTGCAAAATTGGCCCGCGTAATCAGCGTCATCGTGTTCATCCACGTTTTGCCGCCGTTCCAGCCCTTGACGTTCGGCGGGTTGAATAGCTCCTGCCCCATTGTCTTGCCCGCGCCGAGCAGATTGTTGTTGGTCGCGGAGAACGGCGCGTCTAACGTCCTGAGCGCAGTCACAATATACTCGGTCGGGCTTTTGATCTTGGAGTGCAGCGCCGCGTCCGAGTAGAAAGCCGGGGACGTGAGAATCGCCGAGAGAACTGCCTGAATGCTGTACCCGCTTGCAAAATATGCCGCCGTCAGCGGCGCAATGTCGGCGGGCGACGGCGTCTCATGCACATAAAACTTGAATAGTTTCGTACAAACGAAGTTTGCGGTAGACGGGTGCCGCACTAAAATATCTAAAATATCGTCGCCGTTGAAAGAACCCGTCTGCCCTAAGAATGTCTTCACCCCGTCGTCATGCCGGTCCGGACGGAACGCAAACGTCGCCGTGTCATGGTCGAACTGCCAGCCGGTGAACGCCCGCGCGGCTTCTTTGACGTCGTTTTCCGTGTAGCCGCCGCCGACGCCGAGTGTGAACAGCTCCATCAGCTCGCGCCCATAGTTCTCATTGGGCCGGCCCTTGCGGTTCTCGCCGCCGTCGAGCCAGACCAGCATGGCGGGGTCACGCGAGACCGCCTGCAGCAGCGTCCGGAACGAGCCGAGCGCATGGGTTCGCAGCGTCTCGTTCTGCTGCCACATCCAGCGCGGATGGTCCACTTTGTAATTCGCCGTCGCGAAATGCCCATGCCAGAACAGGGTCATCTTCTCTTCTAAAGGCCGGGGCGTATGCGACATTCGGTACAGCCACCACTTCTTGATGCTGTCTAAGCTGTCAAAGTCCACATAATCGCCCTGCACTTCGCTCAGGAGCGCCGGAAACGGGTCCGCCACTGTTTCCGGGTGCAACAACTGATGCGTCGTCCCCGTCAGCCCCAGCTTTGAGTACGCCGTCCATTCGCTAGGACGCGCCCCAAACCCCGCCCGCCGCAGCAGATGCGCCAGATGCCGAGTATCCGCCGAAGAGTGAGTCACCATCCAAGCCTCCCAAATCCCAGCCGCAGCCGGGACACGCCACGCACTTCTGACGAGCTATTATACCAAATGTTCACACGCAGTTGAGACAAATACCGCGTCAAATTGCAGACAAGAACTCACCGACGGTTAATCCGGCGTCCCGAATGAGGCTACGCAGTGTCCCACGCGCCACCGGCTTATGGTTGGGAACCGAAAGCGTCGCTGGATGGCCTTCCTTGACTAAGACAATATGGCTCCCATTCTGCCGCGAAACCTGCCAGCCGAACGACCCAAAAACCTTGACAACTTCGTGCGCGTTCAGCAGCGGAGTGACAGGCATCAGATCGCAACCTCAACCTGGCGAGTTTCCCGCGTAAGCGGCAGACCGCGCTCAGCCCGCACTTCCAAACAAAGCCCAATAGCATCTTCAATGTTTTCCAGCGCTTCCTCCCGCGTCTGCCCCTGACTCACGCAGCCGGGAATGGCAGGGCATTCCACAACCCAAACCCCCTCTTCGTCCCGGTCCAGCGTCACACTAAACTTCAGGCTCATGCTCTACCTCCTCAACTACAGCCAGGCTGGCCTTAGTCGCTGCCGCCCATAAACTCCAATAGGAAAAGTCATACATCTGCCCATCCCAGCAAGCCTTTTTTGCCGGGATTAACACCATCCATCTGTGGCGGCGCATCGAGTCAATAAACTCATCTGGCAGAAACAAGCCGTGTTCTTCAACATAGTGCTCTAACCGCTGAGGCCAGACCCATTCGCCGTCAGTCAGGTCACATGATCCTAATGCCATGCTTGGGACACACAAGCGGCACTTGGCATGTCCCCGCCATCGTACTGCGACTTTGCCGGCCCGTAGATAGGAAACGATCTGCGCCCGCTCATCAGGCCGCCATTGTGGGTCCACAAAGTCTTGCGGTTCAGGCAGGCCATCGCCAATCGGCAACGGTGTTTCCCGCCAGTAGCCAATTGCTTTGAGAGGTTCTCGCTGTTTTATTATGTATCTCTTAGTCGAACTGGAGTGTTGCCAAGATTGCGTCGGTTTGTTTCGCCATCGCTCGGATTTCCGAAAGCGTGACGGCGGTGCGGGCGGCCTGCCGGTCAATCTCTTTTTGGTCTTCCGCCATCAGCGCAAAGAGGCGGTCCATTTCCGCCAGCCCTTGCTGCAAAAATACCTTGAACTCTTCGGCTTCGGCGGCAGACGGCTCCATAGTCAAGCTGTTATTCATCGCTTCTTCCTCCTGCTCTCCATTATACCCTGCAAAAAGAGCCATGCCTTGAAAGGCACGGCTAAGGTTTTATTGGGGCAGGATTTTATTGGAGTATTGGGCGCGGACGCCGAAAACTCCCACTTCGCGTGGGACTAAGACACCTTCTGTGTCCCGCTCTTGTGTAGGGCTTGCTCTACCCTCTTAAAGCAAACGATAGCAAGGAGACATAATCTAACTTATAAGAAGGCCATTTTACTGCCCTGACAAATGGGACCATCATAGCGAGAAGATTATACTTGAGCGTTTGGCGTTTTTACTATTTCGGGAGTGAGGTTCGGGACGCGCCAACCGCTTTGGAGATATTCGGTCCAGACGCGCTCGTAGACGGCAGTCGTTTGGGTGGCAATCGTGTCCCAGTTGAATGTCGTGAGAACGCGCTCGTAAGCCGCGTCCACCAGACGCGCCGCAGTCTCCGGCTCGTGCAGCAGCGTCAGCAGGCCGTCGGCGAGGGAGTTCGGGTTGCCGGCATACGTCGTGATGCCGGTGACGTTGTTTTCGACCACTTCCGGCAGGCCGCCGGCGTCGGAGACGACCACAGGCACTTTCGCCGCCATCGCTTCCAATGCCACAATGCCGAACGGCTCGTACAAAGACGGGAAGCACGCGACGTCAATAATCGAGTAAATCTTCATCAAGTCGTCGTCGGGGACAAAGCCCGCAAAGTAGACGTGCCGCTCCATGCCCAAATACGCTGCGAGGTTGACCAGATGCTCCCGCTGCCCGCCGCCGCAGATCAGAAGCTTTGCGTCATGGTAGCCCCAGCGCACTTTCGGCAGGGACTCAATCAGGACTTGAACACCCTTCTCGCGCACCATGCGTCCGACAAAGAAGATGATCTTTTCTTCCGGCGCGGCATACCGGGCGCGGAACTCCGCTTTCTCGGCGGGCGTAAAGTCCGGCAGCGTGAACTTTGACGCTTCCACGCCGTTCGGCACCACATCCATCTTGTCCCAGGGCGTGTGCAGAGCCGCCGCGCATTCGCGCTTCATAAACTCGGTGCAGACAATCACCCGCCAGGCTTCATTCTGAAGCTGCTCTTCGACGGAGTTGATGTACCCCTGCGTCGGCCCCTTGATGCCGTTGTTGCGCCCAGACTCCGTCGCATGGATTGTCGCCACCAGCGGCAGATGGTACTTGTGCTTCAGCGCCGCCGCCGCATAATGCGCCAGCCAGTCGTGCGGATGCAGCAGCAGCGCTTCCCCGTCGCTTTTGTTCAATATCTCCGCCACAACCGCATCGGCGCGTTCCAGCATGGCATCGTTCAAAAGCTGGACCCAGTGAATAAAGTCATTGCCCGGCCCCGATGGCGTCACGCGGTACAAGTAGATGCCGTCCTCCACTTCCTCCGCCGCCGCGCCCGGATGCTCGCAGGTGATCACATGGACTTCCACATCCTGCTCGACCAGCGCGTGCGCTAAATCGTACACATGGCGCGAAATCCCGCCCACAATCTTGGGAGGATACTCCCAGCTCAACATAATGACACGCATGGTCGTTTTTCCTTGAAGGTTTTATTACTTTGTTGTTTTAACACGTGAGGTCGTAAACGCAGCAGGGGGCAGGCCAGCAAATGCCTCTTCAACTGTCAGGTACGGCCCCTCGTAGAAAAGCCGGTTTTCGCGGCTGTGCGTCGGGGCTGGCGGCTGAACTTGCCCCAAGCGAGAGCCGATGAAGAACAGACGCTGCCGACGCTGAGCAGCGCCGTAGTCAGCAGCAAGCAGAGTACAGACCGTGACCTCATAGCCGAGGCCGCGCATTTGTTCTAGTATGCTTTTATATAACCTTCCACCGCCTGTTCCTTTAAGGTTAGCGACGTTCTCCATCACAAAGAATAGTGGTTCCAGTTGCGCTACGAAGCGCAAAAAATGAGACATCATGCTGCCACGCTCGTCGTCTAAACCCCTCTGCTTACCCGCCTGGCTAAATGCCTGACAAGGCGGACCGCCGAAGACAATGTCTGGCCTCCGTGATCTGCCGCTTTGACTGCACCAATATTCCTGCGGGTTCTTAATTTGGGTTATGTCGGTAGGAAGTATTTCGGCACGACCTCGGTAATACCCTCGGAGAGTTTGGCAGGCATCCGGCCAAATTTCGACGGCTGCTTTTGTTTCAACGCGAAGATCGCCAAACGCCGCCTGCTCCGCCCCTATGTCCATCCCTCCGGCTCCGCTGAATAGGCTAAGTCCTGTTAATGGCCTTTCGGGCAACCCGTAAGCGTGTGCATGGCTGAGAATGGATTGAAAGACAGCCCCCGCCAGTGGTACGGGAACCGCATTGCCGACTTGTAATTGAGTGCTAGTCAGCGTTCCTTCGAGGTGCAGAGTGTCAGGAAGTCCTTGCAGACGCGCCGCCTCGCGCACAGTGATGAACCGGTCCTCAAACGGATGGACGAACTTGTTGAAGATGTAGGCTGTAACTGTAAGTGAAGGTTTTTCCGGGTCAAGCCGAATTATCCGCAGGTTTGGCCCACCCTTACGCGTCGGGTCTTCTTTGACATAAAAGCGAAAACTTTTGTGCCAAAGTTCTTCCGGTAGGTCCTGCATCTTCTGACCAATGCCAAGCGCGTTAATACGCTGCTGAACATCGCATCCAACGCTTCGGGCGATGTGATTTGTTACAACCGTTGCCTCAGAACTTGAAAGCATCGCTAATCCATTCGTCTCTGGAATGGCTCCTGGTGAAAGAGAGAATACCATCAAATAGGTTGTATAGCTGTTTGTCCGGCGGCAGCTCACCGGCCTTCTTCGCCAGCCGCGTCTCGTCCTGCGCCCAAACAACATCCTGAAAATCCTGCAAGTACGCCTCGTAGTGGCGCACAGCATGGATATTAGAGATCAGAGCGGTCTTTACGAAGTAACTGGTTTTCGGTTTCGCGGCAGTTGCGATTTTGAGAACTTGATAAGTGGCCTTTTTGATGTCGTCGGTCCTGTCCATGCCGACAGTAGTTTTGGAGTCGGATACCGTTTTGCCTTCCGGCCAACGAGCAGGCTTCGGCTTTGGTGCGCCGCAAGCCCCGGTCAGCCAGAACACAGGATCAATGGGGTCTCTGCGCTCATTTCCATATGCGGCATAGGCCCGTGCCCAGAACTGAAAATAC
>JAABUO010004236.1_pt1 | contig 16915 bp, 17 predicted proteins | sample 5559291 | NCBI WGS metagenome assembly JAABUO01 (sample SAMN10711878, study PRJNA513372) | rock metagenome | isolation source: Antarctica rocks | place: Antarctica: Victoria Land, Finger Mt sud | reverse complement strand
GGATGATGTCACCCAAGCTGGCGTTGCTGAGGCATTAGGAAAGCCCCTTGTCAGGTGAACGCACATCTGCATGGACTGCATCCAGTGATCCATTGGGCCTGTTCTGGTCACGCACTTGCCTCAAAGGGTCTGGTCTGATATGCAGTTGTCGCTGTATGCTGTGCGCAACATAACTTGATGTGCAAGCCAGACGTGACTCAGCATAAAATTGATTCCTATGAGGTCTGCATTGGGTTTGGGTTGTGCCATGGCTTAGGCCTTGCTACAGGCACTGTCATATCTGCTTCATGCTGGCATTGCAGCTGCCCAGGCATTGACATGGTTTCTGCACAAACTTGAGGCGTGAGGCATGAGGCTTGTGGGATACTCAAATGTGTGCGTGAGGTGTGTGTAATGCAGCATAACCACTGCATGGCATGGCACAGGGATGCGGGCCTGGAGAGCAGGTTACGTGCATACTTCGGTGACAACATCACAGCTGCCCATCTCAAGATGGCTGAAGCACCACAAGGTGACTCATAGTCTCACATCAACCATCTGTCTGTTCGTGGAAAGCTGCATGATTGGCGCTCACAGTGCTGTGACCTGTCCATCTTTGCACGGCATGACACTCTGTTTGTGATCCAGGACCACTGCTAGTGGTATTGCCGGGTCGCATGGTCTGTGTTGGCGATTCAGCATAACTGCTTGCATCCTTCCTGTGGTCTGTCACAGCATTGCATGAGACAGCTCGTTTAAATTGCTCACCCTCCCCATTTATTGTCTCATGACACCCCTGCTGAGTCCTATTGATGGATTGATTGACTGACTAATTGATTGACTGACTGATTGATTGACTGACTGATTGGTTGACTGACTGATTCATTGACTGATTCATTGACTGGTTGATTGATAGATTGAGTGATTATTGTGCCCATTCAGCGCCCCTTCCTAGCAAAAGCTGCAGGGGCTGACCAGCATCATACAAACAAGAAGGGTCGTGCTGATGTGAGTTGCATGTGATGACAGGAGCATGCAGCATCATTGATTACTTGAGGGATGATGGCACCCAGTCGCCGTTCCCTCTCATCAGATGTGGGAACATCTTTGTGCTGCCTGGGGTACCCGGCTTGCTGCAGGCCAAATGGAAGGTACACTTCAGCCAGCTCACCATCACACGTCGCAGAGGCTACAGGCAACATAGGTCCACCCAAACTTGGGCTAAATGCACAGAATTATCCCAAATAAACCCACAAGCCCAGTGACAGTCATAGCAGTGCAATGTGCTGTGTTCATATTACAAAGGCTCTGACTGCATTACCCATTTGCATGCAGCAAGTGCTGCATGCTTCTGTCTCCTGAGGGTGAGATGCTCAATTGGAATGTTGTGCATGAGAAGCTGCCAGGCAACTAAACCACATCTGGGATGTGACTCATGCACTGCTGACTCTGATCATCAGGAGGGTTTCCGGGATCTCCCAAACTTTCCATGCCATTCTCTTGGGGGGAACGCTCTTTTTGCTTCCTCTAAATGCATGCAAAACATCCACAGTGGCTTGAACCAGTTTGGCACATCTGTATCTCCTTTGCCAGCTTGACACAGATTTGGGCATATCTGGTGTCTGATGCAATGGCACCTCCATGAGAAGCTTGAACAGACTTGTCATTCTGATTCTTGGCAACTAGTTCATTGCAGCCATTTGTGGTACATACCTGTGAGTTGTCTGAGAACATGTTCAATCACCTGTGATACTGGCATTGGACTGGATTGTGAATGTCAGTGTCAGCAGATGATGCTGTGTCTTGAAAATATGGTCATACAAGTGTATGACGACACTGCCTGTGCAAAAGGCACAAGACAGCCAGAAGCATAACCTGTTGTCAAAAGTCATTTTGACCATGACGCCTGTGCAGGTTGCAAAGGAGCAGCTGCTACTGGAAGGCGAGTTGAAGCCATTCCATTCAGTTGTGCTGAGGCTGCCTGTGACTGATGAGACCCACATAGCACCAGCTCTAGACAGAGTTGCAGAAGTGCTTGGCAACCAAGTTTCTATTGGCTCCTATCCTGTAAGCTCTTGCTGCACACCATGTCAGTGCTGACCAGTCTTGCTGTGTTGTCTGAGCAAGCAACATGCAGCTCCCAAGTTCGTGAGGATGTCATGACATTATGATGTCGGATGCTAGCTCAATCAGCCATGACTGTGTGGTTCAGGAGCATTGGGATGACTTGTACAGCCATGGATGTTTGCAATTGCTCCAGGTGCATTTGATAACTTTTTGACCCCTGGTGTGTGACATGCAGATGACAAAACAAAAAGATGGAACAGGCATCCTTCTATCGTTGGAGAGCAAAGACTTGAAGCAGCTCCAGTCAGCACAGCAGCTGTTGGTTGATACTTTGCCAAAGGATGTGCAGACGACAAGCATAGAATATGATGCACCAAGCTTTGGGCGCGGGACAACCCCAAGATCATCATTGGATCTTGGATTGGGGAAATAGTCTTAGTCCGCTGCTCTGTATGCAGAAGATTTGATGGCCAGACAAAAGCAGCTCACAAGCTCTTGACACATGTTGTTTGCCAAAGAAAGCATGGCAGCCTGATTGATGATAGTATGACGTGCTAATGGCTGCCTTTATTTTTTTGCAGCCTGCATGACCAATCCATAGTAATGCACCTATATGTACCTGTTGATCTTTTTACCCAGCTGTATCTGCACAGTGTCCAGCACTAGCTTCTCCACATGCGTAAGCATAATTTTACTTCCCTGCCACGCTAGTCAGAGGTTGCTATGCACCAGATTGCTACCAGATATATCTATATAGACAGCTAGGCCAGAACTCGCTAAACAGTCGTTATAATGAAGATAATAATAAATATTAATGTATGAATTTGGAACCGATGCAGTACTCAGTCTGCTTGCAAGGTTGACACTTTGCTTCTGTAGTTTGTCGGCCGGGAAACTGTGTGCAACAGAATTTCAAAAGACTCTGAGCATTGCATGCAGACTTAATCGAGGAAGAAGAGTGCAACCGGAAGTTGCCAAAGCAGCCGATGTCAACGCTCTCGCAAACGGTTGGAACCATCAGCCCAGCCATCAGCCTACGAACAACTACTCGAGTTGTCGCGCGCTTTGCTGGTGCAGACAGTTTCTTGGCAGCATCGGCGTCGGTGCCGTTCGTAACAAGTCGTGCCAACTTCGTTGCGCGTTTACGGTTAGTACCTCAGCTCCTGCACGGTTTTCGTGCTGTCCCGTCATGAAGCTTGTTGCGAGACGATGAAAACAAATCTTCCACATGTGAATGTTTCTGGTGCATCCATCGAACGATGCTTTAAGAGCGCCAGCTATTCCAGTGCGGCGCGCCCTGCATGCGCATATGACTGCTCGTAAGACACTACTACTCTAGTCGTGTCGGTTTCGCGACTCACGTATGGCTTATGCTGTGGTTGTGAGCATTGCACCATTTCCAAGGCCGGGTGCAACCGTCCAAGGCCAGACGCGCGGGCTGCGTCGACGTTTTGTGCAAAGTACCTGTTCTTGTTGCTGAAACGCTTGCGCCTTGCTACATGCGCAGGTCAAGAAGATGGTCAACATAAGACTGGCTGTGCTGGTGTTGAGTGTGCTGCTTGTGAGTGTGACCTCGAGACAGCTGCAGGACATTGATGCTGACAGTGCTTTGGAGCACCAAAGGATCCTGGCAGAACTTGAGGAGGTCCACCAACTCCGAGAAAGGATGTTGCAACAGGGTATGACCCAATCTGAAATAGACTGCTTTGCACCTGTGCTGTAAAGCTCAGGTAAGCATGTATGTTCAGATATGTATTATTCAGCACTGCAGCACTGGAGCTATAGCTGTCACTCGTGCACAGCTTGCCCGCTTTGACAATCACAGTGTTGATCCCAAGCCTATCTAGTCTTGCCTTTGCACGCATGCATTGCACATACCCTTGACTGCATCATCTGAACCATGCGCACTTTATCTGCAGCTGCCACCTATATCACCAGTTCTGGTGCTCCTGCACCTGCCCCAGGAGGCACCCAAGGCAATTCTGGTGCCCCAAAGTCTGTCGGTGATGTCAATGGTGGTACTTCTTCTGGCGTAAATGAAGGATCAACAGCTAGTGGAGCAAAGGGATGAGAGCTCTGCAGATGACTGATCATTTAAGTGGATTTGAGGTTCACTGGTGCACGTGTCCTTTGGAGCTGATCCCGTCTGGTTGAACCTGGTGCATTTAGCACACCTGTCCTGATTTTTTCGTGCTGACCATAATGTCACAGAGGATTTCATGGTACAGAATCTGCTTTAGCTACTTTGGCTGATTGGAGTTCTGCTGATTGTCATCACGTGCTTTGGCTAGCAACAGCATGTCAAAGCTGAAGGGACATGCTGTTGCTTACCTTGCACCTGTTTACTGTTGTTGATACTTTTTGCAGCGCAGACACCTTGTTTCTGCTTTTGTATCATCATGCCTTGTATGTTCCAGCATGTGCTTACAAAGAGTATGGATCTTGTACCCTGCTAGCAAGCAGGCTCAAAAATTGCTGATCAGATTGGTTGTGCTGCAATCGTCACTGTTCCGTATATGTACTATATAGTAATACTTTGTAACTGACGTTTGCAATGTGTTCCTACTAATAACTGCTAAACAAAGCTATTGCACCACATGTCGTTGAGCGTTAAACAACAGGGTCATCAGACACTGCAGAAACAATGTACGCTGGAGTGCAAGTTGGATGTCTCCTGAATAGTTTGCATAAACATTGTGGAAGTGTGAGCTTGGTTGCAAGTTACTTTTCAGCGTCAGAGACAGCACAATCTAAAGCAGGTGCATTTGCAGTGTGGGACCAATGGCTTGGCCGTGGCTACTGGCTTTGTGAGACTCTTCATGCCATGTCCACTGGGAGTTTCAGTTGTGCAGTCTGCCAACCAATATGGGTGAACACAAGATACAACCATTATGGTGAAGGCGTGCAAAATCTACGCCAGGTTCACTGTTGATTCCTGGATGATGACACATATCGGTGATCCTTCATGGCATTCTTGCGTCTGCGCTTCTGCACCACCTTTTCTAGACCTCCGGTGGCCTTCAGATGCTTATACTTGGCCACCAACTCTTGCCTTTTGGCTTCGCTACGTTTCAGGAAAAATGGCTTCTTGCCCTGTTTCACAGCTTCACGCTCTTCAGCCTGCAAACCAATTCATATTCTTTTCTTCATTCTTCATTCACTCTTCTTGAGTAAGGCAGGGGTGATGCGTGATGAAAGACTGCGGTATACATCAGAGTGGGGTTCTGTCATCGGACAGCTACCTCAGCCTGATAGACAGGGTGGGCAGACAACACAAGGTGCTAGCTGCAGCTCAACAGCCAAAGACGCTCTTGCCTGTTTTCAACAGCATCTGCGTATCTTGCCAGCTTCACAGAGCATGCAGAATCATGCGCAATGCATGCAGCATGTCTGTTACAATTGTCGAGTAGCAGTAAGTGAAAGTATCAAAGGTGCTGACCAATCATGCAACCTTATCAGCAGTGTCTAGGCTGTTGCATGTAGCAACAGGGTTGCATAGCAGGTCTACTTCAAGCTGCAGAGCAAATTTGTCAGGCCGCCCACCTTATGAGATTTGAGAGCTGTCTGCTGCTGCCGCCTCGTCTGCTCCTCTTTGATCTGCTGCTCAACGCGTGCAAGCTGAGTCTGAAGCTGTTGTCTGGCCTCTGGATCCCTTGTTTTCTGCACCGAACATGCAGCAAGCAGTGATACACTGTACTGTAGTACTTACATGATCTGTGCACTGGCCTCACGTGAATGCAGCAAGAGTTTGATTGGTTGTCACCTCAATGGTTTATGCAGAGGGTGATGTTGACAATCACTGCAGGACACCTATGCAGGCATGATCCAGTGATCACAGCATAACACTCAATGCTGTTGCCCTGCTTTGTGATTTAAACACCTTGTTAACTCAAATGCATGCACAATGCAGATGTGTATGGCAGATACATGCTGGTGGCGCCAGACTTATTGGTGCAAATCAGACTAAATGGACACTTTACCTGCATCTGGCTCTTGAGGTCTCTCTTCTCTTCAGGCAGCGCTTCATCGTATACAAAAGCATATTGCTTCCTGAACTGGTCTGTGCTGAACTTACCACTCAGGTTTTCAAACCTAGGATCACTGCTCTCACTGCAAGTCAGGCGCGAGCAGCCAGTGTATGTGCCGCGGATGTCTGGCACAGAGCCTCGCCAGAACAATACAGATGCTTGACACATCTGACACTCAGGTCAAGTCATTACAGATAAATACTTGCACTACAAACTCACCTGTTTCGCATCTCAACAACTTGCCTATGCCGTGGAACAGGTCTTTTGCTGGACTGCTCTATAGGCCTATTCTTGTTCTCTCTCTTGAAGTCACGTTTTGCTGATTTACTGTAACTGTGGGATCTGGAATGCTGCTGAGCTGCTGACCCTTTAGGAAGAAGACCGCCTTCCTGCTTCTGCTGCAGGAGCTGCTCAAACGGAATATCGGGCCCCTGCAAGCGAAGAAACGGTGGCTGGCGATACAGTTAGGTGCTGCAATGGGTGCACATAGTAGCACATTGCAGGTCCCGACCTGCGCCTCTTCAGCATCGCTATCACTGCTGCTGCCGGTGTCGTCTCCGTGTGTGTGGTCTGTTCCTGAGAAGGATGGAGCGTCTTCAAAATCGCTGTGCCCGTCAGATGAAGTGCTGTCATCGTGTACCGGCTCGGAGACCCGCATGTTGCAGGTTGTTATGAGGCTTGCGCGCGTGACGGCAGTTTAGCTATGCCACAATAGCTTGGAACAACGCCTGCAAAGTTTACAAACGCATCTATGAGCTGACGGGTCGGCTTCAGGTCAACAACTCCTAAGTGGGAGTGCAAGCGGGTCTGTTTCCGCATGTTTTAACATGAAGCTTGTAAGCTGGAGGCAGCTGGTCTCGGAGCCAGCTATGACTAAGCTATTACTAAGCAATGCACCAGAGAAAGAGAGATTGCAACGATGTAAATTGCGAGCGTGGGCAGGGGTCAGCGTCCAGATCTTCGTTTGGGCAGACCCACAACATGACCTTCAATACAAGGCAGCTGTTTGAGCTGGCTGGGGCCGAGGACGCACGCAAGACCAGCCCTTTTTGCTGGCGAATCCGCTTTGCACTACGACATAAAAGGCTTCAGTTTGACAGCTTGCCGTGGAGGCGTGTGGAGAAAGAACGGTTAGCTGCAACTGGTCAAGGCAAAGTAAGCAAGTCACATGCACGGTGAGAAGCCAGGTGCCTTTTGTGCATGCATGCACCATGGTGTACAAATCCAGGCTACACATAGTAGTTTTGCACTGTGGCTTCAGGTGCCCGTGTTGATAGATGGAGATGGGACCTTACACGACTCATGGAAGATAGCTGAGTATTTGGATTCCCAGTACCCGGATCTGCCCCTGCTGTTCTTTGGAGACACAGGTGCTCCTGTGTGTGCCTGACCTATCTGTTGGGTTTGAACACGCACATAGCTTGATTAGTAATCAGTTCCCCTTGAACCCAGCAAGGGAAATGTGCATATAGACACAGCTTGAGGTCTAAAGTTGTGCCACAATGTGCTGGCAAGCTGACGAAATGCTCTGTGGCAAGGTCGTGGCTGGTGGACATGCTGGTGGTTTCACAAGTGCACACAAACAGGTTGGTGGTAAGAGCATACAAAGACATCTTATGCTGTGTAGGCAAGGACAATGTGAGGCTCACGGGACAGACTATCAGGTTCACAGTAAACTGGGTGGATCATAGCCTAATACGGGCTTTGCGAAACATCATTTCGCATGGTTCAATAGAGGTGTCAGCTGAGAAGGACAAGGAGTTCTACACCAACAAGTTGCAAACTGTGCATGGTGTTGATCTACCGGTATGTGCTAACCGCTGCTGCTGCTGCTGCTGCTGAGGCTTCTGTGTTGCAGCCTCTGAGGCTCTTCTTTCTTGGCATGCTTGTTGCTACTACATAGTTTGCCTGCTTGGAACCTGACTCATATTCCTGAAGAGAAACCTGCTATGTGTCACGTTCCTGGCCTTGTACATAGTATATTACTGAGCGTGAGTATCAGCTGCTGAAAATGAGGGAACAAATGCATGTCAAGTCATACAACATGCTCTGCCTTTTTGCTCTCAGCATGCTCAACAGACAGCCACAGCATAAGGGAAACGCTGCTCTGCATGTGACTAACTTGGCAGTGCACAAACTCAGTGTCGTGAATAGTCTTGAAGCAGCTACAGCTGCTGCAGCTGCTGCAAGCAGTCCTTATGCATCGGGTGCTTTCCATGCAGACTGTTGGTGCTTCAGAGCGGCATCTCTCTCATTTGAATGGTGTACTTGAGCCAATGCGCCTGACACTTCAGGCTCAAGACTACCTTGGTGGCTCCTCACCTTCTTATGCAGACTTTGCTGCTGCTGGCGCCTTTGCGGTATGTATAAATGCGCTCATGTTGCATTTGTGTAGCACACCATGCTTACATTGCATCAGTCAAAATAGAATCTCATTTGACTGTAGTGAATCAAGCAAGCTCAGCTGAACTGATGTTTGATGTAGACCATTGTGTTGCAGTGAAAGGTGACACTGCTTTGCCTGCACAAGCTTGCGCCACATTATTTTGTGTATAATCTATGGATATGTGTATATCTATGGATGTATGTTGCTGCAGTGGGCAAGATCTGTTAGTCCTATCAAGCTTTTGGAGGAAAGCGACCCATTGTACATCTGGAGAGCCCGTGTGTTTGAGCAATTTCACCAGGATCTGACTGAGACCATAGGATATCCAGTCTGAGTCAGAATCTATTCAGAACAGTAATTCCATTGTTGAGGGCCACACTATGTCATGCTGTCCAGCTGCAGACAGACGAAATTGCGAAGCTTTCTGTAACTTCCAAAAGTGCTCTAAAGCACATGAACGTTCATGCAGCACGCCCCTATGCACATGTGTGTACAGACTGGGCAGCTCGCATCATGCATAAGCTCGAGTGGTAGCTGTGCTGACTTTGATGCACAAGTGCCAGATTAGCTGATATGGCTAGGGATCTAACTTGCTAAGTGGCACAGCACAGCTTTGTGCAACAATCTGTTTTTGTACAAGATACGCTGCAGGTGCTTGATGCAACATGTCGCATCTTCAGGGGATCTTACAACTTGGTACAGAACCGATCTTTTTGCACATCAAGTTCCCTGTTGGTTCGGAAACAAGTCTCCGAGGATGCATTGATCTGCAGTGCATTCACACTAAATATGAGAGTTTTTGCTCATTAACGATGCAGAGATGTAGCCCCTGGCGAGAGTCGATTGACTTTGATCTAGATGCAATCTGGTCCATAGCACATCACGATTTGATTCCGCCAGTGGAGAAGGCCTCAATGGCTTTATCTATTGCTCTGAACCAGTACGGCGTAAACAGCTTGTCAAAGCTAAAAGTGTGCTGACCATACCTAAGCTTTGTGTAAGCCCGCTCAAGCCTCTTGGGTGTCAATTCATCCCATGATTCCAATATCAAAACAGGCAGACCTGTGTACATCTCATCAAATGGTCCTGTCAAAACAACAGGGATGCAACCCATCATCAATGCCTCCCATGTCCTGTGTGCATCTGGACCATTGCCAGCAGGTGACAGAACAAATCTGTAGTGTTGCAATTCGATCAGGTACTGCTCCAGCTCATGCCTGCCTTCACAGGCTTCGATGTCGCTGATCATTGGTTGTTTCTTAAGACTGATTGCTGAATCAGAACCTGTAGGGAAATTGGATCGCAAAGCCTGGGCTGCTTTGCGTCTGGAGCCACGCCAAGGTGCATAGTTTGCTTTGTCTGATGATGACTCAGTCATGCTCAAATATATTAGCCGGTCCCTCTTCTTGCCATAAAAGTTATACATAACATCCAAGGCGTAGTAGCTCAAAAGCTTGGACACCACACCTTTGTTTTCATCTTCTCCATGAAACTCGGTACTGTGCCATTGCCACTTCGCACCCAAAGGCAATCCAACCAGTTTTGGGTGCTGCAACACTTTGTTTGACCCATACCAGCCCACCAGTTGTTTATGCTCGAGTATATTGGTGTAGGCTGATATGTATTCAGAATGTCTGCCACTATCGGGGTAGGGAACCAACTCGTCCAGGTTGCTACGTGTGATGAGAACAAAAGGCTTCGTGATCGCACTGCTGGCTTTGCTGAATTCTTTGACGTCTACAGGATGCAGGAAGATTTTAACGCCTGCAAATGTATGTAAGTCTGATCCTGGGATATAAGTGACATTTGTGAAGTCGAGAAAGGCGTCATTGCCAATGAAAGGCTGGCTAGACTGCCGTGCATAGCCGCAAGTAACTTGATCTAGGCCAAATCTACTCCACCAACTTGGGTGAAAGTACTGCGATGCAACGACGCAGAGCCTGACCGCAAGGAAAGCCAGGCACAAGAGCGACCGCGACATCGTAGGCCGACCGCGGGCAAAGCCGTTTCCGTACGCGCCATCGCCATCTTGCAATAATTAGTCATAAGATTTGTCATGAGATGACACACGAATCTATTCTACGCGCGCCGTGTCGTTGACGTAAGCGAGCCATTATTTGCAAAGGTTGGACGTCCATCCGTCTCGTCCGCTGTCGGGCAGCGGGTCATCATGGTGAACTTTCAGCAATGCCTTTTTGGTCTTGGAGTGCTGACCTTGTTGTTTGGCGGCGACATATATAGCATGTTTGCAGGACAGTCGTCAGGGGTACGAGTTGCGTTTGTGGACCACCTTCAAGTGCGCAGACGTGTAACTAGCGGCATGTAGTGACTGACGATCTCGTGGTGCAGGCTACCACAAGTGCTCCACCAAGTCTAGCTTCATTGAGTTCTGGAGGCCGGGTGCACGTTGCGTTTTGTACTAGCTGATCCTATAAGTACGGGTTTAAAATTTCTTCAGTCCTCACAGGTTCCATCCTGTCCATAGCGGTCACGTATATTTGTGTTTTTTGCTGCTGCAGGGGAGCTTTTGTGCAGGTCAAAGAAGCCCTTGAGGGGCGCTTTCCCGGCATTGAAGTGAGTGGAGGGTCATATCCTGTTGCGCCAGTCAAGGTGACCAGCTTCGCACTGTAAAGAATGAGGATGGATGCTTATTTGCGCTGCTGCAATGTCCTTTTGTTTGCTCAGAGCATCTGGTTTCATACCCTCACCTATCAACCATTTGCAGGCAGCAATGGCGCAGGCTGTTCAGGTGGTGCAGTTTAGTATCATCGGCATTGTAGTGCTTGGAGACAAGCTGTTTCCTATGTTGGGAATGCAGACACCAGCCATCTATGAGCAGGTCAAGGACAAGAAGTTTGCTGTTGGTAAGCCTTTTTGGCTTTAGAGGTGCACACAAAAATCACTCGCATACCAGCAGCACAGTAGCCAGCATCCTTCAGTGGGACCAGACATCGCAGCGATTGCTGTGTTGAAGCTCTGTCTTGCACAGATGACTACAACTCTTTTGCCAGAATTTCTGTCACATCAGCAGCATTAGCTTTGCAGAGTACACAAGTATCATGCTTGTAAGGTGAACCCTCCTGGACAGTGCTGTTGTAATGTGCCATTTGCTGCTGTATGTTCCTGCTCTGACAACAAAACGCCTTGCAGGCATGGCTGCATTCTTCTTTGGCAACATGGCACAAAGCTCTCTGACCCAAACAGGCGCATTTGAGGTCTTCTACAATGGTGCCTTGGTGAGCTGCTATTATGCCTTCTCACCATGTGCATTGCTGTTGATCACATATGCTACATGCACTCTAGTCAATCAAGCTTACATTCAATAAATTTGGCAGCACATCCTCACTGGCTCATGAGCAGCATTAGCTGTTTGCAACATCCATTTGGGCTCAATTTTGCATATTTGAATGGTCAGTTGCCCTTTTTGCATGCATGCTGACAATCCAGCATGCAAGCATGATGAATTGAAACCTCATGATGTTTATAGGTGGCCAGCAAGCTGGAGTCCAGCCAGATGCCAAACCTGCCCCAGCTTGTTCAGAGCATCCAGTCAGCAATGCAGTAGCCAGCAATGCAGTTGCCAGCATTGCTACGTCTCCAGGGCAGCACCTCTGCTGCGTTTGCAAGGAATATGATGGCGGTCCTGGAAGCGATTTTGTCGTGTGGACAGCTTGATCTTGTCTTGCAATACAGCTAAGCAGTGTGTGCTGCCTGCCCCTCTTCTGGGCTCAGCCCCTTGTTTTATGAGCAAAGATAGACCATTTGCAGCGTTCAAAGTTCAATCTGCGGCATCTGCCTACCTACTGAGCAGCAAAGCTGATTCGTTGCTGTGTAACATATCGCTTTGCCCAAGCATTTGCCATACCAAATTGTGGCCGTATTCTTCAGTCTGTAGCTATGCATTACAGCAAATGCCAGGTTTGGCTTGCGCAAATGTCTTTACAAGGTCATGACGTTTGTTTCTGACAAGCCATAGTGACGTGGTGTCAAGCCTCCAGCACCTCCAGAAAGGCTTCTTTGAGATGCGTCGCTGGTTCTAGCCTCTTTTGCCATGTCCTGATGCATATCGAGCTTCAAGCTCAAAAGGCTTTGCAAGCCATTCAGCATCTCAACCTGTGCTGCACCCCTGCCACTGATGCTGGTGAAAGCCCCCTGCTGCGCCCTCAATGCTGTTGCCTGGGTCTGAAGCGTCTGCAGCTCAGACTCTAGCCTGCAAAACAGTGACGGGTGCTTTCATGATTTGCTCAGACCAGTCCGAAAGTACGTGTTGCAAACATAAAACGAAAAGCAGTGGAACGACTCAGAGCGTTTGCTGGGCACATTTGCCTGGTATGCACATGTTATGAACACAATGATTGCAGCAGCACTGATGCCTGTGGTAGTGCTGTGCCCTCACTTTGGACATATGCACTTGCTTACTCATGGCATACTCTGTATGGCAGGCTTATAGCCAGGGAATCTAGCTGTTTCCATGTGCAAGGTTTGGCATACTGCTGTCTGCCACTTCATGCATGCAAACACTTCTTGCCGTGTGCCAAGTCTGACAATTTTGTACCTGGCTTGCATGCTGGCAGCTTCAGCAGGATTGTTGACAAGAGCAGCCCTCTGCTGCAAAGCAGCGGTGGCTTCAATAAGCTGCTGCAGCTTTTCCTCCTCAACCCTCAGCTGCTGATTGGACATTGCAAGCTCCTGTTGCAACTGCATGGCGCGGCTGTCCACACCTTCCACTGCTGATGACCACTTTGCCTTCTGCTCTGCTTGCTGCATCTCCAAATCCTGAACAATCATCACGTCCAGGTGTACATAACTTGCAAGCTGTATATCTTCTACACCGTACACAGTGACTCAGCTAGCTCCTTGTCAGAGCTGTGATATTGTATGTGAGTGTGATGCTCAGCGAGCTTGGATGTGCATTGCTGCCACAAGCCTTGGCTATCGAGCTGCAAGGGAGCTGCCGTCTCAAATCATGCATGCACACATTAAGCACACCGTTGTTAGTCCTAGCAGTGCACCCTACAGCATTATTGACACCGTCATGACAGGGGTGGTCATCATCATATGCATTCAGCATGGGTGCACACTAGCCCTCCGCTCCACAGGGAAGCTGCTGCACAACCTTGATCAGGTTGACGCAGGGATGCAGATAACACCAACAAGAGGTAGTAGGTGACCTGGCAGGCCTGGCGCTGTGTTCTGAGGCGAGCTATGAGGGAGGCCAGCTGAGCCTTCTGCTGCTTGATGGCTGCGTGCGCACCGCCTGCGCTGGACCCCATCACGCTGCCTGCCTGCAACACACCCAGCTGCCATCACAGTCGGACATACGCTGCCTAGGCATGCCTCCTTGCCTTGCCTTCAACGCTGCATGCAATGGCTGCATAGGCAGGACATGCAGTGGCATTCAACCCTGCATAGCTCTGTGGCAACAAAGCTGGCACTGGTGCTGTTGGTCAGCGACGCCAATGTCATAGATAGCTTCATGGTGGTAAACACTCCAATAAATCTCATTTAAAGTGGTGTGTTGTGAATGATGGGAAAGGTGCTGGGGCAGATGGCATAAATGCACGGCTGCTGTCTGAGCACCTGTTGTAGGTTCAGACACACCTTGCAACACCCTCTGCTCATGATCATGCATCCTATGACTCAGGGATCACATACTGAGATCCACAGCAATGTTATTGATCTCAGTCAACACACCAGATAAGCAATCACATGCAGCCAAACGAACATGTTGACATCCCCAAGTCATGCGTTCAAGTCTGTGAAAAGGCTCACCCCACTCATGCTGATGGTGTCTTGATCCTGTGCTTGGGCAACACTCAGCACTTGCGCCTCAATGCCTGCTAGCTCTGCCTTTGCTGCTAGGTACCTGCATGTCCATGTTCTGGTTATTACCTTGCGTGTCACGAATTGCTGCCATTCTGTATCAAGGGTCAAATCAGGTCTTGGGACGTGAGAGTCTTGGTTTGAAGGATAACCGGCTGCATATAGAGCTTGAGCATGCTTGGTGTCATATAATTGTAACCGTGTGCTGGCCAAATGGCCAATTGTTGAAGCTCATCTGATGCTGAGTACCCCACATCCATGCTTTGTGCATACTGTTCTGCATGCCCAGTACATAGTTCATATGACCTGTCAGCCAGGGAGAAACAACGTATGTACTATGCAGCAGAGCTTTGTGCTGAGCCAAGTATGGTATGCATGTGACACAATATGGTATCTATGTGACAAAACATCTACTCGGAGATAAAATGTAGCAGTTGGAGTCCTCACGCTGGCAACTTAGCCTGAATGTCTGCTTGCTTGGCCTGCAGGGCTGCTTCATCTGGCCCTGCCCTGCTGCCTTCACTTGCAGCTTCCAAGCGAGCCTGCAGATATCAATTCTAACTGTCAACCATGTCTATGTTTGCTCTATCAAGCTATCAGAATGCTCAGTTGCAGCATGCACATTAAGTGTTTGCCACCTTACCCTTGTTGTCTGACTGCTTGCATGTGTATTAGAATGTAGCTATTAGGATGTAGCTATTAGGGCATAGCTGTTAGGGTGTAGCTGTTAGGATATAGCAGCACATAAGCAAGGCAAAGCATGCTGCTGCCACAGCACGACTGCTTACTGACACATCAGCACTGCTTGATCATGCAGTGCAGGACATAGACAAGACCCAAGCAGTTGATTGGTGTCAAGGACAACATGGTACAGGACCTGCTTGTCAGCGAGGCGCTTGAGCTTGATCAGCATGTCATCCTTCTTGCGGGCTACTGCTGCCGCCATCTGCTGTGCTTGGCGTAGCTGCAATTGCAGCTTCTCATTGCTGTCACCACTGGATGCCCTAGATGTGGCTGCAGCCCTGCAGCCATGAAACAACATCAATGACGATGATAGTGGTGGTGATGATGGTGATGATGATACAAGTCATCATCATTGCGAGCTGGGATTGTGCAGGGCCTGTCATAATTCTCCAGCAATACAGCAATACATGTTCATTCGAGCAACCAGCAACCTTACACTTGAACTTGCAAGATATGGAGGTCACAGCAGAGACTCCCAGTAAAGCGCATGTACAGATTATTCTTTGCATTTGCCTAAAGCTGGTGCAGTGGTGCGGGACGTTGGTGCGTGTGAAGATGCACCGTGTTTTGAGACATGTGCTGACATAGCAGGAATAACTTCCAGTCGAGGATTTCAGGCAAGCAAAAAGTGTGAGCATGACTAAGCTCTGCAGATCAGTGTGCATGTTCACTTCTGGTCAATCTGCAGTTGTCACGCGTGAACAATCATGCTACCCAGGATTTGACAGCAATTTTGCTGAGGGAACTTCATACCTTGCAGTCATGATAGCTTGAATATCAGCCTGCAGCTGTTGTGCGCGTTCATGCAAAGGACCGACAGCCTACAGCATATACAAGAACATAAAGAATTGAGTTTAGGAAGCAAGTGCATGGGACTAGCTCAACTGTACAAAGATGCCCTGTTTTGCCCAGTACATAGCCACCAAATGCAAGAGCCATCCACACACACTCCTTATCAGCAAGCGAAAAGCAAAACGGCTGCAAAGCAATGCATGCTCAAAGCCTGATAAACGGCGTCATTCAAATTCATGGCAGGACAGCCACCTTATCACATAGCAGGATATGCAAACAGCCCGGCTATGAGCTCTGGTGCACAGTCAAGGATATATACATACACAGATGTGTGTGCAATTTAAAGGAAGTGCTGACACCTCTGCACTTGTTGACCCTTCCAGTGCATGCCGGATGGCTTGAAGGCGCTGCTGCCTGCGCTGCCTCTCCTGTGGCAGTGCATCTGTCACAGCATTCTGCAGGCGAACTACCTCCTCCTGAACCTATACACATGGTACAACCGTGTAAAAGCGGTGACATGTAAAGCAAGGACCATATCCAATGCTCAAGACAACAAGGCACACCATACATTGCCACAAGGTGACAACAAGTCAAGTTGGCCTCCAAGCAGTTGTGCGCAAGATCCTGAGCTGTGTGACGGTTTGGTCCTGGGCTTCTTGAAGCAGACATGTGATTAGTGAGTGACCTGTTCCAAAAGCTTATCCGGTGTGCCATCCAGGGCAGTGAGGCGCAGGGCTGCCAACTGCACAAGATCTGCAGCATGCTGCTCATCTGCTGCTGCCAGCTGGGCCTGCTGCTGCTCCAGCTGCTGTTGCAGGGCTGCTTGCTCTTCACCCTCCACTCGCAGCCCCTCACACACTTTCTGCAAGGCAGTATGAGGCTTCAAGGTAGTGGGAGTCCACGAGCTATGGGTTGGTGGCAGAAGCTGCACGACTCATGTTGCGTTCTGCTGCTGTGGGCTGCTGCTGCTGTGGGTTGCACAAAACAGCGCTTGAGGGGGCACAATTGAAGCAAGAAGAGCAAACATTTCTGCAGCATTAGCTGCAGCATAAATGTTTGCTCTTCTCGCTCCACTTATGCCCCCTCAAGCACTATT